>Ga0209573_1002018_pt1 | contig 27671 bp, 28 predicted proteins | sample TNRBio252014_DNA_FD_185870 | JGI IMG/M metagenome (GOLD analysis project Ga0209573, IMG submission 185870) | Wastewater treatment Type I Accumulibacter community from EBPR Bioreactor in Madison, WI, USA - TNR Reactor_6/25/2014_ DNA (SPAdes)... | ecosystem: Engineered > Bioreactor > EBPR >... | reverse complement strand
GAGTCAGTTTGCGGGTTTTGCGCATGATCGAGGATTCCAGAAAGGTGGGTTGGGTTACGAGGTTGACGTGGGTGCTTCCTCCGGGGGCCATGCCCGAATGCTTAAAGCATGGATTTCCCGGTGCATCAGGTCCGCTACCGCCGCGTGGACGAGGCGATGGCGCTGAATCGGGGTTTTACCGGAGAAAGCGGCGGAGACGATCTGGACGGTGAAATGGCCGCCCTCTCGTGCGCCGGCATGACCGGCGTGGGCGGCGCTGTCGTCCATGATGACCAAGCGCTCGGGTTCGAGTGCGGCGCGCAGCCGTTGCTCGATCAGAGCCACCCGGTCGCTCATGCCGGCAACACTTGGCGGAACGGATAGGTCTCGACCGCCGCCCACACGCCGGCGGCGACATAGGGGTCGGCCTCGGCCCAGGCGCGAGCCTCATCCAGCGTGGCGAACTCGGCGACCAGCAGGCTGCCCAGGAAGCCGGCGGGGCCTGGATCGGGACTGTCGATGGCCGGTAGCGGTCCAGCCAGGATCAGCCGGCCTTCATTCAACAGCGTGTTCGTTCGTTCCAGATGGGCGGGGCGAACGGCCAGCCGCCGTTCCAGGCTATTCGGCGCGTCGCGGCCAATGATGGCGTAGAGCATGATCAGGACTCCTTGGAGGGGTCGGCGTCGTCGGTCTTAAGGTGGCGGCTCATGTACAAAGCCTGCGCTAGCACGAAGAGCAGGGTCAGACCCAGCAGGCCGAACAGCTTGAAATTGACCCAGGCGTTCTCGCTGAACGTGAACGCGACATAAAGATTGGCCGCGCCCATGATGAGGAAGAAGATGGCCCAGGCGAGTGTCAGCTTGACCCAGACCGGCGCGGGAAGTTCCAATTGTTCGCCCATCATCCGCTCCAGCAGGGTCTTCTGGCCGATGAACCGGCTGCCCAGGAACACGGCGGCGAACAGCCAGTTCACCACGGTCGGTTTCCATTTGACGAAGACCGGATCGTGCAGCAGCAGGGTCGCGCCGCCCAGGACCAGGACCAGCACGGCGGTGAACAGCGGGATTTTTTCCACCCGCCGCTGGCGCAGCCAGATCCAGCCGACCTGGGCCAGGGTCACGACGATCAGCACCCCGGTGGCGACGTAGATATCCGCCAGCTTGTAGGCGATGAAAAACAGCAGGATGGGCAGGAAGTCGAACAACAGTTTCATGCCGGCGGCGGAGGTTCCATGATGGGTCGGAAGAACGGAGCAGGCGTAAAAAAGAAAGACGGCCCCACGATTGCCGTCTTGACCGGACCGCGCCGGACTGGCAAGTTGCCGGCCCGACCGTGTCCGTAACGTCGAGAATATAAGGCCATGAGCCGCGTTTTACAAATTCATCCCGCCAATCCACAGCCGCGCCTGATCGGGCAAGCGGTGGAGCGGCTGCGCGCGGGCGCCGCGATCGTCTATCCCACCGATTCCAGCTACGCGCTGGGTTGCCAGTTGGGTGACAAGGCGGCGGCGGAACGCATCCGCCATATCCGCCAGACCGACCGCCATCACAATTTCACTCTGGTGTGCCGCGATCTGTCCGAGATCGCCACTTACGCCAAGGTGGACAACCAGCGTTTCCGGCTGCTCAAGGCGGCTACGCCGGGACCCTTCACCTTCATCCTGCAAGCAACTCACGAGGTGCCACGCCGCTTGCAACATCCCCGTCGCAAGACCATCGGCATCCGGGTGCCGGACAACACCATCGCCCGCGCCTTGCTGGCGGAACTGGGCGAGCCGCTCATGAGTTGCACGCTGATATTGCCTGGCGACGACTGGCCGCTGCACGATCCCGGGGAGATCGAGGAACGCTTGCGCCACGATGTGGATCTGATCGTTGACGGTGGTCCTGGCCAACGCGAGCCGACTACCGTTCTCGATTTGACCGACGACGCGCCGCGATTGATCCGCGAGGGCTTGGGCGACGCCAGTCCGTTTCTCTAGGCCGTGCCGTCGTGGGCTGCGTATAATCGCCCGATGATCGAACTCAACACGATTCAACTGCTCATCGTCATGGCGCCGCCGCTGCTGCTGGCGATCACCCTGCACGAAGTGGCGCACGGCTGGGTAGCGTTGCGTTGCGGCGATGCCACCGCCAAGGCGCAGGGCCGGCTCAGCCTCAACCCGTTGCGGCATGTGGACCCGGTCGGCACCGTTCTGGTGCCGGCGCTATTGGCGGTGTTCGGCGGCTTCATCTTCGGCTGGGCCAAGCCGGTGCCGGTCAACTACCACCGGCTGCGCCAGCCCAAGCGCGACATGGCGCTGGTGGCGCTGGCCGGACCGGGCGCCAATCTGGTGATGGCGCTGGGGTGGGCGCTGGCGGCATTGCTCGGCTATGCGGCGCGGACTACGCTGCCGTGGTTGGGCGAGCCGCTGATGGCGATGGGCGTAGCCGGCGTGGACGTTAACGTCATGCTGGGTGTGCTCAACCTGGTGCCCATTCCGCCGCTGGACGGCTCGCGGGTGCTGGCGGGAGTCCTGCCCGACCGTTACGGCGAGGCCATGGCGCGGATGGAACCGTATGGCCTGATCATTCTGGTGCTGCTGCTGGTCAGCGGCGTGTTGAACCTGATGCCCATCGTTACGGGCATCCGGCATTTTATTTTGACCCTGTTCTTTTTCTGATTCCCCCTTCGAGTTGATCGTTGTCATCCATGGAAATCACCCTCACCGGCATCACCACCACCGGCACGCCGCACTTGGGCAACTACGTCGGCGCGATTTTGCCCGCCATCGAGGCCAGCCACCGGCATGACGTGCAATCGTTCTATTTCCTGGCCGATTATCACGCCCTGGTCAAATGCCAGGACCCCGCCCTGGTTCACCGTTCCCGCCTGGAGGTTGCCGCCACTTGGCTGGCGCTGGGACTGGATGTCGAGAATGTCGTCTTCTACGCCCAGACCGACATTCCCGAAATCTTGGAACTGACCTGGATGCTGACTTGCGTGACGGCCAAGGGCCTGATGAACCGCGCCCACGCCTACAAGGCGGCGGTGGCCGAGAATATGGCCGATCCCGACAAGGACCCCGACAAGGGTGTGACCATGGGATTGTTCTGCTACCCGATCCTGATGGCGGCGGACATTCTGATGTTCAAGGCCAGCAAGATACCGGTCGGCAAGGATCAGGTTCAGCATCTGGAGATGGCCCGCGATATCGCCGCGCGGTTCAATTACCTGTACGGCGAACATTTTGTGCTGCCCGAGGCGGTGGTGGACGAAAAGACGGCGGTGCTGGTCGGACTGGACGGACGCAAGATGAGCAAGAGCTACGGCAATGCCATTCCGCTGTTCGAGCCGGAAAAGGCGCTGCGCAAGCTGATCATGCGGATCAAGACCAACTCGCTGCCGCCGGAAGCGCCCAAGGACCCGGAGACCTGCACGCTGTTCCAGATTTATCGGGCGTTCGCCACGGTCCAGGATGCGGCGGCGATGCGCGAACGTTACGCCCGGGGCATCGGCTGGGGCGAGATGAAGCAGATCTTGTTTGAATGCCTGAACGCCCGGCTGAGCGAACCGCGCCAGCGCTACCAGGAACTGCTGGCGAAGCCGGCTTACATCGAGCAGGTACTGAAGCAGGGCGCGGCGCGGGCGCGCGAATACAGCGTCCCGTTCCTGCACGAGCTGCGGCGCGCGGTCGGCATTCGGCCGCTGGGGCGATAGCAGCAACCTTGGCCGCGATCGCCGCACCGTGCGGCTTCCGGAAAACCCTCACCCTCGACTTCTCCCTCGCTTGCGGGAGAGGGGGCTATGGCGCGCTGGGTTTGTATCTAAAATAAGGAGGAGCGGTCTGTGCAGTTAGCGTTTTTTTCGGAAAATACAAGAAGTACTGTTTCTAAAACAAACAGCACGGCTAACAAACTGGGTCTTCATGATAAGCAATTCCATGATTGGTACCGATTTGTTTTATCTTTTCCTCCGCATTTAGTCAGGCAATATATTGACCGGTTTTGCTTACATTCCGGGCAAATCATTCTGGACCCTTTTTGTGGCACTGGAACGACTCTCGTTGAGTCCAGGATTCAAGGTATTGATAGCATCGGAGTCGAAGCTAACCCAATGGCTCATTTTGCCAGTGCGGTTAAGATGGATTGGCGCATAGCCAAAGATGAACTGATAAATCATGCCAGCCAAATTGCTGACCATGCCGCAAAAATCATTCAAAAAGAACAACTGGGAATCCTTCGAACTTTATCAACAGAGGCGTATTCGCTTTTACTTAAGGACTCCATAAGTCCCATCCCATTGCATAAATCTCTAATCCTTCTCGAAGCGATACGCTATCGCAAGGATGAACGTTACCATAATCATGAATTGTTGGCTTTTGCGAAGGCGTTGGTATTTTCAATCAGCAATCTGCATTTTGGCCCGGAAGTTGGAGTTTGTCGATTAAAAAAACATGATGCGCCTGTAATCGATCTCTGGATGAAGGAAATAATATCAATGGCCAATGATTTACGTTTAATCCCTGTGCATCAGACAGTTGCCGAAATTCATCATGCCGATGCAAGGCAGCTATCCAGTGTTTTAAAACCAGATAGCATAGATGCCGTATTCACTTCTCCCCCCTACCCGAATGAAAAAGATTATACTCGTACAACCCGCCTTGAATCGGTTCTTCTTGGATTTATTAATAATAAAAATGAGTTAAGAAACCTTAAACAGGGGTTACTTCGTTCAAATACGCGGAACGTTTATAAAGGAGATTCTGACGATAGCTGGGTGGTTCATCATCAGGAAATTCAATCTATCGCTGACGCCATCGAAAAACGGCGTATTGAGCTTGATAAAACGTCAGGATTTGAAAAGCTCTATAGCCGGGTAACCAGGCTATATTTTGGCGGCATGGCGCGTCACTTGGCGGAATTGCGGCCATTCCTGAAGCCAGGCGCTTATCTGGGCTATGTTGTTGGAGACCAGGCTTCCTACTTGCAGGTCGTGATTAAAACTGGAGAGTTGCTGGCTGATATCGCTCAATCATTAGGTTATAAAGTAGTAGGTATTGACCTTTTCCGCACCCGATTTGCCACGGCAACCAAAAAACAGATGCGTGAGGAAGTGGTAGTACTCCAGTGGGTCGGATGATGGCTTATCGGTAACAGGAAGCAAGACATGACTAATAGAAAAAATCGCTACACTAAGCTTATCGAGGATATCTTTGATCAGAATTATCGGGAAGATGCCAAGGAAGTGGCGTTCGAACGAGATGATCTGGTAAAAACCGCCGAAAAGCTTGGAATAAAACTACCCAAAAATCTTGGGGATGTGGTCTATAGCTTCCGTTACCGCGCCAATCTTCCGGCATCGATTCGTCAACGAGCGCCAGCAGGGCTGGAATGGGTCATTCGTCCGATGGGTCAGGCCAAGTACCAATTTTCACTGGCTTCCATGCCTCGCATCATTCCAAATAGCCTGTTGGTCGAGACTAAAATCCCAGACGCGACACCCGGCATTATTGCTAGGTATGCTTTCAATGATGAGCAAGGGTTGCTTGCGAAGCTTCGTTATAACAGGTTAATTGACATATTTACTGGCGTTACTTGTTATTCATTACAAAATCACTTACGAACAACCGTGCCTGATATTGGACAAGTCGAGACAGATGAAATTTATGTTGGTCTCGATCAACATGGCGCGCAATATATTTTTCCAGTGCAGGCGAAGGGTGGCACCGACCAACTTGGAATCGTTCAGATCGAACAGGATTTTGCCTTGTGTTCCGCTAAATTTCCCATCCTGATTTGTCGTCCTATCGCGGCGCAGTTTATGGAAGATAATCTTATTGCACTGTTTTCCTTTGAAACAGGAGAAAATGGAGTTGCGATCAGTGATGAAAAGCATTATCGGCTTGTGCCGCCAGAACAACTGACCGATGAGGATTTGGCAAATTATCGCGACAGGGTTAAATCTCCCCAACGCAGCGAATGAGCGGCTACGATGGATACTCCCGCCGCCAACACGCCACCGCTCGCCAAGGTCGGCGGCGAACCCTATACCCGGATTCCGCAGGATCTCTACATCCCGCCGGACGCGCTGGAAGTCTTCCTGGAGGCGTTCGAGGGGCCACTGGATTTGCTGCTGTACCTGATCCAGCGGCAGAACCTGAACATCCTCGACATCCCCATCGCGGAGATTACCCGGCAGTATATGGAGTATCTGGCGCTGATGCAGGACATGCGTCTGGAGCTGGCCGCGGAGTATCTGGTGATGGCGGCTTGGCTGGCGGAGATCAAATCGCGGCTGTTGCTGCCGCGCCCGGTGTCCATCGAGGCGGAAGAGGAAGACCCGCGCGCCGAATTGGTGCGGCGGTTGCAGGAATACGAGCGGTTCCAGCAGGCAGCGCGGGCGCTGGACGCGCTGCCCCGACTGGAACGCGATTGCTTCCCCGCCAGCGCCGAACCGGCCCAGCGGGAAACGCGCCGAGCACCGCCGCCGGTGGGTTTGACCGATTTGCTGTCCGCCCTGCGGGAGGTATTGGCCCGCGCCGAGCTGTTTGGCCGTCATCACATCCGGCGCGAGACCTTGTCGGTGCGCGAGCGGATGAGCCAGGTGCTGGAACGGCTGGACGCGCTGCGCTTTACCCCTTTCAGCGCGTTGTTCCGACCGGAGGAGGGGCGGATGGGCGTGGTGGTCACCTTTCTGGCGGTGTTGGAGTTGCTGCGCGAAGCATTGCTAGAACTGGCGCAGGCCGAGCCGTTCGCGCCGATCCACGTCCGGCGGCGAGGCTGAGACGCCGCCATGCCGGAATTGAAGGCCATCCTGGAAGCGTTGTTGCTGGCCGCCGGCGAACCGCTGACGCTGGACCGGCTGCTGGCCGCCTTCCCGGAGGCGGAGCGGCCCGAACGGGATGCGGTGCATGCTGCCTTGGCTGAGTTGGCCGCCGACTACGCCGGACGCGGCGTGGAACTGGTCGAGGTCGCCAGCGGTTTCCGCCTGCAAGTGCCCCAGGCGTTCGCGCCCTGGGTGGCGCGGCTGTGGGAAGAGCGAACCGCCAGCTACTCCCGCGCGCTGCTGGAAACGCTGGCGCTGATCGCCTACCGCCAGCCGGTGACCCGGGGCGAGATCGAGGCCGTGCGCGGAGTCAGCGTCAGTTCCAGCATCATGAAAACCTTGCAGGAGCGCGGCTGGATCAAGGTGATCAGCCACCGCGAAGTGCCGGGTCGCCCGGCGTTGTACGCCACCACCCGCGCCTTTCTGGATTACTTCAACCTCAAAAGTCTAAGCGAGTTGCCGCCGCTGGCGACGCCGCGCGATCTGGACGCCATCGGCGCCGAACTGGAGCGCCGCGTCGTCGTCCCGGACGAAGACTCCACCACCCCGACGGAATCGCCCGATGGCTGAACGCTTGCAGAAATTTCTGGCCCGCATGGGTCTCGGCTCCCGGCGCCAGATTGAAGACTGGATTCGCCAGGGGCGGATCACGGTGAACGGCGCGGTGGTGCAACTGGGCAGCCAAGTCAACGGCGCGGAGAAAATTCAGATCGACGGCCAGCCGATCCAGGTGCGTCCGTTCGGACAACGACGGCGAGTGCTGGCTTATTACAAGCCGGTCGGCGAGATGAGCAGCCGCCGTGATCCCGAAGGCCGGCCCACGATTTTCGAGCGTTTGCCGCTGGTGCGCGACAGCCGCTGGATCGCGGTGGGCCGACTCGATCTGAATACCCAGGGTCTGCTGTTGCTGACCAGCGACGGCGAACTGGCCAACCGACTGATGCATCCTTCGTCCCAAATCGAACGGGAATACGCGGTGCGGGTGTTGGGCGAGGTTCCACCGGAGATGCTGAAACGGCTACGGGAAGGAGTGACGCTGGAGGATGGCGTGGCGCGGTTCGACGAAATCCGGGAGGCAGGTGGGGAGGGGGTCAATCACTGGTATCACGTGATCCTGCGCGAGGGCCGCCACCGCGAGGTGCGCCGGCTGTGGGAGTCGCAGGGCGTCACGGTCAGCCGGCTGACCCGGGTACGCTTTGGACCGGTGACCTTGCGGCGGGGTTTGTATCCCGGCCACTGGGACGAACTGGACGAGGCGCAAATAGCGGAGTTGCTGCGAGCCGTGGGTTGCGCGCCTCAGCCGCAATCTAAGCCGGAACCGCGTCGGCCCCCGGCGTCGGGGCGGATCTGGCCTGACCGGCCGCGCGGTGGGGGACGTAATCCGGCGGCCGGGCCGCGCCGTTCGCCGAAGTCGGGACGGGTTGAGCGGTGATCCGGGGGTTCAAGATCATACTGCGCGCCAGACGACCAGCTCTAGGCCCAGGGCGACCACGGCGAAGGCGCGCAGGTCGGTCAGACCGTAGCGGTCCCGCAAGGCCGCGCCGTACTGTTGCGCCTGGTCGGCCGCCGCCTGCAATTGCGCCTGCACCGGGGGCAGGGCGGCCAGTTCGTCACGAGTTTTCTCCCGGAGTTGCTCCCCGGTCAGCTTCAGGTCCTTCAGGCTGACGTATTTGAATTCCAGCAGCAGATCGAGGGCCTCAAATCGCCGCAGGTCCGGGCGCACGATCAAGGCCAGATCCACATAGCCATGATCCACTTCGATTTCCGAGACCATCATGTACAAGCGGTCGTTGAACAGCAGGGTCAGGAACGCCATTTTGACCAGCAGTTCATTGGTCCAGCGGTAGTCGCGGTTGGAGAGCACCGGGAAATAGCGCTGTTCGATAAAATCACAGAGCGGCGTTAACTCGCCGCGCAGATACACGGCCTCGGCGTTGCTTTCGAGCAGTTGCCGATCTTCGTAGGTGGGCAGCCACAGGTCTTGCAGGCGTTCCACATAGAGCTGCTTGGCAACCAGATTGGGAATTTTCAAGAGCAGCTTGCCTAACGGGCCTTCGCCCGCCAGGGTCAATACGCCGAAGTAGTACAACAGCGACGCCATGAACTGCTGATCCTTGACGGCGGTCAACACGTCCTGCACGCCAAAGCGCCGGGCCAGTTGGGGAATGACGATCCCCTGGTCGCCATTGAGGGCCTGAATCAGCAGGGCTTCGCCGTGGGGCAACTGGGAGATGTAGACCAGTTTGCTGCGGTCCATCGCCAGATTCTCATCGAGCAGCCGCCGGGGATAGTGGCCCTCGGTGTACAGGGCTTTGAGGAAATACAGGCTGAGGGTCGGGTTGTAGAGCCGTTCCCCGCCGGTTTCGCTAAAGCAATAACCGTTGTAGAAGGTGCGCATGAGGTCCAGCACCGCCGCCGCCCAGGAACCGCCTTCGTCAGCCATCCGCGCCAGCACGGCGGCGAGTTCGGCTTCGGTGAAGCCGCACAGATCGTTGAAGGCGGCCTTGAGATAAATATTCTCGGCAACGTTGTAGCCGCTGGTGATGTCGCTGAGGACGACGGGGGAGACGCCGGTGATAAAGGCCCGATCCAGGCCTTGCCCACCCGCCGCCGCTTTGACGGCCTTGAACACGGTTTTCAGCAACCCTTCGCCATACAACAGGGCTTCGTAATACTCCTGTTTCCGCCCGGTCATCAGGACTTCATTGGCAAAATTATCGTATTCGTCAATCAGCAGATAGAGCTTGTGGGGCGTTTGCGAGACCGCCATCAAGGCAGAGCGCCAGGACGACAAGGCGTTATCCGTATGAATTTCAATCGGATGAGTGAGCCGGCGCTTGATAGCGCAACGCAAAATCCTGGATGCAATCATTGAGATGCTGATGCAGCGCCGCTTCGATGTCCTTCACGTCGCCTTGGGCCTTCACCAGGGAAAAATCCCATTTCATCACGAAATACTGGTTGTGCAGCGGGGTGGGGTTTTGCCCGATGGCCAGATGCCCGAACAGAGCGTCAAATTGATCGACCCGGTTCACGTCGTAATAGTGCTCCAGCATGGACAGCAGCAGGCTCTTGCCGAACCGGCGCGGGCGGATGAAGAGCAGTTGCCGGCCAGTGTTTTCCAGCAGCGGAATCCGGTCGGTGCGATCCTGATAGAAGTAGCGTTCGGTGATCAGGGTGGCGAAATCGCTCAGGCCATAAGGAAAGCGCATGGCGGAGTTCTCCGGGTGAGAAGCTGTTTGAAAACCCCTCGCGCGCCAGTGGGAGAAGGGCAGGGGTGAGGTAATCATTCAGAGCCTGTACAGAAACTAACTATTTGGTTTTTATGACCCTAGAGATGTAGGTTGGGCATAAGCGAAGCGTTGCCCAACAGGATCAGGATGTTGGGCTTCGCAAGCTCAGCCCAACCTACTGGGTTTCAGGGTTTCCGTTCAGACACTAATTAAGCGCATTTTAGCGGTTTAAGTCGCTCAGCATTTTTCCAGTATTCCATTGCATTCGTCATTTTGTAGCAATATTGCTTTTATCTGCCCTCCTCCGTTACACTTAGACCATCAAAGATCATGGTTCCTTTGTCGCCTCCCGCCCGATGGCGTCCGACCGCTGGCCCAGCCCATAGAGATTACGAGATGACCCCCAGACGTATTACCCGCGCCGGTTTGCTGGCCGCGCTGCTGTTGCCCGGCTTGGCCGCTGCCGCCGGTCTGAATGACACCGGCATCACCCAATGCGCTGATGCCACCCAGAACAATCCGTTTTGCCCGCAACCCAGTTTTCCCAGTCAGGACGCCGACGCGGGCCGCGATGCTCAAACGGGTTTAACGAAAGTCGGCGGCGGCTCTGCTGGATTCGACTTTACCAAGTTGGACAGCACCGGCGCTCCGTTGGACCCCGGCGCGGCTACGTGGGACTGCGTGCGCGATAACGTCACCGGGCTGATCTGGGAGGTCAAGACCGATGATGGTGGCCTGCGCGACAAGGATTGGACCTACACTTGGTGCAACAACACCGGTGGCGCCAACGGCGGCAGTGCCGGCGTCTGCGACACGGATTCCGGCGTGGGCAGCGACGACTGCGCCAACAACGCCCGTTGCGACACCGAAAAATTCGTGACCGACGTCAACGCCTTGAATCCCAAGCTCTGCGGCTACGCCGACTGGCGGATGCCCACCGTCGAGGAACTGCACGGCATCGCCGATTACTCGGGCGTCAGTCCTGCTATCGATGCCATCTATTTCCCCCGAACAAGTATTTGGTGGTATTGGTCGGCGTCTCCTTATGCCTCCAATGCGAACTTCGCGTGGGGCGTCTTCTTCGGAGGAAATGACCCCAGCCTCAGCCTTCCCGCTCAGAAGAGTGGCAATCAGTTCGTGCGGTTGGTACGCGACAGACAGTGACCCTCATCCAAACTTTGGAGTTCCCAGCCCGTCACTTGGCCGGCACTGCTCCCCTTTAACTGCACAGGAGTCACTCCATGAAGATTAGTATCCTTCGCGGTTTGGTGTTCGGGTTGCTGCCAGCGCTGCTGGCCTGGCCCATCACCGCTCCATGGGCGGGCGAGAACACGGCGGTCCCGGCTACTACGCCGACCGACGATTTCGTGCTGGACGATAACAACGGCACCGCCTACCACAAGAAAACCGGCCTGACCTGGAAACGTTGCCACGAGGGCTGGGATTGGAACGGCAGCACCTGCGTGGATAACAGTGGGATGGCTGACTACTACACTTGGTTGGCGGCCCTGCAACGGGGACCGGCGAACGACGGTTTTGCCGGTTTCAGCGATTGGCGGTTGCCCAATTCGAAAGAACTCCGCTCGATTGTCGAACAGCGCAACTGGCAGCCGGCAATCAACGCCACGGTTTTTCCCAATACGCCAACAGGACCGCATCCACAATTTATTTTTTGGTCGGCATCCCCTGCTCTCGGTCCCGACCACGCGTGGAGTGTGTACTTCCTCTCTGGCGACGTCGTCGCCCTCGGCAAGAGCGACAGCTACGCCGTGCGGCTGGTGCGCGGCGGACAGTATGCTTCGCTCTCTGTGGCCAGGGCCGGCAGTGGCAATGGCGTGGTGACCAGCGACCTGCCCGGTATCGACTGCGACCCGTATTGCCAGGGTAGCTATGCCGAGGCGATGAGGGTGGTGCTGACCGCCACGCCCGACGCCAGCTCCACCTTCGGCGACTGGACCAACTGCCCCAGCGCGAGCGGCAACCGATGCGCCGTGACGATGAGTGCCGATGCCAGTGTCATAGCGAACTTTACGGCCAATACGATCACCGCGATCACCAGCGACAGCCCCGATCCCTCGGTGGTCGGCGAAGCGGTGACGGTGAACTTCACGGTGACGGCGGTCGCGGGGGTGGGCACGCCCACGGGCGACGTGACGGTGAGCGATGGCGCGGTGAGTTGCATGGGCACGGTGGCGGCGGGAACCTGTAACCTCGCCTTCACCAGCGCCGGAGCCAAGACGCTGACGGCGACCTATGGCGGTGATGCCAATTTCAACGGTAGCTCGGATATCGAGGACCATACCGTCAACAAGGCCAACACAACTACCACCATCACCAGCGATGATCCCGATCCCTCGGCGGTTGGCGGGGTGGTGGCGGTGAACTACACCGTCGCGGTTGTCGCGCCAGGGGCAGGCACCCCCACCGGCAACGTGACGGTGAGCGCCGGCACGGACAGTTGCACCGTTACGCTCCCAGCCACCAGTTGCAATCTCATCTTCACCAGTCCCGGAGCCAAGACGCTGACGGCGACCTATGTGGGCGACACCAACTTTAATACCAGCGCTTCCGCTGGCGCACCTCATGATATTCTCGCCACGACGGCGCAAGGCGACGCCGGCGGCGGTAACGTGACGGCGGCCATCACCGGGGGAACCTGCATCGGTTTCGCCACGGGCACGCCCAGTTTCATCGCCGCTCCCACGCCGCTGCCCCCCGGCATCACCTTCCCCTACGGCGTGTTCGGCTTCACCGCCACCTTCTGTGGCCAGAACGGCACAGTCACCCTCACCCTGACCTATCCGAATCCGTTGCCCGCCGGAACGCAATACTGGAAATACGGCCCCACCGCGGACAATGCCACCCCCCACTGGTATGTATTGCCTGCTACCATCACCGGCGATACCGCCACCTTTACCATCGCCGACGGTGGGCTGGGAGACGACACCCCCGGCGCCCCCGACGGCGTCATCGTGGACCAGGGTGGTCCTGGCGTGCCGGGGGGCGGAGCCGGGGATGCGATGGGGATTCCCACGCTGTCCGTCTGGGGCCTGCTGCTGTTCTCGGGCTTGCTGGGGCTGCTGGGCTTCCGCCGCCCGCGCCGCCACGCGTAAGGTCTGGTCGGACCTCGGATTCCGAACCCCAGAATCCGGGGTGCGGGACGAAATCTTTCGGCTGCCCGACGAGGACTCCGGTTCCCGCCGTCCACTCAACCCTGGGCGCGGAAGGTCTGACTGGTGACGCCCTTGCTGTCCGGTCCCAGCAGATACAGATAGGCGGCCAGAATATCCTCGGGATTGGCCCATTCCGCCGGGTCGCGTCCTGGATAGGCCCGCAAGCTGAGTTCGGTGCGAACCCGGCCTGGGTCGAGGCTGTTGACCCGGATGGGCGTGTTGGTTTCCAGTTCGCTGGCCAGCAGCTTCATCAGGGTCTGGGCGCCACCCTTGGCCACCGCGTAGGCGCCCCAATAAGCCGAGCCTTCGTCGCCGACCCGGTCGGCGGTGAACACGACCGAGGCGTCGGCGGAACGATTCAGCAGGCCCAAGACCGCTTGGGTCAGCAGGAAAGGGGCGTTGAGGTTGACTTGCAGAATCCGGTACCAGGACTCGATGTCGTAATTGGCGATCGGCGTGAGCCCCTCGAACAGGGCGGCGTTGTGCAGCAGCCCGTCCAGCCGGCCAAATTCCGTATCCAGCACATGCGCCAGATCAGCATGATCCTTGGGTGTCGCCCCTTCCAGGTTCATCGGGTAGATGGCCGGTTTGGGACCGCCAGCCCGTTCGATCTCGTCATAGACCTGTTCCAGCTTGCGAATGGCGCGGTCCAGCAAAACCACGGTCGCGCCGTAAGCGGCCAACCGACGCGCGACGGCGCGACCGATACCGTCGCCGGCCCCCGTCACCAGGAATAATCCGGTCTTTCAGTAGATCGGCGGCAGGCTGGTAGTCCTTCATGGCGATACCTTGGTTCCACGGGATTGATAGACACGATTTTAACTGACATTGACACGATTTTAGCTGATTATGTCTCTGTTCGGCGGCGATGGCGGTGTTTTTCGCGACGCCGCAAGCGCCAGGCGAGCCACAGCTTGCGCAGCGGCGTCAGGCGGGTGCGCTGTTCCAGCAACCGATAGCCATCCTCGGCGATTTCCGCCAACAGGGCCAGCGCCAGTTCCAGACGGATCAGCAGGCCACACTGCGCGTAACGGTCGGCGTCCGGCAGGTGCTCTAGCGCCCGGCGGTGATAGGTGCGAATCCGCTCGGCCTGAAAGGCGAACAATTGTCGAACTCGATCGGTAGTCTGCGCGGCCAGCAACGCGCCGGGATCGACGCCGAACCGTTGCATTTCGTCCGCCGGCAGATAAAACCGCCCGTGTTGGGCGTGTTGGCGCACGTCGCAAAGCAGTTCGAACAGCAGCAACAGCGCGCCGGCCTCGTGGGCGAAGCGGGGAGTGGCTCGCCGATCCTGGTAGCCCAGGATTTCCGCCGCCAGCAGGGCGGGGGTGCTGCCGCGCCGGTGAACGTACAGGGTCAGTTCGGTGAAACCGGGGTAGGCGTCGTAATCCAAATCCATCGCCACCCCATCCAGTATTTCCCGAAAGTATTCCTCGGGCAAATTGAACCGGCCCAGCCCCGGCCACAGGGCGCGGGTGACCGGGTGTCGCGGTTCGCCCGCGAACAGCCGACCGATCTCGGCTCGCCACCAGTCCAGCTTGGCTCGGGCCACGTCCGGATCGTGGCACTCGCCGACGATGTGGGCGGTTTCGAGCTGAAAGGCTTGGAGCGCGGTCAGGGTTTGCCGTTGACCGAGCGGCAGCCCCAGCAGGCTGTAACGAAAATCCGAACCCTGGCGGGCAGCCAGGTCGTGGCAGTAATCATCGGGATTCATGGCGATGGCGATCCGCTGGAACCGTGGCTGTCGCGCGCCGCGACAGGGAAAAAGGCACAATTATTGCTTATTTTGATGCAGACCCGATGAACCGTCGGGTGAGGAGCTTGCCATGATGACCCTTCGCACGATCGAGAAGTTACCGGAAGACGAACGGGCGCTAACCCGCGCCTCCTACCAATACTACCGCGCCCTGCTGCAAGGAGCGCCGGACGCGACGCGCCAACGGTTGTGGCGGCTCTGGTTGGGCGAACTCCAACGCCGCTGGCCGGATGCGTGGCGATGAGGTCGATCTGGTCTTGCCGCGCCGTTGCTCGATGGAAAATCCATCGGGAAATGGCGTCACCTCCGCGCGTCTCGCTCGCCCTGTTCGCGCAACAGTTGCCGTTCGCCTTCGCGAACCTGGGTGGAACGAATGGTGGACAGCGAACTGTCTTCTTCCTTGAGTTCCTTGGCGGGGATATCGGGCGGCGGTCGGGCCCCATAATGAATCTTGCCTTCGGCATCGGTCCAAGTGTAGATGTGCCGGGTCGGTTGCACGGTGACCGGCCGGGCGTTGAGCTGGACCGGTTCGGCGACCTGACCCTCGGGGGGATGGTTGCCGTAATGCACCCGGCCGGCGGCGTCCTTCCAGGTGTAAACCTCGCCATCCTCGGCGCCGGCGAATCCGCCCGGTAGCGCCAGCAGCAGCGCCCCCACCCAGCCCAGCCCTCGTTCGCGGGTCCAGGAGCGACCGCGCCGCGACTCAGATGAGCGCTTCGGGCCATTCATTGCTGGAGCTATCGGTAACGGGAACGATCAGCACCGGCCGCTTGGACAGCAAGGTCAGCCGGCGCGTGGTCGAACCCAGAAAATCGACGCGCCGGGCGCCGCCGGTGTGGGTGCCCATGACGATCAGATCGGCCTTGCAACGGTCGGCCTCGTGCAGGATGACTTCGTAGGGAACGCCGCTGATCACACGGATTTCCGAGATGACCTCGGTCTGTTCGAGCGTGGCGCCGAGTTCTTCCGCGCAGAACGCCTCCAGTCGCTTGTGGAATTTCTCCAGGACGCCGCGGGTCGCTTCGTGATGCAGTTCGTGGGCCTTTTCCGGCGACAGATAGGATTCCATCAGGAATCGAACCGAGTTGTTCAACGGCTCGACCACATGCAGCAGGACGATCCGGGCGTTGTGCTGCCGGGCCAGGCCGACCGCGAAGCGAAAAACCGGGCGCGTGTGACTGCCTAGAGCCGTGGTGTACAGGATGGTCTTGATCTGGGGAAGCATGAGCGCACTCCGCGTTCGGGGGCTGAAATTGCCACAGGGCCGAGGGTCGGGATCACGGTGGTCGTCGACCCGCCCCGCATAGTGTAGTTGCTAACGCTGGTGGCGACAGGCCCTTCTCGGGGCGTTGGGCCGGATCGAAGGGGCGCCAGGAAAGGGGGGCCGGTCTCATGGGTATCCATCCCTAGTTTTGCCGCCGTCAAAAAGGGGAACTAAACTATAATCGTCAATATAATCGTCAATCGAAAAACCGGTGGAGCGTTTCCCGCGTCTTCCGCCAAAACCACCGACGAGCGCGACAATGAGCGATCAAAACTACGATGTCATCGTGATCGGCACCGGCCCGGGGGGCGAGGGAGCCGCTATGAAAGCCGCCAAGGACGGGAAGTCGGTGGCGGTGATCGAAAAACACCACTTGGTCGGCGGTGGCTGCACCCACTGGGGCACCATTCCTTCCAAGGCGCTGCGCCATGCCATCAACCGGATGTTGGAGTTCAATACCAGTCCGGCCTTCCGCAACGCGCTCGGCCATGCCCTGAAACTGTCCTATCCCGACTTGTTGCGCTCCGCCGAATCGGTCATCGCCCGCCAAACCACCATGCGCCGGGATTTTTACGAGCGCAACCGGGTCCGGCTCTACCATGGCCACGCCAAATTCCTCGACGCGCACACGCTCGAGGTCCGCGCCGGCTCGCAAAACGAGCCGGCGGTGCTGACCGCCGCCGCCTTCGTCGTCGCTTCTGGCTCACATCCGTTCCGGCCCCGAGACATCGACTTCGATCACCCGCGCGTCTTCGACAGCGACACCCTCCTCGGCATGTCCACCACCCCGCGCTCGATCCTGATCTACGGGGCGGGGGTGATCGGCTGCGAATACGCCAGCATCTTCCGCAACATGGGCTGCAAGGTGGATCTGGTGGACACCCGCGCCCAACTGCTGTCCTTCCTCGACGACGAGATTGCCCACGCCCTGAGCTATCACCTGCGCGACCAGGGGGTGATGATCCGCCACAACGAGGAATACGAAGCGGTGGAAGGGTTGCCGGACGGCGCGGTGATGAGCTTCAAGTCCGGCAAGCGGATCAAGGCCGACGTGCTGCTGTGGGCCAACGGCCGCACCGGCAACACCGCCAACATGGGACTGGAGGACTTGGGGATCGTGCCCAACAGCCGTGGCCAGATCAAGGTGGACGACAACTACCGCACCGCCTTGCCGCACATCTACGCGGTGGGCGACGTGATCGGCTATCCCAGCTTGGCCAGCGCCGCCTACGATCAGGGCCGATTCGCCGCCACCCACTTGGTCAGCGGCGCGTGCGATCATCATCTGGTCGATTACATCCCGACCGGCATCTATACCTCGCCGGAGATCAGTTCGGTGGGCCGCGCCGAGCGCGAACTGACCGAGGCCCGGGTGCCCTACGAGGTGGGCCACGCTTATTTCAAGAGCCTGGCGCGCGCCCAGATCACCGGCCGCACCGTCGGGATGCTCAAGCTGCTGTTCCACCGCGACACCCTGGAAATTCTCGGTATCCATTGCTTCGGCGACCAAGCGGCGGAAATCGTCCACATCGGCCAGGCGATCATGGCGCAGCGGGGCGAGGCCAATACGATCCAGTACTTCGTCAACACCACCTTCAATTATCCGACCATGGCCGAGGCGTACCGGGTAGCGGCGCTCAACGGTCTGAATCGGCTGGCCTAAATGTGGAGGAATCCTGATGGACATCACCCCGTATCTCAAACTGATGGTCGATAAAAGCGCCTCCGACCTGTTTTTTCACGTCGGCGCGCCGGTCAACATCAAAATCGGCGGCGTGGTGCGCCCGATCGGCAACAAGGTGCTTGCGCCCGGTCAGGTGCGCGAGATCGCCTATTCGGTCATGAAGGACGACCAGATCAAGGAATTCGAACACGAATGGGAACTCAACTTCGCCATTCCGCTGCAAGGGGTCGGCCGGTTCCGCTCCAACGTGTTCAGGCAGCGCGGCGAGGTGTCCATGGTGATTCGCTACATCAAGGGCGACATCCCGCAAGTGGAGGAACTGGGCCTGCCACCGCTGTTGCGGCAGATCGTGATGGAAAAGCGGGGCCTGGTCATGCTGGTGGGCGCCACCGGGTCCGGCAAATCCACCACCCTGGCGGCGATGATCGACCATCGCAACGCCAGTTCTCCAGGCCACATCATCACCATCGAGGACCCGATCGAATTTACTCACCAGCACAAGAAGTCGGTGATCGCCCAGCGCGAGATCGGCATCGACACCCACGACTACGAAAACGCCCTGCGCAGCGCGATGCGCGAGGCGCCGGACGTGATCCTGGTCGGCGAGGTGCGCGCCCGCGAGGTGATGAAATACGTGCTGACCTTCGCCGAGACCGGCCATCTGGTGTTGTCCACCCTGCACGCCAACAACGCCAACGGCGCGCTGGATCGCATCGTCAATTTCTTCCCCGAGGACGTGCGACCGCAACTACTGCTGGACCTGTCGCTGAACCTGCGCGCCATCATCTCGCAGCGCCTGATCCGCTCCCTGACTGGCGGTCTGGTGCCGGCGGTGGAAGTGTTGTTGAACACGCCCTACATCGCCGATCTGATCCAGAAGGGCAAGATCGATTACATCAAGGACGCGATGGAGCAGTCCACCGAGTCGGGTACCCAGACCTTCGATCAGTCGCTGTTCAAGCTGTACCGGGAAGGCAAGATTTCCAAGGACGAAGCGATCAAGAACGCGGATTCCAAGAACAACGTCGGCCTGAAAATCCGACTGGCCGAAAGCGCCGAAACCAGCAGCGGCGCCCGGCAATCAACCAACTTGGCCGATCTGGCCATTCACGACGAGGAGGAGGAAGGTCGGGGGGGAGCGTTTGGCCTCTGACCCGTTCGCGTCCGCCCGCCGCATGGCGGACATCGCGCCGTTCCATGTCATGGCGCTGTTGGCCCGCGCCAAGGCGCTGGAGGCCGCCGGCCGCTCGATCATCCACATGGAAGTCGGCGAGCCGGATTTTCCGACCGCCGCGCCGATCATCGCCGCTGGCCAGCGGGCGCTGGCGGAAGGCCGCACCCGTTACACCGCCGCCGCCGGTCTGCCGGAACTGCGCCAAGCCATCAGCGACCACTACCGGGAGCGGTACGGGGTCGAGGTTCCCGCGCGGCGCATTCTCGTCACCCCCGGCGCTTCGGGCGCGTTGCAACTGGCAACAGCGGTACTGATCGATCCCGGCGACCGGGTGTTGCTGGCCGATCCAGGTTATCCCTGCAACCGGCATTTCGTGCGGCTGGTGGAAGGCGAGGCGGTGGGGATTCCGGTCGGGCCGGAGACCGGGTATCAGCTTACCGCCGAGTTGGTCGAACGCCATTGGGACGAACGGACGGTAGCGGTGTTGCTGGCCTCGCCGGCCAATCCCACCGGTACGGTGATTGCGCCCAATGAGGTGGCGGCCATCGTCGCTGCGGTCGAGACGCGCGGCGGGCGGGTGATCATGGACGAGATTTATCACGGGCTGGTCTACGGTGCGCCGGTGCAAACCGCGCTGGCGGTTTCGGAGCGGGTTCTGGTCGTCAACAGCTTTTCCAAATATTACGGGATGACCGGCTGGCGGCTGGGTTGGCTGGTCGCGCCGGACGATGGCGTCGGCGATGCCGAGAAGCTGGCGCAGAACCTGTACTTGGCGGCGTCCACCCCGGCGCAATACGCGGCGCTGGCAGCGTTCACGCTGGAGGCGCAAGCGATTTTCGAGGAGCGACGGCGGGAATTTCAGGCGCGGCGGGATTTTCTGCTGCCAGCGCTGCGCGAACTGGGTTTTCACATCCCCGTCACCCCGGATGGCGCGTTCTATCTCTACGCCGACTGCGGCCGCTTCACCGACGACAGCTACGGGTTCGCCCTGCGCCTGCTGGAAGAAACCGGCGTCGCCTTCACCCCGGGCATTGATTTCGGTCATCACCTGCCGCAACGGCACGTCCGTTTCGCCTACACCAACGCCATTCCGCAACTGGGCGAGGGGGTGGAGCGACTGCGGGCGGCGCTGCGGGGCTGAGGACTTATGGCGCTAGAGCCAAAGTATTGAGACACAGCAAATGCTAACAATTGACAATCCTATGCCTCGGTTATGTGAAGACACTGTAGAAATTAGTGCAGTTGATTTTGCAAAATATGCCGATCAGTACATTGAAGTATGGTCAAAGCTAGAAGGTGCGAGAATACATCACTCAAAACTTGGGGACGGAAAAATATTACGTGTTGAACATCGTAAAGATTATATTCCACTGATTTATCTGATTTTTGACAATGAAAATGAGAAAACTTTTAATTCAGAAAGCTTTAAAATTGGAAATGTAACTGCTATAAAGATTCCTAAAAAATTACATTCATTAATTATTACAGATATTGAAAAGCTATGGCGTAATATAGATATAAACTTAGCTTCGTGGCTTAATCAGGTAACAATTGCTATTGTTGGTCAAGATCATACTGATCAGCTAAAGCAGGAGCGAAATGAACTTATTATTAATAGACAAGATGCAATTGAAAGAGAAAGCAAAATAAGATTAGAAAGAGCTGAGCTAGAAAGAAAGAAAAGACTAGAAGAAGCTGAACTTGAAAGAAAAATAAGACAAGATGAAGCTGAATATATTCAGCAAAAAGAACGCTTAGAAAAAGAAAAATATGACAGAAGAATCAAGAAAATTTATGCAGACAGTATACGTAATTACGTAATTGATCGACAAATACAACATCTGATGCATTTTACTCCATTATATAATATACCTTCCATATTGGAATATGGTCTTCAGTCTAGAAATCGTCTTTTGAATCATAATGTTATTTTTCCAGATGAATCACGAGCTGATGGTTGGTTAGATTGGATTTCATTATCTATTAGTTTCCCAAATTATAAAATGTTTTATAATAAAAGAAAATCGATGTCAAAAGTTAATGGATGGGCTGTATTATTGATTCGGAGTGATGTTTTATGGGAACTTAACTGCAAATTTATTTTAACAAATGCTGCTAGCTCTCAAATAATAATGTTTGAGGATTCAAAGTGGTCATCAATTGATGAATTGAAACGTATGTTTAGCTATGAAGAACACCGCATAAATATTCCAATCAATTATACAACAGACCCACAAGCTGAAGTGATGGTTAACAACGAAATTCCAATAAATTATATTGTTAATATAGCTGTTAAAGACACACTTGATGCAAGTCAGTTTGCGTATTTGAAAGATAATCTCTTAATTGTATGCCCAGAATTATTTAAACCGAGAATCGATTGGACGCACTGGCAACAACACCGATTGGCGAGTCTTTCCTCTTAAAATCGATTAGGTGAGATTTAAATTTATGGCTAAAAGACCGATTTTTGTTCCAAAATTGAACGGTAGCCAAATGGTAGTTGCTATTCCAATTGAATTTACTTGGCATGCTGGGATGTCTAAAAGCCAAAAACAAAAGTCTATTCGTTCCCTTCACGAAGCAGCTAAAAAAAGTAGAGGCATAGAAAATGTTTTAGAAATCTCTAGTAAATCAGAGGATAAGATTGGAATTCAATTGAGTGCTTTTAATCTTATGTTTAAAACTGCAAACGGAAATTCTGCTCCAGTTGAAGTTCTTTTTCAGGGTAGTAAAGTTTTCTCTGATGGTGGACCTTACACAGATATCTATCAAAAAACATCGAGGGAAGCAAAAGCAGATGAGCGACTAAAAACATCTGGGCAATTAATAATGTTTCAATATGAAGGGTTTGATTGGTCTTTAAATCCAAAAACTGTATTTTATGACTGGCTATATTTGTCAGCACTTAAACAAAATATAAGTTTAGCCAAACAATTATTAGAATATGATGGGTTCTCAGATATTGAGTTCAATCCTGAAAAGTCCATAAATTGCCAAGCTTCATCTGCAGCTCTTTATAAAGCACTTGTGGAACGAAAGCTTTTGGAATTTGCATTTTCTTCTCCTGAAAATTTTATAAGGATAAGCAAAGGGCAAAAGAACGAACCGGTTAATAAGCAGGAATTTTTGTTTTGAACAAATATCAACTAAATATTGGGGTCTGGTCTTGTCTTTTGCCTTTCCAGGGGTTTAGCCTGACCCAAAGGGTTGCTGCTTATGGAAACAGGGACGCAAAAGACATGTCTTGACCTCTATCGTTCTCTCAAAGGTGAGCGGAAAGCCGATCACGACTGGTTAGGGTATCCCGCATGAGAGATGAAGGAGAGTTAAGCCATGTTGCAAACGGTTGAAGCGATTATCGAGCCTTCCGGCGTAGTACGACTCTTGGAAAATGTGCGGATTACCACGCCGAAACGAGCCATTGTGACTGTGCTGGATACATTGGGTCACCCGGATTATACCCTTGAACCGGGCCACCCCGATGTCCTCCTGAAATTCTTGGCGGAACATCCTTTACCCTTGGAATGCCAGCGGACAGCGGAAGCCATCGACGCTCAAATCCAAGCGGAGCGCGATGCCCGAACCTCTTGATCCTGTTTAAGACGAGCGTTCACTTTTCATCCTGCCAATCTTCCAGTCGCAATCCTGGCGCACGGGAAAACTCAGCAAAGATTGCAGCCATGACCAACCGATGGCGGGCGCCAAAACCGCGCGGCAGGCTGTTTACCACACCAGTCGTTCCAGTCCGATGCACGCGACGGCGTGGGTGCGCAGTTTGAGCGTGGTGCCGTAGGTGCGCTCCAGCACCTTCCGATAAGCGGTCAACTGGTGCTCGGCTTCCCGCAGTTTCTCCGTCACCACCGGCAGCGTTCGCAGCGTCTCCCGGGGCGTCGCCGCCAGTTCGGCGCTACTGATGCCGGCTTCCTTGAGGCTGACGGTCTTGAATTCCAGCAGGTGATCGAGCAGCGCGTATTGGCGCATGTCGGGCCGCACCCGCAGCATCAGGTCAGCGTACCGCCGTTCCAGCGCCGGTTCCGAGTCCATGACGTAGAAGGCGTCGTTGAACAGCGTCACCAGAAAGGCAGTCTTGACCACCAGTTCATTGCTCCAGCGCAGGTCGCGGTTGTCGAAGACCTTGAAATAGCGCTGCTCCAGGAAATCGCAGAGCGGGCCGAGATCGCCGGTGCCGTAGAACCGTTCCACCACCCGTTGCCGCTGCTCCTGGTCGGCATAGTCCGGCAGCAGGCTTTCCTGGAGCCGCTCGACATACAGCTTGCGGATCACCAGGTTGGGAATGGTCAACGCCAGCTTGCCCAGGGTGTCCCGACCGGCCAGGGTCAGGACGCCGAAGTAGTACAGCAGCGAGGCCAGAAAGTCGGGGTCGCGGGGCGCGGTCAGCATGTCCTGCACCCCGAAGCGGTTAGCCAGTTGCGCGACCGCCAGCGGTTCGGCGGGATCGAGCGCCCGGTTGACCAGGGTCTCGCCGTGCGGCAGCCGGGCGACGTACTGAATCCGGTTGCGGTCCATCGCCAGGTTGTCGTCCAGCAGTCGGGCTGGATACGCCCCCTGTCGCGCCCAATGCTTGAGAAAGTACAGCGCCAGGGTGGGGTTGTAGAGGCGCTCCTCCCGCCGGGTCGAGAAACGGTAGCCGTTGTAAAAATCTCGCATCAGATCGAGAGCAGCGTCGGTTTGGCCGGCATCGAAAGAATGAGCGACCGCCACCGCTTCCAGGACGGCGCGCAGTTCGCTTTCGGTAAAGCCGCACAAGTCGTGATAGTCCGGGTCGAAACTTAAATCTTCCACCACGTTGTAACCACTGGTGATGTCGCTCAGGACGACCGGCGACACACCGGTGATGAATGCCCGGTCGATGCCCCGCCCTTCCGCTCCTTCCTTGATCGCCTTGAAAAAGGTCTTGATGGTGCCTTCGCCGCGCACCAGGGCCTCATAGCGGTCCGTGCCTCGCAGCGGACTGATCATCACTTCGTTGGCGAAGTTGTCGTATTCGTCAATCAGTAGGTAGAGCTTGTAAGGTGTGCGGGAGACCGCGCCGAGCAGGGATTGCAGGCTGGCGATGGCATTGTCCGGGTGGACGCGCGCCGGTTGCCCGAGCCAGGGCGCGTAACGAATCAGGACATCTTCGATCCGCGTGTTGATATGATCGAACAGGGCGTGGCGAATCGCGTCGTGATCGCCGCTGGGATCGACTACCGAGAAGTTCAGCTTGAGGATGAAGTAGCGGTTGCACAGCGGAGTGGGGTTCTGGCCGATCTTCAGTCCCCCGAACAGCCGCTCGAAGTCATCCGCCCGCGCCAGGTCATAGTAGTTCTCCAAGGTGGACAGCCACAGGCTCTTGCCGAATCGACGCGGACGCAGGAACAGCAGTTGATGGCCCGCATTCTCGATCAGCGCGATGCGGTCGGTGCGATCCACATAGAAATAGCCTTCGGCGATGATCGTCTGGAAATCGGCAATGCCATAGGGAAAGCGCATGGGTCAACGATCCTCGGGAGCAGGATGAGTCACGGTTGGTTTTTATCCAGGTTCTGACCAGCGGGATCACAGAGAAAGCAGAAAATACGCCTTGTCTCCGTGTTGCCAAGCGGGGGTTACCGGCCCAACACGCTTTCCACCGCCGCCGCGTTGGCCCGCAGGTGCGCCGGATTCAGAGTGCCGACCACCACGCTGCTCACTCCCGGCTCGGCGTAGATCAACTCCAGCGAAGCTCGCACCGGATCGCTTGCCGTTGTCCCTTCGAGATGACCGCTGAGCAGGCCCTTCTTGATCAATACGCCCTTGCCAGTCGCCCCGGCGGCGCGGATCACCGGCAATTCTTCCCGCTGGGCCAGGTTGTAGGTGACCATCAACACATCGCAGCAGTCCACCGCGCGCAGGCCCCCGGCCACGGTTTTGCTGGACATCCCGACGGTTCGCACCAGACCGACCTGTTTCAAATCCAGCAAGGTCGGCAACACCGCTTCCCGCTCCAGAATCGCCAGATCATCGCCGCTGGAATGGATCAGCACCGCGTCCAGCGCTTCGGCGCCCAACCGCCGCAGGCTGCGTTCGACGCTGGCGCGGGTGGCGGCGGCGGAAAAGTCGAAATGGGACGCGCCCTCGCTAAATTCCTCGCCGACCTTGGTCACGATCACCCAGTCCCGCCGGCATTGCCGCAGCAGCCGGCCCAGCCGCTCCTCGCTCTCGCCATACGCGGGTGCGGTATCCAGCAGGTTGATGCCCAATTCCCAGGCTCGTTCCAGCAGCGCCAGCGCCTCCCGGTCCGACGGCAACTCGAACGACTGGGGATACTTGACCCCCTGATTGCGGCCAAATTTCACCGTGCCCAGCCCCAGCGGGCTGATCCGCAACCCGGTCGCGCCCAGCGGCCTCAGCTCCATTCCAAATCCTCCCGATCCCAGGGCGGAACCGCGATTTCGGGGCGCGGCCAATCCGCCAGCACCCGCAAATTCACCCGCCGGGGCCGCGCGCCCAGCGTGCGCAGCATTTCCTCGATACGTTCGGCCAGCAGCGGCGCCAGCGCCAGCTTGGTCGGCCAGGCAGCCAGCACCCGCTCGTTGCGGAAAATACCCGGTTCGGCCGGGCGGATGCCCTGCAGTTGATGCGCTTCGGCCCGCTGGACGGTGAAGGTAGCAAACTCCGCCGGCGACCAATCCACCCACGGCAGCAACGCTTTCAGTTCCCGCCGCGCCACCTGGATTTGGTCGTAGCGGTCGCGCTGGACCCCCTCCTCGGCCAAGCCGCCGCCGAGATACCAGACCAGCCGTCCACCGGCGTCGTGGTGGCTGGTCACGGTCAACCGGGGCACGTCGCTGGCGCCCAGACAGTGCGCGTAGAGCGGACCGGGCAGGGTCGGACCGCGCGCCATGACCATGTGCAGGGGCCGCAGTTGCAGCGTCGCCCACGGCAACACCGCGTTGCCCGCGCCGGCGGCGAACACGGTATAAACCGGTCGGATCGCCCACGTCCGCTGGCCGGCATAGCGCAGGGTGACTGTGCCCTCCGCCGTCGGCATTGCCGGCCCCTGATGGAGGATGATCGCTTCGCGATGGCGCTCGACCAACGCCGCCAGCACCGAGGTCACATCCACGATCGGCTCGTCCAGCCGGTACACCGCGCCCCGGAAATGGGGATGACGCAGCGCGGGCGGATAATCGTCGATATCCGCTTCGGCGATCTTCTCCATGCGGCCGCGCATCAGCTTGCTGGCGAAGAACGCCGCCAGCCGCGAGGTTGGAGCGCGGGTCGCCCACAGGTATTGATGATCGGCCAGCAGCCGCGCGGCGCGCAGATCCAGGTCGCCCTCGCCGCGCAGGCAGCGTCGCCATGCTTCCGGCATCCCGGCGATGGCCGTGGCGGACGCGCCGAGCTGGCCGCCCAAGCTGTATTTGGCGCCGCCGTGAATGATGCCCTGGGCGCACAGGGTTTGCCCGGCGCCCAACCGTTGGTTTTCGATCAGCAGCGCGCCGTAGCCGTGCTGGCGCAGTCGGGCCAGTAGCCACAGGCCGGCGATGCCGCCGCCGATGATGGCGACGTCCACGTTCAAGACCGGATGCAGCGGTTTCATGGCCGGCGCAGGATTCGAGCGATGGTGCGGGTGGTCGAGCAGCCTTCGATGTAGTCCATGACCACCACTTGGCCGCCGGCGTCCCAGACGCAGCGGTTGCCGGGAATATGCGCCGGGTCGTTGTCGCCGCCCTTGACCAGGTAGTCGGGCTGGACCGCGCAGATCAGCCGCTCCGGGGTGTCCTCCTCGAAGGGAACGACCCAGTCTACCGCCGCCAGTCCGGCCAGCACCTGCATCCGTTGCGCCAGCGGATTGACCGGCCGGTCGGGACCCTTGAGCCGGCGCACCGTGGCGTCGGCGTTGACCGCCACGATCAATCGGTTGCCCAGCCGTTTGGCCTGTTCCAGATAGGTCACGTGCCCGGCGTGCAGGATGTCGAAACAGCCGTTGGTCATGACGATGGTTTCGCCGTGGGCCTTGGCGTCGGCCACCGTCCGCAGCAGTCGCACCTCGTCCAGCACCCCGCGCGGCGGTTCGTCGTGTTCGTACAGCGCCCGGCGCAGTTCGGACGCGGTGACGCTGGCCGCGCCCAGCTTGCCGACCACGATGCCGGCCGCCAGATTGGCCAGCAACGTTGCCGCCGGCAATTCCAGGCCGGCGGCCAAGCCAGCGGCCAGCGTGGCGATCACGGTGTCGCCGGCGCCGGTCACGTCGTAGACCTCGCGGGCGCGGGCCGGCAGATGCAGCGGCTCGGCCCCGGCGCGCAGCAGGGTCATGCCTTGCTCGCCCCGGGTGATCAGCAGGGCTGCCAGTTCCAGCCGCTCGCGCAGCGCTTGGCCTCGCTCCGTCAGTTCCCGTTCGTCGCGGCAGGGACCGGCCACGGTTTCGAACTCGGCCAGGTTGGGCGTCAGCAGGGTCGCGCCCCGGTAGCGGCTAAAATCGCAGCCCTTGGGATCCACCAGCACCGGCTTGCCCGCAGTGCGGGCGGCGTGGATCAGGGTCTCGACTTCGCGCAACGCGCCCTTTTGATAATCGGACAGTACTACGACGTCGCTGTCCGGTAGATGGGCGGC
>Ga0209573_1002017_pt1 | contig 27703 bp, 18 predicted proteins | sample TNRBio252014_DNA_FD_185870 | JGI IMG/M metagenome (GOLD analysis project Ga0209573, IMG submission 185870) | Wastewater treatment Type I Accumulibacter community from EBPR Bioreactor in Madison, WI, USA - TNR Reactor_6/25/2014_ DNA (SPAdes)... | ecosystem: Engineered > Bioreactor > EBPR >... | reverse complement strand
AACTCGTTGTGGCTGCTGCCTTCCGGCCCTGACCAGATTGGCGAGGCCTCCGCCCACGCCAGCTCCGCGCGCTATATCGTGGCAGAGCGGATGAAAGGCAAGGGCCTCAGGCCGCCAGGGTCTGTTCGAGGTTGCCGTCCATCACACCCGAAACGGCCGCAAGCAGCCTTGCCAGGGTGATCGGCTTGGCCAGATGGCCATCGGCACCGGCTGGCCGTCGGCGCCGGCCTCCCGCCCCGCCGCAACATGCTCGGCCAGGGCATTGGCCGTCAGCATCAGAACCGGCGTGCGCGCCAGTCCAGCGCTGCGCTCGAGGTCGCGGATCGCCCGTACCGCCGCCAACCCGTCCATCACCGGCATCTGCATGTCCATCAGCACCAGATCAAAGGGCCGCGCGGCAAAGGCCTCCACCGCCAGTTTGCCGTCTTCGACGCTGGTTAGCTCGGCATCGACACCGGCCAGCATGATCTCGATCACCTTGCGGTTGGCTGGGTGGTCGTCGGCCAGCAGAATCCGCATCGGACGCCCGTCGATCGCCTTGGCCTCGGCCGCGGCCCCCACATCCTCGGCTTCCGGCTCCTGACTAGCGGGCAGCACCAGTTCGAACCAGAAGACAGACCCCACCCCCGGTACGCTGGTGCAATCGAAGGTCCCGCCCATCAGCGCTGCCAGGTCGCGCGAGATCGCCAGACCCAGTCCGGTGCCGCCGAACCGTCGGGTGATCGAGCCATCGGCCTGCTGGAATCGACCGAAGATGCGCGCCTTCTGGTCGGAATCGAAGCCGACGCCGGTATCGCGCACCTCGAAGTGCGTGCGCTCACCGTCGACGGAGACCCTGACCACGACCGCCCCCTCTCCTGTGAACTTCAGCGCATTGGACACCAGATTCGACAGGATCTGGCGCACGCGAACCCCGTCGCCGAGCACCCGACGCTCCAGTTCGGGGGCCATCTCAATGCTCAGCGCCACCTCCTTCTGGTCGGCAGCGGTCTGATACAGGCCGACGACCTCACGCACGGCATTGCCCAGGTGGAACGGAGCCGGCTCGATCGCGACCTGGCCTGCTTCGATCTTGGCGCTGTCGAGGATGTCCGACAGCAGACGCTCCAGAGTGACGCCGGAGGCCCGCACCACCTCCACCATGGTGTGCTCACGTTCCGGCAGGTCGGATCGGCTCAGGGCATCGGCCATGGCCACCACCCCATTGAGGGGCGTCCGAATCTCATGGCTCATATTGGCCAGGAACTCAGACTTGGCCTGGTTGGCGGCTTCGGCCCGGTGCCGCGCATCCTTCAGCCTCTGACCCGTCCTGAACTGCCAGGCCATGGCCGCCAGCAGCGAGATGACGAACACGATAGAGAAGCCGACCAGCCAGCGTTGTTGCCCAACCTTTTCCTCCTGCAGACGGACGTTGGTATGGGCCGTCTCAAGCTGGCGACGTCGATCCGCCAACTGGGCCTGCATGTCGCCGCTGACCTGGCTGATGCCGGCGGAAAACCGCTGTGCCGCCTGGGTTGAAGCAGCATGATGATAGTCCGCCAGCCGGCGATAGGCCTCTTGCGACCGGCCTTCGGCAAACAATAGCTCTGCCTCAACCAGCGGAATGACCGTGAATCCCTCCTCGTGATAGACCCCCGCAGCTTCGGCGCGAAGGATCTCCGCGACATCGCGGCGGGCCTCGCGGAGGCGGCCAAGCCGCGCATTGGCGATGGCTCGCCTCGGCAACAGGTGCGGGGCCAGGAAGGCGGCGGGACCCAGATCGACGCCGAAGGGTTCCAGGCACCGCAGCACCCGCGCCCAGTCGCGCACGCCCTCAGCCACCATGGCGCAAAGGTTGGCGTCATAAACCGCCAGGCTTTCGAGCCCTGAGCGAAGGGTCAGACGATGGTGCGACTGGTACAGATCCTCGGCCAGGCCATAGTCGCCGACCTGAACCGCCAGTCGCGTCAGATTGTACAGGCTGTCGAAATCCGGGCGCGGATAGTCCTCACGCGAATAGTCCAGTTCGAACCGTCCAAACGCCGAGGAAGCCCCGGCGAAGTCGTTCAGCTTCATCAGGCCGATGCCGGCCACCTCCCACAGGCCCGCCAGCGCCGTATCGGCGTAAGGGGCATCGTCGGGAACCTGGGCCTGAACGTATGTCAACAGATTCAGGGCTTCGCCGATCCGGTCCTCGCCCATCATGTTCAGGGCCACCAGCCGGGTCGCGTGTGCCGCCACGAACCAGTCGGTCGCCTGGCGGCGCAGGGCATCCATCTGGCCGGCCACTTCCGCCTCGCCGCCATCGCTGCGGATGGCCAGGTCGTTGAGGCGGGCGATCATGACGTAACGCTGATCCGCCTGGGACCGCGCCGCATGCGAGAGCTGCTCGTTCCAATAGCGGGCACGACCAAAATCACCCTGATTCAGGAAGATCCAGGCCACATGATAAAGCCGGTTCAGGCCTTCGCGGTCGGCGCGTCCCAGAGCGGCGCGGCCGAAGGTTTCCAGTGCGTCGAAATTGGTCTGGGCAGCGCGGCGTTCGACCCTTTGCGCCAGTTCAAGTGGCGAATGGAGCGGGGCTGCGACGGCACCCGGCACAGAGACGACCAGAACCGCAAAGAACGTGGCCACGAGGGCCGATACTCCGGATTTCATACGCCTACCCAACCCACCAGCCGGTCGGTATGACGCTAATTGATTGAACAACGCTTAGCACCCACCCCTCCCAGGGGAGATGACGGATCTGATGGCGGCCCCTTCCCCGAACACCTTCGCCGGAAATCCGCTGGATCGCGCCGGGGATCATCGCGATGACGCCGGCTGGATGGCCGAACGCCTGGCGCGCACCGATGGGGCCTGTCTGGTCATCGTCAACGGCGAGCTCCTGGTCGAGCCAGGGACCGACGGCGAGCAGATCACCTGGCTCGGAGCCGAGGCGGCCCAGCGAGCCTCAGAGGCCGACCGGCTGTTTCTCGGGCTCTGGAAGAACAGCCCGGTCTTTGCCATTCGCCTGGCTGCGGATGAGATCGCGACACGCGGACGCCTCATCGACCTGAGGACAGCCGCGGCCATTCTTGCGGACGCCGAGGCCGCCATGGCGGGAACCGCCGCAAGCCTCTTCGGCTGGCACGCCCGACACGGCTTCTGCGCCAACTGTGGCCAGGGAAGCCAGATCACCAGCGGCGGCTGGAAGCGAATCTGCCCGGCCTGCGAGACAAGCCACTTTCCGCGTGTCGATCCGGTGGCGATCATGCTGCCGGTCTATGAAGGCGGCGATGAACCCGTCTGCCTGCTGGGGCGCCAGGCGGCCTGGCCCGCCGGCCGGATGTCGGCCTTGGCCGGTTTCATCGAGCCGGGCGAATCCATCGAGGAAGGCTGCGCCCGCGAAGTGCTGGAAGAGGCGGGACTTGGCGTCGTCAGCACCCGGTACCATTCGAGTCAGCCCTGGCCGTTCCCGCATCAACTGATGATCGGCCTGATCTGCACCGTCGATTCCGACCAGGCCCGCGCCAATGAAGCGGAGCTGGAATCGGTCGCCTGGTTGACGCGACCCGAGGCACGCGCCGTCCTCGAGGGGCACCATCCAACGATCAAGGCCCCGCCGCCGTTCGCCATCGCCCACCAGCTGATCCGGTCCTGGGCCGGTTGAGCGCGCTTGCGGGCTTGCGGGGCGCTGCCTATACCGCATGCAAAGCCGTCTCCGGCTAGCTGATTTCCAACAAGGTCGACCCTCGCCGATGCTCACCACCGTTCGTCGCCTGTCCAAGTCGTGGTTCGCCGCCATCATCATCGGCCTGCTGATCATCGGCCTGGCCGTGGTCGGCATGTTCGACCCCATGCGGTTCGATCTCTCGACCTATGTCGTCAAGGCCGGCGACCGCGAGGTCACCCAGCCGCAGTTCCGCCGGATCATCGACAATCTGAACGAACGCAACGCCCAGATGACGGGCCAGCGCTTCACCATGGCCGAACTGGTCGAGTCTGGTCAGCACCTGCAGGTGCTTGAGAGCCTGGCGAACGAAGAGAGCCTGTTTGCCTGGGTGTGGCGCACTGGGCTGCGGCCGGCCCAGGAGCTGGTCATGGATCAGATCCGGCAACAACAAGCCTTCTTCGATCCGGTGTCCGGCCAGTTCAGCGAGGAAGCCCAGGCCCGTGCGCTGTCGGAATCCGGCATGACGCCGGCCGACTATGAGGACACCCTGCGTCACCAGATCGGTGCCGAACACTATGTCGCCGGGGCCGCCGCCGGCCTGCGCATGCCCGCGATCTACGGGGCTCTTGCCGCCGCCTATGCCGGCGAAACCCGCAACGGCCGCTGGATCCTGCTGTCGCCGTCCGACATCCGCGACGTTCCCAATCCTACCGATCAACAGCTGGGCACCCTGCTGAATGAGGTGGCCGATCAGGTGCGCGAACCGGAGTTCCGGACTGTGACCCTGGTGCGGTTCACCCCGGCCCTGGCCGCCGCCAATATCCAGATCACGGACCAGGACATCCAGGATCGCTTCAATTTCCAGCGCGAGGCCCTCAGCACCCCCGAGACGCGCAGCTTCGTGACCCTGACGGCACCGAACGCCCAGGCTGCCCAGACCATCGCCCGGCGCCTGCGCGCCGGCGAGCAGGCCGCAGCCGTGGCCGCCTCCTTGAACATCGAACCGGTCAGCTATGACGAGCAGCCCCGCTCTGCCGTGCCGGACGCCCGGGTGGCCGAAGCGGCCTTCGGCCTCGCCCAGGGAACCGTTTCGGATCCGGTTCAGGGCGAACTGGGCCTGGTCGTCATCAAGGTGACGGGCATCACCGCCGGCAGCGAGGCGACCCTGGCCGAGCACCGTCAGGCCATCGCCGACGCCCTTCGCATGGAGCAGGCCCGCGTGCGTGTGACCGAGATGGTCGAACGCTTCGTCTCGCTGCGCGAGAGCGGCACGAGCCTGCGCGATGCCGCAGCCCAGGCGGGCGGCACGGTCGCCACCTTGCCGCCGTTCACGGCCGAGGGGGCCTTGCCGAACGGCCAGCCGATGGGGGCCCCGACCGTTCTGTACCAGACCGCCTTCGATACGGCGGAAGGCTCCACCAGTGACGTCGTGGATGCCGGCCAGGACGAGTATTTCGCCGTCCATGTCGATGAGGTCCGCGAGGCCCGCATGCCGACCGTCGCGGAGATGCGCCCGCAGTTGGTCGAGTTCTGGCGCGGACGTGAGATCTCGCGCCGGCTCCAGGAGCGCGGCAACGCCATCGCCCAGCGCATTCGGGATGGCGAAGACATCGCGGCGGTCGCCCGGGCCGAAGGCCTGACCCTGACCACGCGGACCGGCGTCGGTCGCGCGGCGACCGAAGGTGCCAATGCCCTGAGCGAAGATCTCCTGGGTGGCCTGTTCGGTCAGCCTCCGGGCCAGGTGTTCTCCGGTCCGGCTGATCGCGAAGGCCGCTTCGTCGTCGGCGTCGTCGATGGCGCGACGGCTCCGGCAGCCGTGATCGCCGGTCGCCAGGCGGCGGGCATCCTGCCGCAGATGACCGGTCAGACCTTCCAGTCCGAGTTCATCCCGGCGATGCAGAGTGCCGCCCGCCAGGTCATCGAGGCCACGGTGTCCGAAGACCGGGCCCGGGCCGCGCTGGGCGTGCCCCCCGCAGAAACCCCCGCCCCCGACGCTCCGGCCCCGGAATGATCGCGGCGGACTTCGCCGACCGGTACCAGCGCGGCGAGGCTCAGGTCGTTTCCCGACGGCTGATCGACGACCTGGAAACGCCGGTGGCGGCCTATCTCAAGGTCGGGCGCGGTCGCCCCTTTGCCTTCCTCTTCGAGTCGGTCGAGGGCGGGGCCTGGCGCGGTCGCTATTCGATCCTGACCCTGCGGCCCGATCTGGTCTGGCGCTGCCGCAACGGCCAGGCCGAGGTTGCGCGCGGCCAGGCGGCGGTCACCGCCGAGGCCTTCGAGGCCCAGCCGGCTCCGGCCCTGGAGTCCCTGCGTGACCTGATCGTCGAGAGCCGCATCGACCTGCCCGACGATCTGCCGCCGATGGCCGCCGGCCTGTTCGGCGTCTTCGGCTATGACATGGTGCGTCTGGTCGAGCCTGTCGGGCCGGCCAAGGACGACCCCCTCGATCTGCCCGACGCCGTGCTCGCCCGCCCCTCGATCGTGGCCGTTTTTGACGGGGTCGCCCAGGAGATCATCGTCTGTACGCCGGTTCGGCCGGTCGAAGGCGTGACTGCCGAAGAGGCCCTGCTGGCGGCCAGACAGCGGCTCGACTTCTTTGTGGCCGACCTGGATCAGCCGGTGCCCGAGCCGGGCCCGGCGACCCCGACACCCAGGCCCGAACTGCTATCTGCGGTCGATGCCGAGGCCTATGCGGGGATTGTCGAGCGCGCGCGCGACTACATCCGGGCCGGCGATATCTTTCAGGTCGTGGCCGGCCATCGCTTCAGCGGCCCGGTCGGTTTTGAGCCCTTCGCCTTCTATCGTTCGCTGCGGCGGACCAATCCCTCGCCCTTCCTGTTCCATCTGGATTTCGGCGAGTTCCACCTGTCCGGGTCCAGCCCCGAGATTCTGGTGCGGTTGCGCGACGGCGACCTGACCATCCGCCCCCTGGCCGGGACCCGACCGCGCGGCCAGACGCCGGCCGAAGACGCCCGGCTGGAGGCCGAACTGCTGGCCGATCCCAAGGAGCGGGCCGAGCACCTGATGCTGCTGGACCTGGGCCGCAATGATGTCGGGCGGGTCGCCCTTCCCGGCTCGGTCGAGGTGACCCGCAGCTTCTTCGTCGAACGCTACAGCCATGTCATGCACATCGTGTCGAACGTCATGGGCAAGGCGCGGCCTGACCTTGATGCGGTCGAGGTCCTGACCGCCGCCCTGCCGGCCGGCACCCTGTCCGGCGCGCCCAAGGTCCGCGCCATGCAGATCATCGATGAGCTGGAAGCGACCAAGCGCGGCGTCGGCTATGCCGGAGCTGTCGGCTATATCGGAGCCGGCGGCGAGATCGACACCTGTATCGTGCTGCGAACCGCCCTGTTCAAGGACGGCCAGATGTATGTCCAGGCCGGGGCCGGACTGGTCGCCGACAGTGATCCGGCCATGGAATATGCCGAGACCCTGCACAAGTCCGCCGCCCTCAAGCGCGCGGCCGAGGAGGCCTGGCGGTTCAGCTAGCTGCCGAGGCTATGAAGGCTGTTCACCCGAGGGGTGCCGAGAAGCTGGGGTGGTGACGCCATCAACCCTTTGCGCCCCCTTTATCCCGGGCATCGTTGCCGTTGCATGCGACCCCCGGGCGGGGCGCGCCTCGCCCGGATGTGACCGCTAGTCATCGTCATATTGTACAACAATTACGGCTTGGCGTCCGACAAATCTCTTGCTCGCGGGCCTTGTGCCACCTACAGATGAAGGGGGTAGGCTTGGGCTGGCACCCGTATAAATCGCACACTCCGATTCAGGGTCAGACCTTGGCAGACACGATCGAGACAGTCGAAAGCGAAGAGGCCCCAGCCCTGGACCCGAAGGGGGCCGCCCAGACCGCAGAGACCGTGGCCCAAGCCCTGAGGTCGCGAATCCAGCGCAGCGACCTGGCCCCCGGCGAGTGGTTGCGTGAAGTGCGGCTGTGCAGCGAATTCGGCGTAGGCCGCTCGATCATCCGGCGCGCCCTTCGGGCCCTGTCCGACGATGGTCTGGTCGACATCGTCGAGAACCGCGGCGCGCGCGTTTCGGCCACGACCGTCGAGGAGGTCTTCGATCTCTATGAGACGCGGGCGGCGCTCTATGGCCTGGCGACGCGCTTTGCCTGTCTGCGCGGCTCAGACGAGATGATCCAGAGCCTGCTGGTCAAGATCGACCGGCTGCTGGAACAGGCCGAGACCGGCGTTGCCGCCGAAGATATCATCGAGACCAGTGAATCCATCTTCGGCGAGATGAGCGAATGCGCCAGCGCCGATGCCCAGCGCATGATTGCCTCGATCCGGCGTAAGACCCGTTTCCATTTTTCCTATGTCGCCCTGGCCGTGAATGCGAACGGCCCCGGGCCGTACAAGTTCTGGCGGGGCGTTCGGGCCGGCCTGATAGAGCGCGATGCCGACAAGGCCGCTCAGTGCGCCCGCGACATCCTCTACTACATGCAGGGCGAGGTCGCCCGGATGATGCTGGCGCGGGGCCCCCGGGCGAGGTCCGACGCGGCCCAGGCCGAAACGCCGAAAGCGCCCCGTCGCGCCGCAGGAGCGCGGAGCCGATGAAACCCGCAAGTCTGCTTCCGGCTGTTCCGGCCCTGATGATGGCGGCTCTGGTCGTAGCCGCCTGTGCCGGAGGCTCGGTTCCCGAGGCCCGCGCCGCCGGGATAGATGCGGCCCAGACCCCCGCCGCCGACACGCCGGAGATGGACGCCCTCATCAACTATTTGCGCAGCCACGGCACGACCGGCTTCATTGTCGTGCAGAATGGCGAGTTGCTGATCAACCGGACCTGGCGGCCGCCCGCAGGCGACGCCATGTTCGCCAACTTCGTCTATGGCGTCTCGGCCAACGGCTACCTGCTGGAGGATGTGGCCTCCCAGCAAAAGAGCTTCATCGCCGTGCTGGCTGCCATCGCCGTGGATCGCGGCCTGCTCGACGTCGAGCGCTCGGTCACCAGCTACCTTGGGGCCGGCTGGTCGCAAGCGACCCCAGACCAGGAAGCCGAAATCCGGGTGATAGACGTCCTGACCATGAGCAGCGGCCTGGACGAACAATTCCGCTATTCGGCCGCGCCGGGGTCGACCTTCTTCTACAACACGCCGGTCTATGCGGTGAGCAAGCGCATCCTGACCGCCGCCAGCAGCCAGACGCTGGAAGCGATCACGACTGAATGGCTGACCACGCCGGTCGGCATGTCGGATACGGCCTGGCGCCGGCGCCCCGCCGCCCTGGCTTCTGTCGGCAACGATACGGGTCTGGTGACGACGCCGCTGGATGTGGCGCGGTTCGGCCTGATGATCATGGATGGCGGCGTCAATCATGCCGGCGAGCGGGTGGTGTCGCGCGAGCAGCTTCAGGCCATGTTCGCGCCGTCCCAGGCCAATCCGTCCTATGGACGTCTGTGGTGGTTGAACAGCGGAGCCTATTCCGTTCGTGCCGCCGGTGCGCGCCGCGACGGGCCCCTGGTGCCGGCAGCCCCCACCGACATGGTGGGTGCCTATGGCGCGTTCGACCGTCGCCTCTATATCGTGCCGAGCCGGAATCTGGTCATCGTACGCACCGGGGCCGCGACCAACGAACACGATTTCGATCAACGGTTCTGGCTGCTGTTGAACGACGCTCTGGGGTGACGCAGCCCTTGCCCCGCAGCCGCCCCAGCCGCACAGACCACAAGGCCGAATGCCCCCGGCCCGGCGACACTCATGATGCGAGGAACCTGTGACCGACGGACGAATGCAGGCTTTTCCGCTGACGCTGGGAACGATCCTCGACCATGCCGCCAAATGGACACCCGATACCGAGGTGGTGACCGCGCACGGCGGCCAGCCGAGCGCCCGCATCAGCTATGCCGGACTGAGGCATCGCGCGCGCCGGGTCTCCAGCGTGCTGGCGCAATATGGAACGACCAAGGGCGACCATGTGGCGACCCTGGCCTGGAACTCCCAGCATCATATGGAGGCCTGGTACGGCATCATGGGGATGGGGGCGGTCTGCCACACCCTCAATCCGCGCCTGACGGCCAGCCAGCTGGCCTGGATGCTGGAGCGCTCGGGGGCCTCCATTCTGATCGCCAGCGCGGATCTCGAGCCCTTGGCGCTTGAGGTCTGTGACCTGGCCCCAGGCCTGAATCGCCTGCTGGTCATCGACGGCACCATGTCGACCGATCACAGCCGGGTAACGATCGACGTCCTCGACGAACTGATCGAGGGCGCAACCGGCGATGTCGTCTGGGGTGACTTTGACGAGACCTCGGCGTCTGGTCTGTGTTTCACCTCGGGTTCGACCGGCGACCCCAAGGGCGTGACCTACACCCACCGATCCAGCTATCTGCATACCTTGAAGTTGCTGGCCGCAGATGTGCTGGGAGCTCGTGCGGATGACGCCATCCTGCCGATCGTGCCGCTGTTTCACGCCAGCGCCTGGGGGCTGCCCTTCGCAGCACCGGCGGCCGGCAGCAAGCTGGTTCTGCCGGGGCGTCACACGGACGGGGCCAGCCTGGCGCGACTGATCGCCGAGGAAGGCGTGACGATTGCCGTGGGGGTCCCAACGGTGTTCCTGGGTCTGTGCGATCATCTTCAGGCGACAGGCCAGCGGCTGCCATCGCTACGTCGGATCATCTTTGGCGGGGCTCCGACGCCGCCGGCCCTCATGCGACGGATCGAGCGCGAACTGGGCGTCGAGACCCAGAACAGCTGGGGCATGACCGAGCTGTCGCCGGTGGGGGTCTTCAGCGTCCTGAGTGATCCTGATCGCAAGGCCGAGGTATCCGGTCGTCCGGCCCTGGGCGTCGATCTGATGCTGATGGACGAAAATGGTGCCCCGCTGCCGGAACAGCGCGAACAGGAAGGTCGTCTGCACGTTCGCGGCGCGGCCGTGATCGAGCGCTATTTTGGCCAGACCGAGACGGCGCTGGACGCCAACGGCTGGTTCGACACCGGCGATCTGGCGCGGCTCGACGCCAAGGGCAATCTGATCATCACCGGACGCGCCAAGGACCTGATCAAGTCGGGGGGCGAGTGGATCAACCCCGCCGAGATCGAGGCGCTGGTTTCCCAATTGCCGCAGGTTGCGCTGGCGGCGGTCATCGGCCGCGCCGATCCGAAATGGAGCGAGCGTCCGGTCCTGATCGTCGAGATGCGCGACGGACAGGAAGCGTCCGACGATGCCCTTCTGGGGCCATTGCGCGGCCAGATTGCCAACTGGTGGATGCCCGATGCCGTGATCCGCGTCGACGCCATGCCGCTGGCCTCGACCGGCAAGATCGACAAGATCGGCCTGCGCCGGGCCTACGGCAACCGCTAGATTTGGGTGGGACGGCCGCTGTCAGGCCGCCGTGTCGTCCACCCAGTCCTGCCGCAGGGGACGCGCCGCCAGGTAACCCAGCACCGCCGCCACGACATAGAGGCCGCATAGGCCGATGGCGGAATACTGAAGGGCGAGGTCGCCGAAGCGCGGCGTCATCACGTCGCTGACGGCCCCCAGCATCAAGGAGCCGGCTCCGATCCCGATCAGATTGTTGATCAGAAGGAAGCAGGCTGAGGCGGTGGCCCGCATATGGGCCGGGACCAGGTGCTGTGCGGCGGTCGTCAGCGGGCCGACGAACAGGATGTTCAAGGCGTTCGGCACGACCAGAAGCACCCAGGCCCAGACCGGTGACGGTGACAGGAAGGCCGCAACGAAGAAGGGGGCGGTGCAGATCCAGGCGATGGCTGAGACCCAAGCGTAGGCCCCACGATCAGATCGGCCCAGCCGGTCCGCCAGCACTCCGCCGGAATAGACGCCGATCACACCCCCGACCAGCAGCAGCGATCCATAGAACCAGGACGTCGTCGGTAGATCGAAGCCGAACTGGGCGATCAGGATCGACGGTGACCAGAAGGCCAGGCCATAGCCGCAGGTGCTGCTGGCCGCCGCCGCCAGGGCCATCAGCCAGAAGGACCGCTTCCGGGCCAGGATGGAAAAGACCGTTCCAACCGATACCCGCGCGGCGGCCTGGGCGGGCTTGGGCGGTTCCTTGACGATCATGCGGAAGACCGGCGCGATCAGGACACCCAGAACCCCTATCACGATGAAGGCGGTACGCCAGTTCACGGCCTCGGCGATCGCCGCCCCGAACAGCACCCCGAGCGCCAGGCCTACAGGGATCCCCAAGGCATAGACCGACATGGCCCGCGCCCGCTGGTGCGGCGGGAAATACTGGGTGATCAGGGCATAGCTGGGGGCCACGCCACCGGCTTCGCCGACCCCGACGCCGACCCGGAAAGCGAACATCTGCCAGAAGCTGCCGGCGAAGCCGCACAGGGCGGTGAAGGCGCTCCAAACCGTTAGGGAGACGGTGATCACCCAGGTCCGACTGGTCCTGTCGGCAATCAGGGCCAGGGGAATGGCCAGGGTGGAATAGAGAGCCGCGAAGGCGATGCCGCCGAGGGCCCCGAGCTGGGTATTGCTGAGGCCCAGGTCCGCCTTGATGGCGGGGGCCAGGATCCCGAGGATCTGCCGGTCGATCCAGTTGAAGGTATAGACAACCAGCAGCATGGCCAGAACCAGCCGGGCATAGCCGGGGCTGTGGGGCGGGCTCGAAGGTGACGCGGTCATCAGGGCCTCGATTGATCGTCGGAAGGGGCGTTCAGGGCGGCTGTTACCTTGGCCTGTGCGGCCTGGGCGGCGATGAAGGCCGGCCGCGATGACAGCCGCGCCCAGTAGTCGTTGATCTCAGGACTGAACTTGTGATCCAGTCCGAGCGAGCTCGCGAACATGAGCGGATAGCCGACGCACAGATCCGCCATGGTGAAGCGGTCCGCGCAAAGCCACTGCCGATCCTGAAGCGCCCGGGTCAGGTGGCGCAACCGAGACAGGAACCACTGGGAATAGTCGTCGGCGGCCTGGGGCTGGCGGCGCTCTACGGGTTCCAGCTGGCGATACCTCAGCACGATCGTCAGCGGAAAGGTCAGGGTCGCCTCGCTGCGATGCAGCCAGTCCAGCCAGAGCGGATAGTCCGGCTCGTCCATTCCCACGGCCAGGGGCGACGGGCCATAGCGGGTGGCGAGATACGGGGGGATGGCTGCGGATTCGGTCATGCGAGCCTCGCCGTCGATCAGCAGCGGGATCGTCCCCAATGGGTTGAGCTTGAGGTACTCGCGCGCGAACAGTCGCGGCGGAAACGGCAGGATGTGCAGACGATAGTCCAACCCCATCTCTTCCAGGGCCCACAGCGCGCGGAAGGACCGTGCATCGACACAGTGGTAAAGCTCCAACACGCGCTTGCACCCCACAGCCGGATGGTCGAGACCGGCAAAGCCCCGTTGGGACTTTGGAGAACCACGCGGCAATGTCAAAGTTTTTGTACGACAATCTTGTCAATTGCAGGCCAGAGGTCGAAAGGTGGGTCGCAACCGGATGGATCCGGCCACGGTCACTCCATCGGCGCTGACACGACAGCCTGGCTCAAGATAAGGGTCTTCGCCATGCCAACACCTCGACCCGAGACCCTCGGCTTCGATGCCGGTCGACTGAGCCGCCTGGATACGTTTCTGAAGACGCGATACCTGGACAGTGGACGGCTGCCGCACGCCCAGATCCTGATCAGCCGTCACGGCGAGCTGGCGCATTTCTCGAGCCAGGGCCCAGCCCGCGAAGGGTCTTCGCGGCCCATCGACGAGGGCTCGATCTTTCGCATCGCCAGCATGACCAAGCCGGTCACCTCGGTCGCCTTCATGCAGTTGCTGGAACAGGGCAAGGTCGCGCTGGACACGCCGGTGCAGGCCGTCCTGCCGGAGTTCTCCGACGTCGGGGTCTATGCGGCCGGCGGCGCGGGCGTTCCGTTCATGAGCAAGCCCCTGGCCGAGCCGATGCGGATGCTGGACCTCCTGCGCCACACCTCGGGCCTGACCTACGGCTTCCAGAACCGCACCAATATCGACGCCGCCTATCGCGAAACACGATCGAATGCTGGCCCCGTCGAGAACTGGCATGGGGCCGCCGACCTCGACACCTTTATCCGCGACCTGGCGACCGTGCCGCTGGAGTTCGTGCCCGGCACGGCCTGGAACTACTCGGTTTCAACCGATGTGCTGGGGGCCGTGGTTCAGCGCATCTCGGGCCAACCCCTGGATCAATATCTGGCCGAACACATCTTTAAACCGCTGGCGATGCCCGACACCGCCTTCTGGGTTCCGCCCGAGAAGGCCGGGCGTCTGACGGATTGCTACGCCTGGGTCGACCCCAAGGTCGGGCGCCTCATGTATGACCGCGGCGAAGACAGCGTGTGGCTCACGCCCCCGACCCTGGTGTCCGGCGGCGGCGGCCTAGTCTCAACGGCCCTGGACTATCATCGCTTCTGCCAGATGCTTCAGAACGGCGGCGTGCTGGGTGACGTCCGCATCCTGGGGCGCAAGACGCTCGATCTGATGACGGCGAACCATTTGCCCGGCGCGTCGGACCTGTCGTCGCTATCACGCTCAATGTTCAGTGAAACCCAGAATGCCGGCATCGGCTTCGGCCTGGGTTTTGCGGTCACCCAGGATCCGGCCAGGGCCATGATTCCTGGCTCGGTCGGTGAATTCTACTGGGGTGGGATGTTCACCACATCCTTCTTCGTGGATCCGGTCGAGGATCTGCACGTCGTCTTCATGACCCAGCTCAGCCCATCGCTGCTCTATCCGATCCGGCGCGAGATCAAGACCCTGGTCTATTCGGCCCTGATCTAGCCGAACGCGGCGTCTTCGCACCACAGCTACCCGCCACAAAGGCAAACGCCGCCTCCAGACGAAGTGGAGACGGCGCTTCCCGTCGATCCGGGTTGGAAGGATCGACTACCAGCGGTAGCTCAGGTTGATACCGATGGTGCGGGGGCGGTTGTAGCGGTTGGCCAGCGGGATCGTGCCCTGCTGCAGGCGCAGCACCACCACCTCCTGATCTGTCAGGTTGTTGACGAACAGGGCAAGGGTCCGGCGCTGGTGCTCAACACCGACGCGCAGATTGATGTTGTCGAAATCCGACAGCGGGATCTCGGGCACGGTGGCGGTCACCGTATCCTGGATACCGCCGCGCGCAGCGCTGTAGAGGACGTTCAGGAAGCCCGTCGCGTCGGCCCCCAGCGGCATGCGGTAGTTGAAATTGGCCGACCATGTCCATTCCGGCGTCTGGGCCACGGCGCTGCCCAGAACCGGAGCGCCCGGAGCGGTGGTGACCTCGGTGAACTCGGCATCCTGCCAGGCCGCATTCAGGTTCATGCGGAAGATGCCCGGGCCGACTCCAAAGTGGCTGTCGAGGGCGGCCTCGACGCCCTTCACTTCGGCCGTGCCGCCGTTGATGTTGAACAGCGAGGCGGCCTGGCCACAGACGTTCAGCACGCTACAGCCGTCGCTGACGCTGGCGATGGCATTTTCGGTCTGCGACACATAGGCCGACAGACGCACGAAGATGTTGTCAGTGACGTCCGACTTCAGGCCGATTTCATAGGCGGTGGTGTCTTCGTTGTCGTAGGTCGGCTGAAGCGGATTGGGGGCGACGGCAACGACCGTGCCGTTGTTGACGCCGCCAGCCCGATAGCCGGTGCCGGTACGGGCATAGACCAGCAACTGCGGCATCAGGCGGTAGCTGGCCGTCACGGCGTAGCTCCAGCTGCCCTGCTCGAAGGTGAAGGCCGACGGAGCCCCGATCGGGGTGGTCGTATAGAGGCGAAAGTCGCTCTGGCTGGCTTCCTTCTCATCGCGCGAATAGCGCAGGTCGCCGGTGATGGACAGGTCGCCCATCTCATAGGTCACCGACCCGTAGACGGCTGCGGAATCGAACGTCGACGGGACAACGCGGTGGCTGCCGAAGGCGAGCGGGAACACGGCCGGACAGGGCAGCGACGTCGCGGTCAAGCTGAAGCAGAGCGGAACCGTCGGCGTGCCGCCGCAAATGCTCGAAGTCGCCGTCAGGGCGCAGGGCGAGGTCCGCTGGTCGCGGATGTAGAAGTCCTCCTGCGCCAGCAGCTCGAAGCCGGCCAGCCAGGACAGGTTGCCGTCGGCGGCTTCGCCGGCGATGTGGACGTCCTGGTAGAAGGTTCGGTTGCGCGCGTCCGTGGTCGTTCCGCCCAGCGGATACAGACCAACCCAGCCCTGCTGCTGGAACGAGCGCTGGGTGTTCAGGTCGACGGCAGCGGCAAAATTCTGACGTGACCTCGTCTGCATGACCATCGAGGTCGAGGTCAGGGTGCCCCAGCCGAGATCATAGTTCATGATCATCATGCCGCGCTGGACCGTCTGCCTCAGATCGTTGGGAACATCCGAACCGATGTCGTAGCGCGGACCGAAATAGCCCATTGGCAACGCCGCGAGACGCCCGGCCGGCAGCACCCAGGTGTTGGCAAAGGTCGGCAGGTCCATGTCCTGCGCGTCGATCAGGAAGTTGATGTCCAGCGGGCCGGAATTGTAGCGGAGCTGGCCCCGGACGATGTAGCCCTCGGTGTGGTCGTAGTAGATGTCGCGGTTGGGGTTGTAGTAGATGCCGCCGGTCTGGCCGGTGACCTGGGCCCCGACCCGCACCGCGATGGTGTCGCTGAACTGGTGGTTCACCACGCCTTCCAGCGCCAATTGCTGCTGTTCATTGATGTAGGTCGCCGATACCCGTCCGGAGTCGCGGAACACAGGCTGGGCCAGCACGATATTGACCGTGCCGAACTCCGAGTTGCGGCCATAGAGGGCACCTTGCGGACCTTCCAGAACCTCGACGCGGGCTAGGTCAAAATAGTCGATGCGGCGGAAGTTGCGTCCGCCCAGAGTGCTGCTGCCGACGTAGGCACCATTGACGAACAGACCCACGCCGGAATCGGCGCTGGTGGCGCGCTGAGTACCCGAGCCGCGGACGGAAACCTCGGCGAGGTTCTCGGATTGCAGGCTATTGAAGCGAACCCCCGGCACCGTCGCCAGCAGATCGCCCGTGCCCTGAAGCGGGCCGCGGGCTCTGAGGTCGTCCTCGGTCACGGCCGTAATGGTGCCCGGCACATCGCGGATCGCCTCTTCGCGGCGACGGGCAGTGACGACGATATCGCCGACCTGAGTCGCTTCACCGGCCTCATCCGGCTGGGACTCTTCGGAGGCCGACGCGGTCGGGGTGGGTTGGTACTCCCTGGCCAGCACGGCACCGGGGACCATGGCGGCGATGAGCGCGGCCGACGAGCAGGCGAGCAGACGAACCATTTGATTTCCTATTCCCAGTCTTGGTGCCGGCCTTCTTCCTGGGCCAACCAGACTCAACCATCTTCCTGTCGAACCCGACTGTCAAGATTGTACGACAATTCTGCCTTCATTGCGCCACGAGGTGTAATGCCCGCACCTCTCTGCCCTTCAAGGCCATTCCAGCGACTATCGTGATCTCCGGCCGACGGCCTTGAGCCCCGCCCTGTTGGCTCGCGCAGCAGGCAGTCGGTACAGTTGGACCGAGCGCGACCGGACGAGGGCAGGCTCCCTTCGGACCACAATCACCATCACAATCACTTTGTAATTGTCGTACAATTGATTGACATCTCGCGAGACACCGCCAAACTCGGCACGCTGGGCCGCCAAGAGCTCTCTGGGAGATGACGATGACGGCCGACACAGAGCCGAAGGCCCCGACCGGGATCAGGACTGCCATCATGGCTTCGGCCGGTGCGGCGGTGGAGTGGTACGACTTCTTTATCTATGGAACGGCGGCGGCCCTAGTGTTTCCGCATCTGTTCTTCCCGGCCGACCTGCCGCCTTTCGTGGCCCAGATCGCCTCCTTCAGCACCTTTGCGGTCGGATTCATCGCGCGCCCGTTGGGCGGCATGTGGTTCGGCCATTTCGGAGATGTCCACGGACGCAAGAAGGCACTGGTGCTGGCCATGTTCGTCATGGGGATTTCTACCACCCTGATCGGCTTGCTGCCGACCTATGCCTCGGTCGGTATTCTCGCGCCGCTGCTGCTGGTGACGCTACGGTTTGCCCAGGGGTTGGCGGTCGGTGGACAATGGGGCGGCGCGGCTCTGCTGGCCATCGAGAGCGCGCCGGCGAACAAGCGCGGCTTCTACGGCAGCTTCGTCCAGGTCGGAGTGCCTCTGGGCGTGGTCCTGGCCAATACGGTGTTCCTGATCGTCAGCGCCATGAGCAGCGACGAGGCCTTCCTGAGCTGGACCTGGCGGATCGGGTTTTTGGTCAGTGTTGTCCTGATCCTGATCGGCATCATGATCCACCTGACCGTAGAGGAACCGGCCGCCGCGACCTTGCCGGACGACACGCCCGTCGAGACGACCCGGCGGTCGCCCCTGGCCGAGGCGGCGAGCAAACACGGGCGCGCAATCCTGCTGGCCGGCGGGGCCTTCATTGCCAACAATGTCTGCTTCTATATCGCCATCACCTACGCCATCGCCTACGGCTCCACGACGCTGGGGATCGACCGCAATGTCCTTTTGGCTGCGGTCATGGTCGGCAGCGCCCTGATGATCCCGGCGCTGATCGCTTGCGGGGCGGCATCAGACCGATTTGGACGCAGCGGCGTCTTCCTGGCAGGGGCCCTGTTGTGTGGGCTGTCGGCCTTTGCGGTCTTTCCCCTGCTCGAGAGCGGATCGACGCTGGCAGTGTTCATCGCCATCCCGGTCATGCTCATCTTCATCTCGATGATGTACGGACCTCAGGCCGCACTGTTCGCCGAGCTGTTCCCGCGTGCGGTGCGTTATTCGGGCGCGTCCCTGGGCTACCAGATCGGCTCAGTCGTCGGCGGCGGTTTTGCACCGATCATCGCGACGGCCCTGTACGCCCAGTATGACGACAGCTTCCCGATCGCGGTCTATCTGGCCGCCGTCTGCGCCGTGTCGTTCGTCTGCGTGATACTGTTGGCCGGACGGCTTCGCACACCCCAACACGACTAACCGACTTCGCAGGTCGCGCCGCTATCAGCCAGGAAAGGTCGCGCCATGATCGACACCAATCGACGGACGTTTTTGGGAGCCGGTGCCCTGGTGCCGCTTGTGGCCGGCGCGACGAATGCAGCGGCCCGGACATCGCCGGCATCCATCGAGGCGGATCTGCTGCGCTATGTCGGTTTCGGCAACAAGCGCGCTGGCGGCCCGGGCGACACCGCCTGTGGCGAATGGCTGGCCGCCGAGCTCGAGAGTGCGGGCTATACCGTCGAACGCCAGGCCTTCTTGGCTCCCTATTTCGAAGAAACCCGCTGTGAGCTGACCTGCGGAGAGACCACCACCGGCGTCTATGCCCAACCTATCGTTCGTACGACGGGCCCTGACGGCGTGACGGGACCGCTGGTGCGTATCGATGGTACCGGCCATTTTACGGGGTCGATGACCGGTGCCATCGCCCTGGTGGATCTGCCGTTTGCGCGCTGGTCGTCCATGATGGCGCGCGCCATCCGTCGCCCGATCGAGGCCGCCTTCTCCGCCGGCGCTGTCGCGGTCGTAGTCATTACAAACGGGCCGACCGGCAAGGTCATCGCTCTCAATTCAGATGGCCGCCAGCCGATGTTCACCGGCCCCGTCGCCCTACTCGCCCCTGAGGTCGCCGGGCCGTTCCTGGCGGCAGCCCATGCGCGCGCCGAAGCCCGCCTCATCATTGAAGGCACAACCGGCCGCCGATCCGCCTTCAATCTGGTGGGACGTATTGACCGGGGACGCGGCCGCTGGATCGCCGTCTCAACGCCGAGATCCGGCTGGTTCGGCTGTGCCGGCGAGCGCGGCCCGGGCGTGGCGGCGTGGCTCGATGTCGCGCGCTGGGCCCCCGAGGCACTGGCTGACTTCGACCTGGCCCTGATCTGCAATACCGGCCACGAATATGAATACCTCGGCGCGACCGAGGCTATGCATGCGATCGCGCCGCCGGTTGAGGCCACCGCCTTCTGGCTTCACATCGGGGCCAATGTGGCCGCGCGCGACTGGCACGAGTTGCCGGGCGGCTGGTCGCCTCTGCCCAATGTCGACCCCCAAAGGGTGCTGTCGCTCAGTCCTGAACTGCTGCCGCTGGCACGCGAAGTCTTCGCCGGCCAGCTCGGCTACGAGGCTCCGGTGTCCAGCGCCGTGCTTTCGGCGGGCGAACTGGATGAAGTCATCCGGGCCGGCTATTCCCCCGCCGCCGGGTGCTTCGGCATTCACCGCTATCACCACGTTGACGGCGATGACGAACGCTGCCTGAACCCGCAGGGGACGCTCGCGGCCGCCCAGGGATTTCGACGTCTGCTGACCGCCGTGGCCGAGGCATCGGCCTAGGGCGGACCGAGCCGCCAGCCCGGTGGCGGGGTAGCGTCCACACACGCGGCCCCGTGTTCCGCCTGCCAGATATCGGCTGCAGGCGACGTCACCAAACCATCAAACGCAGATATTCACACACACGAGAGCGAATATTGACAAGTTTGTGGCTTCGTGTCCCTCTTTCCTCACAGCGTCGGCAAGCGTGATCGACGCCTTGGGAGGGAATTCAGATGAGGGCGATGCTACTTGCATCCGCGTGCGCGCTTGTGCATCTCGCGGTGTTCACGCCGGGCCAGGCCCTGGCGCAGGACCAGCAACAACAGGAGCCGGAGGCCGATGAGGTCGGCGAGGTCATCGTCACGGCGACCCGACGCGAAGAGCGGCTCCAGGATGTGCCGATCAGCGTCACCTCCCTGTCCCAGGACGATCTGAACGAGCGCGGCATCGTCAACTACGACGGCCTTGCGATCGCGACGCCGGGCGTGGTGCTGAACCGCGCCTCGGCCAACTTCAACAACTTCACGGCCCGCGGCATCGCCACCAACGGCTATGGCGCAAACCTGCAAAGCACGGTGGCCATCTATCTGGACGAACTGCCGATCTCGTCGAACGGCAACTCCACCATCCTGGATCCGAGCCTCTATGACGTCGAGCGCATCGAATTTCTACGCGGTCCCCAGGGCACGCTGTTCGGCTCGGGTTCGCTGGCGGGTGCCCTTCGAATCCTGACGCACGATCCCGACGCTTCCGGCTTTGACGCCTCGGCGCTGGTGGATCTGGGCCTGATGAGCGAAGGCAGCCTGCGCCAGCGCTACAACGGTATGGTCAACATCCCGCTGATCGACAATGAGCTGGCCCTGCGGGTCGTCGGCTTCTCGAGACACGAGGAGGGCTGGGTCGACAACGCCGGCACCGGCACCGAAAATGCCAATTCCCTGGTGCAATACGGCGGCCGCGCAATCCTGCTGTGGGAACCGACCGATCGCTTCTCCGCCCGGCTGATGTACTCGCGCGAAATCTCAAATCCGCGCGACGGCTCGATGGAAAATCCGCTTCGGGGCGAGGATGTGCGCTTCACCGACCGGCCCGACCTCTTCCAGAGTGACATGGCCAACTACAATGCGACATTCGACTATCAGTTCGATGGCGCGCGACTGACCAGTTCCTCAACCTTCTCGGACTACACTGGCCTGTTCTACGTCGACCTGGCCGGCACCTATGGCCAGGCCTTTGCCTTCGCGCTGGACGCCGATGCCTGGGATTCGACCTTCGTGCAGGAAACGCGGCTGGTCTCGGATCCGGGCGGTCGCTTCGACTGGTCAGTCGGTGGATTCTACTTCCGCAAGCGGCGCGACGTCGATTATGGCTACCGCTCCAATCAGGCCTACCTGAGCGCGCAAGGGTTCACCGGCCTGCCCGATGAATACTACAACCGGTTCGGCACCCACTTCATCAGCCACGAGATCGCGGCCTTCGGCCAGCTGACCTATCGCTTCACGCCGGACTTCTGGGTGACCGCCGGCCTTCGCTACGGCTCAACCGATGCGCAAGGGTTCACCGAGGCGGGGGGCTACAACTCGGACTATCTGACGCGCGCCTACTTCGCGTCTGTCTTCGGGTTCCCCAGCCCTGGGCCGCTGACAATCGTGCCGATTGCTGCGGCGGAGGGCGTCAAGGCCGAGGAAAGCGGCGAGTCGTTCCGGCTCAGCGCCTCCTGGCGGCCGGTCCCTTCGGTCACCGCCTATGCCGCGGTGGCTACCGGCTTCCGTCCGCCCATCGTGAACGCCTTCGCCGGTCGCGTCAGCACCATCGATCCGACCGACATTGTCATTCCCTACGGCGCGACGTCCGACAACCTGATCAACTATGAGGTCGGGGTGAAGGGCAACTGGTTCAACCATCGGCTCTTCGCCAATGTGGCGCTGTACTACATCGACTGGAACGACATTCAGGTTCAGGCCAACCGGGTGTCCGACGCGGTCCAGTTCGCCACCAACATCGGTGGTGCGTTCAGCCGTGGCATCGAATTCGAGGCCATGGCCATTCCCGCAGATGGCTGGACGATCGCCCTGAATGGGGCCTTCAACCAGGCTGAGGTCGATGACCTGACGACCCAGGAAGCCGCCATATCCGGGGCCATTCTCGGCGCGCGCCTGGCCGGTCCTCGCGCTTCCGGGTCGCTGCGTGTGACCTATGACTGGGAAATTCAGCCCGGCATCATGGCCAACGCCTCGGTGGCCGTCGCCCATGTCGGCAGCTTCCCCAACAGCTTCCCGAACACACCCGGTCGTCCGCTGATACCGCTGCCGACCTACGACGAGACCGACAGCTACACCTTCGTGAATGCCAACCTGGCGGTCGCCTTCGACCAGTTCACAGTCGGCGCCTATGTCGAGAACCTTTTCAATGATCGCTCGGTAACCTACGTCCACCCCGAAGCGTTCATCGATGCCCGCTATGGTCGGGTGAGACCCCGGACGGTCGGGGTTCGCATCGGCTACGAGTTCTAGACCGATGACCGCACCGGCAACGGCCGCCGGCCCGGACGCTCCTGCGCGTCCGGGCCCCCGGGCCTGGTTTGTCCTGTCCATCCTTTGTTTCGTCTATGTGCTGAACTTCCTGGATCGGCAGCTGCTGTCGATTCTGGCCAAGCCCATCCAGGACGAACTGGGGGTGACCGATGGCCAGCTCGGCCTGCTCGGCGGACTCTACTTCGCGGCCTTCTACTGCATTCTGGCCATACCGGTGGGGTGGCTGGCGGACCGGACAAACCGAACGCGGATCCTGGCCCTGGCCTGTGCCCTCTGGAGCGGCGCGACAGCCGCCTGCGGCCTGTCGCAAAACTACGGGCAACTGGCGGTCTCCCGCATGACCGTGGGCGTCGGCGAGGCCGGCGGCGTACCGCCCTCCTACGCCATCATCTCGGACTATTTTCCATCGGGTACGCGCGGCACGGCGCTCAGCCTGTTCAATCTCGGCCCACCGATCGGCCAGGCGCTGGGCGTTGCCTTTGGGGCCTCGATCGCGGCCGCCTATTCCTGGCGCGACGCCTTTGTCGCGGTGGGGGTGGTCGGCATCATCACCGCCGTCGTCGTCTTCCTGTTCGTCAAGGAACCCAAGAAGGGCGGCCTGGATCGTCCGGCCACCGACGCGGCCCCGGTCGAGAAGGCCGGCTTCTGGTCGACCTGCAAGATGTACTTCGCCAATCCGGTGCTGCGCGGCATGGCGCTGGCCTGTGGTGCGACCCAGTTTGTCACCTATGCTCTGCTGGCCTTTGCGACCCTGTTCCTCATGCGCGAAAAGGGCATGACCCTGCAGCAGGTCGCCGTCTGGTACGCCCTGGTTGTCGGCATCTTCACCAGCCTGGGAATGTTCGTGTCGGGTCGGCTGATCGACCGCCTGACCCGGCGATCCAAGGCCGCCTACGGCTGGTTGCCGGCGCTCGGCCTGGCCATCGCCGCGCCGCTGTTCGCCGGCTTCGTCTGGGCATCGAGCTGGCAACTGGCCCTGGTCTTCCTGGCCCTGCCGATGGGTCTGAACTATTTCTACCTGACCCCGGCCGTAACCCTGGTGCAGGAAGAGGTCGCCCCCAATCAGCGTGTCATGTCGGGAGCCCTGCTGCTGCTGGTCATGAACCTGATCGGCCTGGGTTTGGGTCCGACCTATCTCGGCGCGGCCAGTGACTGGTTCCGGGCCAGCCATCCCGACAACTCGCTGCAGATGGCCTTCTATACCTTGCTGCCCTTCTACGGCCTGGCGATTGCCCTGTTCCTGGGCCTCGCCGCCAAGATCCGCCGCTCTGCGGCCCAGGAGCCGTGATGTCATTTCGAACCACCATCAGTCTGCTCACCGGCGTCGCCATGGCCGCCTGTGTGAGCGTGCCAACCGGCCTGGCCCAACCCGTCGTCGAGGCCCCGGCCGGAGCCGTGCGCGGCGAGGCGCTGGACGGCGTCAACGTCTTTCGCGGCATCCCCTACGCCCAACCGCCGGTCGGCTGGCGGCGCTGGCACCCGCCCGCCGAAATGGACAGGTGGTCAGAACAGCGTGACGCCACCCGGTTCGGTCCGGCCTGTCACCAGCCCACCGCCCGCGGAACCAGCATCTATGCCGGTGACGTCCCCGAAATGAGCGAAGACTGTCTGTCGCTGAACATCTGGGCCCCGGAGCATGCGGAAAATCTCCCCGTCTTTGTCTGGATCCACGGCGGGGCCCTGACCACAGGCACCGGCAGCGAGGCCCTGTACGACGGCGCGCTCATGGCCTCCGAGGGGGCCGTGGTCGTCACGATCAACTATAGGCTGGGCGTGCTGGGCTACCTGGCCCACCCCGAGCTGAGCGCCGAGTCCCGCCAGGACGTCTCAGGCAACTACGGTCTGCAGGACCAGATTGCCGCCCTACGCTGGGTCGAGGCAAACATCGCAGCCTTCGGCGGCAACCCGGACAACGTCACGATTGCCGGCGAATCCGCCGGAGCGCTGAGCGTGCTGTATCTGATGGCGGCCCCCCAGGCGCGGCACCTGTTTGACCGGGCCATCGCCCAGAGCAGCTATATGATCTCCACCCCGGAATTGAGATCGAGCCGCCACGGCGATTTCCCCGCCGAAACGGTCGGGGTCTATGTCCAGGGCCAGCTCGGTCGGGCCAACATCGCTGAGCTTCGTGCGATGGACGCCCAGGAACTGACCGTCGCGGCCGCCGGTGCGGGCTATGCGCCCTTCGGCACGGTCGATGGTGTCTTCCTGACCGAGCAACTGGCCACCGTCTTCGATCGGGGCGAGCAGGCCCCGGTGCCGATGCTGGCCGGCTTCAACCAGGGAGAAATCCGGTCGTTGCGCTTCCTGGCAGCTCCGGCCCCGACTGACGCCCAGGCCTATGAGGCGACGATCCGCGAACGCTACGGGGTCCTCGCGGACGAGTTCCTGCGTCTCTATCCCTCGACCGACATCGCCGAGAGCCTGCTGTCCACGCCTCGCGACGGCCTCTATGGCTGGACCGCCGAGCGGCTGATGCAGCGTCAGACAGCCCTCGGCCAGAGGGCCTATCTATATTTCTTTGACCATGGCTACCCAGCCGCTGATGAGGGCGGCTACCACGCCTTCCACGCCGCCGAGATCCCCTATGTCTTCGGCACCCAGGACCGCACCCCACCCCGCTGGCCGGCGATCCCGGACACGGCGCAAGAACAGGCCATGTCTTCGGCCATGCGGGCCTATTGGCTCAGCTTTGCCCGCGACGGGGTGCCATCAGCCCCGGAACAACCGACCTGGCCGGCCTATGGCGACACGCGCGCCTATCTGGCGTTCGAACAGGCACCGGTTGCCCGCGAGCACCTGATGCCCGGCATGTTCGAACTGCATGAGGCCGTGGTGTGCCGTCGTCGCGCGGCGGGCCGCATCCCCTGGAACTGGAACTTCGGCCTCCTGTCCCCGCCCCTTCCGCCGGCGACGCCGCCCTGCCCATGATCGACAACGGCACCCACCGCCTGATGGCAGGCCTCAGAATCGCGACCACCTCAAGGTGGATTCCTCGCACGGTCGCCCGTAAGGATCAGCTACGGTCGACCCGCACGGGAATACGGAATGAAATGCGCTTGAGAGCTGAGTATGTCGACGGTTAAGCCACGCCTTGATGCACCTTCACCGGTGAGGCCGGGTGCCGCGACGACCGCCAAACCACGCCGGCGTCGCTCAAAGGTCGAGCAGCGCGCCGACATGATGGAGCAGATCCTGGATGCGGCGGAATATCTGTTCTCGATCCACGGCTACTACGGCGTCACCCTCAAGGATGTGGCCCAGCGCGTCGGCGTGCACCATACGCTGCTGAACTACTATTTCACCGACAAGAAGAAGCTCTTTGAGGCGGTCTTCGCGCGCCGGGCCGGAGTGACGGCCCAACTGCGGATGGAGGCGCTGGATCGCTACGATGCCGAGACCAATGGCCGGCCGACCGTCGAGGGCGCCTTGCGCGCCTTTCTCGATACTGACCTCGATCTCTACAGCGAGGGCGGCGAGAACTGGAAGAACTACGGGGCCCTGGGCGCGGTAATGTCCAACACGACCTTCGGGGCCGAACAGATGGACCTGCATTTCGATCCGGTGGTCCTGCGCCTGATCGACCTGCTCAAGAAGGCCCTGCCGGACTGTCCCGAGCGCGACATCTTCTGGGGCTACCACTTTGTGACCGGTGCCCTGATGCTCACCCTGGCGCGGACCGGCCGGATCGACCGGCTGTCAGGAGGGCTTTGCGATTCCAACGACTTCGGGGCGATCAAGGATCGGATGGCCTCGTTCATGGCCGCCGGTTTCCTCGAGATCTGCAAGGCGCGCTCGGGGTCGGGCGCCTAGCCGCGCCGGCACCGGCTCGGCACCTAGTCTTCGTCGTCGTCGTCCAACAGGATGCGGTGGGCAGCCCCATCCATGTCGTCGTACTGGCCGCTGCGCAGGGACCAGAGAAAGGCCCACAGCGCACAGCCCCCGAGCACCAGGGCTAGGGGGATCAGGAAGACCAGACTGTTCATCCCGGAACCTCGGCCATGGACGACGGCACCGGCACCGCAGGCCGGCGTTCGACGGTCGGTCGGGCCTCCGGCCGATCCACACGCTTCAGGCGCAAGGCGTTGGCGACCACGATGATCGAGGAGGTCGACATGGCCAGGGCCGCGATCAGAGGCGTCACCAGCCCGATGACCGCAATCGGCAGCGCCAGGACGTTGTAGCCGATCGACAGGGCAAAGTTCTGATGCACCAGCCGCCGCGCCTCACGCGCCACCCTCACCGCACGCGGCACCGCCTCGAGTCCAGGGTGCAGGAAGACGAAGTCGGCGGCGGCACGTCCGACATCGGCCGCGTCGGCGGGGGCCATGGAGGCATGGGCCGCGCTCAGGGCCGGTGCATCATTGAGGCCGTCTCCGACCATCAGAACGCGGCGACCTTCAGCGGCCAGGGCCTCGAGCCGGGCGACCTTGTCCGCCGGCAGCAGCCGCGAAGCAAACGCCGTCAGACCCAGCCGCCGCGCCACGGCCTCGACGGCCTCGGGTTCATCCCCTGACAGCAGAATGATCGGCAGGCCTGTCGCGCGCAGGGTTTCGATGGCCTCAACCGCCCCGGGTCGCAGGGCATCCTGCAGGGCGAAGGCCGCCAACTGGCGACCATTGCGCGACAGCACCGGGCCAGAGCCGGCCGGTCGTGCGTTCGCTGCGCCGGTCACGGCCCATTCGGAGCGCCCCAGTCGGTAGAGGTCCTTGCCGACGCGGGCCTCAATGCCGAGGCCGGGATACTCCATGACCTCACTCAGCGACACCGGCGAAGACGGGGCCGCTGCGGCAACGGCGCGGGAAGCCGGGTGCCGGGACCGACCGGCCAGGGCCCCCGCGAGCGCAAACGCAGAAGCGGAAATATCGGCGGCATTGACCAGGCGCGGCTGGCCCAGAGTCAGGGTGCCGGTCTTGTCGAAGACCACCGTATCGACCTGAGCCAACCGCTCCAGGCCGGCCCCGTCCTTGACCATGATGCCGGCCTCGAACAGGCGGCGCGCGGCCGTCACCTGAACCATCGGCACCGCCAGCCCCAGGGCGCACGGGCAGGTGATGATCAGAACGGCGATGGCGACCGTGATCGCCCGGTGCCAGTCGCCCCCGACCACCATCCAGCCCAGGAAGGTCAGCAGGGCCGCCGCATGAACCACCGGCGCATAGAGTGACGCCGCGCGATCGGCGACACGGCGATAGGCGGCGCGACCGCCCTCAGCCGCCTGCATCAGGCGCAGGATCTCGGCCAGGAAGGAGGCATCGGCCCGCGCGGTCGCGCGCAGGGTCAACGGGGCCATGAGATTGAGCGTTCCGGCCTGGACCGGGCTTCCGGGCTCAACCGG
>Ga0209573_1002016_pt1 | contig 27763 bp, 19 predicted proteins | sample TNRBio252014_DNA_FD_185870 | JGI IMG/M metagenome (GOLD analysis project Ga0209573, IMG submission 185870) | Wastewater treatment Type I Accumulibacter community from EBPR Bioreactor in Madison, WI, USA - TNR Reactor_6/25/2014_ DNA (SPAdes)... | ecosystem: Engineered > Bioreactor > EBPR >... | reverse complement strand
CCGCGGCGGCGCTGCGGAGTTGATTGAAGAAGTCGGACGGATCGATCTGCCCCTTCTCGCCGGCCTCGACCACGCGGCGCAGCGTCGTCTGCAGGTCGGAAAGCTGGTTCTTCGTCAGCAGCAGCCGCACGCTGAACGACGCGATGTCCGGATTGCGGAAGTCCCGGTCGGACGCCCACGCCTCGAACATCCTGGGCGCCTTGGTGCCCTGCACCTCGCCCAGGTAGGCCAACTGCATCGCCCGGCCGACCGCCTCGGTCGCCTGCGCCAGCTTGTCGCCCGCGGGCGCGCCCGGCTTGGCCGCGCTCGCGGCCGGCTTCTGCCCTGCCGTCTTCACCTGCTCGACCAGCGCCTCGGCAAGTCGCTGCACCTGCGCCCGAAACGCCTGCTGGTCGCCGGCCTCGACCGGAAAGAACAGCGAGCCCACGTCCGGGAACTTGGCGAGCGCCGAATACTGCGCCTTCGCCGTCGCATGGTCGGCTTGACCCTCGGGCGTCATCAGGTAGAGCACGTAAGTGGCGATGCGGTTTTCCAGCGCGAGCTGGCGCACCTGCTCGGTGCCGAGCCTGGTGGTCGAGAGCGGCGAGTTGCCCTCCCGCGAGCTGGCGTCGGTGATGAGAATGACGTATCTGCCGCCGAAGCCGGTCCAATCGATGCCCTGGATCGCTTCCACCAGCCCGGCGTAGCCGTCCTCGGCGTAGGCGCGGGTCGAGACTTCGGAGGCGGCGACCCCCTTGACCGCGTCGGTGAACTGCTGCTGCGTCGAAATCCTGGTCGGGTCGGCGAAGGTCTTCACCAGATACTCGATGCCCTTCACCTTGGCCGGATCGTCGCGGTAGGCGATCATACCGAAGCGCACTCGCTCGTTCAGTTTCGCCGCCTCGACCCGCCGGAACACCTCCTGCATCGCCGCGCGGGTGAGATCGATGTAGGGCTGCATCGAAGCGCTCGCGTCGATGACGAAGACGACGCCCGAGGTGAACTTGGCGAGGTCGGCCTCGGGATTGCTGCGCTGGCCGGTCGTGTTCACCGGATCCAGCCCCTTCTCCTTCGTCACCGAGGCGACGCGGACGGTGCGCACCTTGAAGCCGGACTTCAGCAGGCTGGTGTTCGCCTCCAGGATCGGCAGCAGATAGAACTGCTTCTGCAGATCGACGAAGGTCTCCGGCTCGATCGAGATCACCGGGCTGGCGGGCGGGAGTGCTCCCTTGGCGATCTGCTGGCGCGTCTGCTCGGCGTCCACCAGCAGCTTGTCGGAATTGAGCATGTCGACCAGCGCCGGCCGATCGCGGAAGAACAGCACCCGCTCGCGGTTGGCGGGATTGGTGAAGGCGAGCACCAGGCTGTGCCGCCATTCTATGGTGTCCGCCTCCGCCACGAAGCCGCCGACCTTGCCCTCGGAGTTGGCACCGACCTCCAGCCACGTCGTGTCGCCGACCTTCTGGCGGCCGTAGACGAACAGCAGCGTCATCGCAGGCAGCGCCTTGCCGCCGGCGGCCCCCGGCTGCGGCGAGACCGCGGCGCCGGGCCGGGTGAGCACCCGCTGATAGAGGGTCGTCTTGCCTTCGATCAGCAGCGGCTTGCGCGCTGCGTCCGCCGCCTGCGCCGGCGCGGCGGTCCAGCCGACGAAAGCCACGAGCAACAGGACGAGCGCGGCGGCGAAGATGCGGGCGGCCGTGCGGCGGGCGATCATTTCGGCAACGCCTCCTTCGCCTTGGCGAGTCCCTGGTCGGCGGCTTTGCGCAGCCAGGCGACGCCGAGCTCGGGGCCGTTCGGCTCCGCGGTCTTGCCGCTCATCAGCAGCTTGCCGTAGCGGTACTGCGCTTCGGCGATGCCGGCGTCCGCCGCCTGCTTGTACCAGTCCGCCGCCTGGGCCGCGTTCGGCGCCGGCAGCGGACTCGTCTCGGGCGTATAAGTCTCCGGATCGTACATAGCACCCAGCTCCAGCGCCGCCGCGGCGTTGCCCTTACCGGCGGCGTTGCGCAGCAGCAGGAATGCGCCGTCGAGCTGTTTGGCCTTCAGGAAACGATCGGCGAGGCCGAAGCTCTCGTCGGCGCCGGGGTTGCCGGCGAGGAACTGCCGCGCGCCCTCCAGCGTCGTCGGCACCGTCGGCGCCACCACCGCCGGCGGCGACCCCGTGCCGAACAGTGCATCGCGGTACACCCAGCCGGCCGCACCGGCGGCGATCAGCAGTGCCGCTACGGCGCCGCCGAGCACGAGCGACCGGCTGCGCCCGGCACCGTCCCGCTTCTTTGCGGCCAGCTCGGCCGAGGCCGCCTCCTCCTGCGCACGCCGCTTGCGCTCGGCATCCTGGCGAAGCGCCTCCTCGTCACGTCGCCGCTGCGTGGCGGCCAACGCCGCGGCAGCCGCCGCTTCGCGTTCCAGCGCGGCGGTCACGTCCACGGCCGGCGCCGCCTCCTGTACCGGCGCGGGGCCTGCCGCGGGCGCGGGCGCCGGCCGCTTCGCCGGCCCCACAGGTGGCTCATAGCCGTGCGGCGCCTGCGACGGCAGGCGGATGGCGATCCAGGTCAGCCGCTCCTCCCGCCGGAGCCCGGCTCCGTCGCGCAGCCGCAGCACGTAGGGCGTGTGCGGCCGCAGGTGCCAAGTCACCGCCGGCTCGAGGTCGAACAGCAGCGCCTGCCCCTCCTGACGCACCGCAGCCGGCCGGAACCAGGCGAACGCCGTCGTCCACGCATCCTCGCTGAGCCGCGGGTCGAGATGCTTCTCGACCGAGTCCAGCATCCCGGAGATGCACACCTCCAGGGTATCCGCATCCGCCGGCGCGCCCGGGCCGGTCACCTGCACCCGCGCCTGGCCCGCGGGCGAGCCGGCCGGTTGTGTCGCTCTCGCTGGCATCTATGCCGTCCTCACCCTGGCGTCTCCTAGCCCGCGGCCGCTGCGAGCACCCGGTCGACCAGCGCCGCGATGGCGATGGTCTCCAGGATTTGCCCGAGGCTGCGGTTCTGCTGTTCGTCGATCTCCCGGCCGCCGCCGAAGCGGGTGTTGTCCAGGCCGAGCTGCCGAAGTGCCACGCCCCAGTCGACGAACAGCGTCTGCTCCAGCGCCAACCGTGCCGGCCCGAGTGCCGGCATGCCGCCGGTCAGCGGCGGTGCCGCGAACACGACGCGTGTGGGCGTCTTCGGTGGCTCCGGGAAGCCCGGCCGCTTGTCCTCCGGCAGATCGCCGAAGCCGAGGTAGGAGACGTAGTCGTTGATCGCGGCGGCGGCAATGCTGCCGGCACGATCCGCCACGTCGTCCCAGCGGACGTTGGCCGACTGCACCTGGGCGCGGACGCCGCGCGCGATGGTTTCGGTGAGCCCGAGCCGGTGCGCGCCGACGATCAGTTCCTGCACCAGATCATCGGCGATCCGCCCGTCGATCCCCAGCGCCTGCATCGCCGTGCTGCGCTGCGACAGGGTGCGCAGCGCTTCGGTCCAGTAATTCATCACCTGCGTCGCGAACACGCCCGGCCGATCCATCGCGGCTGCCGGCGGGACCGGCTTGTCCGCGGCGCCCGGTTCGGCCGCCCACGGATCGTCGGCCCAGGGATCGCTGTCCGCGCTCGGTGCCGGTGCCGACGGCTGTTCGGTCAGGCGCAGGGCGGCGACGTTGAGGAAGATCTCGCGGACGTCGCGCTCGCGCACCAGCAGGCACGCCAGCAAGTGTGCGAACGTCTCGAACTTCCGCTCGCGCACGGCGGCGAAGATACGCCGGCGCAGGTCGATCAGCGCCTGCTCCTTCTCGCGCCGCGAGGCGTCGTCGTCGGCGTGGTAGAAGCGGCGCAGGCCGGCGTCCAGCTCCGCCGCCTGATCGGCCAGCCGCTCGCCGATCTGCCGGGACTTCAGATTCGGGTCGAGCACCTCGTTCAGCCGCTGCACCAGGAAGCCGACGCCGCCGTCGTTGGCGGTGAAGGCCGCGGCCCAGGTCTCCTCCGGCCGGGCGAAGTGCGTGCGCACCAGTTCCGATCCCAGGAACGCGCCCTGGTACTCGGCGATCAGGCCGGCACTGGCCGCGGCGGGGCCCTTCTCGATCAGACGCTCGCTGCCGTCCGCCTGCTTGACGATCTCGCGATAGTCCATCAGGTGCTGCTGCTTCATTCCCGGATTGCGCAGGAACAGCGTGTTGGCGAACGGGCGCCCGTCCCAATTTCCCACCCACTCATCCTTGCCGTACAGCTCCAGCAGCGAGGCGTGCAGGCGCCGGTCCCACTTGCCCTGGCGCGAGTCGGCCGTCTCGCCGCCCTTCTCCAGGAACTCCAGGTCGAACTTGGTGAGAATCAGAAACAGCGCGTTGCGCACCTTGGCGCGCCGGGCCGGCGAGGCGCCGTGCGTCAGGTCGATCCAGCTCCGCACCATGGCCGCGAGATCCTTCACCTCGGCGACGCTTGGCGGCATGCACAGGAGCATGGCAGTCAGCTCGCGCTCCTCGGTGAAGCGCTGGAACAGATAGGCGATCTTGCCACGCAGCAGCAGTTCGCGCACCTGCCCGGCACACTCGGAGGGCTCGGCCGGTAGCCGGGTCAATTTCAGCCGGGATCGCGCACCGGGAAAGTCCAGCAGGTCGGTGTGCGCGAAGAACGGCCACGGGCTGTCGGTCATGACGATCTTCAGCTCGGCAATCACCGCCGTCAGCGTCGCCCGTGGCATATCCACCGGCGGCCCGGCCTTCTCGCCGCTCAGTGGGCACACGCTGATGACATCCGCCTTGTCGGCCGGTGTGCCGAGGTGGCGCAGGATCGCCACGTCGATGATGCTGCGCTCCCGCGGCACCAGCGCGCCCAGCGCGGCGCGCGCTTCCGGCGCAAATCCCAGCCGTTCCAGCGCGCGCGCGAGCTCGACGAACAGTGCGGTGAACGGCTCGAGCCCGCCCCACAGCATCGCGTAGAGCCCCGCCCGCTTCTCCAGCGGCAGCCGGCCGGCGGTGGCGATCAGCCCGTCCCAGTAGCCGACCCGCGTCAGCGCCTCGATGCGCGCGCCGAAGTTGCGCTGAAAATATTCGCCCAGGTCGTAGAGGCTGATCTCGTCCAGATGCGCCGCCGAAGCGCCGCCGGCCGCCGCCTGTGCCGCGACCAGCGCTTCGCGGATGGCGGCCTCGTCCGGCAGTTCGACCGTCATGTTGTTGGGGTCGAAGTCGGAGTAGAAGCTGTTGGCGAGGATCTTCACCAGATCGGTTTCGCTCAGCAGCCGCAATTCGACCGGATGACCGGCGTCGACGACGTTGCCGTGCGCGGTGAAGCGCGTCACCAGCCCGGTCGACTCCCGATCGCCGGGCGGATTGATCTCGGTGAGGAAGTCCTTGTGCTCGCCGGCAAAGTCGGCGGTGAGTTGGGTCTCGGGGCGGCGTGCCAGCGCGGAGACGAGGTACGACTTGCCGGCCTGACTCGGCCCGAACACGCCGACGCAGTTCCGCCGGCCGGCAGCGCCGCGCAGCTTGCGCGCGAGGTTCTCCGCCCGGCGCGCGGCGTTGGTCAGTCCGTGCGCCTCGTTGGCGACGCCGACGGCGGTCTTGCGCACCTCGTCGATCCACAGCCGCGCGCCGGCCGCACCCTTCGCCAGCCGTTCCGCCGCCGTCACCAGGCTCGTGCCCGGCTCGCTCCCCGCGGATTGATCCACGCTGCTTGCGCTCCGCTATCTGTCGAGCAGGATACCGGTGTCGAGCCAGTATCCCTGTTGATTATCGATCGTCTGGAGTCGCAGGCGCATCGCCGTGTTGGGCACGCTCCGTCCCTCCCGGTCCTCGATGCCGGCGATCAGCAGCGAGTCGATGATCTCGCGCGCATCCCGCCCGGTGTTGCGCTTCAGCTTGATGCGCAGTGGCGTCTTCGGGTTGAGCTTCGCCGCCTGCTCCTGGCTGGCGTAGTCGAGGCTGTAGAGACGGGTGCTCGGCCACCAGTCCACCGGGAACTGGCGGAACCCCAGCGGCATCGGCCCGCGGAAATCGAAGGCGGTCTCCGGAAACTCGTACTCCGGGTCGTCGAGATCGAGGCCTTGATAATACTCGTCGGCCTTCAGCAGCCGGTTGTTGCGGTCCAGCTTGCCGAAGTAACGCGCGGTGGAGCGTGGCTTCAGCTCGTCGGAACGGTAGTTGAAGTTCTGCAACTGCCCTTCGCCCAGCAGGCACAGCATGGCGCCGACCGAGGCGGTGGTCTTCGGATCGGCGATCAGCGCCTGGAAGTCGCGGAACGGATACCACTGGCCGACGCGAAACCGGTGCAGCGGCACGACGCGGTGCGGCGGCAGCACGCAGCTTTCGATCAGGCAGTCGCGCACCGCAGGCAAGCGCGAGGGCCGGCCGGAGAGCAGCAGCACGTCGGTCCGGCACCGCCAGACCACCTCGCCCAGCGCCTGCAGCATCTCCAGGAATACGCTGCGGACGGTGCGGTCGATCTCGGCGAGGTCCACCGGGAAGGCCGTTGCGCTGAGGTCGAAGCCCTTCGCGCCCAGCTTTTCCGCCTCCTGGTTGACGTAGGCCACGACCATGTCGTTGCCGGCGGCGGTTCCGTCGAAGAATGAGGCGAACATCCGTGTCGAGGGCGCCACCGGTGCCAGCCGGTCGTAGCTCTCGTACTCGCCCAGCATGCCGATGGCGATCGGGGCGGCGATCTGCGCCGCGAACTGCTGGCGGCGCAACTGCTCGACGACGCTCATGTCGCCGCGATCGCCGCCGAACAGCCGGTTGAGCAGGTAGTCGGTGCGGTCGCCGAGGCCGGACGCCTGCAGCGCCGCGCGGATCGGCTCCAGGACATGCTCGCGCACCACCCGGAACACCGCGTCGTCGCCGGCGAGGTTGAAGCCCTCGCGGAACTCCTGCTTCGGGAACAGCGTGACGTTGGCGCCCTGGCCCTCGACGCGGAACGAGGTGACGACGAGATCGGTGGTGCCGCCGCCGATATCCAGCGTCGCCAGCCGGAACGAGCCGGCACCCGGGCCGTCGACGCGGTTGCACGGGTGGCGCAGCACGTCGAACACCGCGCGCGCGTCGCCCGAGTGGTGCAGGGCGATCTGGCTGTAGAGATAAACCACCTGGGTAGCGCTGGCCTCGTCCCACTTCAGCACCACGTCCGGCAGCGGCGTATCCGGGTGCGGCTTGACGACCGAAGCCGACTGCCCGTCCGCCGGCGGCTCGGTTTCGGCCGCGCCGATGCACAGGTAGACGAGGTCGCGCGCCGTCTCCGCCTGTCGCTGCAGGATCTGCCGCTCGGCCAGCGGCATCGCCGTCGGGATGGTCATGATGATCCGGCGCAGCCGGCGCGGCAGGTCGGCGTTGCGCCGCTTCAGCCGGTGCGACGGCGCATTCATCATGCCGATCGCCTGGAAAAAGATCTCCGCCAGCGTGAACGACATCAAATTTCGCCGGGAGTAGAGCGCGCGGATCGAGGGGAACCAGCTCTCGTCATTCGCTGGCCGCGCGTGCGGGATGCGGTGAATGGCGTCGCCCAGGTCGTTGACCAGCGTGGTGAAGGCGACGCCGGTGGCGAGCCCGCTCTGCTCGCCGTGCGCCAGCGGGCTGTTGAACCGCCAGCTGTCGCGGCGCGGATCGTCGTCCCACAGATAGCGCTTCGGGCCGGACAGGCCGGTCGCACCCTCGCTGCCGCGCCGGAGGCTGGCGAGCCGCACCGCTTCCGGGCCGACGCGGACGATGGTGGGCCAGGAGAAGGCTTCCGCCCGGCCGCTGCGCAGCGAGAGATGGTCGCGGCCGAACGACGCGCGGCTGAACTCGATGCGGCTGTCGAACGGGTCGCTGTAGACGAAATCCGGCCGGCTCAGGTCGCGGAGTTGCAGCTTGACGGCCTGGGTGATGTCGACGCCGAGCTGATCTGGCGCTGCCTCGATCAGCAGGCCGCAGGTGCGCGAGTTGCCGAGATCGACGACGAGGTCGACATCCACCGGCGCCGGCCGGGGTTCGGTGGTGCGGTCGACCATCACCAGCTTCGGCAGGATATCGAGGCCGAAGATCAGCTCGAGGAACGCGCGATAGCGCGCGATGTGCTCGTGCGGCCCCTCCATCCGGTCGCGCAGCTCGGCCTGGGTCAGCGGCCGCGTGTGCCGGGCGCCGGTGCGCTTGCGGTCCTGGGTCTCGATCATCTCCTTGAAGACGTCGAAGCACCATTCCCGCACCCACGCCTCGCGCAGGAACCACTCGGTCGGGTCCTGCGGCGACGGCAGCGAGAAGGCGCGGCCGTTGCGCGTATCCACCGGCGACGGCGCCAGGTAAGCCTCGTCGTCGACGAAGTCGATCGGGCTGGTGTCGAGCGCCAGCACCAGTCGGTACTCGTTGCCGTCGGCGTCGGGCGCATCCAGCCGAACCAGATAGGCACGCGCCCAGTTGGTCGGGCCGCGGAAATAGCCGCCGCCGAGCTCCTCGCGGAACAGCGGCAACGGCATCCACACCCGGTCGAACATTTCGACGATGCGCTTGAGATCGACGGCATAGGTCTCGGCGAGATCGCCGCTCTCGTCGCCGCGGCGGACGACGACCGGCACCGCCTCGTCGCCCGGCTGCCCCTTCGGATCGTCCCAGAAGCCCCAGTCGCGCGGCACGGGGGTCGCACGCGTGACGACGAACCCGAAGTCCAGGAACTGGATGCCGCTCTTCGGGATGATCGGCACGATCTCGGGAAAGGCGGTGAGCTCGTTCAGCGGCATGATGGTCCGGGTTCGGTGATGGGTTACGGCTTCGGTGCGGCGCGCTCGATGCCGACCCGGTAGGTCGAGCCGTCGGCGTTGCGCCCCTGGCAGACGGTCTGGCCGGACGGCGTCCGGGTGCACTCGGTCTTCGAGGGGCTGAAGGTCCGGCCGTCCGGGCAGGTCGGCTGGCCCGATTCCTCGATGCCGAGCCGGCCGCCCTGCATCGTCGCCTGCGCCGGCGCGCGACACTCGACGCCGTCGGCGCGGCGGATCACCACCTCGCCCTTGCCCTTGTCGTCGAAGCGATAGACCTGCTGCAGCGGCTGCTTCGTCGCTTGGTCGACCAGCCCGGAGTCGCTGCGCCACTCGCCGCCGACGAAGCCGAGGTCGCCGGACTTGCCCGCGGCATCCGGCGGGATCTGCAGTGGCTGGCCCTTGGCGCCCGCGTCGGGCGGCGGCGGTGACGGCGGCTGCCCGGGCGGCTGGTCGGACCTGGGCTGGTCGGACCTGGGCTGGTCGGACTTGGGCTGATCGGCGGACGGGTCCGGAGCCTTCGGCTGATCGGGTTTCGCTTGCGGATCGGCCGGCGGCTCGGCGGGAGTGGCCGGCGGCTGCGGCGGCGAACCGGTGTCACCGGGCTTGATGTCTTCGGGTTTGCTGCCGTCCGGGTTCGCATTGCCCGGCGGGATCGGCACGGTACCGTCGGGCAGCGTCTTCACCTCGCCGCCGGGCACGACCGTGTCGCCCGGCAGGCTGCGGCCGAGCGTGCTCCCATCGGGCACTCTGTCCTCCAGCCCCAGGTAGCGCAGCGTCCGGTCGAGGAAACCGCCCTGGTCGGGCGGCGTCTGGTCGGTCGCCGGCGGCGTCGACCCCGGCGGCAACGCACCCGTGAGCGGCTCCCGGTCACCGGCGCACCACGCGAGCAGGAACAGCAGCAAGAGGAGCAAGAGCAACGCCAGCAGCGCCCACAGCCATCGCCGCCACCACGGCCGCGACGCCGGCTGCAGCGGCACACCGACGCCTGCGGCCGGCGCCGCTTCGCTGGCGGACGCCACCGCCGCCGCTGCCGGCGCCCGTCGCGGCGCCGTCGCCAGCGGATCGACCCCCTGGCCGTCGACGCCGCGGAAGCCCCAGAAGGAGACCACCGGCTGGTCGCCGACGAAGTGCAGGTGGCTGTCGTCGGGGACCAGCATCGCCTGTTCCAGCAGGCTGGCGAAGGCGGCCGCGCCCTTGCCCTCGGCCGAGGCGCCGCTCTGTCCGCGCAAATCCGCCACATAGCGGAGGAAGTCGCTGCGCAGCGCGTGCAGGTCGAGCGCGACCCGTGCCTGCTCTTCCGCCGACAAATCCGCCCATCGACGGGCGGCACCCGGAACCTCCGAGATCCAGTGCAGCGTCAGGTTGTTCGGATCGCGATCCGGCCGGGCGAAATAGTCGGCGTGGCGCGGCCCCAGTGTCTGCGCGATCGTCGCGCGAAGCTGCACCCAGCTCAGGTAGACCGGCTGGCCGAAGGCGCCCAGTGGCTGATACCGGTCGACGAGATCGCTGGCGAGCAGGGGGCCGGTGCGCATGTCAGTCCACCGTCACTTGCAGTTCGGCAGGCGGGTCGCCTGCTGCACCTTGTTCTTCATATCCATCGGGCTGTTGGGCGTCAGCACTTTTCCGCCGGTGGCGCCGGCGATGCACTGCGCCATCGCCGCCCCGTCACCGCCGCTGACGTCGATGACGTTGATGACCACGTTGGGGCGCTTCGCCTTGACCGCACGCGCGGCGGCGCAGGGATCGCGCCCGCAAGTGTCCGCGCCGTCACTGACGACGACGATCGTCGAGTCGACGCCGGACGAGACGATGTTGCCCGCGCGCTCGATGCTGCGGGCGAGGGGGGTGCCGCGATCCGGTTGCAGAGCGCGCACCTCGCCGATCAGGCTGCCGCGTTGCGGCGCGGAATAGAACTTGTCGGTGCGCACCCGGTCGCAGTCGCTGAAATCGACCAGCGCCACGTCGACCGGCGCCGGCAGCCCATTCACCACCGAGGCGATCGCGTCCTTCGCCAGCGCCATCCGCGACGATGCGCCGGCATAGGGTTCGCGCATGCTGCCGGAGCCGTCGACGATCACCACTACCTCCGGCTCGTCGCCGGGCGGGTAGCCGCCACTGCATGCCGACTTGGGTGGCGTCGGCGGAACCGGCGGCGCCAGCGCCACGTCCTCCGGTGGCTTCGGCTTCGGCTCCGCTTTCGGCTTCGGCTCGGCTGTCGGTTCCGGCGTCTTCGGCTCGGGCTTCGGTGCGGGGGCGGTCGCCTTCGGCGCAGGCTTGGGCGCGGGCTCGGCCTTCTTCGCTTCTGCCTTCGGTGCGGGTTCCGGCTTCTTCGCCTCGGCTTTCGGCGCCGGCGCGGGCGTCTTCGGCTCGGGCACCGGCGGAGCTTCCGCTTTCTGCGGCGGGACGACCGCAGGCGGGGGAGGGGGTGGGGGCGGGGGGGCGACCGGCTTGCACAGCGCGAGTTGGCGGTCGCGCTCCTGGACCAGCTTGGCGAGTTCGGCGCGCAGGGCGGCTTCCGCCTCCGCCTCTGCTGCGACCGGATCGGCCGCGGGCGGCGGCCCCGGCGCCTGATGCTCGACCACGACGGGCGGCAGTGGCTGCAGCGCCCGCCAGACCAGATAGGCCAGGAACGCCAGCAGCAGCAAGGGCAGCAGCCAGGCCAGCCAGCCGCGCCGGGCCGCCGGCACGCCCATCGCCGCGGCGACCGCGGGGGCGGGTTCGGCCGGCGGCACCGGTGTCGCCGGGCCTTGCGGTGGAGTCTCCGGTGATACGGCTGCCGCGGCAGCGGCCGGCGGCGGGGGTGGCGAGGCGGGAGGAGGCGGCGGCGGCGCGGCCGGGCGAGGCGCGGGCGGCGCGGGCACCGCCTGCCCGGCATCCGCATGGCCCCAGTCCACCAGCACCGGCTGCGCGCCGACCATCCAGACCGGCGCGCCGGGCGGCGTGATCAGCGCGAGGTCCAGCATGTGCGCCACCAGCGCGCCGGACTCGCCCTCCGCCCGCATCGTCGCCGCAAGCTGGGCGATCTCGCCCACGAGCTGCCGCCGCTGTGTCTCGGCCGCTTGCCGTTCGGCCGCGGGCAACTCGTCGAGTCGGCGTGCGGCACCCGGTGCCGCGGCGTACCAGTCGACGCGACCGTCGCCGGCATCGATTTCCGGGCGCGCCAGAAGCTGCGCGTGCCGGCTGCTCAGCCGGTTGCCGAGAATCGAGACGAGTTGCCGGTGCGCGCCGACCACCGCCTGGCCGTGCGCCGCGAGCCGGCGAAGGCCGGCGGCCGGCGTGGTCGCGAGGTGGAGATCGGTCATGACGCCAAGGTCAGTGACGGTGTCGGGCGGACGGATCGCGGTGCGGCTGTCTGCTCACGTGTCCCTCGAAACGACGGCAGCCCGCGCGGAGCGGGGTCTCGGCTCGACCCGATATGCCTATATAGTGTAACACAGAGGCAATGAGAGGCCGAAGTCTTTGCCGCGACGGTGGCGGCTAGACCGGCCGGATCGGACGGAGCGCCGATGTCGCAGACGCCGCCGCCGCCACCGCCGCCACGGGGGATACGGGCCATCCCGTTGGCGACGCTCTGGGTCCTGGCGGTCGTCCTGTTGTCCGCCGCCGCCGCCGCGACCGCCGGCTGGCTCTACTTCCGGACGCCGGAGGTGGTGGAGCGGACACTGCCCGCGCCGCCCGCGCCCGAAGCGTCGGCCGAGGCGATCCGCCGCGCCGCGGCGTTGCGCGCGCTGAACCAGTCGCTGCAGCAGCAGATCGATGCGCTCCGCCGGCAGGTCGACGCTCCCCAGTGCCCGCCCGGCACGAAGCTCGACGTGTCCGCCCTGCCGGGTGGCGGCACGGCGGCATCCTCCGCCACCGCGGCTCCGGCGGTCACGTCCGTCACGCCTCCCGCCGGATCCCCCGCGCAGCCGGCCCCGTCCGCCCAGGCGTCGCTGGCGCCGGGCGCTCACGCGACGGCGAAGCCCCCCTCGGGTCCGCCGCAACCGGCCTTGGCGCGGGCCGACCTGGCCGATGCCCTCGACCGGGCGACCGCCCTGGTCCTGAGCGGCGAGGGCGGGGCGACCGGGTTCTTCGTGGCCGAGCGGCTGCTGGTCACCAACCGCCACGCGGTCGAGGGCGGCGACGGCCGGCTGTTCCTCGCCAGCGCCAGCCTGGGGAGCGTCCGCCGGGCCGAGGTGCTGCGGACGTCGCCGGCCGGCGGCATCGGCGCCGCCGACTTCGCGCTGGTGCGGATGCTGGACGGCGCCGCCCCCGGCACGCTGACGCTGGCGGGCGGCGTCTCCAAGCTGATGCCGGTGGTCGCCGCCGGCTACCCGCTGTTCTCGATCGTCAACGACCAGGGCTTCGGCCGGCTGCTCGCCGGCGACGCCTCGGCGGCTCCCGGCCTGGTCGTCACCACCGGCACGGTCCAGGCGATCCAGAAGACGCCGCAGGGGCTGACGGCGATCGTGCACGAGGCCGCGGTGCTGCAGGGCAACAGCGGCGGCCCGCTGGTGGACACCTGCGGCCGGGTGGTCGGCATCAACACCTTCATCTCGGTCGATCAGAAGCAGTCGGCGCGCAACAACTACGCCCTGTCGGCCGCCGATCTGGCCGCCTTCCTGGCACAGGCCGCGGCGCCGGTGCCGCTCGACCCGCGGCCTTGCGCCGGCGGTTGATCGTTGCGGTCGGCATTCTCTCTCCTGGTTCAGATCGCCGGCCCCTTGACACCGGCCCGACCGCCGACTACCTCTTTGGCACTCACCGGGGGAGAGTGCTAACCACCCCGATGGCTTCAAAAATCCAGGTCTTCAAGGAGAAACAGCAAATGAAATTTCGACCGCTGCACGACCGCGTTGTCGTAAAACGCGTCGAGGGGGAAGAGAAGACAAAGGGCGGCATCATCATTCCCGACACCGCGAAAGAAAAGCCGCAAGAAGGCGAAGTGATCGCCGTCGGGCCGGGCGCGCGCAATGAAGACGGTGAAGTTGTTGCTCTCGATGTCAAGGCCGGCGACCGGGTGCTGTTTGGCAAGTGGTCTGGGACCGAAGTCAAGATCGACGGGGAAGACCTGTTGATCATGAAGGAATCCGACCTTCTTGGTATCCTCGAAAAGTAAATTAGACTCTGCACTCGGGAGATTGAAGACATGGCTGCTAAAGACGTTAAATTCGGTTCCGACGCGCGGCAACGCATGCTGCACGGCGTCGATGTCCTCGCCAACGCGGTGAAGGTGACGCTCGGCCCCAAGGGTCGCAATGTCGTTTTGGAGAAGAGCTTCGGCGCACCGCGGATCACCAAGGACGGCGTGACCGTCGCCAAGGAAGTCGAGCTTTCGGACAAGTTCGAGAACATGGGCGCGCAGATGCTGCGCGAAGTGGCCTCGAAGACCTCCGACGAGGCCGGTGACGGCACCACCACCGCGACCGTGCTGGCGCAGGCGATCGTTCGCGAGGGCATCAAGGCCGTCGCCGCCGGCATGAACCCGATGGACCTGAAGCGCGGCATCGACATCGCCGTCGCCGCGGTGATCAAGGACCTGAAGGCCCGCTCCCGCGAGGTCTCGACCAACGCCGAGATCGCCCAGGTCGGCACCATCTCCGCCAATGGCGAAAAAGAGATCGGCGACATGCTCGCCCGCGCCATGGAGAAGGTCGGCAAGGAAGGCGTCATCACCGCCGAAGAGGCGAAGAGCCTCACCAGCGAACTCGAAGTCGTCGAGGGCATGCAGTTCGACCGGGGCTACACCTCGCCGTACTTCATCACCAACGCCGAGAAGATGAACTGCGAGCTCGAGGCTCCGTTCATCCTCATCCACGAGAAGAAGCTCTCCAGCCTGCAGCCGCTGCTGCCGGTGCTGGAGTCCGTCGTCCAGTCCGGGCGTCCGCTGCTGATCATCGCCGAAGACGTCGAGGGCGAGGCACTGGCCACTCTCGTGGTCAACAAGCTGCGCGGCGGCCTGAAGGTCGCGGCGGTGAAGGCGCCGGGCTTCGGTGATCGTCGCAAGGCGATGCTCGAAGACATCGCCATCCTCACCTCCGGCCAGGTCATCTCCGAAGACATCGGCATCAAGCTCGAGAACGTCACCCTCGAGATGCTGGGCACGGCGAAGAAGGTGGTGATCACCAAGGAAGAGACCACCGTCATCGAAGGTGCCGGCAAGCACGACGACATCAAGGGCCGCTGCTCGCAGATCCGCGCGCAGATCGAGGAGACCACGTCGGACTACGACCGCGAGAAGCTGCAGGAGCGGCTCGCCAAGCTGGCCGGCGGCGTCGCCGTGTTGCGTGTCGGTGGCTCCACCGAGACCGAAGTGAAGGAGAAGAAGGACCGTGTCGAGGACGCGATGCACGCGACCCGCGCCGCGGTCGAGGAAGGCATCGTTCCGGGCGGCGGCGTGGCGCTGCTCTATGCCGCTCGCGTGCTCAACGACCTGACCGTGCAGAACGACGACCAGAAGCACGGCATCGAAATCGTCCGTAAGGCCCTGCAGGCTCCGTGCCGGCAGATCGCCGAGAACGCGGGCGTCGACGGCGCCGTCGTCAGCGGCAAGCTGCTGGAGCAGACCGACGTCAGCCTCGGCTTCGACGCACAGACCGAACAGTACGTCGACATGTTCAAGGCCGGCATCATCGACCCGACCAAGGTCGTGCGCACGGCCCTGCAGGATGCGGCGTCGGTCGCCTCCCTGCTCATCACCACCGAGGCGATGATCGCGGAGAAGCCGGAGAAGAAGTCCCCGGGCATGCCGGGCGGCGGCGGCATGGGCGGCATGGGCGGCATGGGTGACATGGACTTCTAAGTCCAGCCCGACACCGTTTCCGAGCCTCGAGACCGGAGGGCCGCGGCGCAAGTCGCGGCCCTTTCGCGTGTCCGGCGGGCGGCGCTCCCCCCTCCTCAGGCGGGTTCCGGGACGACCCGGGACGGCCGAAACCCGGCATCGACCGCCCGGCGCCCCTCGACGCCGGTTATCTGCGGCGACCGCATCCGCGAGCGGTCGATGGCGCAGGCGGGACCAGGCGTGCTCAGCAAGTAACCCTGACCGATGTCGCAGCCCAGCGCGCGCAGCGCCGCCAGATGCTCGGCCGTCTCGATCCCCTCGGCGACGACGCGCATTCCCAAAGCGTGGCCGAGATCGATAATGCCGTGCACGACACCCCTGACCGCCTCCGAGGAACACAGGTCCTGCACATACGACCGGTCGATCTTCAGTTCGTCGAACGGCATCCGCATCAGGTAGCCCATGGAGGAGAACCCGGTGCCGAAATCATCGATCGACAGGCCGAAGCCGAGCCGGTCGAGGAAGACGATGTTCTCCTGCGTCGCTACGTGATCGGGATCGGCGAAGACACTCTCCGTGAGCTCGATCACCAAGTGCCTGGGCGAAACGCCACAGCTCTGCACGATCTGCTGCACTTCTCGAGCGAAGCCGGCGCGCCGCAACTGCAACGCCGATACGTTGACCGAAACGCGCGGTACCATGACGTTTGTCGCGTGCCAGGCCCGAAGCTGCCGGCAACTCTCGCGCAAGGCCCAGGTCCCCAGATCGGCGATGAGCCCACTCGCCTCGGCAATCGGAATGAATTCGCTGGGACTGACATCGCCGCGTGCGCTCGGCCATCGCGCCAGTGCCTCGACCGAAGCGATACACCCATCATCGAGCCGGTACTTCGGCTGGAAGGCGAGGTGCAAAGCACCGTCGGCGAGAATCCGGCGCAGCTCGGCCTCGATGGCTTTGCGCCGGACGATGGCAGCGTCGAAGCTGACGTCGAAGAAGCTGAAGCTGCCGTTGTGGTTGGCCTTCGCCCGGTACATGGCGATGTCGGCATGCTTGAGCAGATCCTCGGGGGTCGTGCCGTGCTCGGGAAACAGGGCGATGCCGATGCTCGCTCCGACGTGTACCTCCTGGCCGTTGGCCTGCATCGGTACCGAGATCGCCTCGATCAGACGGCCCGCCAGTACCCCGGCCTGACCGTCGGTGCCAATCGTACGAAGCAGCACCGCGAATTCGTCGCCGCCGAGCCGGGCGACGAGATCGCTCTCGCGCACGTGCGAGCAGAGAGCGCGGGCGGCCGCGCACAGCACGGCGTCACCGGCGTCGTGGCCGAGCGTGTCGTTGACTTCCTTGAACCGGTCGAGGTCGATCAACAGAAGTGCGCCGCGGGTTGCGTCGTGGGCGCTCGCACTCAGCGCCTGCAGCAGTGCCTTCTGGAAGTTGGCGCGGTTGGCGACGCTGGTGAGGCGATCGAAATAGGCTTGCTGGTTGAGCTGCCGGGCCGTGTCGCGAAACACCTCGAGCGCGGAGGCGATCGAGCCGACTTCATCCCGACGCTCCAGGCCGGGGATTGCCCGGTCCAGCTCGCCGTCGGCCAGCGCCACGGTCGTGGTGACGATTTCCGCCAGAGGCTTGGCAATGGCGCGGGCAACGCCCAACGTACTCCACACCGAGATCACGAACAGCACCCCGACACCACTGAGGCAAAGCGCCCAGATCAGATGCTTGGCCGCTTCGGCCCGGGTGCGGGAGCGGACCGCCTCCGCGGCGATGGCCGACGCTGCCCGATCCAGCCGGTCACGAGCCTCCTGGTAGCGGTCGTCGGCATTGTTCAGGTACATCGCCGCCAGGAACGGATCGACCTCGACCGTCGTGACGAGGTGGGAGATCGCCGCCCAGTACACATCGACCGCGTGGCGGACCTCGCCGCGGACCTCTTCCAGCCCCGCCATGCGATCGACCGCGACTTCGATCCGGCGCAGGCCTTCGTGCACCGGTCCGCGCACGTCCTCGGTTCTAACCCCGACATTCAGGAAGGCCACGCCTCGAAAGACCATCGCCTGCGCTTCGGCGAGTTCGGATTTCGCGGCGTTGACGGCGACGAGCCGGTTGGAGAGCGCCGAATTCTCCTCGTCGTACCGCTCGTCCAGCACCCCGCCGAGGACGAAGAAGCCGGCGACGAGCAGGATCGCCAGCCCAGCCAGCGCCGGGACGATCAGCAACTTGCGCGCGATCGGCATGTGACTGAGCATCGCGGTGAATCGGGGCCCTTCATCTGCGACGGCGCGGCCGCGAACAACGGGGCGGCTGGACGCAGGGTAGTGTGGCGGCTTTTAATCGCGGGTTAAAGCCCGGCGGATAAGCTGGATGCAACGCCGGACGTGGCCTACGAACCGGTGAACCGTCCTGGGATAGCTTCCGATGCGCCGATCCGTCACCTTCCTGTTCGCTCTAGCTCTCACTCTCTGCTGCGGCGTCGCCGGGGCAGGCGAACCGCGGGCGACACCGGACGAGGCGCGCCACATGTGCGAACGAGCGGCGGCGATTGTTCAGTCCATTGGCACCGAGAAGGCGTTCGCGGAGTTCATGCGCGAGGGCGGTGCCTTCCACGACAGAGAACTGTTCGTCGTCGTGATGGACCCCACCGGCACCGTTCTGGCGCACGGAGCCCGCGCCAAATACGTGGGTCTGAACATGGCGGAACTCACCGACGTGCGCGGCGTTCGGTTCGTCGAGCGCATGCTGGCGATGCCGGAAGACGGGTTCATCGACTATGCTTGGCAGAACCCGCTCACGAATCGCGTCGAGCAGAAGCGGAGCTGGGTCGTGCACCGGCCGGGGTTCGTAGCCTTCGTCGGCGCGTATCTGCCCACCGATGGATAAGACGTTCGGGTCGACCGATTGCCCGGGTGCACCGGCCGAGTCCGTGCCGTCAGCCGCCGGTGCCGACGCTCAGCAATGCCAGCAGGCCTTGCAGCAAGTGCACCGGTGCCGGCGGGCAGCCGCGGATGTGCAAGTCCACCGGCACCACGGCGGAGACGCCGCCGGCGACGGCGTAGCTGCCGGCGAACAGACCGCCGTCGAACGCGCAGTCGCCGACCGCCACCACCCACTTCGGATCGGGCGTGGCGTTCCAGGTGCGCACCAGCGCTTCTTGCATGTTCGTCGTGACCGGCCCGGTCACCATCAGCACATCGGCGTGTCGCGGCGAGGCGACGAAGCGGATGCCGAAGCGCTCCAGGTCGTAGAACGGGTTGCCGAGCGCGTGGATCTCCAGCTCGCAGCCGTTGCACGATCCGGCGTCGACTTCGCGGATGGCGAGGCTGCGGCCGAGCCGCCGGTGCGCAGCACGGTCCACGCCGCGGGCCAACTCCGCCAGCGCGGCTTCGTCGATCGCCGGCGCCGGTTCCGTCAGCGGCCGTCCGAACAGGCTGTCCAGGATGATCTTGCGCATATCAGAGGTCGTGCCCGGAGTAGGAGCAGTTGAACGACTTGTTGCACAGCGGGAAGTCGGCGACGATGTTGCCCTCGATCACCACCTCCAGCAGCGGCCACTGAAACCAGGACGGGTCGCGCGGATGGCAGCGCTCGATCGTGCCGTCGGCGGCCAGCCTGACCCACACGAGGATGTCGCCGCGAAAGCCCTCGACCATCGCCATCCCCTCGCGCACGGCTCCCGGCTGCGGCAGCTCGACGCGGACCGGTCCGCCCGAACACCCCTCGAGCAACTGATCGATCAGCGACAGGCTCTGCTGCACCTCGGCGATGCGCACCCGGACGCGGGCGTCGACATCCCCCTCGTGTCGCACCGGCACCTCGAAGCTCAGCCCGTCGTAGGGCGGGTAGCCGGGGCGGCGGCGGACATCGACATCCCGGCCGGAGGCACGCGCGACCACGCCGCCGCAGGCGAACAGTGCCGCGTACTCGGGGCGGAGAATGCCGGTGCCGACCGTCCGGTCCTGCAGCGACGTCCGGTTGTCGTAAAGGTCGATCAACGCCGGCAGCCGGTCGCGAACCTCGGCCAGCAGGCGGCGGATGTCGGCAATCCCCTCTGCCGCGAGCGGCGCCGCGACGCCGCCGGGCACCACCATGTCCATCATCAGCCGGTGGCCGAAGCAGCGCCGGGCACACCGCAGCACCTGCTCGCGCAGGGTGCCGCACAAGGCGTGCATCAGCGCGAATGCCGCGTCGTTGCAGACAGCGCCGAAGTCGCCGAGGTGGTTGGCGATCCGCTCCAGCTCGGCCATCACGCCGCGCAGCCGGTGCGCCGCCGCGGGGACCGGAACGTCCAGCGCCGCCTCGACGGCGCGGGCGAAGGCCGTGGCATAGGCGACGGTGCTGTCGCCGGAGACGCGGCCGGCGAGACGCGCGGCGTGCTCCGGCGTCGCCCCCTGCATCAGCCGCTCGATCCCCTTGTGCACGTAGCCGAGGCGCTCTTCCAGCCGGACGACGGTCTCGCCACTGGCGGTGAAGCGGAAGTGCCCCGGCTCGATGATGCCGGCGTGCACCGGGCCGACCGGGATCTGGTGCAGGCTCTCGCCCTCGGCGGCGAGAAACGGATAGGGCGCCCTCGCGTCGCCGACCTGGCCGCGCGATGTCGGCCCCGGCCGCCGCCAGCGGCCGTGATCGAGCCACGGCCGCGGGTCGAGAGCCCCTTCGGCGACGAGACCGTGCAGGTCGCCGATCGTCCGTTCCAGCCGAGCCGCCGGCGGATGCAGCGCCGCGATGGAGGGGAAGCTTCCCCGTTCGCATTCGAAGGTGACGACCAGGACCTGGAGCATCGCGTCGTCGGCGATCGCCAGACTGACGGCGGCGGTCTCGCCCCAGTATCCCAGGAGCACGACGTAGCGATCGCGCAGAGCCTCGCCCGCCCGGCGCCAGCCCGCCTCGTCGACGACGAAGTGCTGCCACGGCCGGTGGTCCGCGACCTGTACGGCACCGCGCGTGATCGCGGCCAGCACCATGGCTGCCCGGCCGGCCGCTTCGGCGGAGGAGACGGTTGCGCTCATCCGACCAGCGCCGCCACGCCGCGGAACCATGTGACCACCGCCGGCGGCAGATACACCCCGGCCGCCAGGACCAGCGCGATATGCACGAGGAACGGAACGTGCGACGCCTGCACCGCGCCCGGGCTGGGCGAGGGCGGGCCGAACGCGAGACCCTGGAGGCGGAGGGAGAGAGCGCCGATCCCCAGCAGGATACCGAGGCCGAGGGGAGCCGCCAGCAGCGGCTCGCGGGCGATGGTCGTGGTGATGATCAGGAACTCGCTCATGAACAGCCCGAACGGCGGCAAGCCGGCGATCGCCACCACCCCCAGGACGAGGCCCCAGCCGAGGACCGGGTGGCTTTCCGTCAGGCCGCGGATTTCGGCGATCTTCTGCGTCCCCTTCACCTGGGCGATGTGGCCGACGGAGAAGAAGATCGCCGACTTGGTCAGGCTGTGCATCGCCATGTGCAACAGCCCGGCGAAGCTCGCCAGCGGCCCGCCCATGCCGAAGGCGAAGGTGATGAGGCCCATGTGCTCGATCGACGAATAGGCGAACATCCGCTTGATGTCGCGGCGGCCGTAGAGCATCAGAGCTGCGAATACGACCGAGGCGAGACCGAGGGCGATCATCAGCGAGCCGGGCGCCAGCGCCTGCGCATTTGCCGTCAGCAGGATCTTGAAGCGCAGGACGGCATAGATCGCCACGTTCAGCAGCAGGCCGGACAGCACCGCGGAGATCGGCGTCGGCCCTTCGGCGTGGGCGTCGGGCAGCCACGCGTGCAGCGGCGCCAGCCCGACCTTGGTGCCGTAGCCGAGCAGCAGGAAGACGAACGCGAGGTCGAGCAGCGCCGGATCGAACGTCGGCGCGTGCCCGATCAGCGTCGTCCACGTCATCGCGTCGACACCCTGGCCGACGACGGGCCGTGCCGCCAGATAGACGAGGATCGTTCCGAACAGCGCGAGCGCGATGCCGACACTGCCGAGGATGAAGTATTTCCAGGCCGCCTCCAGCGCCGCGGGCGTGCGATAGATGCCGACCATCAGCACGGTGGTGAGCGTCGCCAGTTCGATCGCCACCCACATCAGGCCGATGTTGTTGGACAACAGCGCCAGGTTCATCGCGAACATCAGCGTCTGATACATCGCGTGATAGAAGCGCAAGTAGCCCGGCGTCAGCCGCCCGGTCTCCAGCTCGTGGGCGATGTAGCTGGCGCTGAAGACGCTCGTGGTCAAACCCACGAACGTGTCGAGCACGATCAGGAACAGGTTGAGGTCGTCGACCAGCAGGTACTGGCCCGGCGACGGCCGATGGCCCAGCAGCACCAGCCCGGCGATGAAGGTGATCAGCGCCGCCAGCACGTTGATGGCCGCGCCCAGGCGATAGCTGGGCACCAGGGCCAGGATCACCGCCGCCACCGCCGGGACGACGAGCACGGCCGGCGCGGAAAGCTGCAGCCAGGCGCTCACGGTCTTTCTCCCCGGGACCGGTCCAGCGCCGCGACGTCGACCGTGTCGAACCGCTCGCGAATGCGGAACAGGAAGATGCCGATGACGATGAAGGCGATCACCACCGAGAAGGCGATGCTGATCTCGACGACGAACGGCATCCCCTTCGCCCCCGTGGCGGCCAGGATCAGGCCGTTCTCCAGCGACATGAATCCCACGATCTGACTGACCGCGTTGCGGCGCGTCACCATCATCAGCAGGCCGAGGAGGAGGACGGAGAGCGCGAACGCCAGATCCTCGCGGGTGAGAACGTCCGCCTGCTCGGTCACCGGGCGCATCACCAAGATCGACAGGGCGATCAGCGCGATGCCCAGCATGATCGTCGGCCCGACGCCCACCACCGTCTCGATTGTCTTGTGAATGCCGAGCCGCTGGACGATCCGGTGCAAGGCGCCCGGAATGATCACCGCCTTGAAGACGAGGGCGATCAGCGCGGTGATGTAGAGGTGCGGCGCGTCCTGGATGTACGCCTGCCAAGCGACGGCGAGCGCCAGGACGAGGGCATGCGCCGCGAAGAACCGCAGCAGCGCGTACATCCGGTCCTGGTAGAGCAGCATCAGGCTGAGCAGCACCAGCAGGCCGGCGAGAAGGTGGGCGACATCGTAGGACAGGCCCTGCATCACAGCCCCCGGCTGACGAACAGCAGAAGCATCGCAAGCAGGCCCAGCATCAGCGCGGCGCCGAGAAACTCCGGAACCCGGAACACCCGCATCTTGGCGACCGACGTCTCGAACACCGCGAGCAGTACGCCGCCCGCGAACATCTTGAGCATCCAGGAGCCGATGCCGCCGAGGTAGGCGACGGCGCCCTCCCCGGCCGCGGCCAGGCCCCAAGGCACGAACACGCAAGCGATCAGCGAGGTGTAGAGCACGAGCTTCAGTGCGGCGGCAAACTCGATCATCGCCAGATGCCGGCCGGAATACTCCAGCACCATCGCCTCGTGCACCATCGTCAGCTCCAGGTGCGTCGCCGGGTTGTCGACCGGGATGCGGCCGTTCTCGGCGATGGCGACGATCACCAGCGCCACCAGCGCCAACGCCAGCGACACCCGCAGGCCGACATTGGCGCCCTGCATCACCTCGGCGACTGACGAGAGCTGCGTCGATCCGGCGAGCAGCGACAGGGTGAAGACGACCATGATCATCGCCGGCTCGGCGACGGATGCGATCATCATCTCCCGGCTGGCCCCCAGCCCACCGAAGCTGGTGCCGATGTCCATGCCGGCCAGCGCCAGGAAGAAGCGCGCCGTCCCCAGCAACGCGACGATGGCGATCATGTCGGCGGACCAGCTGAACAAGAGGCCGGTGGCGAACGTCGGCACCAGCGCCGCCGCCACCCAGATCGCCGCGAAGACGATGTAGGGCACGGCGCGGAACAGCCACGACGCGTTCTCCGCCAGCACCGCCTCCTTGCGGATCAGCCGTAGCAGGTCGCGGTAGGGCTGCCAGATCGATGGGCCGCGTCGGCGCAGCAGGCGGGCCTTGATCCGGCGAACCCAGCCCAGCAGCAGCGGTGCCAGGATCAGCACCAGGGTCATCTGCCCGAGCTGGACACCGAGCTGCGCCGCCAGATCGCCGATCATGGCCACACCGCGATGCCGGCCAGCAGCGCCACCAGCACGCCGAACACCAGACCCAGGTAGCTGCGAATGGTCAGGAACTGCATGTGGTCGACCCGGTTGGCCACGACCGAGACGAGTGACGCGATCGGCGCGTAGACATATTCCCAGACCACGTCGCGCAGGCGAATGGTGAGACGCGCAGGCCGCAGGCTGCCCGGCTCCGGCATGTCCACCGTCTCGGCGGCGCGGAACACCAGCGTGCCGAAGACGCGGCGGATCGGCTGGGCGAAGCTGCCGGCGGTGTACTGGAACGCCGGGCTGGTTTCCGGGAAGCCGCAGTCCCAGGCCGGCGCGCGGCGGACCGCGCGGGATGCGAAGCGGTGGACGACGAACGCCGCGAGGAAGCCCGTCATCGTCATGAAGGAGAGCAGCAGCACGGCGTTGTACGAGCCACGCTGCGCCTCGACCGGCACCAGCGACAGCCAGGGCATCGAGGCCTGCACCGGCAGCTGCGCGCCCGAGGCGAGCAGGGCGACCGTAGGCGCCAGCGCATCGACCACGAGGCCGGGCAGCACGCCGGCGAGGACGCACAGCGCGGCGAGCAAGATCATCGTCCACCGGCAGTACGCGTCCACCTCCACGGCCGCCGCCGCCGCGGCCGTGCGTGCGCGGCCGAGGAAGGTGATGCCGAACGCCTTGACGAAACACGCGGCCGCCAGCGCCGCGGACAGGGCGAGCGCCGCGCCGGTCGAGGGTATCAGCAGCTTGAGGCCCCACTGCGGCAACGCCGGGCTGAAGAGGATCGCCTGGAACGCCAGCCATTCCGAGGCGAAGCCGTTCAGCGGCGGCAGCGCCGAGATCGCCGCGCAACCCAACAGGAAGGTCGCGGCCGTCGTCGGCATCCGCCGGATCAGCCCGCCGAGATGATCCATGTCCCGCTCGCCGGTGGCGCTCTGCACCGCGCCGGCGCCGAGGAACAGCAGGCTCTTGAACAGCGCGTGGTTGAGCACGTGGAACAGCGTGGCGCTCAGGGCGAGAGCAGCAGGAACCAACATGCCGTCGGCGCGAAACGCCAGCGCCAGCCCCAAGCCGATGACGATGATGCCGATGTTCTCGACCGTGGAATAGGCGAGCAGTCGCTTCAGATCGTGCTGCATCACCGCATAGAGCACGCCGAGCACCGCCGTCCACCCACCCAGGATCAGCACCACGCTACTCCACCACCATGCGGGTGGACCGGCGAGATCGAAGACGATCCGGATCAGACCGTAGATAGCGACTTTGGTCATCACGCCGCTCATCAACGCCGAAACGTGGCTCGGCGCCTCGGGGTGGGCCAGCGGCAGCCAGACGTGCAGCGGCACCAAACCGGCTTTCGATCCGGCGCCGAGGAGCGCCAGCACCAGGACTGTCGCGCCGATCAGCGGAGCGGGTGCTGCGCTACGGATCTCGTCGAAGACATAGCCGCCGTCGGGGCCGGCGAGCAGGCCGAAGCAGAGCAGCAGTGCCAGCGTGCCGAAGCCGGCCATCATCAGGTAGACGTAGCCCGCGTGCGCGTTGCCTGCGCTGCGGTGGTTCGCCATGACCAGCGCCCAGGAAGCGAGCGACATGAACTCCCAGGAGAACAGAAAGACGAACGCGTCGTCGGCGAGGAGCACCATATTCATCGCCGCGAGGAACACCGGGAAGAACGGCAGTACCCGCTGCGGCGCCGACTCGTGCCGGCCGTAGCCGATGCCGTAAAAGCTGGCCGCAGCACCACCCAGATTGACGACGACCATGAAGAATGCGCTCAGCGCGTCGAGTCGCAGGTGGGCGCCAATCCAGGGGATGCCGAGCGGCAAAACCAGGGTCGATGTGGGCCGGCCGCCGGTCAACGTCGCCAGAGCCAGGCCGAAGATCGCTGCGCACGCGGCGAACATCGTGCCGTAGACGACGCCGCGTGTCGGCGACTGCCGGGCGACGAATGCGGCGATCAGTCCCGCTCCGAGCTGGACTACGATACAGCCGAGGATGGCGTGCAAACTCATTTTCTATTGCACTCCCCCGTCGGGTGTTGCGTGCAGCGGATGCAGCCTCGCGAAAATCAAGCCTTCAGCCGGACGCCACGCCCGCCCTCCGAGCTGACACTCCCGGGATCGATCAATTCCACCCCGAGCGCCTGCAACGCCGCGATCAACTTGACCAGTGAGTCGACGGTCCCGCGAACAGTCGAGTTGCTCGCCTCCATCCGCTGGATGGTCGGCAGAGACAACCCCGACGCTTCGGCCAGTTGACGTTGGTCGATGCCGAGGAGGGCTCGGGCGGCCTTCAACTGCGCTGCAGTGATCATTGTTCAGCCATCGATTTCTTACTAGAGATTATCAAAGCTGATGGCAAGCGCATCGAAAGCAATGTTCAGGGCCTGCGCCGAGGCCGATCCGCGCGGGTCCAGGCGCCAGCCGAACATGCGCCTTTTTCAGCCCCCGGCGGCCCGTCAGTCCCGCTCTTCGCCCAGGCGCATCACGCCGACCGCCATGCCGACGGAACCAAAGGTGACGAACAGGCCAAAGAACAGCAGCAACAGGAACAGTTCCCGGTCCGGAGAGGCGAAGATCATCGTGCCGAGGCCGTTGACGTCCTGCCAAAGCAGCATTCCGCCGAGGACAAAGGCGCCGACGCACCCGTAAAGGCAGTGTTCGAGCAGGAAACGCACGAAGCGGCGACAGTGCGGGTCCATCAGGCTTATCCGACCGCGCGGCAGATGCGGTTGCATCTCTTGCTTCTCCTGTTCGAACGGCGCGCTCCGCGGCCTGTTCCGCCACGACGTCATGGTTTACGCGGCCGGCCGCTCGTCTTCCGGCAACGGCTCGATCCCAGCGTCCCGCAACATCGCAGCGACGGCCTCGGCCGCGTCGTCGAGTTGGACCGGGTCGGTCGCCCGCACCACCAGACTGACACCAAACCGACCGGCCCGCACGAACGGATAGCTGCCGATCTCGGTCGCCGGATGGCGGTCCTGCACCGCCGTCAGCGCCAGCGCGATGCTGCTTTCGGTGGTGAATGCCGAGATGGTCCGCGACAGCACCGGGTCACCGCCCTTCAGCCGCGCCGCCAGCCCGTCGACCATCGCCTGCAGAATGCGCGGCACCCCCGGCAGCACGTAGACGTTGCCGATCTGGAACCCCGGCGCCGAACTCACCGGGTTGTCGATCAGCGTCGCCCCCTCGGGCACCTCTGCCATCTTCAGCCGCGCCTCGTTCAGGTCGGCGGCGGCGTAGTAGCGGGTGAGCAGCTCGACCGCACCCGGATGGCGGACCACCGGTACGCCGAAGGCGCGGGCGATGCAGCCGGCGGTGATGTCGTCGTGCGTCGGGCCGATGCCCCCGGTGGTGAACACGTGGTCCCAGGCCGCACGGCAGGCGTTCACCGCCTCGACGATCGCCGCCTCGTCGTCACGCACGACGCGCGCCTCCATCACCCGGATGCCGACGGCGTTCAGCGCCTTCGAGAGATAGGCCAGGTTCGCGTCCTGCGTCCGGCCCGACAGAATCTCGTTGCCGATGATGATGACGCAGGCGGTGACGATGGGGGATTGGGGCATTTCAGCAACAACTCGTATTCTCAACGCTAAGCGACGGGAAGAGCCGCTCTCCACCGTGTCTTAATCCGACCAGAGTTCGTGTCTCGAGGCTGCTTATCGCGCTGCACGACCTGTTGGCGCCAGCCGAGGTTCAGCTTTGGAGGCTGCTTGATCCGAACCACCGCCAGCGGGCTTGCTTTTGCCGGTTTTTGAGCGGGCTGCAAGCCGTCTTCCGCCATGATTTCCCGAAGCACGTGATCGACAAGGGCAAAGCAATGCGATCTTGCGTAGGTACTCGGACCTTTTCTCATTAACCTGAGGGCAAACAGCCGCATCGCTTGCAAGACGGCCGGCTCCCGGAGCAATTCAAACAGTGATTGATAGCTTGCAAATATGTTAATCTGGTCATGGCCGCCTGGAATGTATCGGTGGTCTCCGATATCGACGTCGGGAAAGCTACGACGAAAGTTTGCCGCGCCCTTTAATCCACTTCCAAATTTTTTAGCTATCTCAGACCGACACAGAAAAATAGAACAATACGGGGCCCCTGAGAGAACATGAATGTTAAAAATCTCCTGCCAAAAAACATTTATCCTTGCAATTACATATCCATCCGCCTGCGCATTATCAAAACATGTCAGCGACCAAAATGACATTTCAGCAGAATTAAATGCAGGGATACAAGACTTTATATATGCAGCCAGCATTCGGATCGCCGGGCGAGCAAAAG
>Ga0209573_1002015_pt1 | contig 27765 bp, 23 predicted proteins | sample TNRBio252014_DNA_FD_185870 | JGI IMG/M metagenome (GOLD analysis project Ga0209573, IMG submission 185870) | Wastewater treatment Type I Accumulibacter community from EBPR Bioreactor in Madison, WI, USA - TNR Reactor_6/25/2014_ DNA (SPAdes)... | ecosystem: Engineered > Bioreactor > EBPR >... | reverse complement strand
TGCCGCCGCGCCTGTTGCCGCCAGCTACGTCGGGGCAAGCCGCTGCCAGAGTTGCCACGAGAGCGAATTCAAGGCCTGGAGCGGTTCGCACCATCAGCTCGCCATGCAGGACGCCACGGCGGCCACCGTGCTTGGTGACTTTGCCGATGTCAGCTTCAACTACCAGGGTGTCGCGTCGACCTTCTTCAAGAGCGCCGATGGCCAGTTCATGGTGCGTACCGATGGCCCGGACGGCAAGCTCAGCGACTACCCGATCAGCTACACCTTCGGCGTCTATCCACTGCAACAGTATCTGATCGCTTTCCCCGGCGGACGCTATCAGACGCTGCCGATTGCCTGGGATGCGCGGCCGAAAAGTGAAGGCGGGCAGCGCTGGTTCCACCTCTATCCCGACCAGAAGATTGACCACACCGATGCGCTGCACTGGACCGGCATCTACTAGAACTGGGCGCTGCAGTGTGCCGAGTGCCATTCGACCAATTTGCGCAAGGGCTACGATGCCGCCAGCAACACTTACCACACCACTTACAGCGAAATCAACGTCGCCTGCGAGTCCTGCCACGGCCCCGCTTCGGCGCACGTCGATTGGGCCAGCAAGGCCAAGCCTCCTTACGCCGCGCAGGACGACAAGGGTTTGCCATCGCTGAAGAGCCGCTGGAGCGAGGCCTGGAAATTCCCCGCCGAGGGTGCAAAATTCGCCGTGCGTGAGCAGCCGGCCGACCCGGCGGGCATGAACAGCTGCGCCGCTTGCCATTCGCGTCGCTCGACCCTCAGCGAAGGCGGCAAGGCCGGAGCAGCGCTCGAAGATAGCCACCGCCTGGCGATGCTCACCGCGCCCAATTACCACCCCGACGGGCAGCAGCGTGAAGAAGTCTATGTCTGGGGCTCTTTCCTGCAGAGCAAGATGCACCAGAATGGCGTCACTTGCATGGACTGCCACGAACCGCACTCGCAGAAGCTGCGCGCCGAAGGCAATGCTCTGTGCACGCGTTGCCATCGGGCCAGCGAGTTCGACGTAGCCAGGCACCATCAGCACCAGGTCGGCGGCAAAGGTGCGCAGTGTGTTAGCTGTCACATGCCGAGCCAGAACTACATGGTCATCCACGCCCGGCCCGATCACAGCCTGCGCATACCGCGCCCAGACCTTTCTATCGCGCTGGGCAGCCCAAATGCCTGTACTCAGTGCCACACCGACAAGCAGCCCGACTGGGCCGCCACCAGCATGGACAAATGGTACGGCAAGGCCTGGCGTGAGCGCCCGCATTACGGCAATACCCTGCACGCCGGCGAGACGCAAGGCGTGCGCGCCCTGCCAAGCCTGCTGGAACTGGCCGGCAGCCCGGCCGCGCCGGCCATCGTCCGGGCCACCGCGGCGACCCTGGCACAGCCCTACGTCAATCCCGGCACCCTGCCGGCCACGCGTGCGCTGCTTCAGGATGCCGATCCCTCAGTGCGCATCGCCGCTCTTGGCATGCTGGCGCCGGTCGACGCGCTGAATCGCGTGCTTGCCGCTTCCGCCTTGCTGTCCGACCCGGTCCTCGGCGTGCGCATCGAGGCCGCAAATCTCCTCGCCGACGTGCCCGATAGCCAGATCCCGTCGGCTCGACGCGCAGCACGCAAAGCCGCCTTGCAGGAATACGAGGCGGCACTGGAGCTGGAGGCCGACTGGCCATCGGGTAATGTCAATCTCGGCAACCTGCGCTTGCGGCAGGGACGGGGCGACGAGGCTGTTGCTGCCTTCCTGAGGGCGATCATGCTGGATCCGCAGGCGGTCGGCGCCTATGTCAATCTGGCCGATACCTGGCGTCAGCAGGGGCGCGAGTCCGAGGCCGAAAAGGTCTTGCGCGAGGGGCTAGCGGTGCTGCCACGCAACGCCGACTTGCATCACGCCCTGGGACTGCTGCTGACCCGCAAGGGGGAGAGCGTTGCGGCGCTGCAGGAATTCGGCGAAGCCGCCCGGCTGGCGCCGGACAACGCGCGCTACGCCTATGTGCAAGCCATTGCCCTGCACTCCGCCGGCAAGCGTGCCGAAGCCGTGGCGCTGCTGCGCGCCGCCAACAAACGTCACCCGAGTGATCTCGAGATCCTCAGTGCGCTGATTTCGATGAATCGTGAGGCGGGCGACCGGCGGGCGGCACTAAGTTACGCCAGGACAGCCGCCGAGCTTCTGCCCGACGATCAGAGCGTTAAGCAACTGCTGAGCGAGCTGGAAGGCCGCTAAGGCTGTTTGATCAATCTCCTCTGCCCTAAAGCCCACTTCCCCTCGCCTGGTCCATGGCCGCTTCTGCGTGCGCCATGAGACCGTGTGGAGAGGCGCTCATTTTTTCTCCACATTTGCTTCTCAGAATGTCTCCATTGGCCGGCCGACAGCTGCCCGCCAAACTACAGGAGCGATCTGATGATGAACGTAAGACAAATTCTGGCGCGCACAAGCTTGATGGCTGCTCTCGCGTGCTTTTCCGGCCTGCTTTTAGCGCAAGCGCCTGAGGGGCAGGGGGGGCCGCGCAAACCGCCGCAGGAAGCACTTGATGCCTGCAAGTCATTGAGCGCTGGCCAGGAGTGCGGCTTTTCCTCCCCGCAGGGAAGCGTCAAAGGTTCCTGCTGGGCTCCCGAAGACAAACCGCTGGCGTGCAGGCCGAAGGACGAGCCGAGCCGCGGGTCCCACGAGAAAAAGCAATAAACAGCGTGATACGGGTCGTCACATAGTATTGAAAAGGAATTCATCATGAGCAGCATTGGCAGTGTTGGCAGCAGTAGCAGCAGTTCGATGATGCAGAGCATGCGGCAGCGCCCGGATACGAAGGGCATGGCCGGGGAGTTGTTCGCGCAGTTGGACACATCCGGGCAGGGTTACCTCGAGAAGTCAGACCTTCAGGCAGCCTTCGACAAGATCTCTTCGATCGCCAGCTCATCCTCACGTACGACCAGCACTTCATCGACTGTTGATGAGCTGTTTTCAACGCTTGACACGAACAGTAACGGAAAAGTCTCAAAGGAAGAATTCACCGATACTCTAGCAAAACTTCAAAACGACCTGGAGCAGCAATACCAGGACCGTCGTATGCAGAAGGCGATGCAGGCGGGTGGGATGGCGGGGATGGAGGGGATGGGCGGCAGGCCGCCACCGCCGCCGCCACCCGGCGACGGACCGAGCATGAGCAGGGACGAACTGAGCAACACCATCAATCAAATCGGCACTTCCGACAGCCGAAGCACTCTGCTGTCCGATATTCTCCAGAGCTTTGATCAGGCGGACACCGACGGCGATGGTGAAGTCAGCTTTCAGGAAGCGATGGCCTTTCAGCAGTCGAGCGGCGGTGCCAGCAACTCGGCTGCCACTGCGTCCATGGATTCCAGCCTTGGCTCTGCCTCTTCAGCAGCGGCGAGCGGCAATTCCGAGGCCAAGGTCATGATGCAGATCATGAAGTTGATGCAGGCCTACAACATTGGCAATGAGCAGAGTCAAGACACCACTCTGCTATCTTCGCTGTCGGTTTCGGCGTAGCCAATGTGAAAGTCACGCCAGGTCATGACCGTTGATACGGCGATTTCTGTGGGATTACTTCGGAAACATCAACTGCACCTGCAAGCGCAGTTGCCAGTTGGCGGCATTGTCGGGATGGGCGACGTTGTAGTAGGCGCTGAGCTGGGTGTTTACCGGTAACTTGCCGAAGTGGAAAATCTTGCCGACGCCGCCGCCCAGCGGCACCGTCCAGCGCTGGCTGTTGTCCGCCTTCCAGTCGGCGGTGACGATAGGCGCCGAGGTGACATAGAAGCCGCCTGCGAAGTTGTAGTTCAGGAAAGGCTGGAGCAGGAAGTTGTTGTAGCTGGCGTCACTTCCCGAGCCGACCGACCAGACGTTGTTCGCCAGGAAGCCGTACACCCAGGGGTCGCCCTTCTCCAGATGGAGTAACACGAACGACGGGCCAAGCCCCCAGCGGTCGTTGCCGAGCGAGTCGTTGCTGTTGGTTGGCATCTGCACGATCGCGCCGGCGCCCCAGATGGCACCTTTGGGCACGGCAGGCGACAGGAAGGCGGTCAACTGGATGTCGCCGATGCCGTTGCTCCGATCGCCGCCGGGCACGAAAGCCGGCTGCGAAATCACGGGCATGATCGTGCGCGTGATGACGTTCCATTCGCTGTTGACCTCGATCGGAATCACCGGCTGGATGTTGAGAATGTTCTGTGTGCCGTCGCGTGGCCCGACATTGAAGTTGGTGTTGTTCTGGAAGGGTAGGCTGATCAGGTTGCCGACCGGATTCTGCGCCAGCTTGGCGAGTTCCTCGGCGCTCATTTCGGCGTGCGCCGGCGTGGCGAGCGTCGTCGCCAGGGCGAGGGCACCGAGAACACGTCGCGCCGCGCCCGGAATCATCTTGGCTTGCATTGTTGCGCTCCTTGGCATCAGGGTGTCCCGAGGAATAGGTAGAAGTTGGAATAAGAGCCGATCGAGCCGGTCTTCGCGTAGCCGTAACCCAGGTAGACCGGACCAAAAGGCGTTTCGCCACCAAGATAGATGGCGGCGCCGGGGATCCAGTCTTTCAGCTCGGTTTCGGTGAACGGCCTGCCGACCTTGGCTGTTTCCAGGGCAGCTCCCAGGCGCAGGTCACCGCGCAGGCCAAGCGGCAGGCGGCCGATGATGCGCTCGGCGCGGATATTGCCGTAGCTCATGTCGTCGCCCTTCAACTGTCCGACCGCAAAGGCCGTCATGTTGAGCATGCCGCCCAGTTGCCCGAGATCGTAGACGGGGAGCTCTCCGATCGGTGAGCCCTGATATGACAGGCGGCTGGCCAGCACCCAGTCGCCGACGCTCAGGTAGCCGCTGGCACCGGCGTCGAGCCTGCTGAAGCCGCTGGCTGGTGAGTCGAAGTATTTGACGGTGCTGGACCAGCCCTTGGTTGGAAAATAGATGCGGTCGGTCTGGTCGAAATCGAGTGCGGCAAACCAGCCACCAAAAGTCTTTGATTCCGCCGGCAGGAATGGTGCGCCTGTCTGGATCGTGGCTTTTCGCCAGTTCTCCTGCCAGCCGAGGCGCGCCTGGCCGAGCAGGCCGAGGTTCATGCCCGCCCCCACCTGGGCGGCGCTTTGGCTGAGGGCGTATTCGGCGAGTTGATCGTTATTCTCGTAAATTCCGGTCGATGTGCTCCGATAGTTGAAGTTGGCCTCGACGAAGTAGCGCTGGCGTGCGTCAATCGGTTGGTAAAAGTCGGCGCCGATTCCTGATGTTGACCCGAACTGGAGATAACCGAGGAATTCGCCGCCCAGGCTGTTGAGCCAGGTTTTCTGATAAGCAGCGCGAACGGCGTAGGTGGAATTGGTCTGGAAGTTGCTTTCGAGGTTGATGCCAAAGCGCACGTAATCAGGGCCCCAGCTCTTCTCGATCGGCATCACTCGCAGGATTTCGCGGTTGCGCAGGGTGTCGTCCAGCGCATAGTCGACCTGCTGGTAGTAGCCGTCGCCATAGGCGCGCATCAGATCGGCATCGAGTTTCACCGGGTCGACGGTGTCACCCGGCTTGATCTGCAGGTAGCGCTCGACGACTGCCGGGTTGACCACCTTGAGTCCGGCGATCTGCACTTCGTCAACTCGCGGTGCGGCGCGCATCGGGGGCTGGACCTGTGCGACCCAGGCCGCGTAAGCGGTTTCGCTGACTGACAGCGCGCGCAGCCGATCGGCGACCGCTTCGGTTGCGGCAACGCCGCGATCCGCGGTTTCCGAACTGCGCTTGAAGTCGCCCGCCGTGATCCCCTCGAGGTCGGGCTTGATGTAGATGTCGGTCGGCTTGAGCGTCGCCAGCGAACGGGTGACGTTCTGTTCGGTGAGGATGTTGACCATTTGCGCCGAAACGCTCAGCAGACCGCTGATATCTTCGGCCTTGAGCAGTGGCGAGCCGACGTTGACGGCGATGATGATGTCGGCCTGGCAGCGGGCACGTGCTTCGTCGATCGGCACGTTATCGACCAGGCCGCCATCAACCAGTTTCTTGCCATCGGCCTCGACCGGCGCCATCAGGCCGGGAACCGACATGCTGGCGCGCATTGCCTGCGACAGGCTGCCCCGACGGAAGACCACTTTCTCGCCGCCGACGATATCGGTGGCAATGATCGACAGTGGCAGCGGCAGGGCCTCGATTTCACGTTCGCCAAGATAGTCGCGAACCAGGGTATTGAAAAACAGCTTGATTTTCTGACCCATGACGATGCCGGGTTGCCCTTTCACGCCTTGCGGACCGTAGCCTGTTTCCGAACCCGGCAGGAAGCGCTTGTCGTACACCTTCTTTCGGAAGTTCTGCTGGTCCAGTGGCGGATCGTCGCGGAACAGGTCGTCCCAATCGGCTTCAGCCAGCTTGCTGCGCATGGTTGCCGGACTCAGGCCGCTGGCATAGACGCCGGCAACCAGGGCGCCCATGCTGGTGCCGGCGACACAGTCGACCGGCACGCGCAGTTTTTCAAGCACTTCGAGGACGCCGATGTGTGCCGCGCCGCGCGCGCCGCCACCGCCGAGGACCAGGCCGACGCGCGGCCTGGCCGGTTCGCTGGCGGCCGTTTGCGCCGCAGCGCCGCCGGCAAAAAGAAGTATCCCGGCGGCGAAGGCCATGCGCCCCAGCCTGACTGCCACGGTCGATTCGAAGACGCTTGTACTCACTCCAACTCCTTGTTTTGACATCCGGTCGACAATGCGCTTGCCGCGAGTCGAAGGCTGCGCGCGCCACCCGTCGCCACGCAGTTGATCGGGCATTTAGTGCTTCAGGGCCTCGCCGCGAAGGTAGCCGCCGCCCCGCTTGGCCTGACGGCCAGGGAATTACTCCAGAGCGGTCATCGGCAGCGAGTCGAGAATGGTCAAGGCGGCGTGCGCGTTCTCGGCGGCATCGCGGCCCAGGCTGGTGAGATAACCGCCATCAACCTGCGTCAGCAGGCCTTTGGCGTGTAGCCGCTCGGCGGCAGCAATGACTTCGGGTGCAGCGGTCTTGTGGATTTTCAGGCCTTGCTGCGGGCTTGCCAGGTCAAAGCGGGTCAGGATGTTCAGTTCATTGACCAGATCGGGCGTGAAAGGCATGGCAAGTCCTCGTTGGGTTACGGCGCGGTTGCGCTTGGGGGCTACATTCTAGCGCGACCGGCACGCCTCACTCTCAGGAACTGCACGAGAGCGTCGAGCAGCCGGCTTTATGGCGTGCCCAGTCGGGGCGTCGGGCGCTGAAAGCTGCGCGTCCCGGCTGCTCGTCGAAAGGGTGGCGCAGGACTTCGAGCAGTTCATGAATCCTCTGCGTGTCTCCCTGCTCGGCGCGCTCGATGGCCTGTTGCGCCAGGTAGTTGCGCAGTACGAAGCGTGGGTTGGCCTGATTCATGGTGGCCATGCGGCGTTCTGCCGGCTGTCCGTCCTGGCGCAGGCGAGCGCTGTAGCGCAGCAGCCAGCGCGCCAGGTCGGGTGCAAATTGCCGGCGGAGGTCTTCTCGGTAGAAGGCTTCACGCAAGGTTTCGGGGTCCGCTTGGCCGATGTCGAGCTGCGCCAGCTGGCGGAAGAACCCGGTCATGTCGATCTCGGCCAGGCGCATCAGTTCGAACAGGTCGGCGAGCAGCTCGCCATCGTCCGGTGTCCAGCTACGCAATCCCAGCTTGGCGGCGAAAGCCGTACAGAACTCGGCCGAATAGACTTCGTCGTAACGATCGATAGCCGCTGCCAGCTCTGCCAACGGCGCCGATCCTGTCGGCTGCACTGGCTTCGGCAGCAACGGAAGCAGCGCGTCGGCGAGTCGTTCGAGGTTCCAGCGAGCAATTTCTGGCTGGCGGGCAAAGCAGTAGCGGCGGCTCGAGGCATCGGTGGTGTTTGGCGTCCAGCCGGGATCGAAGTTGTCGACCCACCCGTAGGGGCCGTAGTCGATGGTCAGGCCGAGGATGGACATGTTGTCGGTATTCATGACGCCATGGACAAAGCCGACGCGTAGCCAGTGGGCCATCAGGCGGGCGGTGCGCTCGCAGACTTCGTGGAACCACGCGCCGAGCTTTTGTTCGGGCCTGGCCACCAGCGCGGGGAAGTCGCGGGCAATGGTGAAGTCGACCAGGCGCTGCAGCAGGGCGTGCTCGCCGCGCGCCGCCAGGAGCTCGAAATGCCCGAAGCGGGTGAAGGAAGGCGCCACGCGGCAGACGATGGCTCCGGGCTCGGTGATCGGATGGCCATCGTAGAACATGTCGCGAACGACGTTTTCACCGCTGCCGACCAGGCTCAGCGCGCGCGTCGTCGGCACGCCGAGGTGATGCATTGCCTCGCTGCACAGGAACTCGCGGATCGACGAGCGCAAGACCGCGCGCCCGTCGGCGCGGCGGGCGTACGGCGTTGGGCCGGCGCCTTTGAGTTGCAGTTCGAAACGCTGCCCGCGCCGATTGACCGTTTCACCGAGCAGAATCGCCCGGCCGTCGCCGAGCTGTCCGGCCCATTGCCCGAACTGATGACCGCCGTAACAGCTTGCATAGCCAAGCATGCCAGGCAGCAAGCGGTTACCGGAAAGGGCGCCGAGCATCGCTGACGAGGCCATGTCCTCTTCGTCGAGATCGAGGTCTGCCGCGACTTCGCGCGAATGGGCGAGTAACGTCGGTGCCGCGACCGGTGTCGGGGCGACCGGCGACCAGCAGGCGCCGAAGACTTGCCGCGGCTGGTTGCGCTGTTCGCTATCGCCCGGCAGCTCGCGAACGAAGCGGTTATCGAAGTTCAGCATGAGCGCTGCCGTAGGCGCTTACCGAGCCGGTACGGTGGTGGCGATGGCGACTCCGTAATCGATGCCTGACCTTCGCCCATCAGCCCTGGCGAACCAGGTCGACGATCTGGGCACTGTCCAGCGTGCGTGCGCGTGCCTGCATTTCGGGCAGATAGCGGCTTTGCAGGCCCTTGGCTTCAGCGAGCACGCTGTCGAAGCTGGCACGCAGCATCTCGCTGGAGAAGCTGCGACCGCCGGCATAGTAGCGTCTGGCGACGTGGCCGAGAGCGTAGGTGCTGGCGAAGCTCATTCCCGAGCTTACCGCCTGCTTGCCCAGGCCGCGCAGGAAGCCACCGCCGACCTTGCCGAGCAGGCCGCCAAGCAGCTTGCGTCCGGCCTGTTCGAGATACTGGGAAGTCAGCCCGACACCGAGGGTGGCGAGAAAGTCCTTGATATGCCCGCGGTCGAGCTCGAAACCGTAGGACTTGCCAATGCCGTACACGAGCTTCATTTGCAGCGGAATGATGGCCATCGTCGACAGCGACTCGGGCAGCAGTTCGAGCGCGCCGTTGAGGATCGAGGCCTTGAGAATGGCCTGGTCCAGCTCGGCTTCGCTCGTCGTCGAGGCGTAGCCGGTAGCCACTGCCTCCGGTATCACGACGGTGCGGGGCGTGTCCGCGGTCGTCGGCGCTGCGCTGTCGCTGGCTGTCGCCACTGGCAGTGCGGCGACTGCTTCCACCTGCTGGCTGTAGGCACTGGCCTGCTGCTGGTCGAGGGCCAGGACGTCGCGCAGCTCATCGAGAAAGGCTTTTTCGGCAGTCGATTGCACGCCATCGGCGTCGCACACACAGACGGCCATTTCAAAAGCCAGTTGTTGCGTCTCGGGGGTAGTCAGCGCTGCCGCGGCCGCTGCTATCGTTACCCGTTTGAGCAGGACGTCCTGATAGAGCGCTGCGATATTGATCGATCCCTCGCCGGCCAGGGCGTCGGCGATGCGCTTGATCTCGGCACGTTCGCTTTCGTTCTTGCCGCCGTCGGCAAAAGCGGCCATCAGGCTGAGGGTGAGGATTGCTTGTTGCTGCTGTTCGTTCATGCGCGGTCTCTCTGATCAAGGTGGGATTGGGCACGGCGAGTATCGACAAGTTCCACGGCACAAGCAAGAGCTGCGAAGCGGCTTTTGCGGTCGGAGCCGGTAGTCGGCAACGATCGTGGCGCTCAGCGCGACTCCTTGATCATTCGCGAATGCTTCGGCTGCACTGGTCGGGCGTTGTAGGGGTAGAGGCGCGAAAAGATCCGCAGTTGCTCGGGGGAGAGCTGTTGCGTTTGTTTGAGCACCAGCCAGAGGACATCTTCGCTACAGGGGGGGGTGGTCAGGGAGCCCATGTAGGTGTAGTAACTGCGGTCCTCGGGGATCAAGCTGGCGAGGTCGATGCCCTGCTCGGGTGGTTGCACGTATTCGTTCTTTTCCAGGGGCAGGTTGTTCCATATGCTCTGGATCAGCGGGTTCTCCAGGCCCTGTTCGAGGAGCACGGCGACGACGGCCAGCTCGCCGTCCTCGGACTTGTGCACCAGGTGGATGACCATCTCGAAGGATTGACCGTCTATGCGTTCTTCGGCCGGTCGGTGAAAATGGAATTGCACCAGATCGTAGGTCTTGCCGAGCAGGCCGATGTGGCTGCCGCCGACATCGACCTGCACGGTGTGGCCGTTGTCGATGACGCGAAATTGCGAGGGGCGGTAGGTGAAGCGAATTGGCTCGAGGTCGACACGGAAACCGTCACGGATATCGATCGGCGACTGGCGCTGGCCGTTGGCGCAGGTGGCGTAATCGGGCCGCAGCTTGCCCCAGTTTTCAGGCCGACCTTCCCCTTCATAGGACCAGGGGATCTGCGCGTGCGCGTAGGCGGCGAGGAGGTCCTTGGATTCACTCTTGCTGCTGCCTGCTGGTGAGCTGGCTGGGTGCTCTTCGGCCAGACGCGTAGCGACCCGCCGCGGCGGCCGGCGTGCGGCGGCCGTGGTCGATGTGGCGGTTGCGGTGGCTGCGGCTGTGGCTGTGGCGACTGTAGCGGTGGATTGGCGGGCGGGAGCTCGCGCTTCTTCGGGCTCCGTCTTTTCTGCGGCGCGCGTGTTCAGGTTGGCTCGTTGCACGTCCTTGCGCACCAGGGCCTCGTTGGCCTTGCGTAGTTCGCCAGCGGCCGCGCTGACTTTCTCGGCGGCTTTTCTGGCGGCCTGGAGGGCGTCGTTTCCTGGTTTGGGTCGGCAAACTTCGCGCAGCAGCTTATCGTCGAGCATGCCAGTACGCACGGGCATTTCGACCTGCACCTTGACCTCCTCTGCACGCAGTAGTTCACCTTCGGCCTTGAAGTAGCGTCGTTGCAGAGTGCTGTAGCTGCGCGTCGCGCAGTCGTAACGGTTGACGGCTTCGACGATGCGGTAGGACGAAGAGGTTCTCGGATCGACGATAGGTTTGTCGAGGACGATTCGCCCGTGTGCTTCGGTCTTGCCCTGATCGACTTTCTTGATGCTCGCTCTGTCGAGCTCGACGCGCCGGCCCGGTTCGTCGGAAATGAGCTGCCAGCTTGCGGAAGCCGTTACCGGCGCGATGGTCGCGAGAGCCACGGCAAGAAGCCTGAGGTCTGAAAGCATGGGGAACTCCCTCAATTCGCGCTATGCATCACTCTGTTAACGGACTATACCCATTTAACTTTAGGCGATCGGGCGAGCTGGCAGGCAAGAAAAAACCCTGGCGGGCCGTTTGGCGCCGCCAGGGTTTGCTTGCGTGTGGCTGGTGATCGACTACTTAGTGGCTGGCACCGGAAGCACCAAAGCCGGTCTGGGCACGTACGTACTGGTCTTCGAACGCGTCCCGCTCCTTGGCTGCCCGGGCGCTGCTGTCCGAGACCGAGAAAACGTAGGCCAGGAAGAAGGCGATGGGCATCGCGAACAGCGCCGGCTGCGTGTAGGGGAACAGCGGCGCTGCATTGTGCAGCACGTCGACCCATACCGCTTTCGAGAAGACGACGAAAAGGACTGCGGAAATGACGCCGCCGTAGCCGCCCCACAGTGCGCCGCGAGTGGTCAGCCCTTTCCAGTACATCGAGAGAATCAGGACCGGGAAGTTGGCTGCGGCAGCGACGCCGAAAGCCAGACCGACCATGAAGGCGATGTTCTGCTTTTCGAAGGCGATACCGAGGATGATGGCCAGGATGCCGAGGGCGATGGTCGCCATCCGCGAAACCTTGATCTCTTCCTTGTCCGTGCATTCGCCTTTCCTGATCACGCGTGCGTAGATGTCGTGCGCGATTGCCGAAGCGCCGGCCAGGGCCAGGCCCGAGACGACGGCCAGGATGGTGGCGAAAGCGACCGCCGCCAGGAAGCCGAGCAGCATGTTGCCGCCAACCGCATGCGCCAGGTGCATGGCGACCATGTTGCCACCACCGATCAGTGCGCCCTTGATGTCACCGCCCTCGAAGTACTCGGGGTTCTGGCCGACCAGAAGAATGGCAACCAGGCCCATCAGGAAGATGACGTTGAAGAAGAAGCCGACGAAGCCGGATGCGTAGAGCACCGACTTGCGGGCTTCCTTGGCGTTGCCAACGGTGAAGAAGCGCATCAGGATGTGCGGCAGACCAGCGGTACCGAACATCAGGCCAAGACCGAGGGAGAGCGCCGTCACCGGATCCGAGAGCAGGCTACCCGGTGCCATCAACGAGGCACCCTGCTTATGAACCGCCTGCGCTTTTTCGAGCAGGGTGGTCAGCGAAAAGCCGAACTGCGAGAAGCCGAGAATCAGCACCAGCGTACCGCCGAAGAGCAGCAGGCAGGCCTTGATGATCTGCACCCAGGTCGTTGCCACCATGCCGCCGACGGTCACATAGACCATCATCAGAACGCCAACGACGAAGATGGCGACGTTGTACTCGAGGCCGAAAAGCAGCTTGATCAACTGCCCGGCACCGACCATCTGGGCGATCAGGTAGAAGACCACCACCACCAGCGACGACAGCGCGGCCATCGTCCGTACGCTCGGGTCGAGACGATACGAGGTGATGTCCGAGAAAGTGAAGCGGCCGAGGTTACGCAGTCGTTCAGCCATCAGGAAGAGGATGATCGGCCAGCCGGCAAAGAACGCCATCATGTAGATGTAGGCGTCGTAGCCGCGGCTGAAAGTCATCGCCGTGAGACCGAGCAGGGTTGCCGCCGACATATAGTCGCCGGCAATTGCCAGACCGTTCTGGAAGCCGGTGATGCCGCCGCCGGCGGTATAGAAGTCGGCGGTGGACTTGGTGCGGCCGGCTGCCCAGTAGGTGATGCCCATGGTCATGGTCACGAAGATCAGGAACATGATGATCGCGTGCCAGTTGGTGGGCTGTGTCTTGATTTCGCCTTGCAGGGCGGGGCCCGCGGCAACGGCCAGGCCGGCGAAAGCCAGCAGGGCGAGTGCCGTTGTAAATCGCTTGCTCATTTCGTCTCCTTCTGCGCTTCTTTGATGATTTCGGCCGTCAGGTCGTCAAACTCGCCATTGGCGCGGCGGACGTAAAGGAAGGTCAGAAGCCAGAAAAAGATGAACATCACCATTTCGGCAGTGTAGCCGATGGCCCACATCGATCCCTCGGCGATCGGTTGCCCGAGCATCTTGGGATTGAAGGCAACCAGCAAGAAGAAGCCGTAGAAAATAACCAGCACGATGGCTGACAAGGTCCAGGCGAAGCTCCCTCGCTTCTGAACCAGCTGGTCGAACTTCGGATTGCGCCGAATTCGATCGTATATAACGCTACTCATTTGTACTTATCCTCCTTGTTTGTCTTGCGAAATGATTGTGAAACCAATTTTCCAGATGTTGACAAGACCACTCCCCTCGGGGCGTCGAATACTAACCCAGATCCCTACATGGTTCAATCCACTGCTCTGCCGAGTGTTTTTTCCCGCGCAGCGGCTCTGCCGATGAAGGGGGCTTGCTGGCGCTGCCTTGCCCCAGGCACCGAAGTTGCGCTGCCCGTCGGGGTCGAGGAGGGGCTGTTGCGGCGTGCTTCGGCCTCGAGCAGCAAAGCTTCCCCGAAGCAGCTGCCATCCGACAGGCCCACGCAGCTGGCGGCCTTGCCGGTACGCCAGTGGCTGATGGTGATACTGCATTGCACAATGACTAGCGAAAAAAAAAGACTAGAATCGCGCAGAACAATATAAGTAAAAGCGTGCCGTCACGATAACGGCCGTGAATGCACCGGAGGAGACAAGATGCCGGAAACTGCGTCGTCGCAAGCGCTGGATACTTTTCCGCGCTTGCTGTTGGAGCATGCCCAGGTGCGCGGCGGCAAGGTGGCCATGCGCGAGAAGGACCTGGGGATTTGGCAGTGCTGGACCTGGCAGAAGGTTGCCGACGAGGTGCGCGCGCTGGCCTGCGGTCTTGTCGAAATGGGCTTCAAGCGTGGCGAGAACGTGGCCATTGTCGGCGACAATCGGCCGCGCATGTACATGATGATGAGCGCCGTACAGTGTCTTGGCGGGGTGCCCTTGCCGCTCTACCAGGATGCAGTGGCCAACGAGATGCTTTTCGTTCTGGTCGACGCCGAGGTCCGCTTCCTGTTCGTCGAAGATCAGGAGCAGGTCGACAAGGTCCTTGAGCTGCAGGAGCAGTTGCCGCAACTGCGCCACGTCTTCTACGACGATCCGCACGGCATGCGCCACTACACGCAGCCCTTCATCCACGACGTGCGCGAGCTGATGGAGATGGGGCGGATACACAACCGCAACCATCCTGCTCTGCTGACCAGCGAGGTCGCGGCCGGCAGCCCGGACGACGTCAGCGTCATGCTGTATACCTCGGGGACGACGGGTAGGCCAAAAGGCGTGTGCCTGACGCATCACGCCTTCATCAGCGCCGCCCGCGGTGGCGCCGATTTCGATCATCTGACGGCAGACGAAGACATCCTCTCCTACCTGCCGATGGCCTGGGTGGGCGACCATCTGTTTTCGTTTGCGCAGGCGATGATCACCGGTTTCACCATCAACTGCCCGGAGTCGGCCGAGACGGTAATGAACGATCTGCGGGAAATCGGCCCGACCTACTACTTCGCACCGCCGCGCGTTTTTGAGAACCTGTTGACGCAGGTGATGATCCGCATGGAAGACGCCAGCGCCATCAAGCAGAAGATGTTCCACTATTTCATGGCCGTGGCGCGGCGCAGCGGTGCCGAGATTCTCGATGGCAAAGCGGTGTCCTTCGCCGATCGCGTGCTCTATGGACTGGGCAACTTTTTTGTTTTCGGGCCGCTGAAGAACGTCCTCGGACTGAGTCGCGTGCGCGTCGCCTATACCGCCGGCGCGGCGATCGGCCCCGACCTTTTCCGTTTCTACCGCTCGATCGGCATCAACCTCAAGCAGCTCTACGGTCAGACCGAAACCTGTGCCTACGTCTGTCTGCAACCCGACGGCGAGATCAAGTTCGACAGCGTCGGCAAGCCGGCACCCGGGGTCGAGGTGAAGATTGCCGACAACGGCGAAATCCTGGTCAAGGGTCCGATGCTGCTCAAAGAGTACTACAAGCGGCCGGACGCGACCGCCGAAGCGATCAATGCCGACGGCTATTTCATGACCGGTGACGCCGGCATGTTCGACGACGAGGGGCATCTCAAGATCATCGATCGCGCCAAGGATGTCGGCAAACTGGCCAACGGCGCCATGTTTGCACCCAACTTCATTGAGAACAAGCTCAAGTTCTTCCCCTTCGTCAAGGAGGCGGTGGTCTTCGGCGATCGCCGCGAGATGGTCTGTGCGTTCATCAACATCGACATCGGCGCGGTTGGTAACTGGGCCGAGCGGCGCGGCATCGCGTATTCGGGGTATACCGATCTGGCCGCCAAGGTGGAGGTCTATGGGCTGATCCAGGAGTCGATCGAACAGGTGAATTCCGAACTGCTTGGCGAAGGCCCGCTGGCCGATTCGCAGATTCATCGTTTCCTGATCCTGCACAAGGAGCTCGATCCCGATGATGACGAGTTGACGCGCACACGCAAGGTACGCCGCGGTTTCGTCGCCGAGAAGTACGGGGTCTTGATCGACGCGCTGTACGCTGGCAAGGACAGCCAGTTCATCGAAACGGCGGTGAAATTCGAGGACGGGCGGCAAGGCAAGGTCGCCGCCGATCTGGTCATCCGGGATCTGAAAACCTTTGCTATTGCCGGGAGGGCCGCGTCATGAGTCGGCAGATCGGCGAAGTCGTTCTCGACCTGAAACAGGTTTCGCTGTCCTTCGGCGGCGTCAAGGCGCTGACCGGCATCTCGTTTGATGTGCGCGAACACGAGATCCGGGCGATCATTGGCCCCAACGGTGCCGGCAAGAGTTCGATGCTCAATGTGATCAACGGCGTTTATCGGCCGCAGGAAGGCGAGATCATCCTGCGCGGTCAGCGGTTCACGAAAATGAACCCCTACAAAGCCGCCCAGGCCGGTATCTCGCGGACTTTCCAGAACATTGCCCTGTTCAAGGGAATGAACGTCATCGACAACCTGATGACCGGGCGCAACCTGAAAATCAGGAGCAACCTGATTCAGCAGGCCTTCTGGTGGGGACCGGCACGACGCGAGGAACTCGAGCATCGCGCCAAGGTTGAGGAAGTGATCGACTTTCTCGAAATCCAGCACATTCGCAAGACGCCGGTCGGACGACTGCCTTACGGTTTGCAAAAGCGCGTAGACCTCGGTCGCGCCCTGGCCATGGAGCCGAGCATCCTGCTGCTTGACGAGCCAATGGCCGGCATGAACGTCGAAGAAAAGCAGGACATGTGCCGCTTCATTCTCGACGTCAATGACCAGTTCGGGACGACCATCGTGCTCATCGAGCACGACATGGCGGTGGTGATGGATATCTCCGACCGGGTCGTCGTTCTCGACTACGGCAAAAAGATCGGTGACGGTGATCCGGACGCGGTCCGCAACAATCCGGACGTCATCAGCGCCTATCTTGGCGCCAGCCACTGACGGTCCTGACCTGTCGAGAAACCACAGATCATGAAAGGGATGACCGTCTCCCTCTTCCCCCAGCCCTTCTCCCACAGGGGGAGAAGGGAGGTTTGTGAGTCGCGTACGCGACGTCCACGGTAAGGAGTGATGCGATGGGTTTCTTCCTGGAAACATTGATCGGTGGCCTGATGGCCGGCATGCTCTATTCGCTGGTGGCGCTCGGCTTCGTGCTGATTTTCAAGGCCTCCGGCGTGTTCAACTTCGCGCAGGGGGCGATGGTCTTGTTTGCCGCTCTGGCCATGGCCCGTTTTGCGGAGTGGATTCCGGGCTGGTTCGGCCTCGAGGGTTCGTACCTGGGAACCGCCGCAGCCTTCGTCGTCGCCGGGGCCTTGATGTTCGTGGTCGCCTGGTTGATCGAACGCCTGGTTCTGCGTCATCTGGTCAATCAGGAGGGCGCGACGCTGCTGATGGCTACGCTAGGCATCGCCTATGTTCTTGAAGGCGTCGGCAGCAGCCTTTTCGGCAGCAGCATCTATACGATCGACGTCGGCATGCCCAAGGATCCGGTGTTTCTCTTCGAAGGGACTTTCGCAGGCGGCTTGCTGATCAACAAGGAGGATTTCATCGCCGCCTTGATCGCCGCCGTCCTGGTCGGCCTGCTAACCCTTTTCTTCCAGAAGACGACCACCGGGAGAGCCCTGCGGGCGGTGGCCGACGATCATCAGGCGGCGCAATCGATCGGCATTCCATTGAATCGCATCTGGGTGATCGTCTGGTGCGTCGCCGGCCTGGTTGCCTTGGTCGCCGGCGTGATCTGGGGGTCGAAACTCGGGGTCCAGTTCTCCTTGTCGACGGTGGCCCTGCGGGCGCTGCCGGTGGTCATTCTCGGCGGGCTGACTTCGGTTCCCGGCGCCATCATCGGCGGCTTGATCATCGGTGTCGGCGAGAAACTTTCCGAGGTCTACATCGGGCCGATGGTGGGCGGCGGCATCGAGATCTGGTTTGCCTACGTACTGGCTCTGGTCTTTCTTCTGTTCAGGCCGCAAGGCCTGTTCGGGGAAAAGATCATCGACCGCGTCTAATCGGGGAGCAGGCAAGTGCTATATAGAGAAAACGGTCAGTTCAAGACTTCTTACGCCGCCGACCAGCAAATTTTTCCGATCACCCAGGACCGCTGGGCGATCATCGGCATCCTGGTGTTCGCCTTCGTCGCCGTCCCGCTGCTGGTCGACGAGTACATGTTCCGTGCCATCCTGATTCCCTTTGTAATCCTGTCGCTGGCCGCTCTCGGGGTCAATATCCTGGTCGGCTTCTGCGGGCAGATCACGCTCGGTGCCGGCGCCTTCATGGCCGTCGGGGCGTACGCGGCGTACAACTTCCACATTCGTGTCGAAGGCATGCCCTTGCTCGTGTCACTGCTGCTTGGCGGCCTGACTGCCGCCGCCGTGGGCATCGTCTTCGGGATCCCGAGTTTGCGTGTGCGCGGTCTTTACCTGGCGGTCGCCACCCTGGCGGCGCAGTTTTTCACCGACTGGGTTTTTCTACGCGTTCCCTGGTTTACGGACAACGCCTCGTCGGGCTCGGTTTCGGTTTCCAACCTGCAGGTGATGGGCTGGCAGATCAACAACCCGCTCAACAAATATCTGTTTTGCCTGGCGATCCTGACCGTCTTCGCACTGATGGCAAAGAACATGACGCGTAGCGCCATCGGCCGGCAGTGGATGGCGATCCGTGACATGGATGTGGCTGCCGAAGTGATCGGAATTCGGCCGCTGTTTGCCAAGCTCTCGGCATTTGCCGTCAGTTCCTTCTTCGTCGGCACGGCCGGCGCGCTGTGGGGCTTCGTACACCTCGCCTCGTGGGAGCCGGCCGCCTTCTCGGTCGATCGTTCGTTCCAGTTGCTGTTCATGGTCATTATTGGTGGTCTCGGTTCGATCATGGGCAGTTTCTTCGGCGCGGCCTTCATCGTCGTTCTTCCGATCGCCCTCAATCAACTGCTGCCGGCGATCGGTGACCTGGTCGGCGTCGAAATATCGACCGCGGGCATCTCGCACGCCGAGTTGATCATCTTCGGCGGCCTGATCGTCTTCTTCCTGATCAAGGAGCCGCACGGCATAGCGCGCCTGTGGTCGACCGGCAAGGAAAAGCTGCGGCTCTGGCCATTCCCGCACTGATGCGCGGGGAGCGGGCCGCTTCACATTTGTAATGGAGTTTGTCGCAGTCGTAGGTGTTGTTGCAGTGGTATCGCCATTTCAATAAGAGGAGACACGAATGAACTTAAGCAAGCTCGTACTTACTGCTTCACTGGGCGCCATCGCTCTGTCGTCGCTGGCGACCGCGCCGGCGGCGGCGCAGCAGGCCAAGGAACAGTACTTTCCGGTCCTGGTGTACCGCACCGGCGCCTACGCTCCAAACGGCGCTCCCTGGGCCAATGGTTATGTTGATTACCTGAAGCTGGTCAACGCGCAGGGCGGTATCAACGGCGTCAAGCTCATTTTCGAGGAGTGTGAGACGGGTTACGCCACCGACCGCGGTGTCGAGTGCTACGAGCGTCTGAAAGGCAAGCACGGCGGTGCGACGAACTTCCAGCCCCTGTCGACCGGCGTTACCTTTGCGCTGACCGAAAAGGCACCGAAAGACAAGATTCCGTTGATCACCGCCGGTTACGGCCGTAGCGAATCGACAAACGGCGCGGTCTTTCCCTGGAACTTCCCCTTGCTTGGTACCTACTGGGTTGGCGCTGACGTTGCGATTCAGTACATCGCCAAGCAGGAAGGCGGCGCCGACAAGCTGAAAGGCAAGAAAATCGCTCTGGTGTATCACGACAGTCCGTACGGCAAGGAACCGATTCCGGTCCTCGAGGAATTGGGCAAGAAGCATGGTTTCCAGGTGCAACTGCTGCCCGTGGCGCACCCCGGCGTCGAGCAGAAAGCAACCTGGCTGCAGATCCGGCAGAGCAAGCCCGACTACGTTCTGCTCTGGGGCTGGGGGGTGATGAATTCGACCGCTCTACGTGAGGCGCAGGCGACCGGTTATCCGCGCAACAAGATGCTGGGCATCTGGTGGGCGGGCGCCGAACCCGATGTCAAAGACGTTGGTGAGGGGGCTAAAGGCTATAGCGCGCTGACTTTGCAGCATGGTGCCGAGCACAATTCCAGGATCGCCAAGGACGTTCTTGCTGCCTTGCACGCCAAGGGTGAGGGGACCGGACCAAAAGAGGAGGTCGGCGACGTGCTCTACATGCGTGGCCTGATTTCGGCGATGCTCGCCGTCGAAGGGGTTCGCAAGGCCCAGGAGCGCTACGGCAAGGGCAAGGTGATGACCGGCGAGCAGGTGCGTTGGGGTCTCGAGCATCTCGATCTCGACCAGAAAACGCTCGATGCAATGGGCTTCGCTGGCGTGATGCGTCCGGTGAAGACTTCCTGCCTGGACCACATGGGATCGTCGTGGGTACGCATTCAGACCTGGAACGGCAAGAAGTGGGAGTTTGTTTCCCCCGACTGGTATCAGGCCGACGACACGACTTTGCGCCCGATGGTCATGCTCGCCTCCGGCAAGTACGCGGAAGAGAAGAACCTGACGCCGCGCACGCCCGAGGAGTGCAACAAGTAAGTGCCGTGGACTCGTCACCGCGAGTCCTTTGTCAGCCCTCCCGCTTGCGGGAGGGCGGCCCGCTGAGCGAAGAGACGCCATGAGCACTGCCAACATCCTTCTCCGAGTCAATAGCATCGAGGTCATCTACAACCACGTGATCCTGGTTCTCAAGGGCGTTTCCTTCAGCGTTCCCGAAGGCGGTGTCGTGGCGCTGCTTGGCGGCAACGGTGCCGGCAAGACGACGACCCTGCGCGCGGTCAGCAATCTGTTGCACGGCGAGCGCGGCGAAGTCACCAAAGGAAGCATTGAGTTGCGCGACGAGCGCATCGAGGCGCTGACGCCGGCCGACCTCGTTAAACGCGGCGTCATTCAGGTGATGGAGGGGCGGCACTGCTTTGGCCACCTGAGCATCGAGGAAAACCTGCTCACTGGTGCCTACACGCGCCGTGATGGCAAAGCGGCCATCAACGAGACTCTGGAAAAAGTCTACTCGTATTTTCCACGCCTGAAGACGCGCCGCAGCAGCCAGGCGGCCTACACCTCGGGTGGCGAGCAACAGATGTGCGCCGTCGGCCGGGCGCTGATGGCCAAGCCAAGCATGGTGCTGCTCGACGAGCCGTCGATGGGTCTGGCGCCGCAAATCGTCGATGAGGTGTTCGGCATCGTCAAGGATCTGAATCAGAAGGAAGGCGTGACCTTCCTCCTCGCGGAACAGAACACCAACATGGCGCTGCGTTACGCAGACTTTGGCTACATTCTCGAAAACGGCCGCGTGGTCATGGAGGGTGCCGCCAAGGAACTCGCTGCCAACGAAGACGTCAAGGAGTTCTACCTCGGCCTGTCGTCGGCCGGGCGCAAGAGCTTCAAAGACGTCAAGCACTATCGTCGTCGCAAGCGCTGGCTTTCCTGAACCGCCCGTGGGCTGCCGCGTCGCGCTGTCTGCTTTGGTGGCGGCATGGCGGGCTGTCTTCACTGTTTGGCGCGAACTTTCTTATCGTGTGAGTGACAAGCCATGGATTACTACGATTCTCTGGAAACGCGTTCGCCGGCCGAGCGCGAAGCCTGGCTGATGGGACGCCTGTCGCAGCAGCTTGAGCATGCCAAGAGGAATTCAGCGTACTGGCGCCAGCTGTTTGCTGGCCTTGCCGCCGACACCATCGATTCGCGCGCTGCACTGGCAACACTGCCGGTGACGCGCAAGAGCGAGCTCGGCCAACTGCAACGCGCGGCACTGCCTTTCGGTGGCCTGACGGCGACGCCAATGACCGGCTTGTCCCGGGTTTTTGCTTCGCCGGGTCCGATCTATGATCCCGAGGGCCGTGGCCAGGACTGGTGGCGTTTCGCGCGCGTCCTCTTTGCCACCGGGTTCCGGGCCGGCGATCTGGTGCACAACACTTTTTCCTACCATTTCACACCGGCCGGCTTCATGCTCGAAGGCGCGGCGCAGAAGCTCGGTTGTCCGGTTTTTCCAGCCGGCGTCGGCCAGACCGATATGCAGGTGCAGGCGATTGCCGACCTCAAGCCGGTGGCCTATGTCGGCACGCCTTCGTTTCTGCGCATCATTCTCGACAAAGCCGACGAAGTAGGTGCCGATGTCAGCTCATTGCGCAAGGCGGTCGTCTCGGGCGAAGCTTTGCCGCCGACGCTGCGCAAGCTGCTCAATGAGCGTGGCGTGCTTGTTCGCCAGGCCTATGCGTCTGCCGATCTCGGCCTGATTGCCTATGAGACGCCGAGTGAGGAGGGGCTGGTCGTCGAGGAAGAGGTGCTGCTCGAAATCGTTCGTCCCGGTACCGGCGATCCGGTGGCCGAAGGGGAGGTCGGCGAAGTGGTGGTGACCAGTTTCAATCCGGATTACCCGCTGATTCGCTTTGCTACCGGCGATCTTTCGGCCTTTCTGCCGGGGATCAGCCCCTGCGGCAGGACCAATGTGCGCATCAGGGGCTGGCTGGGGCGCGCGGATCAGACGACCAAGGTCAAGGGGATGTTCGTACACCCTTCGCAGGTCGCGGCGCTTGTCGCGCGGCACGGCGAAATTGGCCGCGCGCGGCTGGTGGTCGACAATGCCGGCGGTCGGGATCGAATGACCCTGTACTGCGAGGTCGCGCAGCCCTCGGACGCACTGCAGGCGGCGCTGGTGGCCAGCATTCGCGAGCTCACCAAGCTGCGTGCCGAGGTGGCTTTCCGGGCTGCGGGAGCCCTGGCCAACGACGGCAAGGTGATCGAAGACCTGCGCAGCTACGAATGAGGCGCGTACTGGCCGTCATTGCCGGTTCATTGCTGGCTGCTGCGCTGCTCGCTGACGACGCTGCGCCGGCGGCAAGCGCTTCCTCTGCTGCGTCCGCGCCGCAGCTCGGTGACTGCGTGATCTTTAGTGAAGGCGGCGCCGGCCGGCTGCTGAAGGCGCCGACCTATTGGCTGAAAGGTTCGATCGCCGCGCTTTCCCGCCAGCGGCGGCAGCTTGATCGCTGTCCACACCTCGGCAAACCCGCTGCCGCCTATACAGCAGCCGACCACGCGCGCCTGGCGGCCGCGATGCCTTGCGTGGAGCCGGCTTCGGTGAGCGTTGTGGATACGCTGCCCCGGGAGGTCGAGGTGACGCGCGTGCAGGTGCTGGTCTCCGAATGGGAAACGCCGTGGTCGCATCAGCACGGCACGCCAGGATGGCTGTTCCGCGGTCAGTTCCTGGAGCAGACCCTGCAGAAGGGGGCGCTGATCGACATGGATGCGGCCTGGCTCGAGCGCTGCGAGGACGAGCGATGAGTGCGATGAGTGGCGCACCCCTGCGCGGAGTGCGTGTTCTTGATCTGACCCGTCTGCTTCCCGGCCCAGTGGCGAGCTTGCATCTGGCCGACCTGGGCGCCGATGTGATCAAGATCGAAGATCATGGGGCTGGCGATTACGCGCGCTTGCTCGGCGAGGGCCCGGCTGGGGTCAGTGCTTTCTATCGCAGCGTCAACCGCAACAAGCGCGGTCTATGCCTCGACCTCAAACAGGAACAGGGGCAGGCAGTCTTGCTGCGTCTGGCGACTACTGCCGACGTGCTGGTCGAGAGTTTCCGGCCCGGGGTCAGCGACCGGCTCGGCATCGGCTATCCGGCGCTGCGCTCGATCAACCCCAAGCTGGTCTATTGCGCGATCACCGGTTATGGCCAGAGTGGACCGCTGGCGATGGCCGCTGGGCACGATCTCAACTACATTGGCCTGGCCGGTGTCCTCGATCAGATTGGTGTCGATGGGGGGCCGCCAGCGATCCCCAATCTGCAGATGGGCGACTTGTTGGGCGGCGCGATGAGCGCCGTTATGGGTATTCTCGCGGCCTTGTTCGATGCTCAGCGCAGTGGCCAGGGTCGCCTGGTCGACGTGGCGATGAGCGACGCGGTTCTGGCACACAACCTTTTTCCGCTGTTCGCGATGCAGAGTGCTGGCGGCCTGCCCGAGCGCGGGCGCGATCTGCTTACCGGAGCTGACCCTGGCTATGGGGTGTACGCCACAGCGGATAGTCGCTACATGGCTGTCGCGCCGCTCGAGAAGAAGTTCTGGGACGTCTTCTGTGCGGCACTGGAACGTCCTGACTGGAAGCCCCTGCACGCTGTGCGCGGCGCGACCGCGCTTGCCTTGCGCGCGGAAATAGAGACCCTCTTTGCGAGTCGCACACAGGCCGACTGGAGCAACTTCTTTGCCGACATCGATTGCTGCGTGACGCCGGTACTCGCTGTGGCGGAGGCTCTCGAACATGCGCATTTTGTCGCGCGTCAGATGGCGGTGCACGCTGACGGGGTTGTTCAGTACGCGCCGCCGGTGAAGCTCTCGGGCTGGGTTTTTGCGGTCGAGCGCGCTGCGCCCGCTGCTGGCGAGCACGGCGAGGAGATCCTGCGCGAGGCAGGGTTTGCGGCGAGCGAGATCATCGCCATGCGCGCGGCGTCGATCATCTGACGCCGCGGCCGTCGGCTTGCCCCTGTGTGCTTAGGGCTTCTTCGGCGCGTCGTCGCCTGAAGCCGCCTGTTGCGCGGCGGCCGCAGCCTGCTTCATCTGTTCCTGCATCTGCTGCATCATGGTCCAGGGCCACATTGCCGCCTGTTTGAGCGCATCGGCGCCTTCTGGACTGCCAAGCGCTGTCGTCTGCGTGTCGTCGCTTCCGGCGGTGGCACCGGCTGTGAGACTGGTGCCCATCTGGCTCATCGCGCGCACAGCGTTGAGCGTCACGCATTGCATTTCCAGGCCCTGGATGGTCATCTGCAGCATCGACAAATTCATTTTCAGCCAGCTCTCGACGGCTTTGAGATCCTTGACCTTCTTCTCGATTTCATCAACGTCCAGCGTCGGGGTGACCATGCCCGGCAAGGAAAAGCCCATATTGCCAAACATTTTTTTGGCGAAGCTCATCGGATCGGTTAGAGAATCGTTACTGGACATTTTTTTCGGCTCCGGTGGTGATGGAATCGGTCATGTTAGCAAAGTTTCACCGTCTCCGGGGTGGGGCGCCGACTGTTGGCAATCGCTGCTCGCTGGCAACCGTGGCGGCCGACCTCGGTGTGCGCATGAAGCGCGCATGAAGCGTCGTCCCGGGGCGCGCTCACAGGCGGTAGCAGAACAGTCGCGTCTGGCGCGCGTCGTCGACTTCGATGACCTGCTCGGCGGCGACATCGGGCACCGCGAAACTGTTACTGATGAACAGCGCGCCGGGGCGCATTTCCCGCTGCGCCTTTTCCCAGAGGGCGGCCATCGGGACCGGTGAGAGGAAGGCATAGACGACGTCGTAGGCGCACAGTTCGGTGCGCCAGAGGTCGCCCCAGCGCCAGTCGCAGTTGCCTAGCCCGGCCATGCGCAGGCGTCCGCAGGCCCAGGCCGCTGGCGCATTCTCGACGCCGGTGAAGTGCGCATCGGGCCGCTGCCGGGCGAGCGGACCGAGCACGCTGCCGACACCGGCGCCAAGGTCGAGAAAGCGCATCTGGGGCAGCTCTCGGGTCAACGCGGCGAGGGCTGCCGCGGTGGCTGCGTTGGACAGGAAGAGCGGTATCTGGCCACCTAGTGCGCCGCGATAGACGAGTAGCAGCACGAAGAACAGCAGCAGGTACCAGCCCGGGTCAATGCCGATCATCGAAGCCGACCACGCCAGCGGTACGAAGAGCGCGTGGATCAGCCGCCACCACCAGGCCTGACGCGTGAGACTGGCGAAGAGCAGGGCGGTGGCGCCAATGGCCAGAGCGGTTTGTGGCCACGGCAGCGGCTCGTTGCGCAGTCCGTAATATGGCCAGGCCAGCGACAGCACGGCGAGTGTCGCGGCGAGTTGCAGGGCCAGTTGACGAAGTTGCGAGGCAAAGACGGGCAGCCCGGCGTCAGTGGATTCGGGTGCGGGTGAAGACAAGGTCTTGCTCCGGAGGATTGGGCGCTGCGTTGGAATGTCGGCAGGGGCTACATGAGCGCATGGCCCGCGCCGGGGCCCTGCCAGGCCGGGTTGCTGGCCTGCTCGCTCAGCCTGCCACAGGCGCGAACGGTCCTCGTTGTGCGTCGCCCAGGCGAACTCCTGGCCGCCGAAACTGCCGGCAATCCCCAGCACGATCTGCGCTTGTTCGCTGACCGCCGCTGGCCTTGATGATTTGCCCGTCGGCCAGGATCACCGTCATGCCCGGCACATTGTCGCCCGGGTCAATCGGAACGAATAGCCCGCTGCTCTTCAGGGCTGCGTTCAGCTGCAGGCGCGTGACCCCGACTTCGACCGAACTACCGACGCCATAGGGGACGATGGGTATGCGAATCGACTCGCCCTGCGAGAAACGCGAGGCAAAGCGGTCTTTCAGGGTCGCCACGAGATGCTCAGGGAGAGGCGGGTGCTTGGGCAAAGGACTGTTCAGTGAGGGGCTCATCGCGCCAGGAGGATCCTTTTTTCGTGCTACGGATAGGGACGCAGGCGATTTTACGCCCTTGCGTACGCGAAAGTGTCAAAAGAGCTGTACGCGGGCTTCGCTTCTCGTCTATAATCTTGCGCTGCTCGAAAAACAATTTGACAGTTATTTTCCCAGGTGCCAGAATCCTGGGTTCTGAGCTGGAGGGATACCCAAGTGGCCAACGGGATCAGACTGTAAATCTGACGGCTCTGCCTTCGAAGGTTCGAATCCTTCTCCCTCCACCAAAAATGCCGCTGTTGGTGGCCTTGTTTTAGCGTGCTTCGGGTAATGGTTTTGCGGGTGTAGCTCAATGGTAGAGCTGAAGCCTTCCAAGCTTATGACGAGGGTTCGATTCCCTTCACCCGCTCCACGCGGTCCACGTTATGGCCGCAGAACAGCATCAGGCATCGCGCACGCCGCCCATGTAGCTCAGCGGTAGAGCACTCCCTTGGTAAGGGAGAGGTCGACAGTTCAATTCTGTCCATGGGCACCACTGTTGGGTGCCGTAGATTCACTAATTTTTAACGTCTTGAGGTACCGGTAATGGCCAAGGGAAAATTTGAACGTACGAAGCCACACGTCAACGTGGGTACGATTGGGCACGTTGACCACGGCAAGACAACGCTGACGGCGGCGATCACGACCATTCTGTCGAAGAAGTATGGCGGTACCGCCAAAGCCTACGACCAGATCGACGCGGCGCCGGAAGAAAAGGCGCGCGGGATCACGATCAATACTGCGCACGTCGAGTACGAGACGGCAAAGCGCCACTACGCGCACGTCGATTGCCCGGGTCACGCTGACTATGTGAAGAACATGATTACCGGTGCCGCGCAGATGGATGGCGCGATTCTGGTGTGCTCTGCCGCTGATGGTCCGATGCCGCAGACGCGCGAGCACATTCTGTTGGCCCGCCAGGTGGGTGTACCGTACATCATTGTCTATCTGAACAAGTGCGACATGGTTGATGATGCCGAGCTGCTCGAGCTGGTGGATATGGAAGTGCGCGAGCTGCTTTCCAAATACGATTTCCCCGGCGACGACGTGCCGATCATCCAGGGTTCTGCGCTGAAGGCCCTCGAGGGTGACCTGGGCGAGCTCGGTGAGCTGTCGGTGCTGGCCCTGGCGGATGCGCTGGATAGCTACATTCCGACCCCCGAGCGCGCCATCGACAAGCCTTTCCTGTTGCCGATCGAGGACGTTTTCTCGATCTCCGGTCGCGGTACCGTGGTTACCGGTCGTGTCGAGCGCGGCATCGTCAAGGTGGGTGAAGAAGTCGAGATTGTTGGTATCAGGCCGACGGTGAAGACCATCTGCACCGGCGTCGAGATGTTCCGCAAGCTGCTCGACGAAGGTCGGGCGGGCGACAACGTCGGTGTTCTGCTGCGCGGTGTCAAGCGTGAAGATGTCGAGCGCGGTCAGGTGCTGGCCAAGCCCGGTTCGATCAAGCCGCACACCCACTTCTCGGGTGAGGTGTATGTCTTGTCGAAAGAAGAGGGCGGTCGTCACACGCCGTTCTTCAATAACTATCGCCCACAGTTCTACTTCCGCACGACGGATGTGACCGGTGCCATCTCGATGCCTGAAGGCGTTGAAATGGTGATGCCTGGTGACAACATCCAGATGACGGTCAAGCTGATTGC
>Ga0209573_1002014_pt1 | contig 27769 bp, 13 predicted proteins | sample TNRBio252014_DNA_FD_185870 | JGI IMG/M metagenome (GOLD analysis project Ga0209573, IMG submission 185870) | Wastewater treatment Type I Accumulibacter community from EBPR Bioreactor in Madison, WI, USA - TNR Reactor_6/25/2014_ DNA (SPAdes)... | ecosystem: Engineered > Bioreactor > EBPR >... | reverse complement strand
CGCCGAAATGCCGCACCAACCGCACCATCCGGCAAGCGGTCGCCTTGTCGGCAAACTCCAGGATCTGCCGCAATTCGGCCAGTTTGTGGGCGCGTTGCCGCTCGTAGGACGGCCGCCAGTCGGCCGTGCCGCGCCCCAGATCGCCCTCGGCGTCGCGCCAGGCGCCGCCATGCACCAGCAGTTTCTCCACCGCCGCGTCGAACTCCTCCGGCGCCATCGCCAGCCACTCGCGCAGCAGCACTCGCGGCTGCGGGTCCGCGCCCAGCGCCGCGAAAATCCGCTGCAACTGGTCCGGTTCGGGATAGCCCCGCCGGTGAAAGAATTCGTGGGTGCGCAGATCGGCGTAGGAATACAGCAGAATGGCGCGGGCCGGTTGGCCGTCGCGCCCGGCCCGGCCAATCTCCTGGTAATAACCCTCGATGCTGCCCGGCAGGGCAGTGTGAACCACGGTACGGATGTCGGCCTTGTCGATGCCCATCCCGAACGCAATCGTGGCGACGATCACCGCCAGTTCCCCGGCCCCAAACCGGTTCTGCGTCCGCTCGCGCTCCTGCGGCGTCATCCCGGCATGATAGGCGGCGGTCGGATAATCCGCGTTCAGTTCCAGCGCCAGCGCCTCGGTTTCCTTGCGGGTCGGGGCGTAGACGATGGCCGGCCGCCGCGCCGGATCGGCCAGCATCCGCCGCACCGCCTCGTGCCGGTCGGTCACCCGTGTCTCCACCGTCTCCACCGCCAAGTTGGCGCGGCGGAAGCCGTGGATGGAGCGGATGGCGTCCGCTAGACTGAGTTGCCGGACGATGTCGTCCTGCACCAGCACGGTCGCGGTCGCGGTCAGGGCGATCACCGGCGCGGGCCGCAGCAGCGGCAGATGGCGGCCCAGCATCCGGTAATCGGGCCGGAAATCGTGGCCCCACTGGGAAATGCAGTGCGCTTCGTCCACCGCGATCAATGCCGGCTTGCGCCTGGCCAGCATCTCGGGAAAGCCCGGCACGCTGAGCCGTTCCGGGGCGATGAACAGATAATCCAGATTCCCTTGCAGATACTCGACGCAGACCTGGCGCGAGGTCAGCCGGTCGCGGCCCGAGTGAATGCGCTCGGCGCGCAGGCCCAACTCGCTCAGCTTGGCGACCTGATCCTCCATCAGCGCGATCAGCGGCGACACCACCAGGGTCGTTCCCGCCCGGGCGATGCCCGGCAACTGAAAGCACAGCGACTTGCCAGCCCCGGTCGGCATCACCAGCAACACGTCCCGCCCCTCGGTCACGATGCGGCACACCGCTTCCTGATAGGGCCGAAACGAAGGCAGGCGAAACACGGTTTGCAACAGTTCCAGTAGGCGGTCCACCGGCACCGGCTCCCGGCGCGGCGCGGCGACCGCCGGGACAAGAAGACCAGCGGACGCGGGCAGAGGAGCCGGCGGCGCGGTTGCCGCCGCCGCGAACGCCCCGGTCACGGCGGTGCGGACGTAACCGGCGATGTCCGCCATGAACCCGTCCAGATCCGCCTCGCCGCGCTGGATGCGTTTCAGCCGCGCCTCCCATTCGCCGGTCATGGCCGGACTCTTGATCGGCGGTTGCACGATCCGGATCAGGCGCAGGCCGCGCTCGGTGGGGATCAGACTCTTGCCGTCACGGGTCAAGTACTGGCGCTTGAGCAGGGTTTCGATGATGTCGGCGCGGGTGGCCGGCGTGCCCAGGCCGCGCTCCTTCATCGCCGCCGACAGTTCCTTGTCCTCCAGATGCCGGCCAGCCGTTTCCATCGCGGTCAGCAGACTGGCCTCGGTCAGGCGCGGCGGCGGGCGGGTCTGCTTGGCGACGGCGCGGGCGTCCAGCACCCGTTGCCGCTGGCCGACCGCCAGACCCGGCGGCAGGCTTTGCTCGGTCTCATCCTCAACCGAAGGTTCGGTGGTGGATGGAGCCTTGCGCTTGCTAATGGCCTTCTTCGCTGGCGCATCCGCGCCCACCTCCAGGATTTTCCAGCCGACCTGTTCCACCGCCGTCCCGCTGCTGTGGTAACGGTCCACGACGGTCTCGCCATCCGATTCCAGCGAGGTCAGCGCCGTGATGATCGTGGTGACCGCCCAGACGTGGTCGTCGTGCCAGGCCATCAGCAGGCGGCGGCAAATCAGGTCGTAAAGCTTTTTCTCGTCGGCGGCCAGGGTGCGAGCCGGCGTCGGCGTCGGAATGATGGCGTGGTGGTCGCTGACCTTGGCGTCGTCCACGAAGCGCGCACTCAAGGGCCGCTGGCCCGCGCCCGGCGCCAGTCGGTCCGCGTAGGGCGACTGGGTCGCCGCGACCACCGCACCCAGCGTCGCCGCCACCGAAGCTGAGAGATGCCGGCTGTCGGTGCGCGGATAGCTGATCAGCTTGTGTTGCTCGTACAGCGCCTGGGCGAGGTCGAGGGTGGTCTGGGCGCTGAAGCCATACAGTCGGTTGGCGTGGCGCTGCAACTCAGTCAGGTCGTACAACAGCGGCGGCGGGGCGCGGCGGGTTTCGGCGGCGCGAGATTCGATGACGGCGGTTCCCCGTCGGGCGCGGGCGACGATGCAGTCGGCTTCCTGACTGTCGGCGGGCAGGCGACGAGCCTTGGGATCGGTCGGCCGTTCGCCACGGAACCAGACACCCGCGTAGCGAGCCTCGGCGGCGCTTCGATCCGGCGAATTTTCACCGGCGACCCTCGCTCCTGGCTCCTCTCCCGCCAGCGGGGGAGAGACGGGAAACGGCGCGAACGTCGCCACCACTTCCTGGTAGTCCTCCGGCACGAAGGCGCGGATCGCCAGTTCCCGCTCCGCCACCAGCGCCAAGGTCGGGGTTTGCACCCGTCCGACCGACAGCGCGTCGTCGCCCGGCGCGCTACAGGCCAGGGTATAGGCGCGCGACAGGTTCATCCCCACCAGCCAGTCGGCCTGGCTGCGACCTTTCGCGGCGGCCGCCAGCGGATCGAATTCGTGGCCGTCGCGCAGTTGCGCGAAGCCCTGGCGGATGGCGTCCGGCGTCAGCGAAGAAATCCACAACCGGCTGAATGGCTTGCGGCAGCCGGCGGCTTCGTACAGGCAGCGGAAGATCAGCTCGCCCTCGCGGCCGGCGTCGGTGGCGCAAACGACCCGTTCGATGGCGTCGTCGGTGAGGATGCGGCGGACCGCCTCGAACTGCTCGCGGGTCGGGTCGCTGACAACCAGGGGCCAGCGTTCGGGCACCATCGGCAGCAGTTCGCGCCGCCAGCGCTTCCAATCGGGATTGATTTCGTGCGGTTCGGCCAGCCGGGTCAGATGGCCGATGGCCCAGGTCACCACGTAGCCGTTGCCGTGCAGGTAACCCTCGCCCCGCTGGCGGGCGCCCAGCACCCTGGCGATATCGCGAGCGACCGCAGGCTTTTCGGCAACGACCGCGATGCTCATGCGGCCGCGTCGGTCCCGGGCCGCCGTTCCGCCACGGAGCGATCCATGGCCAGCCGCCAGCAGGTTTCCAGATGCCGCCCGATCATTTCCACCAGGTCGCTGTCCAGATGATGGTCCTGGGCGAAGGCGCGCAGCATTTCCAAAATGTGAACGGGGGGCAGCGGTTGCCGGTAGGGCCGGGGCTGGGCCAGCGCCTGAAACACATCGGCGACCGCGATGATTCGAGCCTCGATGGTGAGTTCCCCGCCGCGCCGGTGGAATGGGTAGCCCCGGCCATCGAGCTTTTCGTGGTGATAGGCAGCCCACAGGACGATGTCCTCCAGTCCAGTGATGCCGCTCAGAATCTGGTAGGTCTCGAAACTGTGGTGCTGGATCACCGCCCGTTCCGCTCGAGTCAGCGGGCCGGGTTTTTCCAAAACCTCGTCCGGCACCCGCAGCTTGCCCAAGTCGTGCAGCAGGGCCGCCACCTCGATCTTGTCGCGGGTCTCGGGCGACAGCCCCGCCTGTTCAGCCAGAAATCGCCCCACCCGCGCGGTCCCCAGGGAATGCTCCAGGGTGTACGGACTCTTGGCGTCCACCGCGAGGGCGAACATCAGCGCCAACTGCTTCAGTTCGGCGAAGCGGATGGGAACAACTCCGGTCTTCCGTTCGCGCTCGTAAATAAAGCGGATGAGATAGCGGGTCTCCAAGCGCAGCCAGAACGCTTCGTTTTCGGAGACATCCAGGAACAGCGCCACCAAATCGGGCGCGAAAAACGAGCCCCTCAGGCGCTGGATGGTATTCCGAATGTCGTGCCGGGTCAGCAGGATATCCCGGTTGCCATCCGACGCCGCCAGCGCGTCCACCCGGTCCACCAGATAGATCAGATTGGCCCAGCGGGCGATGGGCTGGGGAATGTTCAGCGCGTTCAATACGTCCCAGTGGGTGTGATGATAGCGAACGATGGGCGCCAGATGCGCCAGGGGCGCAAACCGGCTTAGCAGTTCGCTGCCCTTGACGCAATGGAATTCCACCCCTTTCCAGTCCAGTTCCTGGATCAGAAAGCGATGCGTCTGGGTGGACGAGACCCCGCAGTCGTGCAACAGGCCGACATGGAATAAATCATCCAGTTGCCGGGGGTCCAAGCCCAGCGCCTCGCCGCAGAGCAGGGCCATGAAACCCACCCGCTTGCCGTGCAGCACATGATCCACACCCACCAGGTCGAGCGCGTCCGACAGGGCGTGAATCGCCTGGCCCAGATCAATGCTGACGGTCATCGTTCGATCTCCGGGGGTTCGCGGTTCCGGGAGCACTGGCCAGTCCGGCCGGCCGGTCTTGGGGCCTAGCGGGGTTGCGCCGCCGCCCCTTGATCTGCGGCGCGGGCGCTCTCGGTATAGTTCTGATAGGCCGGAATGGCGATGGCGGCGAGGATGCCGATGATGAAGACCAGCGGCAACACCAGCGCCAGGAGGATGACGCCGGTGCTGTTGGGCGGCGGCGGATCGCCAAACCGGTTGGCCCCCCGGGTTCCCGGCATGATCAACAGCACCAAGTACAACACGACGTTCGCCAGCGGCGCCAGCGCGAATGCCGACCACCAGCCGCTGGCGTCGAAGTCGTGCAGGCGCTGGATGCTCAGAAGGATGGACCCCGCGAGCGCCAACAAGATCAGGATGACGATGGCCCCAACGGCCAGCGGCCCAGTCCGGACGCCGCCACTCGCCAGCGACGCACTGGCGCCACCCACCAGGATCATCGCCAGATTGGCCAACAGGCCCAGCCCGACCGAGTAACCGATATACCGCGCCCGCCCCAGGCGCCCTCGGTGGGAAAAGGGATGAATTTCACCGTATCGCGTCGGCGCCGTCGGGGTGATGGCGCCGCGCGGCGGCCGATAGGGGCTGGGATCGATCATGTCGTCGTCTGGGTTGATGCGCCCCATCGATTTTAGGAGTCGCAACGCCGGGCCGCAACGCGGCTAACCCACCGCGCCCAGCGCCAGCACGTAGCCGCCCGCCACCAGCAACTCGCCCGGCTTGGCGGCGCCGGCGGTGTTGGCGCCCGGACTCAGCACGTCCAGCAGTTCGCCCGAGGGCGCCAACCGGTAGGCCGGCATGTTCTGGCTTTCCAGTTGCACCCACCAGTCGTCGCGGCGGGCCTGCAGGCACAGGTGGCGGCGCGATAGCCCCAGATACTCGGCGTTGACCCCAACGGTCTTGGCGGGGTTGCCATCCCAACGCAGCGAGCGCGGGTCGGCCAGCAGCCGCGGCGCGATGTCCGCTTCCGAACCGCGCCCGAAGCTCACCGCCCGCTCGCGCGGCACCGGCACATTCAACGGAGTCGGCAAGCGCACCCAGCCCAGATAATGCGTCGTCATCGATTGCGGCGCGGCGTGCAATTCCAGTTGCAGTTCCGAGAAGGGTTGCCAGGTTCCCGGCAACTCCAGCGGCGTCGCCAGCCCCACCACCTCGCCGAACAGCCGGTCGGCGTTGTCCACCCGCAACCAAGCGGCGGCATTCGGATGACTGCTGGGAATCAGGCCGCCGGCGCGGTCGAAACCGATCCGCCAGTCGCTGATGCCCGCCGCCGCGTAGGTCGACAACCGTTGCAGGGCAATCCCCACCACCCGCACCTGGACCGCCGGCCGTTGCGGAATCCAGGTGTGCTGATCCAGCGCCGATGGCGCGGGCGGTTCCGGCGGGATGTCCGCTAGCGTGGGTGGCGGCGGTTCCCCCGCGTTCGCCGGCGACGGATCGAGCGGTGTCGGAACCCGTGGCTCCGCCGGTTCGGCGAATGCGGTGGGCAGGCCCAACTTCGGTTGGCGCCGGCCCCAGGGATCGATCAGCGGACAGGTCTGGTCCGCCGCATCCAGCGCGGGTTCCGGCGCCAGCGCCGGTTCGTCGGCGCGCGCGGACGGCGCGGGACGGGGTTGCGGCGGAGTTCGCACTAAGGCCGGTTTCCCGATCCTCCCCGAGTCCGCGCCGGCCGCCGCCACCCGTAACCGCAAGCCGCGCCCGCGCCGGTCGCGCACCGTGAAGCTTCCCGCGTCATCCTCGACCAGGATCAGGCCGCCCGGCGGCTCCGCCATCATGTCCACCAAGGCCGGCGTTCCCGGCTGGAGCATCAGCAATACCGACTCGCCGCCGGGAAACGGCCAGGCCGCCACCGCGAAACTGCTGGCCCGCCGGTCGCCGTTGAGCAGGGTCAGCCGCTGGCCGGGATAGATGGGTCCCACCTCCCGCCAGTCGCCAGCGCCATCGGGGGCGGCCTGAATCTGGAATACCGGGGTTTCATTCCCGTCCGGCAGATAAATCGCCCGGCCGAACAGAAATTGCACCTCGCCCGCCCGCAGCGTCGGGTCCGACTCCAACTGGTAGCGGATCGTGGCGTGCTCGGCCAGATAGCGGGCCAACTCCTGTTCGTGCAGCCGGTGCAATTCCCGCAGCAGGGTCCGGCGGCCGAAACCATCCTCCAGCCGTTCGTCGCGCACGTAATCCCGCTCCGGAATCCGGACGACGATATGGCTGTAGCGGGTCTCCTTGCGTTGGCGCCCGCGCGGCGCGCGCGGGTGGCGCTTGAGCGCTTCCATCAGGAACAGGCCCTCCTGGCCGCCCCGGACCCGTTCCCACAGCAGTTCGACATTGAACACGTCCGGGATTTTGCGCAAGGTCGCGCAGACCACGTAATCGGAAGCGACCAGCGTATCAGGTTGGGTGGGCATGGCTTTTTTCCTCGACCGCGACGGCCAACGCCACGATCGGCAACACGAACAAGGTCAGATGACTGCCGGCGGCCGACAGCAACGGCATCGGCTGGCCCATAACCGGCAGAAAGCCCAGATTGGCGCCCCAGGACACCAGCATGTGCGCCCCGAGCAGGGCCGCGCCGCCATACAGGGTAAAATAGGCGAATCCGCCCAGCGCGGTCAGCCGATAATCGCCGCGCCCGGCCCAGTCCAGGGCGCGGTCAGCGATCGTCAGCAACAGCAGGACGAACGCCGCCTGCAATCCCGCCAGCCCCAGCGCCGCCACCCCACCCCGACGGTTCAGAAAGAACGCCGGGGTGAAATCGTTCTCCACCACCGGAATCGCCATGGCCCGGCCATTGGCTCCATCGCTCCAAGCTGCGCCCCACCAGCCGCCGGCGCGAATCGCCTCCAGCGCCCGCCGCAACTGGTAACCGGAGTGAGGATGCCGTTCCGGCGCGACCCAAACCTGAATGCGATCTGTCTGAAAATCCAGCGGAAAATCCTCGGGCCGGTCGTGCAGCCAAGCCACTCCCAGGGCCAGGAGCAAGATCAGCGCCAGCACCGCCGCCCCGCCGCCCCGGCGCCAGGCTGGCTCGGGGTGCGCCCGCAGATAAGCCCAGGCCAAGGCCAGCGCCCCGATCAGCAACAGCACCAGCGGCGAAAAGTCGCGCAGGAACACCAGGGCGAAGCCGCTCGCCGCCAGCAGCAGCGTCGCCGGCCCCAGATAGCGCAGCCAGAGCGAGGGCTTGGCGAAACTCCAGTCGCGCCCCCACAGCCGCGCCCGCAGCATCAGGGCGTAGGCCGCCGCCGCGACCAGCGCCAGCTTGGTCAGTTCGAACGGCTGGAAACCGCCCCAGCCGCCCTCGTCGCCAAACGCGGCCTGCGCGACCAGCAGCGCCAAGCCCAAGCCTCCCAGCCCGCGCAGACCCCAGCGCGCCCGCCGCACGTTCAGCCAGGGGTCGGGTCGCCGCCAGCGCCAGAACGTCCAGCCGGCCCAGGCCGCCCAGCCAAACGCGCTCGCCAGCGCCGCGCCGCTGCCGCCGTAGCGCAGCCAGCCGGATTCGCCGGCGCCCACCCCCAGTTGTAGCAGGGTCGCCAGCCCGCTGCCCAGCAGCAGAGTCAATGTCGCCAGCAAACCGGCGCTCCACGGCGAGCGCACCGTCCACAGCCAAACCCCCAGCGCCGGCCAGGCCAGCAGATACGGCCAAAGCGCCGGCGCGGTCAGGATACTCAAATGTAGGCCCAGACCGACCCCCGCCAATCCCAATCCCAGCGCGATCCGCCGCCGGATCGGCCCTTCCGGCCAGTGCCGGCGGCGCCCCGGCCAGACGAGGGCCAACATCAACGGCGGCAAGCCTAACAGCAGCGGCCAGAACAGATCGCCCAGGGCGGACGGGTGCAGCCACGCCATCGGTTGCCAGCGCGTCCGCACCGCCGGTGCGGCGTCCGGCGGAACCGAACCGGCCGGCCAGCGCTGGGCGCGGGTCAGCACCGCCAGTTCCAATACCGGTTCGGTTCGGGTCACCCGATAGTGGGTGCGACCGACGATCAGCCGGTCGCCGGTCGCCAGCGGAACGGATCGCCGCCACAGCGATTCGGCCAGCGGCATCCCAGCCGCCACCGTCACCGGCGAACCGTCCAGCCGGCCCGCGCTGCCCGGCCGCAACGCGAAACCCGGTCGGGTCGGAGCGATGATCGCGGTATCCACCGGCACGCCCGGCAACCCCAGCCGGTCGGCGCAATACACCCCGCCGCCCAGACGCAACGGCCGCCGCATCAGTTCGCCCAGACCCCAAGCCGTCAGCCGTTCGCGCACCCACGTCCGGCCGTTGGCAACGCATTCGGGCAATGGCTGGCCATCCCGCCGCAAGCGGAGACCATCGTAATCCCAACGCTGGTCGCCGGCTTGCAGCGTCAGCCGGTTCGCGCCAGCGGCCAACACCCTGAAGGCTTGGTTGCCGACCACGAACGCCGCGCCCGCCGTCAGCGGCCATTCCCGGGTCGGTCGGTCGTCGTGGCCTCGGGCCGGTCGCCAGAGTACCTGCTTACCGGGCGCGATGTTGGCCAGCCGCCAGCCGCCGTTCGCTTCGCGGCGCAACAGCACGTGCTCGCCATCGGCCTGCGGCGCCCGCAACGCCTCGCGACCCAAAACCACGCTTCGACCGGGTTCCAGCGTCACCGTCAGGGCGCGCGGCTCCTGCCAGGCCGGCGCCCGGTACGCCGTCCAGCCCACCGCCAGCGCCGGCAGCAACCAAACCAACAGTAGCCAGAATTGTAACCGTTTACTCCCCTCGCCCGCTGGCGGGAGAAGGGTTGGGGGTGAGGGTCGCGGTTGCAAAGGCTTACCCCCTCACCCTGACCCTCTCCCCCTTGACAGGGGGAGAGGGAATGAATTGCTGTCGGGGCGTCATGGTTCACCCTTCGCGGCGGCCAGCGCCGCCAGCCAGTCCGCCACCACCGGCCCGCATTCCTCGCCGCCGGTGCCGGCGGCGTGGCTGATCAGGCAGGCGAACGCCAGCCGGCGCGATTCCCCCGGCAGCGCGCCCGGCTCCAGCCAGCCCACCAGCCAAGCGTTTTGCACCGCGCCGGTTTCGTCCAGATCGGCGGTGCCGGTCTTGGCGTACAGGTAGGGCCGGAGGGCCGCGAAACGCGGGGCGGCGAACGCGGCGCGGGCGGTGCCGTCGCTCGCCGCGAGCTGCATGCCCTGGCGGATGCGGCCGGTGGCGATACCCAGCGCCGCGCCTTCCGGTTCACCGGCGGGCCGGCCGTTCAGCTCGGCCAGCAGCCGGGGCGCCACCTGCCGGCCGGTGGCTATGGCCGCCGCCACTTCGGCCAGTTGCAACGGCGTGACCTGCATCCGAAAGCCCAGCGCCGCCAGCCGGACCTCGGTGCGACTGGCGATCGGGTCCAGCGTGGAAGCGGTCGTGCGCAACATGTCGCTGGACTCGATCACGCCCGCCAGCAACAAGCCGCCGTCCAAATCCCGGGCCGCGCCGAAGCCCAGCCCGGCGGCCACATCCAACAACGGCCGCGCGCCGCGCAGGGCGTTCGGCGTCAGCGCCCGGACGCCCGCCAGCCCCGGCGCGGCGGGATCGTCCAGCAAAGTGGCGTCGGTGGTCTCCACCGACCAAGCGAACCAGGTGTTGAGCGAATCGCGCAACGCCTGCGCCAAGCCATAGCGGTCATCGCCGTGCCGTTGCATCCGCTCCAGCGGGCTTTGCGCGCCGGACGCTCCCCGGAAATTATGCACCGCCGGCCGCGTGGGTCGATCGTAACGGATTCCCGGCCGCCGCGCCCACGGCGCGCAGCCCTCGGCATGGGCCGGGTAGCAGGCGGCGTCCGCGTCGAAGTCGTAGGCTTGCGCCAACGGCGGCTGCACCCACTCCATGCTGCTCAGGCCGACCAGCATCGCCGCCAGTTCCGGGCGATGCGTCGCCTCCCGCTCCAGCAGCAGCGCGTCCACCAGCTTGAACGCCGAACCCGCCGGATGCAGCCCACCCCCGTCGTGTTGCCAGGCCCAGATTCGCAGCGGGCCGCGGCGCGGCTGGCCGACCGAGAAGCTGTACAGATCGGCCCAGGCAACGCCTTGCGGTGGCTCTGGACTGTTGGCCACCGCCAAAATATCGCCCCGGTCGGCGTCCAGCACGACCAGGCTGGCTATCCGCGCCTCGCGGTAGGGATCGGCGGGTCCAAACGCCGCGCCGACCGCCGGCAGCCGTCCCAGCAGCGCCCGCCGCGCCGCCGCCTGCACCCTGGCGTCCACGGTCAGCCGCGCGTCCGCCGCCGCGACACCGCGTTCGCTCAGCCGCGCCAGCGTATGGCCTACCGCGCCCTCGTGCGCCGGGTCCAGCCCGACCAGCGCCGCCAGTCCCAGCCCCCAGGCAGCTTCGGTGGGCTGGCCGCGTTCCAGCAGCACCGCCCCGGCGCGGTCGCGCAGCGTGACCTCCGCCGCCGCCGGCCGACCCGGTCCGGCGCGGGCGGTCGCCGGCGGATCGCGCCAGACCAACCGCTCGCCTACGCGCTGGATGTGGGCGAAATCATGGCGATAGGCATCGGGAAACGCGGTCGCCGGCAACGGTTGAAAATCCAGTTCCAGGTCGGTCGCGCCCTCGCCCAGCTCCAGGCGCAGCCAATGGGCCGCCGCTTCGCGCGCGCCGCAGGGCCGCGCTTCCAGACAGCGAGGTTCGCGGGCCAGCACCGTCGCTCCAGCCACGGTCGGAGTTGCGCCCACCGCCAGCACTTCCAGGCGCGCGCCGCGCCGGGCCGGCCGATCCAGGGTCAGGCGAAATCGGACTGGCGGTCGCCCCGTCAGCGCCGGCCAGCGCGCCACTCGCCGCCACGGTTCCCAGCCGCGCGGAATCTCGGCGAACAGCCGCCCGGCCAGCGGTGGCATGGCGGCGGCCAACATCAGCGGCGCGCCGCCCCATTCGGCCCGCCAGTCGCCCGTCGCCGCGGATTCCGGCCGCCAGCGCACCGCCGCCAGCAGTTGCCGGCTGTTGAATACATCGACCTGCTGGCGCACGTAGCGGCCGGCCGCGCCAAAATGCAGCGCCCGGTGCAGCGCGCGAATCTCCCCGTCCCAAATCCCGCTCAGCCAGTCGGGTTCGCCATCACGCGGCGCCAGCAGTTCGGGATGTGCGCTGGCGTAAAGCCGCCGTAGCGGCAGATCGGCTGGAGCGACCGCGATCCGGCCATCCTCGCCCGATCGCAACAGACCGACGGCCAGCGCCCGGTCGAACAGATCGGCGTCCTCACGGCGCGGCGGCGGCGCGGCCGGAGCGACATAACGGCCTGGCGCCAGCCGGAATTCCCGCGTTGGCCGCCCATCCCCCGGATACCACAGCACGGCGCGTGGTTCGGCCTCGCCCCCAGCCTCCTTTTCCGCGACCGCGTCGTACACGCTTACCCGCAGCCGGCCGAACGGGCAATCCCGTTCAGCCAGTCGGCGCACCCGAGCCGCGTGGTTCCAATGGTCGGCATCCGGTGGTTCGCCCGCGTTCCATAACAACCAAAGGTCGCGCCGGAACGCCAGTGCCGGGCCGGAGTCGCTGGCCGCCGTGTCCGCTAACAGCAGCACGGGGCGGCGGTCGCGCACGGTCACCCGCAGCGGTTCCTCGTCGGCGTAGGGCCGCAACGGTGCGCTGGCTGGCTCCACCGTCACCGCGAACGCAGGAACGTCCACCCCGCCGGGACCGTCGTCCAGCAGGGGATTCTTCAGGCCGTAATGCGCCGGCCGCGGCGGCTGGGCGGACAGATTAGCGGTGGCGGCTTCCCGGACTCGCGCCCAGTCCCAGCCGACGTAGAGCGGCAACAGCGTGGCGGCGGCGGATGCCGCGGCGCGCTGGTCGCACAGCGAGACCTCCCGCTGACCGACGAGCCGGCGCGGTCCCTGGATCAACAGCAGGCCCTGGCTGGGGACGAGGCGCTGGAACCCGGCGGCGGCGGGAACGATCAGTTCCGGGTCCGGGAACTCCGCTGGCAAGCGCGGAAGCCCGGCCGGCACGGCCGCCGGTCGCGCGTACAGGGTCGCCAGCCGGCCGTGCAGCAGACCGATGCCCGAGAAGACGCCCAACACGAACAACAATGGCGTTAGAATCCGGCGGCGGGCGGCGCCGTTCAGCGGCGGTATGGATGCCATGCGAAACGATGCAAAAGGTGGAAAAATCTTGACCTGGCCATTGCGGACTAGTTTACTGAATTCCAGGTCTTCGCCGGGGGTCGTCGGTTTGGAGAATACGTATGCGCAACGGTGAGCGGATCGCGATCAAGGGCCGGGATTACCGGCTCGACGCCGTGCTGTCGAGTGGCGCGGGCAGCTACGGCCAAGTCTGGGCAGCCACCGACCCCGCCGGTCGCGCCGTCGCCATCAAGCTGATCAACGCCGAGGCGATGACCCAGGCCGACCCGGCCTTGCACGGCCACTGGCGCACGCATCTGGAGCGGGAAATCAACTTCCTGCGCGGTTTGGACCCCGATCAGTCCCGCCATGTGGTCGCCCTGCTTGACCACGGCGTGGTGGACGGGCAACCCGCGCTGGTTCTGGAACGGTTACAGGCCAATCTCGGCCAGTGGCTGGCGCGCCAGCGGCGCGAGAGCGCGCCGCCGCCGGACTTGGTGCAAATTCTCGACTGGGCCGAACAAATCCTGGATGGTCTGGACGTGGTCCACCGGGCCGGTTTTGTCTACCGCGACCTGAAATTCAGCAACCTCTTGGTCGGCGACGACGGCGCGCGGCTCAAACTGGCCGATTTCGGCTCGCTCAAGCGCGAGGACGGCGACAACACCCGCTCGTTCATCGGCACCCCCGCCACCATGGCCCCGGAGCAGGTGTTGCCCGCCTGCCAAGGGGTGGAAGGTTACGAGTACGCGGTGGACTATCGCGCCGACTACTACGCGCTGGGATTGCTGCTGTTCGCCCTGTTCACCGACCAGCCGACCACCGCCGCCCAGCGCCGGCTCGGCCAACTGCTGGTCCGGCACGGTCAGGCCGGCGCTGGCCAGCAGGGCGCGCGCCTGGGCGGTCTGGACGACGAAGAGCGGGAACTGCTGCGGCGCTCCATCGAATTCTGGACCGTGCCGGCGCGGCCAGAGCAGGGCGGCGGCGCGGCCGCGTTGCTGGTCGAACTGATCGACCGGTTGCTGGCCCGCGATCCGGCCGACCGACCGACCGACGCTTTGGAAATCCGCGCGGCACTGGAGGCAGCGCGCGTCAATCCAGCGGCCGCGCCGATCCCGACGCCCCGCTGGAGCGCGCCGCCGCCCGCCGAACCGCCGAACTGGCATCCCCGCCACGCCGACCGTCCGCCGCCCCGGTCCCGGCGGCGATGGGCGCTGCTAGCCAGCGTGGTGGGGCTGGCCGGCGCGCTGGCCTGGGCCCTGGTCCGCCCGGTCGGCGAGATCGACTCGGATCGGGCCGAACCCCTGAGCGCTATCATCGCGCCGCCCACCGCCGACATCGCCAAACCAGCAGCGCCGGTAGCGCCGGTGGTGGAACCGGCTACGCTGCTACCTCCTTCCGAGGTTTTGCCGGTCGCGTCGCCCGAACCGTCGGCGACAACCGATGCACCGGTGGCGGAAACGTCCGAACCGCCACCAACCGACGCACCGGTGGCGGAAACGCCCGAACCGTCGACGACAACCGATGCACCGGTGGCGGAAACGCCCGAACCGTCGACGACAACCGATGCACCGGTGGCGGAAACGCCCGAACCGTCGACGACAACCGATGCACCGGTGGCGGAAACGCCCGAACCTGTGGACGCCCTACTCGCGCCCGCCCGGCTTGCGCCCACCGAATCCCGGCCTGTAACCGAACCGAGGTCCAAATCCAAACCACCCGCGGTGGTCGCCACGCCGCGCCCAGCCACCACGCCCGCCGCCGTGGAACCGCGCCCGCCGGTTCGCGCCAAACCCACCGCCAGCCTCAAACCCGTCAAGCCCACTCCAGCGCCCGCCGTCGCCGCCAACCGTCCAGCGGCGATCGAACGGCCCGCGGTCGCGGATCGTCCCCTCGCCGCTCCGGCGACTGCTTCCCGGACGGTCAAACCGATTCCGCCACTGCCCGCGCCCGCCGCGTCGGAACCGCCTCAACGTCCGCCGACCACTGCCCGGACCACGCCCGCGCCACGCGATGGCGGTTCGTCCCATCCGGTTGGCCGGGCGCGGTCAACCGCTGGCGTCGCCTCTCGCCCGCCGCCAAAGCCAAAGCCAAAGCCAGCTTCCAAACCCGCCGGGCCGGTCGCTCGCGCCGAGCCGCCCAGCCGGATCGCATCCCGTCCGGAACCGGCACCCGCCCTGCCGCCGATCAAATTGGAATCGCGCCCGGAACCGGCACCCGCCCTGCCGCCGATCAAATTGGAATCGCGCCCGCAATCCGCCCCGCCGGCTCCACCGCCTATCGAACTGGTCAGCCGATCCCGCGCCGCTGCGCCGACCGCGCGCCCAGCGCCCGCCCCCGTGATGGCGCGCGCCGCCACCAAACCCAAGCCGCCGCCGAGTTCGCCACCCCCGCCCGCGCGGTCCGCCGACCCGATTACCCAGTTCCGGGATGAAGCCGGTCGCGCCGCCACTGCGGTCGGCGACTGGGCGAGCCGCACCAGCGCCACGGTCGGCGGAGAAGTGCAGCGGGGTTTGGAAACCGCCGACCGGACGGTGGGGCAGTGGACCGGGCGCTGCAACCAGGCGGATGGCTGCCGCCGGAATACGACTCAGGTCGAACGCCGCGACCGCTGGTCCGACCGCCACGGCGGCAATACGGTCACGCAGCAGCAACCCCCGGTGCGGTCTGCCGACGAGGACGAGGGATTTGCGAGGCCGCCGCCGCGCTAGCACCGGGATTAGCGCCGATTATCGGCGCCGTCCGCGTCCGCTACACCGTTCAGCCCTTCCTGGGCCGCCACCAAGCGCAGCACCATCTCAAAAGCCTGCTGGGTAAAAGCCAGCACCTCGGCGAAACCCGGGTCCGACAAGGCCCGGGCGAGGTCGTGGCGGCGGTAGAGGTTGATGAACTGGCGCTCGCGCTCGTATTGCAGGGACAGCCGGCCCACGCCCCAGTCTTCGAGGATTTGCCAGAGTTCGGGCCGGTAAATCCGGGCCAGCCGCATCGCCACCGGAACCGGATCGCGCCGGGCCAGCAGCGCCGCCAAGCGCAGAATCAGATCGAACGACAGCGCCGCCGAGCCTTTCTCCACCGCCGCCAACAGCGACTGGTCCTTTAAATCCAGCGCGGCGCCGAGGTCCTCCAGGGTCAAGCCGGCCACCAGCCGCAGATCGCGCAGGTACTCGCCGGCTTCCTTCATGGCCTCGACCTGCTCGGGACTGAGCAGCAGCGCCTTGCCGACCCGCCACGGAGTTTCGGCGGTTTTCGTCACCTTGCGCAAGGTATCGGTCACGGTGTCGGCCACCGCGCCGGGCAACCGGGTCAGCCGCCCGACCAGCGAGGGCGATTCGGCGACCGGCGCCGGTATGTTGGGCGCGGGCGGCGGCGCGGGATCGGCGGCTTTCGCCCTGGCGGATGGTTTCGCCTTCGCGGTTTTGCCGCGCGGGGGCTTGGCGGGGGGCTGTTCGCTGCTCATCGCAATCTCTCCTTTCGTGGCTCGAACGGGTCGCTACGAACCGCCGCCCAGCCGCTCGAAGGGCCAGGGCGGCAACGGACCCAGATCGGGACAGCGGGCGCGCAGCAATTCGTGAACCAGGCGGGCCAAGCGTGGGGCCTGACGGTTGTTGGGCGTGTGGGCGAAGAAGTAGGGCTCCCGGCCCTCGCCCAGCCACAGCGCCAGCTTGTCCAGCCACGGCGCCAGAAACGGCCGGTTCGCCTCCACGTCGGGATGGCCGATGTAGCGGATGAACGGTCGCGATCCGAGACTGATGGCGTGGACCGGCAAGCGCGGTTTCCTGCCTTGCGCGGTTCGAGTGTCGGGATCGGTGGGATCGGCGGCAAACAGGGCGCGGCTGTCCAGCATCACCCGGTCGATGCCCAGATCGAGCAACAATCGATTCAGTTGCCGCTCTTCCTCGCCCTTGGCGAAGAAGGCGCGATGCCGCACCTCCACGGCGTACCGAAATTCCTTCGGTAGCGCGGCGAGATAATCGTGCAGCGCCGGCAGATCGTCCGGGCCGAAACTGGGCGGCAATTGCAAAAAATTCGGACCCAGCCGATCCGCTTCGGCCAGCGGCGCCAGCCGATTCAGAAACTCCGTCGTTTCCGCCGCGACCGCGCGCAGTCGCCGCTCGTGGCTGATGGCGCGCGGGAACTTGAAGCAGAACCGGAATCCCGGCGCGGCTTGTTCGCGCCAGCGGGCGACCGTTTCCGGCTTGGGCAACCCGTAGAAGCAGTTGTTGCCCTCGACCGTATCGAACGCCGCCGAGTACTGGCGCAGGAAATCGCCGGGTTTGGCGCCGGCGGCGAACAACCCTCCAATCCAGTCGCGGTTGCTCCAGACCGGGCAGCCGAGGCGACAACGAGCGAGAGCCATCTTGCAAGAATCATGTAAAAACCCCTCTCTCCCGATCGCGGGAGAGAGGGGTAGGGACGAGGGTTGCTTTCAGCCGGCCAGCCTTGGAGACCGCGCCAAACCGCCTCTCGATCCGCGTCCGGCCTCATCCACCAAACGAGACCTTATCCTATCCCCATCAACGCTGCCGCACCACCTGATACGGACGGGTTGGATAAGTGACCGGCACGCTCCAGATATGCACCAGGCGGCTGAAAGGGAACACCAGGAACACGGTCATGCCGAGAACCATGTGCAGCTTGAACAGGAAGCCGATGGGCGCCACGGCGGCTACCGCTTCCGTGGGATCGAAGGTGACGATATTCCGCGCCCAACTCATCAGCAGTAGCATGTTGTGGCCGTCCGTGTGCATCAGCGACAGTGGCACGGTCAACAGGCCGAGGATCAACTGCACGTACAGCAGCAGCAGGATGAAGATATCCATGTTGGTGCTGGTGGCCCGCACCCGTGGATCGGTCAGCCGCCGCCGCACCAGCATCGTCAGGCCGGCGAAGCACATCAGGCCGAAGATGCTGCCAGCGACCACGGCCAGCACTTGCTTGGCGGTGGCGGAAACGCCCAGGGCGTGCAAGATCTCCGGCGGGGTCAACATGCCGAAGAAGTGGCCGAAGAACAGCAGGATGATGCCGACGTGGAACAGGTTGCTGGCCAGCCGCATGTCCTTCTTGTTCAAAATCTGGCTGGAATGCGCCTTCCAGGTGAACTGGTCGCGTTCGAACCGCGCCAGGCTGCCGAGCAGGAACACCGAGCCAGCCAGATAAGGATAGACGCCAAATAGCAGGGTATCCAGGTAACTCATGATCTTTGCCTCTGTTGTTTACAGGGAGGAAGCGGGTTGTTGCGTCGAACCGGGCCGGGGCATCCATTGCACCGGCTGCGCCTCGGGCGGACCCATGCGGCTGGCGGCGCACGCTTCCTGATTGGCCAGGAAGGTGACCGCCTCCTCTTCCCAAATTTTGTCCATATTCACCAAAGTCTCGTCGGGACCCTCGGTCGCGGCCTGGCGGCGAATGTCCGCGATCTCTGCCGGCTCGCCGACCAGCGCGGCCAGCGCGTCGAACGCGACGTGATAATCGCTGTCGCGTTCGGCCAGCCGCGCGCCCAGCAGCGCCAGCACGTGCATCGCTTCGGCCAGCAGTTCCCGCGATTCCTCCGCCGGCCGTTGCGCCAGATATTCCAGGAACAGCGGGATGTGGTCGGGCAGTTCGCGGGCGTTCAGTTCGAAGCCGTGCCGGTGGTAGACCTCCAGCAGGTTCACCATCGCCTGACCGCGATCCCGCGACTGGCCGTGGATGTGCTCGTACAGGTGCAGCGACAGCGCGCGGCCCCGGTCGAACGTCGCCACGTACCGCTCCTGCAATTCCATCAGGTCGGTACGCTCCAGCCGGTTCATGAACGCCCGCAACGCCCGGCGCTCCGGTTCCGGCAGCAGGTTTTCCTGGTCGAGGGCTTCCGCCATCTCACCCAGCGCGGCCTGTATCTCCGGTTGCGGATAGCACAGCAGGGCCGACAGGACTTTGAGTGTCTTCATCGTTTTACCTTCGCAGAGGTAGGGTGGGCATTGCCCACCCTACGTTCCATCACTTCTCGACCGGTTCCACCCGGATCGGACTGGCCCGGCGGACATTCACCTTCTTGCCGCCGAACAGGTTGGTTTTGTCGGTTCCCGGCGAGCAGTTGTTGCCGAAGCTGAAGCCGCAACCGCCACGTTCGCCGAAGGCGTCGTAGGTCGCGTTGGCATATTCGCGGTGCGAGGTCGGGATGACGAAACGATCCTCGTAATTCGCGATCGCCAGATAGCGGTACATGGATTCCGCCTGATCGATGCGCAGGTTAGCCGCCTTCAACACGTCCTCCCTCACTTCGCCCTCTACCTCCTTGGCCCGCATGTAGGCGCGCATCGCCAGCATCCGCTCCAGCGCCCGCTGGACCGGCTTCTCGTCGCCGGCGGTCAACAGGTTGGCCAGATACTTCAGCGGAATCCGCAGTGAGCCGACGTCGGGGATGATGCCGTTCATGCCGATCTGGCCGGCCTCGGCGCGGGCCTGGATCGGCGACAGCGCCGGGATGTACCAGACCATCGGCAGGGTGCGGTATTCGGGATGGAGTGGGAAGGCGATCTTCCAGTCGATCGCCATCTTGTAGATCGGCGAATCCTGGGCCGCTTTCAGCCACGCTTCGGGAATGCCAGCAGCGCGGGCTTCGGCCAGCACCGCCGGGTTGAACGGATCGAGGAACATATCCAGTTGCGCCTGATACAGGCTCTTCTCGTCGGGAACGCTGGCGGCCTGCTCGATCTTGTCGGCGTCGTACAGCAGCACGCCGAGATAGCGGATGCGGCCCACGCAGGTTTCCGAGCACACCGTCGGCTGGCCGGACTCGATGCGCGGGTAGCAGAAGATGCACTTCTCGGACTTGCCTGTGTTCCAGTTGTAGTAAATCTTCTTGTACGGACAGCCGGACACGCACATCCGCCAGCCCCGGCACTTGTCCTGGTCGATCAGGACGATGCCGTCTTCCTCGCGCTTGTAGATCGCGCCGCTGGGGCACGAAGCGACACAGGCCGGATTCAGGCAGTGCTCGCACAGGCGCGGCAGATACATCATGAAGGTGTTTTCGAACTCGCCGTACATCTCCTTCTGCACGCCCTCGAAGTTGTAATCCTTCGAGCGCTTGGCGAATTCGGTGCCGAGGATTTCCTCCCAGTTCGGCCCCCAGTGGATTTTCTCCATTCGCTCGCCGCTGATGGCGGAACGGGGCCGGGCGACCGGCATGGCCGCCGATTCCGGCGCGGTGTGCAGATGAGCGTAGTCGTAGTCCCACGGCTCGTAGTAGTCGTCGATGGCCGGCAGGTCGGGATTGGCGAAGATGTTGGCCAGAATCCGCCATTTGCCGCCCTGCTTCGGTTCGATCTTGCCGTCCTTGCGCCGCTTCCAGCCGCCGTTCCATTTATCCTGATTTTCCCACTCCTTGGGATAGCCGATGCCGGGCTTGGTCTCGACGTTGTTGAACCAGGCGTATTCCATCCCGTCCCGCGAGGTCCAGACGTTCTTGCAGGTCACCGAACAGGTGTGACAGCCAATGCACTTGTCCAGGTTCAGGACCATGGCGATTTGCGCGCGTACTTTCATGATCAATGCGCCTCCACGGTGGTGGTGCTCGTTGCGGGCTGGGCCGCGGCTTCGGTTGGGGGTTCGCCATCCATCCAGTCGATCTTGGCCATCTTGCGGACGATGATGAATTCGTCGCGGTTGGCGCCGACAGTGCCGTAGTAGTTGAAGCCGTAACTCTGCTGACCGTAACTGCCGATCATGTGCGTGGGCTTCAGCACGGTGCGGGTGACCGAATTGTGAATGCCGCCACGGGTGCCGGTGACTTCGGAGCCAGGCGTGTTCACGATCTTCTCCTGGGCGTGATACATCAGCGACATGCCTTCCGGCACCCGCTGGCTGACCACCGCCCGCGCCGCGATGGCGCCGTTGACGTTATAGGCCTCGATCCAGTCGTTGTCTTCGATGCCGACCTTCTTGGCGTCCACCTCGGAAATCCAGATGATCGGCCCGCCGCGCGACAGAGTGAGCATCAGCAGGTTGTCGGTGTAGGTGCTGTGGATGCCCCACTTCTGGTGCGGGGTGATGAAGTTCAGCACCACTTCCTTGTTGCCGTTCGGCTTCTTGCCGATGATCGGCTCGACCGTCTTCATGTCCACCGGCGGCCGGTAGGTGCACATCGCTTCGCCGAAGCCCAGCATCCACAGGTGATCCTGGTAGAACTGCTGGCGGCCGGTCACGGTGCGCCACGGGATCAACTCGTGGACGTTGGTGTAGCCGGCGTTGTACGAGACCTTCTCGTCTTCCAGCCCGGACCAGGTCGGCGAGGAGATGATCTTGCGCGGCTGCGCCTGAATGTCGCGGTAACGGATCTTCTCATGCTCCTTGGGCAGGGCGAGATGGGTATGGTCGCGGCCGGTGATCTTGCCGAGCGCCGCCCAGGCTTTCACCGCGACATGGCCGTTGGTTTCCGGGGCCAGCATCATGACCATTTCGGCGGCGTCGATGTCGCTGTCGATCCGGGGCCGGCCCTTGGAAACGCCCTCTTCCAGCACGGTGTAATTCAGCGTCGCCAGCGCTTCGACCTCGTGCTCGGTGTTCCAACTGATACCCTTGCCGCCGTTGCCGAGCGTGTCCAGCAGTGGCCCGACCGAGGTGAACTTCTTGTAAGTGTTGGGATAGTCGCGCTCGACCACGATCAGACTGGGCGCGGTCTTGCCGGGAATCAGGTCGCATTCGCCCTTCTTCCAGTCCTTCACGTCCGCCATCGCCAGTTCGCTCGGTGTGTCGTGATGGGTCGGTAGGGCGATGAGATCCTTCTCCACGCCGAGATGGCCAACGCACACTTCCGAGAAGGTCTTGGCGATGCCCTTGAAGATGTCCCAGTCGGACCGCGCTTCCCAGGCCGGGTCCACCGCCGCGCTCAGCGGATGGATGAACGGGTGCATATCGCTGGTGTTGAGGTCGTTCTTCTCGTACCAGGTGGCGGTTGGCAGCACGATGTCCGAATACATGCAGGTGGTGGACATGCGGAAGTCCAGCGTCACCAGCAGGTCGAGCTTGCCGTGAGTGGCGTCGCGCCACTTCACTTCCAGCGGCTTCTCGCCACCCTCCTCGCCCAGATCCTTGCCCTGCACGCCATGGGTGGTGCCCAGCAGGTACTTGAGGAAGTATTCGTGGCCCTTGCCGGAGGAGCCGAGCAGGTTGGAGCGCCAGACGAACAGATTGCGCGGGAAGTTGACCGGATTGTCCGGGTCGTCGAAGGCAAAATTGACCTTGCCCGCTTTCAGGTTCTCGGCCAGATACGCGGCCGGCGCCTGACCAGCAGCCTCGGCGGCCTTGACCAAGTCCAGCGGATTGGCGTCGAAATGCGGCGCGGTCGGCAGCCAGCCCATGCGGGCGGCGCGCACGTTGTAGTCAATCTGCGTGCCCTGCCACTGCTTCGGGTCGACGAGCGGCGAGAGAATCTCGGTCATCGTGACCTTCTCGTGCCGCCACTGGCTGCTGTGGATGTACCAGAACGAGGTGGAGTTCATGTGCCGGGGCGGGCGGTGCCAGTCCAGCGCGAAGGCCAGCGCGGTCCAGCCGGTCTGCGGGCGCAGCTTCTCCTGGCCGACGTAGTGCGACCAGCCGCCGCCGCTCTGGCCGACGCAGCCGCACATCATCAGCATGTTGATGACGCCCCGGTAATTCATGTCCATGTGATACCAGTGGTTCATCGCCGCGCCGATGATGATCATGGACTTGCCGTGGGTCTTGTCGGCGTTTTCGGCGAACTGGCGGGCGACGGTGATGATTTGAGCGCGCGGCACGCCGGTAATCTTCTCCTGCCAGGCCGGGGTGTAGGGCACGTCGTCGTCGTAGGTCTTGGCGACATTGCCGCCGCCCAGACCCCGGTCGAGGCCGTACTGGGCCAGGGTCAGGTCGTACACCGTAGCGACCAGCGCCTCGGAACCGTTGGCCAGTTTGACCTTCTTGGCCGGCACGTTGCGCACCTGAATCTCGCTGTGGCTGGTGCAGGCGAAGTGCGGGTGTTTGGTCGAGCCGAAATACGGGAACGCGACCGGAACCACTTCATCCTTGATCTCGTTCACCGACAGCCGCAACTGGGTTTCCGCGCCGGTCAGGGATTCCTTCGGCTCCAGGTTCCACTTGCCGACCATGCCGTCCTTCTCGCCCCAGCGGAAGCCGATGGAGCCGTTCGGCACGATCAGGTTGCCGCTCTTCTCGTCGAAGGCCAGCATCTTCCATTCGGGATTGTTAGCCTGACCAGCGCTGCCGCTCAGGTCGGAGGCGCGCAGGAAGCGGCCGTTGACATAGCTGCCGTCCGCGCGCGGGTCGAGCAGCACCAGATAAGGGAAATCGGTGGTTTCGCGCACGTATTTATTGAAGTACTCCGACTTCCCGTCGAGATGGAACTCGCGCAGGATGACGTGGCCCATCGCCATGGCGACGGCGGCGTCGGTGCCCTGCTTGGGATGCAGCCAGATATCGGCGAACTTGGAGGCTTCCGAGTAGTCCGGGCAAATCACCACCGTCTTGGTGCCCTTGTAGCGCACCTCGGTCATGAAGTGGGCGTCGGGGGTGCGGGTCTGCGGGACGTTGGAGCCCCACATCATCAGGAAGGTGGAGTTGTACCAGTCGGCCGATTCCGGCACGTCGGTCTGTTCGCCCCAGATCATCGGGCTGGCCGGCGGCAGGTCGCAGTACCAGTCATAAAACGAACCGCACGCGCCGCCGATGAGCGACAGGTAACGGGAGCCGGCGGCGTAGGACACCATCGACATCGCCGGAATCGGCGAGAAGCCGTAGATGCGATCCGGGCCGTATTTCTTGGCGGTGTAGACGTTGGCAGCGGCGATCAGCGGGTTCACTTCCTCCCAGGTCGAGCGGACGAAGCCGCCCAGCCCGCGCTTGGTCTTGTATTCGTTCGCCTTAACGGGGTCTTCGACGATGGAGGCCCAGGCGTCCACCGGGTCTTTCTTCTGCGCCAGCGCCTCGCGCCACAGCTTGAGCAGCCGCCCGCGCACCATCGGGTATTTCACCCGGTTGGCGCTGTACAGGTACCAACTGTACGACGCCCCGCGCTGGCAACCGCGCGGCTCGTGGTTGGGCAGATCGTCGCGGGTGCGGGGGTAGTCGGTCTGCTGGGTTTCCCAGGTGACCAGACCGTTCTTGACGTAAATCTTCCAGCTACAGGAGCCGGTGCAGTTCACGCCGTGGGTGGAGCGCACGATCTTGTCGTGCTGCCAGCGGGCGCGGTAGGCGTCCTCCCAGCCACGATCCTCTTGGGTGACGATGCCGTGATCGCCGGAAAAAGTGTCGGTGACTTTCTTTAGGAAATTCAGCCGGTCTAGAAAATGACTCATGATGATTGACCTCGTTTTAGTGGTGAGTGGCGAGTGGCGAGTGGCGAGCACTCTTCACTCTTTCCTCTTCACTCTTCACTGCGTTCAGCATGGCTTCTCCGCCCCTTTGCGGGCGTAGCACCACCAGTTGATGGCGATGTTGAACAGGTAGAAAACCGCCAAGCCGTAGAAGAAGGCGTTGGGCGAGCCTGTGGCGGCGAACGACCAGCCGATCAACATCCCGAAGATGAACGGCCCGAACGAGGCCATCGCCGAAGTCCAGCCGATGATGCCACCGGCTTGGCGCGGCTCGAAAATCATCGGCATCTGCTTGAAGGTGCTGGCGTTGCCAACGCCGCTGAAGAAAAACACGCCCAGCATCAACCCGACGAACAGCGGGAAATCAGCCATCGAGGTGGGATGGGTGTAGAAGGTCACGCCGATGGCGCAGGCCAGCAGGCCGATGCCGGACCAATGGGTGACGATGGCGCCGCCCAATTTATCGGAGATCGGGCCGGCAATCACCCGTGCGGTAGCACCGACCAGTGGGCCAAGGAAGGCCCAGGCCAGCGGGTCCGGGCCACCCGGCAGCACCGTGTACATCTGCTTGATCATCAGCGGGAAGGTGGCGGCGAAGCCGGAGAACGAGCCGAAGGTCATGATGTACAGCGAGGTCATCCAGAAACCGTGCAGGTTGCTGAAGTGGAAGATGTCGAGCTGTTCGCGGAAGTTGGCCCGCACCGGCACCGACTTCAACATCGCCCAAGCAGCGATGGCGAAAACCACGATGAACGGTACATAAATAAATGCTGCATTTTGCAACCACATCGGCTTGGTAGCGGCGCCCGGCACGGAAGGCACAAAGGTTTGAGACGCGCCGGCCAGCGTGCCAAACAGCGCAAAACCGATGATCCACGGCGTGACGAACTGCACCACGCTGACGCCGAAATTGCCGATACCGGCCTGGATCGCCAGCGCCGTGCCTTGCAGGCGCTTGGGAAAGAACAGGCTGGTCGAGGGCATGAACGACGAGAAGTTGCCCCCGCCCAGTCCGGCCAGGAACGACAGTAGCAACAGCACCGCGTAGGGCGTGGTCGGATCCTGGATCGCGTAGAACCAGCCGAGAGCTGGGATCAACAGCGACAGGGTCGAGAAGGCCACGACATGGCGGGTGCCATACAGCGGAATCAGGAAGGTGTGAATGGCGCGCAGGATGCCGGCGGCCAGCCCCGGCATCGCCGCAAGCCAGAACAACTGATTTGGCGTCAGCTTGAAGCCGATGTTGGGCAGGCGTACGACCAAAGCGCTGACCAGGAACCAGACGATGAAGGCCATCATCAGGTTCAACGTAGTGATGGTCAGCGTCTTCCAGGCCAGCGATTTCCCGGTTGATTCCCAGAACCCCGGATCTTCCGGGGTCCAGGTACTCAACCAAGTGCGGGGGTTGTGTTCGGTCATAGAGTTTTCGTGCTCCAGTCGCGGAAAGGAAATTGATTGGATTCAGCAAATCCCCCCGGCTTCGCCACCCCCCTTCGGCAAAGGGGGGTTGGGGGGATTTCTCAACACGGCACCTCGGCCTCGCGGCGCGAATACCATTTCCAGGTGATGAACAGGCAGCTCAGGTAAAACAGGCTGAAGAAAATCAGCGCACTCTGGAACCCGCCGGTCAGCCCGATGGACGTGCCGTAGGCGATGGGGATGAAGAACCCGCCGAAGGCCGCGACCGCCGAACTGAAGCCCAGCGTCGCGGCGGCCTCGGTGATCCCCACGCGCCGCGCCTGTTCCAGCGCCGCTTCGCCTTGGCCAGTGGCTTGCCGCTCGCGCAGTACGCGGAAGATGGTCGGGATCATGCGGAAGGTCGAGCCGTTGCCGATGCCCGCACCGAGGAACAGGATCAGGAACATCAGCACGAACCCCACCACGCTGCCGCCGCCCTCCGCGCCGGGCAGGAACAGTAGGGCGCCCAGCGGAGCCACTGCCATGACCACGAAGCTCCAGAAGGTGATCGCCGCGCCACCCTGCCGGTCGGCCAACCAGCCGCCGATGGGCCGCACCAGCGCCGCCAGCAGCGGGCCGATGAAGGCGAACTTGAAGGCGTCCACCGTCGGAAACTCGGTGTTGACCAGCATCGGGAAACTGGCGGCCAGGCCGATGAACGAGCCGAAGGTGCCGGTGTAGAGCCAGCTCATCAACCACTGGTGCTTGTGCCGGAAAATCGCCACCTGCTCGGCGAAACCGGCCTTGACCGTGGCGATGTTATCCATGCCGAAATAAGCGGCGACGGCGGCGGCAACGATGAACGGCACCCAGATGAAGCCGGCGTTCTGCAACCAGATTTGCGTGGTCGCCCCGCTGTCATCGGTCAGATTCTGGGCGCTGCCGCCCAGAATCAACAACGCCCCGCCATAAATCGCAATCGGGGTGATCAACTGCGCCAGCCCGACGCCGAGGTTGCCAACGCCGGCGTTCAGGCCCAGCGCGGTGCCTTGCATCCGCTGCGGGTAGAAGAAGCTGATGTTGGCCATGCTGGAGGAGAAGTTGCCCGCGCCCAGGCCGCACAGCAGGGCAATCACCACGAACACCGCGTAGTTGGTGTTGATGTCCTGCACCGCAACGCCGATCCACAGGGTCGGCAACAACAACAGGGCGGTGCTGAACACGGTCCAGTTGCGCCCGCCGAAGATCGGCACCACGAAGGAATACAGCGCCCGGAAGAGCGCGCCGGACAGGCCCGGCAGCGCCGCCAGCCAGAACAACTGGTTCGGGGTGAACTGGAAACCAACCTTGGGCAACTTGACCACGATCACGCTCCACACCACCCAGACCGCGAAGGCCAGCAGCAGGGCGGGCATGGACAGCCACAGGTTGCGGTTGGCGATGCGCCGGCCCACCTGTTGCCAGAAGCTTTCGTCGTCCGGCCGCCAGTCCACCAGCAAATGCCGGCGCCGATGCACCCGGTCGGCCAGTTCGGCGCCCGCCAGTTCGGCGCGAACGTCGGCGTGGCGGTCCAGAATGTCTTCGCGCTCGTTCTTCTCGGCCACCCAGGTCCACAGCATGGTGGCGATTACCAGCAGGAACATCAGCATGAAGCAACTGCTGCGCACGCCGATGGCGTCGGCGGCGACGCCGAACATGATCGGCAGGACGAAGCCGCCCAGGCCGCCGATCAGGCCGACGATGCCGCCGACCACGCCCATCTGGGTGGGATAATGGTCGGCCAGACTGCGATAGACGCTGGCCTTGCCGAAGCCCTGCGCCATGCCGACGACGAACACCAGCACCGTGAACAGGACGATGCCCACGGCCAGATTGACCGAGACTTCGCCCTTGATGCCGTGAACGACCAGGGTGGTCGGCGGATAGCTGAGCAGGAACAGGCTAATCAGGCTGATCCACAGCACCCACCAGGTGACGGTGTTGCCGCCCCACTTGTCCGAGGCCCAGCCGCCCAGGGCGCGGATCGCGCCGGAGGGCAGGTCGAAGAAGATGGTCAGGAATGCAGCGGCGGCCAGCGGCAGGCCATATTCGCCGACGTAGTACTTGGGCAGCCACAGCGCCAGCGCCACAAAACCGCCGAACACGAAGGCGTAGGCCAGGCCAAAGCGCCATACCCGTGGGTCAATCAGCGGCATGAGCTGCTGGCCCAGGGACGGGCGGGGCCGATTCTCCTGTTCGCCCTTTTCGTGCAGCGGGTCGGTGTAGGTGAAGAACCAGAACAGCACGGCCATGACCAC
>Ga0209573_1002013_pt1 | contig 27770 bp, 26 predicted proteins | sample TNRBio252014_DNA_FD_185870 | JGI IMG/M metagenome (GOLD analysis project Ga0209573, IMG submission 185870) | Wastewater treatment Type I Accumulibacter community from EBPR Bioreactor in Madison, WI, USA - TNR Reactor_6/25/2014_ DNA (SPAdes)... | ecosystem: Engineered > Bioreactor > EBPR >... | reverse complement strand
TGCTTTCGATGGTGAGATACGAGATGCAGCGCCGGGCGTCCATGCGCTGCGGCGCGGTGATGGCCTGGGTGGGGCAGGCGTCGATGCAGCGCGTGCATTTGCCGCACATGTCTTTCGCGGGCGTGTCAGCAGGCAGGTCGAGCGTGGTCAAAATGTCCGCCAGGAAGAACCAGGTGCCGAGGTGGCGGTGAATCTGCATCGTGCTCTTGCCGCCCCAGCCGAGTCCGGCCTCGCTGGCGAAGTCACGCTCCAAAACGGGCCCGGTATCGACATAAGGCTTCTGCGTGCCACCGTGGGCGGTGAGGAAGGCGTCGAGTTCGCGGAGCTTTTTCTCGATGAGATCGTGGTAGTCGTCGTTCCACGCGTAGCGGGCGATGCGGTAGTCTTTTTGGGGGCCGGAGCCTTGGAAATAATTCATCGCCAGCACAATCACACTCCGCGCTCCCGGCAGCACAACGCGCGGATCGGTGCGCCGCTCGATGTTGCGGGCCATCCAGGCCATGTCGCCGTGTTTGCCCTCCGCGATCCATTGCTCAAACACCTCGCGATGCGCCGCAGGCAGCGCGGGCGCGACGCGGCAGTCGTCAAAGCCGAGCACGCGGGCTTTGGCGAGGAGCGCGGATTTGATCTCGGCGGGTGTCATGCCGGTGAGGGAGGCGGTCAGGCGGTCGCACGCGCGGGAACGCGGGCCTGGACCTGCTGCTCCAGCGCATCGAATGAGGTGGCGAGCTGCTGCAACCGCGCGGCATGCGCGGACTGCTCCTGGAGCAACTGCGCGGCGCCCGCCTGCGCGGGGTCGAGCGTGCCGAGGAATTTGCCAAAAATCGCGGTCACGTCTTCGGTGACCTGTTTTGCGAGCATGTCGCGCAGGGTGATGGAGGACTGCTCCAGCTTGTCGAGGATGGCATTGCGGGCGCTGTTCAGCCGGATCTGCGTGAGCAGATAAACCACTGCCAGCAGCAGCACACCGGCCCCGGCGGCGATGCCGCCGCCTTCCCAGCCATCGAGCCAGCCGCACAGTCCTGTCGCGATCAAGGCCGGCAGCACCAGACGCGGCACCCAACGGGCGGTGCGCCGGGCTTTTTCGATGCCTGGCTCGATGTCCTCATCCAGTTTCAGGCCGATGACGAAGCGGCGCAGCGAGGAATCGACATGCGTGCTAAAACGGCGGCGCAGCTCGCTTTCGTCATCGTCATAGGCATGCACCGGCATCGACACATCCACGGGAAAAATCGTGCCGCGGCCCTGCGCATAAAGATAACGCTCAAACTGATGCACATCCTCCTCCAGCACGAGACCCACCTGCCGCCAGCGGTCGCCCGTGCGGTGCTGAAGTTCCTGAAAGAGACGATGGTCCAGGCTTTGCTGCCGCACCTCTGGCACCTCATCATCGGGTGAAGGCTTGCGCTGAAACGCGCGCCGTGTGGCCAGCGCGTCCTGCGCCAGCCCCGCCACACGCATGACGGACTCGTGGTAGTCGCGCTCGGTGGCGTCGAAGGCCGGAAGGATTTTCTTCAAGGTGCGGTCCACCTGGATCTCGCGCTCGGTCAGCAGCTCCTGCAGCACGGTGGTTTTGCGACGCGCGTTTTGCACGGCCACGGCGAATCGCTCGCGCATGTGGTCCAGAATCTGCCGTGCCAGCCGCACGGTGCCTCCCAGCTTGTTCAGACGCGCTGTGTTGTGCGACACGAGGCCGGATATGTGCTGCTGCAGTGCGTCGAAGCCGCTGTCCTTCAGCAGACGCTCGTGATCGATGCCCGCGTTGCGCGCCAGGAAGGCTTTCTTCGCCGAGACAGGGAACAACGGGAAATCGCGGCCAAAGCGCTGTCGTGTGAGCTGGCCCATGTAGTCCGTGATCACATGAATCTCCTCCGGGCTGCGCAGATCGCACTGCTGGAGCACGAAGACGACATGCCGCATCCACTCGCGATGCACTTTTTCGAGGAACTGCCACGCGGACGCACCCCACGGGTTCATCGCGGAGAAGACAAAGATCACGAGATCCGCGATGGGCACGAAGCGCTCGGTGATCTGCTGATGCTCATTCTCGATCGAGTTCGTGCCCGGCGTGTCCACGATGTGGAAATCGCGCAGAAAATCGACCGGCGCGTGGACTTCATCGAGCGTGGGCGTCACCGGCACGACCTGATGCTCCTGGCCGTGCTTGAAGAAGAGAATCTTGTCCGTGGTGGGCATCACGCCCGTGGTGGAGAAGTCCTGGCCGAATAGCGCGTTGAGGAAGCTTGACTTACCCACGTTCACCTCGCCCACGACGACGAAAACAAACGGCTCCTTCAGGCTGGCGATGAGATTATCGATGATCGCCGCCGACTCCGCGTCCCCGCCGGTTTCACGCAAGGCGGCGGCCAGGGCCAAAAGGTCCGTGCCGATTCGTGAACGCAGCTCAAAATAGTCATCGCCGATCATGGGGTTACCCAAAGTGCCGCTGGGGAGTGGCATCGCAACCCTGGAGCACGGGATTCGTCCGCCAGGAAGCCAGGATTTTTGAAATGCCCTGTGAACTTTGGCGCTTTGTACGCTGCGTTCAAATCATCACCAGCGTGTTCCCCATCCATGAAAACGTTTCTCTGCCTCCTCCTGTTCTCCGTTAGCGCCCTCGCCGCGAAGCCGAACATCGTCTTCATCTTCGTCGATAACTTCGGCAACGGCGACCTGGGCTGTTTTGGCTCCAAACTGCATCGCACACCGAATGTGGACCGGCTGGCGGCGGAGGGGACGAAGTTCACGAGCTTTTATGTGGCCAGCGGCGTCTGCACGCCGAGCCGAGCATCACTTATGACGGGCTGCTATCCTCGCCGTGTGAACATGCAGGCCAGCGCCACGGGTGGCGCGGTGCTGCAGCCGGTGGCGCAGAAAGGGTTGAATCCGTCCGAGCTGACCATCGCGGAGGTTTTGAAAGGCGCGGGTTATGCGACGGCCTGCATCGGCAAATGGCATCTCGGGGATCAGCCGGAGTTTCTGCCCACGCGGCAGGGATTCGACGAGTTTTTCGGCATTCCTTACAGCGATGACATGACGAAGGACAAAAAGCCGGATCTCTGGCCGGAGCTGCCGCTGATGCGCGGCGAAAAAGTCATCGAGGCGCCGACGGACCGCGATCACCTGGTGAAACGCTGCACGGAAGAGGCGATCCGCTTTATCGAGGCGCACCAAAACGGGCCGTTTTTCCTCTACCTGCCTCACACCATGCCCGGATCGACCCAGCATCCGTTTTCGAGCGCGAAATTTCGCGGCAAAAGCGCCAACGGTGAGTACGGCGACTCGGTGGAGGAGCTCGACTGGAGCACGGGCGAGATCATGGCCGCGCTGAAGCGTTTGAAGCTCGAAGAAAACACTTTGGTCGTCTGGACTTCTGACAACGGCGCGGCCAGACGCAATCCTCCGCAAGGCAGCAACGCGCCCTACCGCGGCTGGGGCTACGACACCTCCGAAGGCGCGATGCGCATGCCCTGCGTGATGCGCTGGCCGGGAAAAATCCCCGCCGGAGCTGTGAACGACGCGCTGTGCTCCACCATGGACATGCTGCCCACTTTGGTCGCGCTGGCAGAAACCAAACCGCCTCAGCACAAGATCGACGGGCATGACATTCGTCCGATCCTGTTCGACGCGACGGGCACGAAATCACCCTGGGATGACGACGGCTTCTTCTTTTACCGCATGGAGCAGCTCCAGGCCGTGCGGGCGGGCGATTGGAAGCTGTATCTGCCGCTGGAGGGCCGGTTCGCCAATCTTCAGCGCAAGCGCGAGCCAGTGAAGCTCGCGCTTTACGATGTGCGGCATGACGTGGGCGAGGAGCACGAGGTTTCCGCGCAGCATCCTGAGATCGTGGCGAAACTGACGGCGCTGGCGGAGAAGGCTCGTGCCGACCTCGGCGATGTGGATCGTCCTGGCAGCGGCCAGCGCGAGGCGGGTTTCATCGAGAAGCCGATGCCGCTCTTGCCTTGAGACACATCGCCTGCTGTGTTGGCGCATGACCCGTGGCAACCGCTCGCTTATTTTGCTGATCCTCGTCATCTTGGCGGGCATCATCGTGCCGTTCTTGATCTGGGGCGCGTGGTTTGACTCGGTGCTGAGCCTGGAAGGCGCGCGGAAGTGGATGGAAGGCTACGGTTCGTGGGCCTGGGCGGCGGGGATCGCGCTGCTGGTCTCGGACATCGTGCTGCCCGTGCCCTCGACCGTCGTTATGTCGGCCTTGGGCTGGATGTATGGCTGGTGGATGGGTGGTTTGATCTGCGCGGCTGGCTCGATGCTGTCTGGAACCATCGCTTATGCGGCGTGTCGCTGGCTGGGGCGTGGAGCAGCGTTGTACCTTGCCGGAGAGGATGGGTTGCGACGCGGTGAGGAGATCTTTGAGAAGCGCGGCGGCTGGCTGGTGGCCTTGTCACGCTGGATGCCGGTGCTGCCTGAGGCGGTGGCTTGTCTCGCGGGCCTTTCGCGCATGCGGCGGCGCGTGTTTTTGCCAGCGCTGGCCTGCGGCTCGGTGCCCACGGGATTTGCGTTCGCGGCCATCGGTCATCTCGGTCATAGCGAGCCGGGCTGGGCCATCGCGCTGAGCGGATTCGTGCCCGTGATGCTGTGGCTGGCGGCGGCGCGGGTGTTGAAGCGCTAACGCATCTCCTGCAAACCAGCGGCCTGGGCGGCGGCACGCGCATGCTTTTGCATCTCACGACGTGCGAGCCACAACGCGATTGGGGTCAAAACTGCGGCTGCACCGGCACCGAGAACGCCGATCACGAGCAGATGCCGGGTGGTCATCATCAGCCCGGCGATGACGAACCACAGCAGGAAATTCCAGCCGAAGCCGCGCCGCACACGCAGGATGCAACGAACGCGAGTCAAACAGCGGCCTTCGCCGTGATACTCGGTCACGCTGAGCCAGGCACGCGAAACGGACGCCCACGGCCATGCCTCAACGTCAAACCAGCGCCAGCCATCGTCCTCGCGATGGAGAATGTGCGCGGCTTTGAGCGTGCGGCGCATCTCCTGCAGCCAGACGTCACGGCTGACACCGGTTTCACTCCAAAAACGCAGCGTGCCGAGCGTGATCGCGCTCTTGTGCGGCATCTCGGGCGGAATGATCTCCGGCAGCACAGGGCGGCGGCTCGGACGTGCGCCGAGCGTGATCATGCCGCGCAGCCGTGACCATTCGCGCACCACCGGCTGCATCAAACTCAGCCACCACAGCAGCGGACGATCCCCTGGACGCGATGTGGCACGCAAACTGACCCGCCACGCGGCCCAAACGGCAAACAACACGACGAACACACCCATCTCGAACTGCTGACAAGCCAGCGCGGCAAGGAGCAGAGCAATCCACAGCACGCCGGTGAAATGCTCCCACCAACGGAACGATGATGAGGCGTAAATGACCTGAAAAGCGCCCAGCCCGAAGGAGCCGTGAAAAATGCTGCCTTCGACGGGATGATCGGCGGGAAGTTGATCACCATAGATGCCACCGCGCCAGCGCGCGCCGCCCAGCGGGCCGAAACGACCGGGATGCGCCTTCATCAGCAAGGCCTCGGCATGTCCGTAGCCGAGCTGCTGCTTCAAATAAGCCTTTACGGTGAAGCGGCGGTGATGCCAGACCATCGCGCCTGGCACAAAGCGCAGCGTGCCGTGCTCGCGCAGCCGCCAGCAGACATCCACATCATCACCGGCGGATTTGAACTCAGCGCGGAAGCCGCCGATGAGATCGAGCGTGTCTTTGCGGATCGCCAGATTGCAGCCGGGCAGGTGCTCGGCCTCGGTGTCGTTGAGCAGCACATGCGCGGGTGCTCCAGGAGCAGCGGTCACGATGCGTTCGATGCCATTGCGCGGCGGTGGCGGGATGTTTGGCCCGCCAGCAGCCACGACGTGATCTTCCGTGAACGCATGGCTCAAATGCAGCAGCCAGTCAGGATGCGCGATGCAGTCGTCGTCGGTGTAGGCCAGGATTGATCCGGTGGCGAGCTGCGCACCGAGATTCCGCGCCACGCTGAGTCCGGCATGCTCCTGACGGTGATACTTCACGCGCTCGAAGCCTGGCGCGATCTGCACCGTGGCATCGCTGGAGCCATCGTCGATCACCAGGATCTCGAAATCGGGATAACTCAGCGCCAGCAGCGATTCGAGGCAGGGGCGCAGCGTGGCGGAGCCGTTGTATGTGCAGACGATGACGGAGAGACACGGTGGATTCGCGGGTGCGGACAGTTGCGCGGGCAAATCACGCGCCGCACCGCATGCGGGCCGCTCGTTGCGCTCACGATCCACGATGCCAAAGCACCAGCCGGTGACTTCCTGCCCGCCGCGATGCCATTCATCGGTGTAGGCGAACCACACTCCGCCGGCGGCACCGCCGCGCAGCAGGCAGTCGTGCTGCCAGCGCATGACCTCGGCCTGCTTCTCAGCGCCATGCGCGTTCACATCGAGTCCGAACTCGGTGATGAGCAGCGGCTTGTTGCCCGCGAGATTTTGCAGCCGGGAGAGGCAGGCGGAGAACGCTTCGCGTGACTCAAGATAGACGTTCACCGCGAGGAAGTCCGCGTTGCGCGGCACGAGGTACTCGGTGGAAGGATAGGTGGCGTAGCTGACGAGCGTCTGCGGCGCCTGCTCGCGGGCGATGCGGATCAGCTTTTCGATGAAATCACGCACACGCTCCGGCCCCATCCAGCGCACGAGCGTCTTTTCGATCTCGTTGCCGACGAGAAACGCGGCGATGCAGGCATGGCCGCGCAAACGCGAGGCGGTTTCCGTGATGCGCTGCTCGATTTCATGCCGCACGGCGCGGTCTGAGAGAAAATCGACATGCTCGGCCCAGGGAATGCCGACGATGAGCCGCAGGCCGTTTGATTCGACCTCGCGCAGCACCGCAGGCGTGGGCAGCTCGTAAATGCGCACGGTGTTGAAGCCGAGCGAGGAGATGTGGCGCAGATCCGTGGCAAGACGCTCATCTTCGGGGAATGGTTCCGAGCGTGAGTTCAGCTTGAACGGCCCATAACTGACCCCGCGCATGAAAAACGGCGCACCATCGGCCAGTTGGAGAAATTTTCCCGCCGTGACAACACGCACCGCGAGATTCGCGGGCGTGGTATGGGCAGACGGTGTGGCAGGACTCATTCGGGAGCGGATGTTGAAGCAGGGACGCGCCGCAGGCCAGCCGGATTCAACTCCACTGCGCCTCAGCCCGCCTTTTCCTGCGGAGCCGCAGGATCTTGCTTCGGCTCATCGGGCTTTTTCACCTCCATCACGACCCAGCCGTCTCCCTCTTTGGCGATGCGGCGGCCGTTGATGGCAAAGACGACGCAGATGCCAATGAAGGCCGCGGAAGTCTCGAGAAGAAACGGGGTGGTGAGAAAGGCAAACAGGTAAGCGGCACCCTGGAGCGTGATCTCCCGCGCTGTGTCATTCACACAGGCGGCCACTGTGATGACGATCACGAGGCCCAAGGCCCAGAGCACCGGCTCAAGCCAGCCGGAGGATCGCGCGGGAGTTGGTTCAGAGTCAGGCATAAGTTCAATCGACTGGAGCGGATTTTCGCGTGGAGATGATCTGCTTGGCATTCGCGGGCAGTGGTTTGCCCTCGGCAATGGAAGGTGTTTCGTCATCCTCCTCCACCGGCAGCGCTTTGAGCGCGTCAGGCACGATCTGGCGCTGGGCTTCCGCCACATGCATGCCCCAGATGGCCGTGCCGGCGAGAATGAGCACAAAGACCGCGAGCGCGGCAGGCAGCGGAGATTTGATCGAGCGCGTCCGACGCGCGGACGGCGCGGTGATGCGCTCCGGGGAGGCATCGAGATCACGCAGCCATGCGCCGTGAGAACGGGTCAGATAACGATAGTCACGCTCGCCTCCGAGCGCGCCCTCAGGCAGCTCTTCGAGCATCGCGGTGGCATCCACGTCCAAAAAACCGCTGTACTGGCGGATGAATGAGCGAGCGTAAGTCATGCTGCCGAAGGCGGCGAAATTTCCCGCCTCCAGGTAGCGCAGCCGCTGAGCGGGGATGCGCGTCTCATGAGCGGCGTCCTCAATCGACAATCCGCGCTTTTCACGCGCTGCAGTGAGCAGATGTCCAAAAGAAGTCGTCATGGTTGTGGCGCTCATAGTGACAGCATTGCTGCCAGTTGCGATGAAATTTTTCCCCCAGCCCAGGTCTTGCTCAAGGCTTCTGTGGCGCAAGTTTCGCCATGCTCCGGCCAATCTTGCTCCCAACCAGGCTCAGGATGTCGTTGTGATGAGCCGCGGGGATTTCGAGAAACGTCACGGCCTGCGGATGCTCCGCGGCAAGCTCCCGCCCCATGCGCGAGGGGATCACCTCGTCCTCGCCGCCATGAAAAATCACGAAGCGCGCATCGTGTCGTGTGACCACACGGCGCAGCGTTTTGCGGTTGTCGAAGCGATGCAGGTTGAGATGACAAAGCGGCCAGCCCAGAACGATGCGCCCCATGTCCGTCATGGAGGTGAAGGGAGAAATGAGCACACCACGTCTGATGTCGAGATCTTCCGCCGCCATCAGGGCCGCTGCGGCACCGAGAGAGTGCCCCAGCACGGCGAGACGCGGCTGCAGCTCGGATGTGGTGGTGTGAAGATGCTTTGCCAGCGCCTCGAACGCGGCCTTGCCACTCTCACGAATTCTTCCAGGTGTCGGCTGGCCTTCGCAGTCGCCATAGCAGGGATAATCGACGAGCAAATAGGCGAAGCGATCATCCCAGGCGTCGGTGAAATACAGCCAGTCCAGCGCCAGCGAGCCATTCCCGCCAAAGCACAGCCAGAGAGTCTGCGGCATAGCCCCACCTGCGGCACGCGGCGGGATGTAGAACGCTGTCTGCCGCCCCTGCGAGGTGGTGAAGGTCACGCGCTCGCCTTTGGCAGAGCGCAGCATCGTCTCGTGCTCCGCCCGGTAGGGATTCGGGTGGTAGATGAGCTTGGACTGGCAGCCGAGCAGAAAAATCACGGGGGTGAGGATGACAATCGCCAGGAGGCGCAGACAACGTTTCCAAAGAGTCATGGGCGGTGGTGCGAGATGATGCGCCGCCGACGGTCTGAATGCGATCCAAAAAAACGGAGACCGTCGCCGGTCTCCGTTCGAGAGCTTTCAGAAGAATGGGAAATCAGGCTTACTTCGCCTCGCCGAGGACGCGCTTGATGTCAGCGGCCTGCTGGTCGGTGCTGGCGGCGTAGTCCTGCCAGACGACTTTGCCGTCCTTCACGAGGAAACAACTGCGCGTGGCGAGCGAGAACGCGCCTCGGAGCATTTTCTTAACCTTGAAGGCCTCAACGATCTTGCCTTCGGGATCAGCGATGAGGTCGTAGGGCAGGGTGAACTTGTCCTTGAACTTTTTCTGCGCCTCAGGCGTGTCAAAGCTCACCCCGAGCACCTGGACGCCGTCTTTGGTCAGATCTGCAAAGGCATCACGCAAAGAGCATGCCTGCTTGGTGCAGCCGGGAGTGTCGGCCTTCGGGTAGAAGAAGACGACCGTGGGGCCTTTCTTGTAAACGTCGGCGAAGTTCACGGTGGCACCGTCCTGGTTGACGCCGGAGACGGCGGGGGCTTCGTAGCTGACTTTTTCACCCTCACCGGCGCTGGCGATGCCGAAGAGAGTGTTGAACAAGGCGGTGAGCATGAGGAGACGAGTTTTCATGAGGTTACGAACGGGTTGGGTTATTCGACGGTGGCTTTGAGGCCGGGAACTGCGGCGGTGAGTTGTTTTACGCCGGCCTTGGTGGCCTTGGACTGCCAGAGATAGACATTTTTGAGGCTCTTGATCTGCGCGAGGTGCTTCAAACCGGCGTCGGTGATTTCCGTGCCGTAAAGATTGAGGGTCTGAAGTTTTTTCAGGCCGATGAGTGATTCCAGCCCGGCGTCGGTGATCTTGGTCTGGCGCAGGTCGAGCGAGATGAGGCGCGGAAGCTGGCCGATGGTCTTCAAAGCGGCGTCGGTGATGATGGTGCGACCGAGATCGAGCTGCACGATGTTTTCCTTCAGCGGCAGGATGGCGGCGACTTTTTCATCATCGCACTTGGAGACACCGGTGAGGAAATCCACACGGACGAGCGGGCTTTCCACCTTCACGGGAGCGACCTGGGCACCTGCGGCCTTCGCCTTGGCGAGCACGTCGTCGGAGAGCGGCTTCACCTCTTTTTCGAGGGCGGTGAAGAAGAGCTCGTGCTCGCGCGGCTTGTGCGGTTTGGCCATTTCTGTGGCCGCACCGGCGGGCATGCCCTGGGCGCTGCCGAGCCAGCCGCCGAAGTCAGCGCCTTCCTCGATCCAGGTCTTGAGCAGCTTGATCTCCTCGGGCGTGAGATCATCGCCCTTCGGCGGCATGTGACCGTCATCATCCTTCGGCAGCATGACAGCCTCGTAGAGACCGCTTTTGTCCGGGGCTCCGGGGGTGAGGACGGGGCCATTCTCACTGCCTTTGACGATGGCCCAGGAGGCGTCGAGCCGAAGGCCGGCCTTGGGTTCCTTTTTCTTGCCGTTCTCCTCAAAGGGAGCCTTGTGGCAGTCGATGCACTTCTTGGTGAGGACCGGCAGCAGGTCTTTTTCAAAACTCACCGCGGCACGGGCGGAGGTGGCGGCAAGGCAGGCGAGGACAAAAAACGCGGGGCGACACACAGAGATGGACATGGAGTTGGTGGGGATGATAAAAGAAAAAAAATGCGGGGCGTATATTCCGCCAAAAATGGGGCAGGGATAACGCTTGCCTCTCTGGCTTGTTGCAGAGAAATAAAGACAGATCATCCACCTAATCATGAGCACCAACCCATCCTCCCAGGTCGAGGCCGACACGCTTCTCCGTCGCAGCACACTGGCAATCGTCATGGGAGGAGGTGCGGGCACCCGGCTCTTTCCGCTGACCCAGAACCGCGCTAAGCCCGCAGTCCCGCTCGCAGGCAAGTACCGTCTTGTCGATATTCCGATCAGCAACTGCATCAACTCCGGCCTGCGTCAGGTGTATGTGCTCACCCAGTACAACAGCGCCTCGCTAAACCGCCACCTCTCACGCACTTACCGCTTTGACCAGTTTACGCGTGGCTTTGTCGAGGTGCTCGCCGCGCAGCAGACTCCAGAGGGCGAGCGCTGGTACCAGGGCACCGCCGACGCCGTGCGGCAGAACCTGCGCTATTTTCTCGAAGGAGCGCACGACTATTTTCTCATCCTCAGCGGCGACCAGCTCTACCGCATGGACTTCCGCAAGGTCATGCGCCAGCACATCGCCAGCGAGGCGGACCTGACCATCGCCACGCTGCCGGTGAACGCCCGTGACGCCACCGGCTTCGGCATCATGCGCGCCGACACGGACAACCGCATCCACGAGTTCGTCGAGAAGCCGAAAGATCCTGCCGCGCTCAAAAAACTGCGCATGCCGGAAGAAACCCTGCGCAGCCTCGGCCTGGACACCTCCGAGCCGCAGTACCAGGCATCCATGGGCATCTATATCTTCAACCGCAAGGTGCTGGAGGAATGCCTGGACAACACCCACAACGACTTCGGCAAGCACATCATCCCCACGGCAATCAAGGAACGCCGCGTGCATGCCTACAACTTCCACGGTTACTGGGAGGACATCGGCACCATCCGCTCCTTCTTCCAGGCAAACCTGGACCTGTGCAAGCTGGTGCCGCAGTTCGACTTCTTCGACTCCACGGCACCCATTTTCTCCCATTCACGCTCCCTGCCTGCCACGAAGATCAACGGCGGCACCATCCGTGAGGCCTTGCTGGCCGATGGTTGCATCCTCACCGACGCGCACATCGAGACCGCCGTCATCGGCGTGCGTTCGCAGATCGAGGCTGGCACCACCATCCGCGACAGCATCATCATGGGCGCGGACTTCTACGCGGGTGCCGTCGGCACCGATCACAGCCGCCCGCCTCCTGGCATCGGCCGGAACTGCCGGATCGAACGCGCGATCATCGACAAAAACGTCCACATTGGCGACAACGTCGTCATCACCCCGGAAGGCAAGCCCAGCGAGATGGACGCCGAAAACTACTACATCCGCGACGGCATCGTCTGCGTGCCCAAGGACGCGGTCATCCCGGCCGGGACGTGGATCTGAGGCGGCGCTCCATTTTCATGCTTCACAAAAACAGGCGGCTGCGCTACAAACGCCGCCATGAAGCACCCGACCTGTGTTTTTCTCGCCCTCCTGCTGACACTGGCTCAAACGAGCGGACAGTCGTCTGAACTCCGTACTTTCACCAACGCCTCCGGAAAAGCCATCCAGGCCAGGCTGGTCGGTGTGGAGGGCGTGAACGCGATCATCGAGATGGCGACAGGCCAGAGGTTCACGTTGGCGGTCACGCAATTTTCCGCCGCAGATCAGGCCTATATCAAACAGGCTTCCGCTACCTTGGCACCCGCATCTGCTCCAGCAGCCACCAGCACGGCCTACAAACCCGGTCCGAAAGATAAACTAGAGCCTGCGGTGGTGAATGAAGCTGTCGGCCAGCCGTTGTTCAGCGAGACACCGCTCTGGACTTCATCCGCCGCCGAAACCGCGGAAAAACTAGGCATCCCTCCCGAGTCCAAGACCAAAACGTCCAGCAGCTTCCGCTCCTACACCAAGGATGATTACCTCATGTTCGGCGCTCATCCCTTCTCCGTGGCGATGTATGCCGAAAATGACAAGATCACCAGCTTCTCGCTCGTCTTTGCCAACAAGGGAGATCTCTTCAGCGCCAGAGGCGGTGGTGAGATGCACTTCGACAAGGACACGCCGCCCGCGCAGGCCGCGATGATCGTCAAAAAGGCCATGGACAAGGATCTGGCGGCGATTTCCGCGACTCTCTCCAAACAACTAGGCGAGCCGAAGAAAGAGCGCTTCGGTGAGAAAGCCGGACGCATGAACATGCAACGTTGGGACTGGCGCGGACACTCTATCCTGCTCGCCGAAGCCGAGGGCGAGTATGTCGGCATCCAGATCGTCACCACCGCCTTTGCGGACGCCGGTGGCAAGGTGGAGAGCGTGACCGACAGCATCATCCGTCCCCGTGCGCTGGCAAATCTTGAAAAACGTGAAGGCGGTGATGTCGTCATCAGTGACATTCCGATGGTCGATCAAGGCCCCAAAGGCTACTGCGCCCCTGCCACGGCAGAGCGCGCCATGCGCTACCTTGGCATCCCGGCGGACATGTACATCCTCGCCAACGCCGGACAGACCGGCTTTGGCGGCGGCACCAACGTCGATATGATGCTCTCAGGCATGGCCGCGCAGATTCGCAGCAAGCGCCGCTCGTTTGATTCCTGGCAGAGCGAGCTGAAGCTCAAGGAAATCGCCAAATACATCGACAAGGGTCTGCCGGTCATGTGGACCCTGTGCAGCACCAAAGGTTTCAACGACACCGCCAACAAGCGCACCAAGGAGCGCAAGACCGTGACGGACTGGACCGCATGGCGGGAAAAAGTCACCGCCGAGGCCGCGACCAATTCCCTGCCCAAGGACAAGGACACCCGCCACATTGTCCTCATCATCGGCTACAACAAGGACACCAACGAGATGGCCTTCAGCGACAGTTGGGGAGACAATTTCAAGGAACGCTGGATCACGCTCCAGGAGGCCGAGCAGGTTTCTGACGGGCGTTTTTATGTCGTGGGTTTTTGATCCGGCGAATCACTGCGGAACCAGCTCCACCGCCTTGTAGCAGCGGTGGTCGAGCAACGAAGGCAGCAGGCCTTTGACCTCAGGGCGCATTAGATACGAATGCGTGTACCAATAGATCGGCAGCATGGGGGCTTCGTTGAGCAGCAGAGTCTCGGCTTCACTGAGAATTAGCAGACGTTTGGCTGCGTCACCCTCACGGAAGCTCTGATTGATGAGCTCGTCATAGCGTGGATCGCCCCAGCCGGTGTTGTTGTTGCCGTCGCCGGTCTGCCAGATGGTCAGGAAGGTGGAGGGATCAAGGTAGTCTCCTCCCCAGCCAAAGCGGGCGATCTGATAGTCAAACTTGCGTTGGGATTCAAGATAGACACCCCAGTCCTGATTCAAAACACCGGCGGGAATTTTAAGATGCTGCTTCCACATGGACTGCACGGCCTCGGCGAGCGTGCGGTGGGACTCGCTGGTGTTGATCAGGATGTCGAACGGAGGAAAACCTTTGCCGTCAGGGAAGCCGGCCTCGGCGAGGAGGCGTCGTGCCTCCACCGGATCGAAGCGCATGATGTCGGGGACTTGGTAGTCAGGATTGCAGCCGGGCGGCGTGAGTCCGGTGGCGGGTTGTTGGCCGGCACGGAGGATGTTCCGCGTGATGCTCTCGCGGTCGATGGCCAGGGCAAGAGCGCGGCGCACCAGCGGGTTGTCGAAGGGCTTCTTCTTGGTGTTGCAGCGGTACATGTAAACGCTGAGCAGCGGATCGTTGTGGAAGAAGGGCGAGTTGCTCTCGCGATAACCGGGAATCTTCGACAGCGGCATCGTGAGCGTGACGTGAAGCTGGCCGTCGAGGAAAGCGCGCTCCTCGGTGGTATCGCTGACGATGGGGAGAAAGACGATGCCGTTGAGATTGACGCTCGCGGCGTCCCAGTAGTGCGGATTGCGGTCCACCTCGATGGTCTGGTTCACCCGCCAGCTCTTGAGTTTGAAGGGGCCGTTGCAGACCATGTTGGCGGGCCGCGTCCAGCGTGTGTTGCCGCGGTCTTCCATCTTGCCGTGCTTTTCGATGACATGCCGCGGCACCGGAAACCATGCGTAGTGCTTCAGCATGCTCGGCAGGTAGGGCGCGGGGCCTTTGAGCGTGATTTGCAGCGTGTGGGAGTCGAGCGCCCGCACGCCGACCTGTGAGAAGTCGGTCATTTTGCCGGTGTGATACGCCTCGGCGTTCAGCATCGGGTAAAGCATGGCCGCGTAGTCGGCGCCGAGCTGCGGGGTGAGCATGCGCTGGTAGGCGTAGAGGAAATCAGCGGTCGTGACCGGCGTGCCATCGCTCCACTGGCCGTTCGGCTGGAGTTTGAAGGTCCAGGTGGTGAATTGGTCGTGCGTCCACGAAAGGGCGGCACCGGGTCCGTCACCATCAGGATTCTCCGGCAGCGGGGCGATGAGGCCCTCAAAGATCGCGTGGAAGATATGATGCTCGGGCTGGCCGCTGGCGAGCTGGGGGTCCAGTGTGGCGGGTTCGCTGCCGTTGCCGATGAGCAGGATGCCGTCTCGATTGGCTTCATCGACACGCGTGGGGCGATGCGTGCGATGATGATGGAACCACGCGATGCCACCAAGGGCGATGAGAAGAATAAAAACACGAACAAGCCAGCGCATGAGGCCCACCATGGCACAAAGCGCCCCGCGTCCGCAAACAAAACGGCCCCGCCGTGCACAGGCGGGGCCGCGTGGGGTTTTCAAAACTCAGATTCTGGCGCTACTACCTGCCAAAACCAAAGCTGAAGCTGACGCCGCTGCGTGGGCGGCTGTAAGAAGGGCGGTAACCGCTGTAGCCACCGTGACCATGCCCGCCGTGGCTGCTGTAGCCAGGATTGTAGCCGTGGCCCGAATGCTGCGGAGTCACCGTGACCCACTGGCCGACCGGGCGGCCGCAGTGGTCGTAGCCGACGATGCGATACACGGCAACGATCGGTGTGCCGCAGGAAGTGTAGCCGACAACGCGTGTCTGACCGCTGCTGCAACCGTGGTCCGCTTTGGCGGTGGAGGGAGCTGCAAAACCAAGAACAGCGGCTGCAGCGACAAGAGAGAGGATGGTTTTCATGAGTGTGTGTGGAATTTGTTCCGCACCATGTGACGAGGCCGCGCCAAGCCTATTCAGCCGTCTTGAAAATATTTTTTCAGCTACTGCTGCGACATCGACTTCGGATCGAACGCGTCACGCAGGCCGTCGCCGAGCAGGTTGAGCGCCAGCAGCGTGGCCGAGAAGAAAATGCCGGGATACAGCAACAGCCATGGGTAGGTTTCCATGGCGTTCGCGCCTTCACGAATCAGCACGCCCCAGCTCGCATCCGGCGGCTGGATGCCGAGGCCGAGAAAGCTCAACGCGGCCTCCAGCAGCATGACACCGGGCACGGTGAGGCTGGAGTAGATGATGACCGGACCCATCACGTTTGGCAGCAGATGCTTCCACACGATGTGCCAGAAGCCCGCGCCGCTGGCGCGCGCGGCAATGATGAACTCAAGGTTCTTCAACGCGAGCACCTGCCCGCGCACCACCCGCGCCATCGTGAGCCATTCCACCGCTCCAATCGCCACGAAGATGAGCCAGAACTCACGCCCGACGATGACCATGAGCAGGATGACGAAGTTGATGAAAGGAAACGCATACAGGATGTCCACAACGCGCATCATCGCAGCGTCGATACGACCACCCGCGAGGCCGGAGATCATGCCGTAAAACACGCCAATGATCGACGCGACCGCCGTGGCGAGCAGACCCACCTCCAGCGACACACGACCGCCGTGCAGGATGCGCGTGAGCATGTCGCGCCCGAGAGGATCGGTGCCCAGCCAGTGCGCGATGCTTGGATTCGTGGCCTTGAGTTCGAGATCCTGCCCCGCCTGGTCGTAAGGCGAGAGTTCAGGGCCGACGCCGCACAAAACCGCGAGCACGACGAGAAACCAAAACGCCCACGCGTTCAAACGCTGCCGCATGAGCCGCTGCCAGGCAGCGCGCATCGGGGAAAGACTCTGTTGGGGCTTGCTGCTCATGCTTGGAGCCGGATGCGAGGGTTCAGAGCAGCCTGGAGGATGTCCACGAAGAGATTAAAGCCGACGATCAACGCGGCGTAGAAGGTGGAGATGGCGATCGTGAGCTGATGATCGCCATTCGTCGCCGCTGCGATGAAGAACTGGCCGAGACCGGGCAATTGGAAGATCGTTTCGACAATGAACGAGCCGGTGAGCAGCCCTGCCGCCGCCGGGCCGAGGTAATTGAGCACCGGGAGGCTGGCGAGCTTCATGGCATGCAAAAAGACGACCGAGGTCTCACTCGATCCTTTCGCCCGAGCCGTGCGGATGAACTCCTGCGCCAGCGTCTCGCGCAAACTGCCGCGTGTGAGCCGCGCGATGTAAGCGCTGTAGATAATGCCAAGCGTGAGCGCAGGGAGCACCCAGTCGGACGAGTCAAACCATCCCGCGACATTGAACCAGCGCAGTTTCAGGCCAAACAGCATGGCGATCAGCGGCCCTAGCACCATGCTGGGCGTGCAGATGCCGAGCGTCGCCGCGAAAGTGCTGGCGCGATCTTCCAGCGTGTTCGGCCGCAGCGCGGCCAGCGCTCCCAGCGGCACGCCGATGGCCAGTGCGATGAGCAAAGCCGCCACACCCACCGCCGCAGACACCGGAAAGCCGGAGGCGATGATCTCATCCACCCCGCGGCCTTTGTAGTGATACGAGTCCGGTAGATCCAGCGTGGCGTAGTGCTTGAGTTGAAGGCCGAGCTGCACGATCCACGGCTTGTTCAGTCCGTAATACTCCTCTTGCGCCTTCCGCGCCTCCTCGGTGACATTGCGCTCATTTCTCACCGCGCCACCCGGCACCAGCTTCGACAGCGTGAACGTGATCGTGATCACCGCGAAGATCACGACAAGTCCTTGGACGATGCGACTGACGAGGAAGCGGATCATTTCGACTTCTCGTAAAGATCGCTGATGTCTGCGGCGGCGAGTTCGATGAGGTAGGTGGCGATTTTTTTGCCCAGCGCCTCGAAGTAGCGTTTCCCTTTCTCGGCGGTGCTGTGCTGGGGATCGCCGCTGCCGGTGTCGTTCGTCGCCTTGGACCATGCGCGCTGCGCCCATGCCCATTTTTCGTTGATGGCTTTCAGTTTCCAGCGGTTGTCCGTGCCTGGGCCCCATTCGGACTTTGGCAGCACCAGGTCGGGATGCAGATGCATCATGAGGCTGGTTTCGCGTTCATCGGCGTGATCGCCGACAATGGTGAAAATGTCGTCGCCTTTGACGGCGTTGAACCACGAGACGGTGGAGAGAAACATCGTCGGATGCCGTGCCTGAAGCTCGCGCAGCATCTGGCGGAAGTCGTTGCCACCGTGGCCGTTTATGATGACGAATTTCATCACACCGACGCCTTCAAGGCTGGAAATGATGTCTTCGAGCACCCTCATCTGCGTGGTGGGATTCATGTTGATGCAGAACGGCACATCAAGCTGACCGGTCTGCACGCCGAAAGGCATGTTTGGCAGGATGCCGACCTTCGCACCGGCCTCCCAGGCGATGCGGCCCGCCTCGGCGGCGATGGCGTCGTTTTGCAGCGAGTCGGTGGCATAAGGCAGATGCCAGTTATGCGCCTCCGTGGCCCCCCACGGCAACATGGCCACTTCGTAGCGCGTGGCTTTGACGTGCTTCCAATTCGTTTCGGCGATGATCCAGGGTCTCGGGCTCATGAGGTCAGTATGATTTTTCATTTCAGAGCAATCCCAGCCAGGATTTCAACGCGTGCTCCACTCGGTTCAGCGTCTCGGCATCACAGACAGTCAGGCGGCGCATCAATTGCACGTCGGGCACTGTGGCAATGGACTGCGCATCGAATGCACCCGGATCAAATCGCGGCGCGGCATGCGCCACCTCGTATTCGGTGCCGCGCAGACTGGTGGTGCGGATCACGAAGCTCACCAGCGCCCTTTCGTTATCCTGGTAGGGCGTGCTGAGGATCAGCACGGGCCTGATCTTTTGCACCATGCCCAGGTCGATGAGCCAGATCTCCCCGCGCTGGGCCTTCAATCGTGCCATTGCTGGCCCTCCCCTTCTTCCGCGTCGTAGAGGGCGAAAACGCTCCCGGCGGCATCGACGAGGCCGTCGTGCTCGTTGAGCCAGTCACGCACTTCCCGCCGTTGCTCCGGCGCGAGGGCTTCGATGGCCTTTTCGATTTCAAGAACACTGCTCATGGCGGCATGATAACGTCAGGTGATTCCATCTCAATCTTTCTGTTTTGCTCTCTCCTGTCGAAAACAGTCCGATGAGAGACGTTTCTCTCACCCCCAATGTTTCGTGCCCTGATTTTTCTATGCCTCGCTTCCATAGCTGCCGCCGAGGTGTCCTTCTCGAAGCAGATCGCGCCGATTTTGATCGACCAGTGCGTGGAGTGCCATCGCTTGGGCAAGGCGAAGGGAAGTTACCGGCTCGACACGGTGGAGTGGATGCTCAAAACCGGCGACAGCGAGGCCGCGCCCGTTGTGGCGGGCCAACCCGACGAGAGCGAACTATTCCGTCTGATCGTGGCGCATGATGGAGACGACCGCATGCCCAAGAAAGCCGATGCGTTGCCTGAAAAGCAGATCACGCTCATCCGTGAGTGGATCGCGAACGGGGCGAAGCTGGATGTGGCTGACAAAAAAGCCGCGCTGACCGCCATCACGCCAGAGGAGGAGAAAACCCAGGCTCCCGCCAAGTATCCGCGCCCACTCCCCGTCACCGCGCTGGCGCTGAGCCCGGATGGCAGCACGCTGGCAAGCAGCGGCTACTTTGAAGTGACGCTCTGGGATGTGGCCACGGGGAAACTCAAATCACGCATCGCAGGCATGCCCGAACGTGTGCTGGCGCTGGCATGGATCGCGCCAGATCAGCTCGCAGTCGTAGGAGGTGTGCCGGGACGTTCGGGTGAGGTTTGGATCGTGAATCCGATGAAACCTGCCGAGCGGAAGCGCCTCGTGAATGCGCGTGATTGCGTGCTTTCGATGGTCGCAAGCCCCGATGGCAAGCTGCTGGCCTGCGGCGGCGCGGACAATCTCGTGCGCTGCTTTGAGCTGCCCTCTGGCAAGCTGAAGTGGCAGATCGAGCCGCACGCGGACTGGATCATGGGCATGGCATTCTCGCCCGACAGCCTTCACATCGCCACGGCGAGCCGAGATCGCACCGCGAAGCGCATCGACGCCAAGAACGGTGAGATCGAAGCGACCTTCACCAGTCATGATTGCGCCGTGTTGAGCGTGGCTTTCACGCAGGACAGCAAGGAAACGATCAGTGGCGACCTCGAAGGCCAAATGCGCCGCTGGGATCGCAACGGCGACTCAAAGAAAGACAGCACGCTGCGCCCCAGCGGCCGCACCGAGGTGCTGGCGGTGGGTTTTCTCGACGCAGAGACGCCGCTGGCCGCGACAGGCAACGGCGCAATCGTCTCGATGGATGCGAAGGCCCGCAAGACGAAGGGCAAGCTCACCCAGCACGAGGACCGCGTGAATGTGCTGCTGCTCCAGCGCATGGACAAAACCACGCGTGTCATCACCGGCTGCCATGATGGCGTGGTACGCATCACAGAGGCGGGAAAGGCGGAGCCGGTGTTGCAATTCATCGCGTCACCGGGATGGTGACACGTCATGTTTGAGTCACGCACCGAGCCGCTCGCCCCACGCCACGTCTTTTTGCGGCGTGCGGTGAAGTTTTTCGGCCTAGCCTTTGTCGTGATCGGCGTGGCGCTTGCCATTGGTGTATTGGGCTATCATATCATCGCTGGCTTTGACTGGATCGACAGCTTGTTGAACGCCTCGATGATCCTGGGCGGAATGGGGCCGGTGGGAGAGTTGAATTCGGACGCGGCGAAGCTGTTTGCCTCGTTTTACGCCTTGTTCAGCGGGCTGGTGTTCATCTCCGTGATGGGCATCGTCCTGGCACCGGCGGCGCATCGGGCGCTGCATCTGTTTCACCTGGATGAGGGGGATCAAAAATCATGAGCAAACAACGCGTCGTCATCATCGGAGCCAGCAATAACCCAGAGCGCTATAGCCACCGGGCCTTGCTGCTGCTGCGGAAACACGGTCATGAAGTGGTGCCCGTGCATCCGAAGCTGGCAGAGATCGAGGGAATCGCCGTCGTGGCGGATTTAAGCGCGATCACCGACCCGGTGGACACCGTGACGATGTATGTCGGCGCGGCCATTTCGAACGGGCTGACGGAAAAACTGACCGCGCTGAAGCCACGGCGGGTGATTTTCAACCCTGGCGCGGAAAACACGGCGCTGGCCGATGCCCTGCAAAATGCGGGCATTGCTTGTGAAGAAGCCTGCACTCTCGTGCTGTTGAACACGGGGCAGTTTTGAACAGGCTCGGCAGGAGGCGGTCAGTAACCGTCATCCCCATGCTTGAAATCCAAAAAGCCCGAATCCACGAGCGCAGCCGCCTGCGGGCCAAAGGCGTGACTGAGGATGAGATCGCCCAGACCCAGCATCAGCCTTTCAAGCCCGCCTTTGTGAACGGCCAGCGCAGAAAGCGCGAGGCAGAGTCCACTGACGGGCTGCCCGTGAGCCAGTTCGCGTTTCGTCGCCAGGGGTGAGCAGCGGTCTTGCCCGCCTGACACGACCTGCTAGCATCGTGGCACACCACGCATGCCCGCGAACCGCTTTTACTCCTCCTTCGACTTCGAGAAACTCGACAAACGCCCCTCCCCGGACGGCGAGTATCGCAATCCGTTTCAAATCGACCGCGACCGCATCATCCACAGCAGCGCGTTTCGGCGGCTGCAAAGCAAGACGCAGGTGTTTTTGTCAGGCGAGTATGATTTCTATCGCACACGACTCACGCACAGCATCGAAGTGGCGCAAATCGGCCGCAGCATCTGCGCGTGGCTCACGCAGCAGAGCGAGGTGCTGGGGGACGACTGCTTCATCGACCCTGACCTCGTCGAAAGCATCTGCCTGAGCCACGATCTCGGCCATCCCCCCTTCGGACATGCGGGCGAGCGCACTCTGCACAAGCTGATGGAATCCTACGGAGGCTTCGAGGGCAATGCGCAGACGCTGCGCATCCTGACGCAGACGCTTTTCAGCGAGGGACGCGTCGGCATGAACCCCTCTCGGGCGTTGCTGGACGGCGTGCTGAAGTACAAGACCCTCTTCGCCGAAAAGCCCGCGCACAAGGCCAACCACTACCTCTACAACGACCAGGAACGCTGGCTCGACTTCACGATGGGCGGTCAGGCGTTTCCCATCGAGCTCACTCCCGGCAAGGAGCGCAACGGCTTCAAAAGCATTGAGTGCCAGATCATGGACTGGGCGGATGACACCGCCTATTCGCTCAACGACCTGGCCGATGGCATCCACGCCGGCTTCATCAATGAAAGCTGCGTCTCACGCTGGGCGGCAGACCAGACGCTCAGCAGCGAGGACAGCACCGACGTGGAGTTCCTCTGCAAGGCGATGCGCGACGGCCGCGTCGAGGGACGGCTGAACCGCCTCATCGGCGAGTGCATTCGCGCCACCAAACTCGTGCCGACGGCGAATTTCCTCAGCCAGAGCACGAAGCGGCATCAGTTCACGCTGGAAATTGATCCCGCGCAACGCCGCCGGGCGGATCTGCACAAGAAGATCGCGCTCGACCTCGTCTTCCTCAGCCCGCAGCTCCAGCAGCTCGATCACAAGGCCGACTTCATCCTCGTGCGGCTGTTTGAAGTGCTGCGCGAGCGCTACATCGAGTCGGTGCAGCCCAAAGGACTGCACCTCATGCCTGCTTCCATCGAAAAACAGATCCAGGCCGCCGAATCCACCAGCGAACGAGCCCGCCTCGTCTGTGACTGGATCGCGAACATGACTGACCACTTCGCCTTCCGCACCTACCGCCGCCTCTTCGACGCCGACTTCGGCTCGATCACGGATTTCGTGTGACCCGCTCCACGCTCTTGAATGCCCACGATGCCTCCAGCGCCATTCCCTCCCGGCATGTTCCCGCCCACGGCATGGAGCATGGTGCGGCTGGCGGTGGCCGAGGGCAGGCCGGGCGCGGACCAGGCGCTTGACCAGCTTTGCAGGCTCTATGAGCGGCCCATTCTCGCTTACATCCAGCGCACCGTCTGTTCATCCGAAGCAGCGGCGGATTTAAAGCAGTCGTTTTTTGCCCAACTGCTCGCCAAAAACATCTTCGCGGACGCGGAGGGCACGCGTGTGAGGCTGCGCGCGTTCTTGATCACAAAGCTGCAGGGGTTTCTCATCGACCACCACCGCCATGACATGGCGCTGAAGCGCGGCGGGGGGAAGGTGCTCCGCCTGGGTGACATGGACGAGGCGCAGCAAGTGCTGGCAGAGCCGGTGGACCCCGTCACGCCGCTCATCGCCTTTCAGCGTCAATGGATGGAAACGCTTGCAGGACATGCGATGGCCCAGCTCCGCGCTGATTTTGCAGATCGCGGGCAAACGACGCTGTATGACGCCATCGCGCCGTTCATCACGCACAGCAGCGACGAAAGCATCGCGGCGCTTTCCGCCCGGCTGGGGCGTCCAGAAGGCACTCTCAAGAGCGATATTTCCCGCCTGCGCGCCCGGTGCCAGGAGCTCATCCGCTCACAGATCGCCGCCACGCTGGACGATCCCACACCCGCGAATATTGATGCCGAGTTGAAGGAATTGATGGGCTGCCGGGGCAATTGAGCGATCTTTTGCAACCGCAGGCCGCAGATTCCGAAAGGTACTCCAAGACCTATGACCACTGACGAAACCCCAGCCGCAGACGGCTTTCATGGCAACAGCATCAGCGACCTTTTTCGCTGTGCTCTGGATGCCACGTCGGCCACGGAGCCGTGGCAGCCGCCGACAACGGAGCATCTGGCGCAAATGCTGCCGCAGTATCAGATCGAGACCCTCATTGGACGCGGTGGAATGGGTGCGGTTTACCGAGGACAGCAGGCATCCCTGAAACGCTCCGTCGCCATCAAGGTGCTGTCGGTGGAACTCTCCGCCAACTCGGAATTCACCTCCCGCTTTGAACGTGAGGCACAGACGCTCGCCAGCCTCAGCCACCAGGGCATCGTCGCCATCTTTGATTATGGGCAAACAAGCGAGGGGTATTTGTATTTTGTCATGGAGTTCGTCGATGGCACCGACCTTGCCCAGGTGTTGTGCGGCCAGCGGCTGGAGTCCGGCCAGGCATTGGAGCTGACAGTCCAGATTTGCGAGGCGCTCCACTACGCGCACTCGCAGGGCGTCGTGCATCGCGACATCAAACCCGCCAACGTCCTCATCACCCGCGATGGCCGCGCGAAACTGGCCGACTTCGGCCTTGCCCGCCCGCTGTCCGCTCTCAGCCCCCAGCTCACCGCCACGAACGCCGCCATCGGCACACCGGACTACATGGCGCCCGAGCAGTGGCAGGGAAAGGCCGACCACCGCGCCGACATCTACGCGCTGGGCGTCATGCTTTATGAGATGCTCACCGGCACACGCCCGCAGGGGGCTTTTGACCTGCCTTCCATCAAATCCCGTGTCGATGCGCGCCTCGACGGCGTCGTCATCAAGGCCATGCGCCAGGAGCCCGAGCGCCGCTACCAGCGTGTGAGCGAGCTGCGGGACGCCGTGGACAGCATCCGCACCACACCCCCGCCACAGCCTGCGCCGCGCCATCAGGTCCGTGCGCCCGCACCGAAGGCATCGCCGCCAAAGAAGACACGTTCTGCTTTTGAGGCAGTCATGTGGTCTGCCCTTACACTGCTGCTTCTCGGACTCGGCTGGGGAGTCTTCGTCTTCGTTGGAAACAAAGGTCAGCAGGTAGCCGCTTCGTCGCGGCCGGAATCCATCCCCGTCACCGAAAAGCCCACGCCGCCGCCCGCCAGCAAACCGCCGGTGGTGAAGCCAGGGCCTGTGGTGCCCAAACCGGAACCGATGCCCGTCCTCACGACAGCAGCAGTTACCACGCCGCCGCGACCAACGCCGCCTGAGCCCGCTCCCGTTCCTGCTCCAGTTCAAGCACCTCTTGCCGCCGAACCGGCCCCAGCCTGCATCGACATCCTCAAGGCCCAGGCTCTCAACTCCATGAAGTGGGTGCTCGCCCCGCTCGACTGCTCCGTGCCCGCCGACATTCGCCAAAACCTCACTCTGCTGCGTGAAGATCTGGTCGATGAAGGCAAAACCAAACCCGTCGCACCCATTCCCGCCTACAGCGCCGCCTGGCAGCTCTGCCAGGCTCTCCTCACCACCCTCGACGAGCGTGACCGCGCCCGTGTCGCGGCCGGTTACCGCGATGCCCAGGCCGCAGCGAACCAAACCAACCCCAACGAGACTCTCAACGCCCGGCGCAACTACATGATGAGCTGGCCGCAATACGCCCGCGAAGGCGACCAGCGCGCCGAACTCCAGCGCCAGTCCGCCACCCGCACCGCCCTGGCCAGCGAAGCCCAAAAAGTCGCCTGGGCCACCCAAAGTGCCAAACTCAGCCGCAGCCTCGACACCCTCTACGCCAAGTTCCGCGAAGCCATGCGCCAGTAGCCCGGCGTTGCGCCTGTTCAGCCGACATTTGCACAATTCTCTTCATCAGCGTTAAATCGGCACCCCATCAACGGTTAAAACTTCTGTCCGTTTGCAACCCTCCCGACCGCTTTGCGAATCACTCCTTGAACCTCCATGTCAATTTCATGAGACACTTTCCCGCAATCCTGATCTGCACTTTGGGCCTCACATCGGCTCACTTCGCTCCCGCTGTCGAACCCGGCTTCATCGATATGCTCGACGCGGAACACGCAAAGCACTGGGTTCAATGTGGTCCAGGAAGCATGCGCATCCAGAATGGAGTCACCCACAACTCATGCCCCGGTGAAAGCGGGCTTGGGGTCGCGTGGTTTGCCGAGAGAATGTTTGCCGACTTCATTCTCAAGGCAGAGTATAAGGGAGCGGCGAACGAGTTCAATTCGGGTGTTCGCTTCAGATTCCCCAATCCGGGGCAAGATCCCCAAATCATTTCAGAGCAGGGGTATGAAATCACCATCAGTAAAACGAACAAGAAAGACCCTTCACCCACTGGCTCAGTCAGAGATTCAAAAAAGGTTCAGAAGCCATCAAGAGAGATGCTCAAGGCGGGTGATTGGAACGAATTTGAGATCACCGTCGTCGGTCAGCAGATCACTGTCTTGCTTAATGGGGAGATGGTGAATCAAGCTGTGGCAACAAAAGCATTGAGTGGGTATGTCGGACTTGAGGAAAATGCCTTTGGCCCCGTCCAATTCCGCAACGTTCGCATCAAAGACCTCTCCGCACCCGCTCCCCAGATGAGCACGGCGGCGGTTCCACAAATCACCGCCGCCCTCACCCTCGACCCCAACCAACCCCTGCTCGAAACCTTCTCTCAGCTCGCTCCGAACGCCAGCGAATGGGTGCTCGCGGCGCTCGACGAAGGCGTGCCGCCGAACGTGCGGCAGAACCTCACCTACCTGCGTGAGGACCTGTTGGACGAATACAAGCAGAAGCCCAAAGCCAGCCAGGATGCCTACCGCTCAGCGCACCAGCTCTGCTCCACCATGATCGCCGCGCTCGATGAACGGGACCAGACTCTCGTGCAGGCCGGTTACCGGGCCGCCCAGGCCGATGCCAATAAGAACTTCAGCAATTCAGCCCTCGACGCCCGCCGCAACTACATGATGAGCTGGCCGCAGTACCAGCGTGAGGAGTCCCAGCGCACGGCACTCCGTCAGCAGCAGGGAGCCGTGGCGGACGTGAAAAAGGAGCGCCTGAAAGTCGAATGGTCCACCCGCACCGCCACCCTGCGCAAGACGCTCGACACCCTCTACGCTCAGTTCCGCGAAGCCCTGCGCCAGTCGCCCCTGGCGAAGTGATTGATTTTCTTTGCAACCCTCACTCCCACTTTGCGAATCACTCTTTGAACATGAATTCCTCTCCCATGAAATCCCTCGCCCGCTTCATCGCTCTCAGCTTGCTCACTTCAGCCTGCGTTCAGGCGCAGGAAATCAGCCTGTTCAACGGACGAGACCTGACTGGTTGGAAGGGATTGCCTGAGTACTGGTCGGTGAAGGATGGGGCTATCACTGGGCGAGTAACATCCAGGAATGTTTCCAAGGGGAATACGTTCCTGGTCTGGCAGGGTGGAGACGTAGCTGATTTTGAATTGAGTTTGAAATTCAAATTGGACGCAAACAATTCTGAAGAGTTGGCGAACTCGGGCATTCAATTTAGAGCATTTCTAGAGGACGCAGGGCGATATGGACTCAAAGGCTATCAGGCCGAATTGGACCCAGGAACACACCATCCCAGTGTCTGGCCCAACATGGCGAGTTTGATTGGCTGTCTCATGGAAGACCCTCCTGGCATACTACTTGGAGGCGTCGGTCAAAAGGCTCGTTCACATGGGGGTGAAGCTCGCCGGATGGTTGCACCGATTGTGGTTTTGGGTTCATTGGGAACCGAGCAATCTGTTGCGGCATCATATCGTAAAAACGATTGGAATGATTGCCGCATCATCGCAGTCGGAAACCACCTCCAAACCTTCATCAATGGCTTGCCCGCTGCCGATGTGATCGATGATGGCAATCGTTACAGCCGTGGTCTTTTGGGACTACAGTTGCACGGTCTAATGAAGGAAAAGACACTTCAATTCAAAGATATCAAACTCCGTGTCCTTACAGCCGGTTCTACGGCAACATCCCCCCTCGTTGGCACCGCTTCCATGCCTGCATCCACCATCCAGACCGACCCCAACCAGCCGCGCATCGAAGTCATCAAAGACCAGGGACCCAACGCCACCGAATGGGCGCTAACGCCGCTGGACGAAGCCATTCCGGCTGATATCCGCCAGAACATCACCTTTTTGCGTGAGGACCTGCTTGATGAAGGCAAGAAAGCCGCCAAAGCCAACCCCGAGGCCTACAAACTGGCCTCCGACTACTGCGACAAACTGCTCGCGGCGCTCGACCAGCGCGAACTGGCACGTGTCAACGCGGGTTACGCCGCTGCCCAGGCCGATGCGAACAAGAACTTCAGCAATTCAGCCCTCGACGCCCGGAGGAATTATCAGATGAGCTGGCCGCAGTTCTCCCGCGAGGAATCCCAACGCGCCGCCCTGCGGGAAAGCGAGACCAACAAGGCCGACGTGAAGAAACAACGGCTCAAAGTCGAACG
>Ga0209573_1002012_pt1 | contig 27790 bp, 22 predicted proteins | sample TNRBio252014_DNA_FD_185870 | JGI IMG/M metagenome (GOLD analysis project Ga0209573, IMG submission 185870) | Wastewater treatment Type I Accumulibacter community from EBPR Bioreactor in Madison, WI, USA - TNR Reactor_6/25/2014_ DNA (SPAdes)... | ecosystem: Engineered > Bioreactor > EBPR >... | reverse complement strand
TGTCCCGCGGATACTGATGGTGACGGTGTACCAGATTATATGGACAGATGTAACAATACACCCAAAGGTGCAATAGTGGATGAAAGCGGTTGTATATTGGTAGATGTGGATGATAAAGATTATGACGGTGTGCCGGATCATCTCGATAAATGTGCTGATACACCAAAAGGAAGCAAAGTCAACCGGGATGGTTGTCCGGACAGAGATGGAGACGGTGTTTTGGATCATCTGGATAAGTGTCCTGAAAAGCCGGGTTTACCGGTTTATGAGGGCTGTCCTGACAGTGACGGAGACGGTGTGCCGGATCATCTGGACAAATGTCCGAATACTGCAGGTCCTGTTTGGAACAACGGCTGTCCTGAGATTAAAAAAGAAGATCAGGAAACCCTCAATGTAGCGATGCGATCAGTACAATTTGAAACAGGTATGGCGGTTCTGAAGCCTGAGTCTTATAAAACTCTTGGGCAAATTGTTCAGATCATGAACAAATATCCTGATTACAATCTGTCCATCAGCGGACATACTGACAATACAGGATCCACTTTCAAAAATCAGATATTGTCAGAAGATCGCGCGGAAGCCTGTTTTGATTTCCTTACCGGCAGCGGTGTCAATTCACAAAGAATGACCCATACAGGTTATGGAGATACAAGGCCGATCGCCTCCAATGGTTCAGTTGAAGGCAGGGCATTGAACAGAAGGGTAGAATTCAAGCTGGTGCCAGCTAAATAGTTGAAAATCGCCTTTAACAGGCTTAAAAATAAGAAAAGCCCCTTGTGTTTTGCAGAAGGGGCTTTTGATTTCAACGCTGTTCAACTATAAAATCCAGGACACTTTACTTTTTTGTGATCATTTAATAAAAACTGAAATAACTAAGTAAGGAAACAAAATTCATTTCTTCTCTTTAGGTTTCAAACCATAATAGATCACCAAAAATATTCCGCCCAGGATTTGCAATCCAACCAATACAATCCGCAATGTTGATTGTTCTACGTCTTTCCCGGCAATGAAAAAATGAATGGCAGGAGCCAGGATGAATACGATAATGATAAGAATAAACAGATTTCGGTTCTTCATTTTAAAATAAATTTAAATGGTTTTAATAATAACATAATAATAACATAATAATAACGCATAAATACCGATTATAAAAAATTATGTATCTATTTTATTAAAGTAATTGCAATATTATTACAACATCCGGATTTCATGATAATGCATTTGAAACCTGATTTATGCAAATTATTCGTCAGCAGTTTAAAATAAATTATGAATGAAAATTATATATAATCAGCTGAATTTCTGAGCAAATAAACTATTTATATATTTTATTATTCTATCCGGATCCTCTCGAAAGGTTTTTTATAAATAGTTGCGGCATATAAAGGAAAATGGGATGGATACATTTCTTTTGTGCCCAGGATATATACCTTTTCAGCATGTGCGATCATAAAAAAGTCAACAAATGATTTTAAATAAACCTCGCGTTTTTCGCCGAAAGTACAATCCATATGAACCACTCTTCCTGGAATAGTATAAACCTGGTTAATTCCTTTAATTTCAGATAAAAAACGAGTACTGTCAGATGTAACAACAACAGGACAATTATTTTTTTCAATTAATTCCTTCAGCGCCTGCACACAAACTTCTAGCAATTTCTTTTGTTTTCTCTTTGGAGCGGACCTGAAATGATATTCTTTAAAGTCCCCTAAAAGAGATTGAAAACGAAATGTACAAGAGATATATTTCTTTCCTATTTTTTCCAGATGATGGTCTATCTCGTCTTGCAGAAGCTTTGTTGGAATGAATAACTCGTGGAATAAACTGGCAAAATCGAATTGTTTGTCAAATTTTTTATTTATATTTTCAAGATAATTATAATTTGCATATACACGATATTGCCTGTTTATGGGTAATTCCTTATACAGTTTATTTACACCTGGATATTTTTTGATGATTCTATATCTGACATCCCATACAGAATCACTCAATTCTGAATCGTCAGGAATCCAATCGTACTGCTTAGGTATCAAATAATCCGTCAGATTAAATGGGTGAGTAAATAGTATTTTAAAATTTGAATGAGTAGCTTTTGCCAGAGCATATAATGAAACCATTCCCTTAAAACGATCTGTCAAGCCTTTTGAACTCCTCCTTCCATCAGCCACGGCTATAATCAAAGGAACTTTTTTTGAGTAATGAAATGAATGATACTTAATTAACAGAATCCATTCCTTAATCCGATATGCATAAATTATTCGTAAAAGATTTTTGACTATAAAATCTATATAGGTCATTTATATAGTATTTTGGATAGTAATCCTGCTAACTGGAATTTGATTCAATAAATTAATACTTTTTCAATTAAATATGGATATTGAATTCACTACAAATCCTTCTCCACGATCACTTCCAAGGCATTTTTTATCATCCTGTCAATAGTTTCCTGAGGTTTTTGACTATAGGTTTTTTGAACCCGATTGGCTACAATGGCATTGATCGACATGGCACGATGCCCGAGTAATTTTGCCAAACCGTAAATCGCAGAGGTTTCCATTTCAAAATTGCAAAACCGGTGACCTCTGAAATTAAACAAAGTCAACTGATCAATGACTGGTCTCATAAATTGTTTTAACCTCAATTCACGTCCCTGTGGACCATAAAAGCCTCCTGCGGTGATGGTCATGCCCCGATGCCAATCAATAGGAAAACTTTCCAACAGATGTTTGTCTGCTTCAAAAATTGTAGGAATACAAATGTTAAGCAATTGAGGAAATTTGCTGGATATTTCCTGAAGAAATGCCTTTTGAAACGCAGATTTCGGATAATCATAAAAATTCATCAACCCGTCAATGCCAAAACCATGTGAGGAGATCAGGATATCATCCACATCGATATCTGCCTGTAATGAACCTGAAGTACCCATTCTGATAATGGTCAAAGGATTTAGTTTATCGCAAATCCGACGTGTTTCAAAATTTATATTTTTCAGTGCATCCGCCTCATTGATCATGATGTCAATATTGTCCGGACCGATCCCTGTGCCGATCACTGAAATGCGTTTATTGCCTATCCTGCCAGTATGAGTGATGAACTCCCTGTTCTGAACGATCGTATCCACCTGATCGAAATGCATGGTAACCCGTGTAACACGCTGTGGATCACCTACTGTGATGATCGTGTCGGCCAACTCATCTTTTGACAAGCCCAGGTGATAAACTCTGCCTTCCTTTAGTATCAATTCACTCTCTTTAATCATGCTCAATAGCTTATTTACATTATTCCTCAAAAGGAATATAAACGCAAAAATCATTCCGTAAATTCATAGATTTGACGATTTGAAAATTTGAACATAGAAAACTCTCATAGCACGACGATAAATGGTATGATCTTCTATATTTCAATATATGCCAATGTACCAATTAACTCAATAAATTCTACTTTTGTTTGTCGGTTAGAAATTACCAACAATTGAATTTGAAAGTTAACATTTGTAATCACTATTGACCGACAAAAATTACAAGATTTCTCGCTCCGCTCGAAATGACAGCGCTTTCAGGGGTTTTAGGTGAGAAGGGGGTAGGCGGCGGCAATACCGCCGCCTACCCCTTTCTTATAGAACTAACTGTCTGTCATTCCCGATGCTCATTTTATTCGATCGGGACAAGTCCGAACGAAGTGAGGAATCTCGAACACATATTTATAACCTATAGAATTTTTGTCGGTCAGTAGTGATTTATAATTAGTAAATGCTTAGGTGGTTAGCTAATTATTCAGTTAGTCTGTTGGATATGTAAGCGTATATTGAGCAAAAAAAATTAAATTTGTTGTAGAAATAAAATTTTTATCTCAAGAATAAATCAAAGGCTAAAAAACTGTAGACTAAAAGACTATCAACCTAAATAAACACTATAAAAAAACTATATGTCAGAATGTTTTTCACCGGTAGAAAAAGCGATGTGCTGTGAATTTGAGAAAAGATTTCCAGTCAATATCCCGTATGTTACAGTTAAAAATTTTCCGCAACTTGGTTTACTTACCGCATTGCGATTTCTGGAATGGGTAGCTGAAAATCCGGATGGAGTCATCAGTTTGCCTACAGGAAAAACCCCTGAATACTTTATTTCCTGGACAAAATTTATACTCAACAATTGGGACAAACCCGACGGGCAGGCATTCAGGAAGGAGCATGGTCTTCTGATGGATCAAAAACCCGGTTTGAAGAATTTACATTTTGTTCAGATCGATGAATTCTATCCGATCAGCTCCAGACAGCACAATAGTTTTTATCATTACGTACAAAAATATTATGTAGATGGCTTCGGTCTGGATAAAAACAAGGGTCTTTTTATCAATTGTGATGATATCACCCTGGCTGATGGCAAACATTTTGAGGAGATATTCCCGGAAGGAACTGTTGATCTCGGCTTAAGGTGCCGGGAACCAAAAACGCTTTTGGAAAAACTACAGCAACGTTCCATTTTTATGATAGACGACTGGTGCACCGCTTACGAAGACAAAATCCGGGAAATGGGTGGTATCGGTTTTTTCCTGGGTGGCATTGGACCTGACGGTCATATCGCTTTCAATACCAGGGGTTCTGATCACAATTCAACCACGAGATTGACTCAGACCAACTATGAGACGCAGGCAGTTGCTGCCGGAGATTTGGGTGGAATTGAGGTTTCCAGAGGTAAACTGGTGATCACCATTGGTTTACAAACGATCACATACAACCCCGATTGCGTTGCGATCATATTTGCCGCAGGAGAAGCTAAAGCGCCAATGGTAAAGAATGCACTCGAAAAACAGCCATCTAATATTTTTCCTGCATCGGTATTGACCAGATTGAAAAACGCTCGTTTTTATCTGACCACCGGGGCAGCTGCCTTACTCCAGGATGCCGTTTACCACTATTACACCTCAACACCATGGAATCAGGAAAAAACTGACCGCGCTGTCATTGATCTTTGTGTCCGCCTGGATAAATTTGCAGATCACCTGGATATGGAAGATCTTCAAAATGATCCTTATTGCAGTTTGATCCCCGGATTAAATGTGGAAGTTGTTCAGTCTGTTAAGGATTCAATTTTGATGAAAATAAACAGGGGAACCGAATCGCTGAGTCATCAGATGTTTTACCACACCGGTCCTCACCATGACGATATTATGCTGGGTCTTTTGCCTCATATACACCGTTTATCAAGGAATGAGACCAACAAGGCACATTTTGCTGTAATGACTTCTGGTTTTACTGCAGTCACCAATGATTTTCTGTACCATTTACTGGTTCACACCCGTGAATTATTGGTCAAAGGACTTATTCAAATGGTGAAATATGACGATTTTTTTACTGTAGGTTACAATTTTAAAAGAGATAAGGATGTTTACCACTATTTGATCAGGGTTGCCACAGGCAATGCAGACGAACGAAAAAGAGCATTTGCACACCGTATGGTGCGGAATATTACTGAAATCTGGAAGGTAAAAGACATTGAAGATCTTGAAAACAGCATAATGGATGTGATTTCAACCTTGCGTAACAGTTATGACGGAGAGAAGCTTCCCCCAAATATTCAACGACTGAAAGGAATGATCCGTGAATTTGAGGAAGAACTGGTTTGGGCATATTTTGGAATGACCCACAAAGAAGTCCATCACCTGAGACTTGGGTTTTATACGGGAGATATTTTTACAGAAAAGCCCAATAGAAACCGGGATGTGGAGCCAATTTTGGAACAACTCAGGCAGTTCAATCCTTCCATCATCAGCCTGGCTTTTGATCCGGAAGGCAGCGGTCCTGACACGCATTATAAGGTCCTTCAGGCCATTGCAGAAGCAGTACGTGCCTGGAGCAAGGAAACTGATCTGGAACATTTGAGGATCTGGGGTTATCGTAATGTATGGTATAAATTCCATCCTGCAGATGTTTCCCACATCGTTCCTGTTTCACTCAATGCAATGGGTGTTATGGACAATGCCTTCACCAACAGTTATCTCAGTCAGGTAGATGCATCATTCCCAAGTTATCAGTTAGATGGCAAATTTTCTGATCTGTCCAACAGGATCTGGGGCGAACAACTTTATCCGATCCAGTTACTCCTTGGCAAGCGTTTTTTCTACCAAAATGATAGTCCAAGGCTCAGAACAACCCATGGATTATTGTTCTTTCATGAAATGAAAGTGGAAGAATTCCTCGCTTCAGCCAGAGAACTGGAAAAAAGTATGGAAGGTTGAAGTTGATATTCAAATGTTCAAATGTGCAAATTTTCGAATCAGAATACAAATTGCGCGTGAATAACGTTATTATAATTTGTTTGATATAATTCGACTTAAATCTTAAAAATGTCCCGGCAAACACTTGATGATTTTTTTGGAAAGAAAGTATTCATGGTATGCTTGATAGTTATGTCGTTTTTGAATTTGATGCCGGTTGCTGCTCAGGGAAAATGGCAAACTTTTGAGAGCAAGGAAGCTGCTTTTTCTGTTCTTTTACCCGGAACTGCGATACTGATGGAAAAAATGGTTTCAACGCCGGCAGGAGATTTTTTGGTGCATACAGTGTTCACGGAGTCATCCACAGATTCAACCGGCAATTTCTTATATTTGGTCAATTATTTTGAAGTAAAAAACGTTGATTTATCTCCGGACAGCAGTTTTGATGCCTTCGTTTTCCTTGAAGACTTTATGGAAAATATCCGGGTTTCTGTAAATGGCACTGTTTTGTACAGTCACAGGGATCATTTTGATAAAAACCCTGTTCTGGAGTATCGCCTCAATTACCAGGATGACCAGCTTCAAATGAAAGGACGGATTTTGTCGGTTGGGCAAATGCTGTATTCACTCCAGGTTTTTACAGACAAAAAAAACTCACTCAACCGAAATATGGATGTATTCCTTAAATCTATTAAACTGTTAAAACCTGAGTAAAACAGTCTTAAGACTTGGAATACTTCATGAAATCTGATTTTTATACTTGGATTTTTCTCCTTACAATTTAAGGCCGAAGTTATCTAATATGATGTTTGGAAAATACAATTAAAACATGATAGTAAGCAATAAATTCATCCATTGAAGTCACTCCTACGATATTTTTTTTTACATTTGAGATATAACATTGAAATTTTATGAGTGATCTTCAATTGATCGGTTCAGTTGCATTGATACACCTGGTAGCAGTGATCAGTCCGGGACCTGATTTTCTTGTGATGGTCAGAAATTCACTGAGTTTTGGCAGAAGGGTAGGGTTTTGGACAGCCATAGGCATTGGATGCGGTATTATGATCCACATCCTCTATTCTTTCATTGGACTGGGATTGCTTATCAGCCAATCTGAAATATTATATAACATTGTCAAATATTTAGGGGCTGCATACCTTATTTATCTGGGATATGGAGCTTTTTTTTCTGTCTCAAAACCCCTGGAATTAGAGCAGCAATTGATTTCGGAAAATTCAACTATCGGCGCTGCGAAGGCTTTTCAAATTGGCTTCCTCACCAATGTGCTTAACCCGAAAGCAACCTTGTTTTTTCTGAGTTTATTTACGATGGTGATCAAACCGGATGTTGATCGGATGGTTTTTGGTATCATCAGCGTCATTTTGGTGGCAGACACCATGCTTTGGTTCATTTTGCTCAGCTATCTGATCACGTATAAGAAAATCAGAGTAATATTTGTAAAAAGGCAAAATATCTTCAATAAATTTTTTGGTATATTGCTATTGCTTATGGCAATTAAAATAATATTTGGTTAAAACCTGGGACAAAACAATGCCTCATTTTCGTTTTCTCCCAGATAGGAAACAGAAAACTCAAATGTTGAAAAGTTCCTTGTATGATGATAGATCTGATTGATACCAACATCGTAACTCATGCCAAGCAACAGGTTTTTTACCTGAACACCCACGAATGGCACCAGACTGGCAACTGCAACCGTTTCCAGATCTCTTACCACATGAACTCCCAGACCTCCGTGAAATACGTAATCTTCTGATGAAAAAGTGGACATTTTCATATTCACCCCGAGTTCTACATCCACAAATGGGTTTTGGGCAGTCACGATCAATCTTGGAATGACATGTGTATAAGCACCGGTTTTAATGCTGGCTGCTGTATGGAAGGTAAATTTAGGTACAAGGGAATTCCTGTCATACACCTCTGAAAACCTGAAAAATGAAAGGTTGGGAACTGTCAGGTGATGAAAAGCAATTCCAGTTTGCAATTCTACATTTCTGACAGGGGTGATCAGGTGAAGCAATCCGATACTGAGATCTTCCACAGCAAAATTATTGGCCGGTACAGGTTCATTGGTAGGGAAAGAATAGGCATCGACATGGTTAAACTGATCCCCAAAATTGGTTTGCTCATAATTGATATTTTTCTGAAGCACACCAAACTGAAATCCGAAACCCAGATAATGAGTGTTTTTGGGATTCAAAGATTTGTGAAAAGCACCGCTCAATGCAATGAAATTGGTATTAAAATCAATGCCTTCAATCCTGTCATTGACAAAATAAATACCTAAGCCCAATAGATCTTTGCTGGTGTTTTTAAACAATTTCAAATCGTAATTGATATCACCTGAAGCAGCAAAAGACTGAAATCCAAAATCCAACTGATTAGCCCATTGGTTGCGATACTGAGCATTGACACGAACTGAACCATTAAAAATACCGGTTAATGCCGGATTTAAATAAGGAGCAGTAACATACCGCTGACTAAAAGCCACATCCTGAGCAAAACCATATTGGAAAAATATCCATGTCAAAGCGAAAAGTATGTATCTGGATCGCATGTTCAATAAATTTGCGCAAAAATAGTAAAATTATAATATGTTCTGTCCACTCAATCAAAATTTAAAAGCATCTGACAGCGCTAATCAATGGGAAAATGATTTGAATGGCGCCAAAAACAGCCGAATAAACCAAAGCTTGATGCTATAACTTAAAACATGGGCTCTTAGTATCTTTTTGCAATATTTTTTAGCTTTAGATGTCGACCCTGAAATGTATTTTCAATTCATTTATATAATTATTTTCTATATTTGCGCTCAATGCAACTGAAATCTATATATATCAAAGGGTTCAAGAGCTTTCCCGTTGAGACTGTCATACATTTCAACGAGCGGGTAACAGGTGTTGTCGGGCCGAATGGCTCCGGTAAATCCAATATTGTCGATGCCATCCGATGGGTGTTGGGTGAACAAAAGACATCTGAACTAAGGTTGGGCGAAATGACCGATGTATTATTTAATGGTACGAAAAAAAGAAACAAAAGTGGTCTTGCTCAGGTAACACTGCATTTTGACAATACAAAAAACCTGATCCCGACCGAATACAACCAGGTTTCCATTTCCAGACTTTTATTCCGGAATGGCGAAAGTGAGTATAAGATCAACGATGTGCCTTGCCGCTTAAAGGACATCAAATCTATGTTTACGGATACCGGCGTCAGTTCTGATTCTTATGCCATCATAGCGCTCAATATGGTGGACGAATTATTGACCAATTCCAATGGTTCAAGGGTCAGAATGATGGAACAAGCTTCCGGGATCAGCAGATACAAACAAAGGAAGAAAGAAACCATCAACAAACTGCAGTCTACTGAGATAGACCTCAGCAGGGTAGAGGACTTGTTGTTTGAAATTTCCAACAATCTGGAAAGCCTTGAAAAACAAGCAAAAAGGGTTGAAAGATACAATAAGATCCGGGACGATTACAAAAACGTCAGTCTACAGCTTTACCTTAAAAAATATGACGATCTTCATGGTTCAACTGAACAAATAAATTCAAAAATACTTGAAGAAACTACCAGTTTAAAAGAATTTGAGGCCAAACTGGCATTGCTTGAAGCTGAACTCATGCGAGAGAAAAAGGAAATTGTGGACAATGAATCCAGCCTGAGTGCATTTCAGAAAGAGATCAATGAGCTTCTGGACAGCGTAAGGAAACAGGAAAACCAAAAACAGCTCTTACTTCAGCAACTACAACACAATCAACAAAAACTGATCCTGACTGAAGAGGAACAGACAAGACTTGAAAAACAGATCAGCGAAAATCAGGTGATCATCGGGTCACTCAGTGAACGCGTAAATGCAGAACAGGTTCTTCACAAAAACATTGAAGATAAAGACCTTCAGTTGAACAATGAATATGAAGCGGTTAAAAAATCATATTATGAAGCGAAAGCTGACCATGATTCCTTTACAAACAAACGAAAAACGCTGGGTGAATCCAAACACCAGGTGGAAAAATCTCTTGCCGTACTCGAAAACCAGATAGAAAACCTTGAAATCAGCATCCACAGAAAAAGGCAAATGATGGAGCAACTGCTTCAGGATTCGGACAATGTTAAAGAGGAACATAAACAAGCCCAGTTAAAACTGGATCAGCAGGAATTGCTGTTGAAATCTCAATTGGAAGATCATGAAAGCAAGAACGATAAGATCCAGACGCTGAGCAAGCAACGGAATGATTTGCGCAATGAAAAAGATAAAATTACACGACGATTGGATGCCCGTACGAATGAATATGATCTGATCAAAAGCATGCTCGATTCGCTGGAAGGTTATCCGGAATCGATTAAATTCCTCAACAAACATTTGGATACCAAACCAGTTATATTGTCTGATCTGTTGTATGCGCCGGATAAATATAAAATTGCCATAGAGAATTTTTTGGAGCCATATCTCAATTATTTTGTTGTGGATAGCTTTTCTGAGGCAGTGGAAGCGCTAATTTTGCTCCAGAAAGCACAGAAAGGGAAAGCCAATTTTTTTGTTTTGGAACAAATCCCGGAACAGATACCTGTGACAGATGAACTGGATGGATTGCAACCGGCATTGAATTTTCTGGAATATGACGAAAAGTACCACCGACTGATTTCCAGGTTGTTGGAAAATGTTTTCATCACCGATCTCGGTTTGGATGATATAGACCTGTTGAGTTCGGGCTTCAAGGAAGAACCATTTATAATTCTTGATAAAAACGGCACCTTTACGACAACCAATTTCTCTGTTTCCGGAGGCTCTGTTGGCTTATTTGAAGGAAAAAAGATCGGGAGAAGGAAGAATCTGGAAAAACTGGAAGAAGAGATCCGCCGTTTAAAGCAGGAAAATACTTCGATGGATGGTAAAATCATTGTGATTTCCAATGAGATCGGCCACCTCGAAGCAGATTTGAAGGGACATTCTTTGGAAGATTTAAAAAACAAAATCCAGCAAAGCCGGATACAACTGGCTCAGTTCTCAACTTCCTTGACAGGAAAAGTTCAACGACAGGATGCTTTAAAAGCAGAAGTTCATACTGATATTGAAGACATTGAACAAATGAAATCCCTCATCCTCAAAAACAGGCTATCGATCCAGCAACTGGAGGCAGAACTGGCCACACTTTTGTCCGGAAATAATATGAATGATTCAAATTTACAGTCCATTTCCGACAGACTGGCTGAAATCACTGAAACCAAAAACCTCCAACATATCGAACTGATCAAACATCAGAACCTGATCAATACATTGGAGACGGAACTGGGCTACAAAATGACAGATCTTAACAAGATGTCAGAGAAGTTTGAGCATAATAAAACAGTATTGTCAGGCACCACTGAATTGTTGCTGTCACTCGACAAGGATCTGGCTATTTTAGAACAGTCATTGGTGGCAGATTATGACAGGAAAAAGGAAATGGAACTTCATCTCGGTGATGTAGAAAAGGATTTCTACGAAAAAAGAGGGAAAGTCCACGAAATGGAAGAGCAGGTGACCGTAGAACGGAGGAACATTTCGCAATCAAATTTCCTGGTGAACGAACTTAAAGAAAAACTTCAGGACATTCAGTATAAAGTCATCAGTATCAAGGAGAGATTGCAGATCGAATTCAATACTTTTCTGGATTCAATCCTACAGATTGAAAGGTCCACCATTCTGCTTGCAGAGCTGGAAGAAGACCAGGAAAAACTTAAGCGAAAAATCGATAATTTCGGAGAAGTGAACACTCTGGCCATTGAGGCATATCACGAAATGAAGGAAAGATTTGACACGATTTCACAACAGAAAAATGATATTCTGACTGCCAAAAAATCGTTAATCAAGACAATTGATGAAATTGAAAAGGTAGCTACACAGAAATATCTTGAAACGTTTGAGGTAGTGAATATGCATTTTAAACGTGTTTTTACCAGGCTGTTCAGTGAAGATGATACCTGCGAGATCGTCATGGAAGATCCTGAAAATCCGCTGGAATCAGGTATTGAGATCATAGCCAGGCCTAAGGGTAAAAGACCAAAAACCCTGAGTCAATTGTCCGGAGGAGAGAAAACCCTGACAGCCATCGCTTTGTTGTTTTCTTTATACCTTTACAAACCAGCTCCATTCTGTATTTTTGATGAGGTGGATGCACCGTTGGATGACTCTAACATAGAAAAATTCAACAGGATAGTCAAAGAGTTTTCAAGGGAAAGTCAGTTTATTATCATCACACACAATAAAGCCACCATGGCTTCAGTAGATGTGTTATATGGTGTTTTCATGCAGGAAATGGGTGTTTCAGAAGTTGCAGCTGTCGATTTCAGAGATTATGAACATTTGGATACAGTGGGCGAAGGACAGTTTTTAAACTAATAATCAATTATTCCGGATTAAAAATGGATGCAGAAAAGTACAGTAAAAGAGGTGTTTCCGCTTCAAAATCTGAGATTCACGAGGCGATCGCTAAAATGGATAAGGGTCTATTCCCCAAAGCCTTTTGCAAGATTTTGCCAGATATAACCGGAGGAGATGAATCATATGTGAACATTATGCATGCAGATACTGCCGGCACCAAAACGAGCCTTGCCTATATTTATTGGAAAGAAACCGGAGACCTGAGTGTCTGGGAAGGGATCGTTCAGGATGCTTTGGTGATGAATCTGGATGACATGGCATGCGTTGGATGCACGGATCAGATCATCATCTCGTCAACTATAGGAAGGAATAAACACCTCATTCCTAAAGAAGTACTTGAGGTGATTTTGCATGCTTCCACAAGTTTCATTCAAAAAATGAAAACACATGGGATCAATATACACCATTCAGGAGGTGAAACAGCCGATGTGGGAGATATCGTCAGAACCATTGACGTTGGTTTCACAGCTTTTGCCAGAATGCGTAGGGAAGATCTGATCGTCAATGACATCAAACCCGGCGATGCGATCGTTGGATTTGCATCATTTGGCCAGGCCAGCTATGAAGATCAATACAATGGAGGAATGGGCAGTAATGGTTTGACATCAGCTCGTCATGATGTCTTTTCAAAAATATATCAGGACAAATATCCCGAGAGTTTTGACCCGCAAACAGACAAAACATATATCTATTCCGGCACTAAAAAACTGACCGACAAAATAAACACAGGATCTGGTGAAATAGAAGCCGGGAAGTTGGTTTTATCTCCTACGCGGACATATTTGCCACTTTTGAATGAGATACTTCGGTTCCACAGGAAAAATATACATGGCATCATACACAATACCGGTGGAGCCCAGACCAAAGTCCTTAAGTTTGTGGATCATTGTACCATCATAAAAGATAATCTGTTTCCTGTTCCGCCTTTATTCCGACTGATCCAGAACGAGTCTGTCACCGATTGGAATGAAATGTATAAAGTGTTCAATATGGGTCACAGACTGGAAATTTATACAGATCCAAAATTTGCTGAAGATTTAATGCAAACAGCCTCTGAAATGAATATAGAAAGCCGGATCATTGGCAGGGTAGAGCAGGGCGCTGAAAATCGTCTGATCATTGATTCAGCGTTTGGCAGGTTTGAATATTGATGGAAGAAAAAGGCAAAAATATTGGGATAACAGGGTAAAATCTATTTTTAAGTCCATAAAAAAAATTAGCAACTTAAATCCTGTCTTCCATTCAATTTTTTCCAATGGGTTGCCATTCGAGTTTAATGAACTCTTTTGTGTTTTCACTGACCTTGAATTCATCGCTTAACCGGTAGCCTAATACCCAAACTATAGTTTGCCTGTGCACCAATACGACCACTTTCTCTTTTTCAAATCTGTTAATCTTTGAATCGATCAGATAATCACTTAGTTTTTTTGTTTTACCACCCATTCCAAATGGACGAAAACGATCACCATCCTGCTTGGTTCTGATGATCAATGGTTCCCTGATGTTTTGCCCGTCGATGTATTCAATATAAGGATTTATTTCATCCTCAGTTTTAGTGCCTTCTACCCGGGTCAGGATCAGTTTTCCCATCGGCGTTTGTGTGATGCCGGAAGCAATACAATAGTTAAAATGTAATACCGGATCAATGCTTTTAAGCACCAATTGTTGCTGGTCAACCAACAAAACATAGTTCCCGGAAATAAAATGTTTCCCCTTAGTATCCAATGAATTAATGATCTGTGCACACTGATCAAAATTAAAACCATAAGGCTTGAACAGTTCAAAACACAACTGCTCATTCAGGTTTTTATTGGATGAAAAAATCCCTGTTTTATAATAAATGTAGCCCGTTTGATCATTTTTGCTAATAAAGGGTTCGGCATATTTTTTAAGGATGTAATGATACAGCATCCTCGAATCCCTGAGGTTTTCTATCGAATTGTTTGCATTGTGTTCAAAATTTTCATTCAGCAGCTTAAATGACGGAATGATCGCATGCCTGATATAATTTCTGGCATACTTTGAATCATTGTTGGATACATCCACCTGATACGGAATATTATTTGCCATGGCAAAACGTTCCAGTTCATTCCTGTTAAAACAAAGCAAAGGTCTGATGACACATTTTTCTTTATTCGCAATGCCAGTCAGTCCATCCAATCCTGTTCCTCTGCTGAAATGGAACAGAAATGTCTCTATCTGATCATTATGATGATGGGCCGTCAGGATAAAATCATAAGCATGCTGTTCTTTGATGGAGATAAAAAAACGGTATCTGTTCTCCCTGGCAATACTTTGAAAATTACCTGATTTGTTTTTATTAATGATAGACTGAATATCAATACGTTCTGAATAAAAAGGGATCCCGTATTTTTCTGCGTATTTACTGACAAATGATTCATCCTGATCGGATGCACCATTTCGTGTAACATGATTAAAATGCGCAACGGCAAAATTGAACCTGTTTATCCTCAGTAATTCGCACAAACACATCGAGTCCAAACCACCACTGGCTGCAACCAATAACTTATTTTTCCTCGTAAAAAGTTTTTCAGATTTAATATATGATAAAAACTTTTTATGCATAATGAAAATTAATACTTTTGCCCCGCTAAACGCAGTAAATTTAAAAAAATAATACAAATGAACAGAATTATTCTTCTATTAATTGCAGGATTGCTGATATGGGGACAAGCATGCAAAAACAATACCAGTTCAAGTGACCAACCCGAAATTGAAACAGGAAGTGATTTAGACACTTCGGGATATGCAAAGGTCGAGAATCAGCGATCTGTGAGCGCTGAAAGAACACAGGCTACCACAATGTTGAATGATCTGTATAAAGAAAATGTACCACCACTGGAATATTTTGTCACTCATTATTTTGTAGTAGATGCAGCTCATCAGGTAAAAGACACCAGTGCCACGTTCATGGCAGGAGAATGGTTTGTTCTCAGTGAAGACTGGACCTACAGATGGTATAAAAAAAATATGATGATCCATCAGGGTAAGTACCACGTTTCACCGGAAAAAAGCTTATTGATTTTTCTGAGTGATCAGGAAGATGATTTTCCTTCTGAATGGACTTTGGCTGGTCATGACGATGTGATTATCCTCATTGGCACGTCTACATTTAGAAACAATGATACACAGATCAAGTTGGATGCGAAAACTACGCCTCCATACAAGCTTTAAACAACTTCCGCATTAAGGAATCATTTCTTTTTAACCGTAGCTAGGAATTTTTTTTCTCCGGCTTTAATTTTTACAGGCAGATCATTTGATTTGGGTGGGATAGGGCAGTTGTACCCATCGCTAAAGGCACACCAGGGATTATAAGCCTTGTTAAAATCGAGCAAGAGGCGATTTTTGCTTATGTCATTCCTGTTCAAATCCAAATATCTTCCACCGCCATAGGTTTCTTCGTCATTGGTTTCATCGGTAAACGGAACAAACAGATAATTCGCATATAGTTCATTATTCTGGAGATCCGGACTGGTGTAAACCACCAATTGTAAGGGTATCCGGTCAATGTCAAATTTGAGTAATGCAAATGGAATATACCGTTTATACTTGCCCGAAGATGTTTTAAAAAGAAGGGTGTCCTGCTGTTCAAGCATTGTGACCTTTGCCAGGATACAATATTTTCTGTCTGGTGGGTAGAAATCCAGAAACTGCAGATCTTCTTTTTCAAGCGGACTTCTGTCCGTATGTAAAAATTCATTTTGATATGTGGTTCTATGAAGAAAAATCTCTTTGTTGAACTTTTTTGAGTTGACAGACTGGCAGGATGTCATAGTTAAAATGAATAAAGCAGGTAATAAGTATTTCATAGGTAAGATATTAGTTGTTTTTAATTGGTTAGCCTGATCTTCTTTATGGTTTTATTCATTTTAACTATGATGAATGCGTTAGGGCAGACCTTCTGTTTTTTTGCAATTTTTTTGTCGAATGTCCTAAATGCGCTCTCAAATAATACAAACAAACAGACTAAACAGATATCCCATAATTTCTCGCTCCAAAAATGAGGCTTCCGATCCTTACGATGGTGGACCCATGCTGGATGGCAATGTTGTAGTCTGATGACATCCCCATGGAAATTTCATTGAAATAATATGCAAATGGGAAATAAGCTGACTTGATATCGATGAAATATTCACTCAATAGTCCGAATTCCTGGTGGATGATTGCTTCATCATCCGTAAAACTGGCCATACCCATCAATCCACAGATGCGCACATGATGAAAATCGCCTTTAATATATTGATCCAAAAGTGAGTACAAACCAGATTTATCAAGTCCGTATTTTGTCTCTTCCCGGGCGATTCTCACCTCGAGTAAAACATCGATGATCCTGTCTTGTTTTTGTGCTTCTTTCTGAATCACTTCCAAAAGTTCAAAGCTCTCCACAGAATGAATCATTTGGACAAAACCAGCAATATATTTCACCTTGTTTTTTTGAAGATGGCCTATCATATGCCATTTGATATCTTTTGGAAGGTTTTCATATTTTCTTACCAATTCCTGAACTTTGTTCTCTCCAAAATCCAGCTGACCCTCATGGTATAAATCGAGGATAGCTTCTTCGGCAACAGTTTTTGAAACAGCTACCAATTTTACTCCGGCTTCTTTCAGTTCAGTTAAGAGGTCAAGATTCATCGCTTTTAGTTTTAAAATTAACTATAAAAAACGCATTAATAATTGGCCTAGTACGGATTACCATCTATTTAATTAGTGTCTGCAAGAAAACTCTTGTTTTTTTCGTCTTTGATAAGAAAACGTCAAGGACTAGGCTTGCGAAGTTTTTGAAAACAAGGAGTTTACTAATTGTAAATGACTGTTTCAAAAACAAGCATAACGCAGTATTTGGCGTTTTCTTGCAAAGACTAATTAGCGACCTGAAAGCACTAAGTCTTCATTAATAAGTTTGAAACAAATGTATTGGAATTTTGATCTATCTGTATATTTTGGTGCAGGCAACGGTTAAATTTAGAACGGTTATATTTTTCAATTTATTTTATGTATAAATAAATAGACCTTTGGATACATCGTTTGAGACGAAAAACTAAAAAAACTTCTCTTTATTGCTGTATCTGAGCCAGTTTTATAAGCTTTTCACTGAATTTGAAAAAAAAGTTTTATTTTTGCGCTCCAAATGGAAAAATACATACTGAACGATCCGAAATATTTACAAACAAAGTCCAAAATGAACTATGGAGTGTCAGTGGACTGTGTTGTTTTTGGGTTTGATGAAAACGAATTGAAAGTATTATTGATCCGTTGTGATTTAACACCTTACCAACATTTATTTTCGCTTGTCGGTGAACTTGTTGAAGAAGGGGAAAATCTGGATGAAGCAGCCAATAGGATATTATTGAAGCAAACCAGCTTAAATAATATCTACCTCAAACAGGTTAAAACATTCGGTTCAGTAAACAGACATCCATTTGGCAGGGTTTTTTCTGTTGCTTATTTTTCACTTGTTAAGGTTTCTGACTATAAACTTACCAACGGATCGAAAGCAAATGAAGCGCATTGGCATGAAATTTCAAAAATAGGTACATTAGCCTTCGATCATAACATCATTTTTCAGACATGCCTTGAAGCATTGCGTAAAAAAGTGAGGGAAGAACCCGTTGGTTTTGAATTACTTCCTGAGGTTTTCACCATTTCCCAACTACAAAATCTCTATGAGAGAATTCTGGGAATTGAGCTGGATAAAAGAAATTTTCGTAAGAAAATAATGAAAATGAAAATTCTCATCGACCACGATGAGATACAAAGCAATGTATCCCACAGACCGGCTAAATATTATTCCTTTGATAAAGTCAGGTATGAGAAACTTAAAAAGGAAGGATTGATTTTTGAATTGTAATACAGTTGTAATTCAATACTTTATAAAATTAGACTTAAAGTATTGATTTAACTGCTAAATTGAATGTTTTGAACAAATTTTCCGATTACCAATTATCTGATGCCCTCAGAAAAGCCATTGCTGAACTCGGTTTTGAAACACCGACCCCGGTCCAGGATGCAGCAATCCCGACGCTTGTCGGACAATCTTGCGATTTTATAGGTTTAGCTCAAACCGGAACTGGAAAGACAGCAGCATTTGGTATTCCATTACTGGAAAACATTGAGGTGGATAAAAAAATCACCCAGGGTCTGATACTGGCGCCTACCAGGGAACTGATACAGCAAACAGAGAACAACCTGATCCAGTTGGGCAAATACATGAAAGGGCTCAAGGTTTTTGCGGTTTATGGAGGCACAAGCATCAGCAATCAGATAAAATATTTCAGAGAAAATAGTCCCCATATCCTTTTGGCAACTCCTGGAAGGTTACTTGATTTACTTAACCGACGTGTAGTTGATATTTCAACTATTCGATGCCTTATCCTCGACGAAGCAGATGAAATGCTCAACATGGGCTTCAAAGAAGACCTGGACATTATTTTTAAGACTCTGACTGTTCCTCATGCCACCTGGTTGTTTTCTGCAACATTTCCGGATGAAATCCGCAGGATAACCAAAGAATTTATGCATCAACCTGTGGAATTCAAGGTTGCCGAGGAAGATAAAGTGAACGTAGATATAGAACATCAGTTTTTGATCGTCAAGAGAGAGAATAAAAAAGAATTGCTACGGAAGATTCTTGACAACAATGACGACAAAAGAGGCATCGTATTTTGCAGGACAAAAATTGCTACGCAGGAACTGGCTGATGAACTGGGCGAGAAACTGTATCCGGTTGCACCTATACATGGAGACATGTCACAGTCTCAAAGAGATGCTGTGATGAAAAAATTCAAGAACTATCAGGTCAATTTTCTGATCGCAACCGATGTCGCAGCCCGGGGAATTGATGTAAAGGAGCTGAATTTGATCATTCATTTCGATATGCCGGATGACATTTCTTATTATACACATAGAAGTGGAAGAACTGGCCGGGCCGGACATAAGGGTTTATCGCTCATGTTTGTGGCCCAATCCAGGAAGAATATGATCCGGATACTCGAGAAAAAATTGAATATCAGGATCACAATGGCCGCCATCCCAAGCGATTTGGAAATTGCAAAAATGAGACTATCCAGATGGGCAATGAACCTTGCACAGACTAAGGAAATGGATAACCTGCACGAAGATCTGTTCAGTTCTGTTTATTTCCATTTCAAAAATCTTAACAAAGAAGAACTGATAGAAAAATTGGTTACGGATAAAATCAGATCATTCAATATGCATGAGGCAGCGCTGAGAAAATCTTTCAAGGAAGAAATTGCATATAAACCAAGTCCTGCTTTCAAAGAATCCAAAAAACTGGGAAAATCTGAAAAGAGATTTAATAAAAGCGAATGGATGAGTTATTTTATAAATGTTGGTGTTATGGATGGAGTAGGGAAGAGGGATTTACTCACTTTTATTGCTGAACAAGGCGGTATTGACCCAAAATTGGTGCAGAATGTGTCTATTTCACGCACAAACAGTACATTTGATGTACATGCTTCCTGTTTAAAAAACATGACGAACAGATTTAAAGGTTTAAAAATGGGCAGCAGAAAACTCAGGGTTAACAGGAATCAGAACTGATACTGAGCACTTGCGTCACATATTTCGAGTTTCTATTTAACATAATGTTAGAATGATTGACAATTTTTGGATAGAAAACGCAATGTCTGAGAGATTTAAATAATGATTGCCTGGTTTATGGGAGATACAACAAAATATTAAAACCAGTTCCGGATAAAGATAATTATATTTGTATGATTGGTTGTTAGTGTTTGTATATTAATATGAATATAGGGTGATCTGCAAAGATTTAAAATGATAATTAAAAAAAATAATTAATGTATTTTGATCGTATGAAAGGGTATAAAAAATCTAATAACTCTTCATCCTTCGAACAAGGATCAAAATACCCGTTGATCATAACTGAAGGTGAAGACTTTGAACAAGTCAGGCACCAAGAAATTTCTATTTAACATAATATATATTATGGGCTGAAACATACTCTGTGAAGCGCATATTTAAAATAAAAGAACATATGGATACAATAGCAATCGTAGGAAGGCCGAATGTTGGCAAATCAACACTGTTCAATCGTTTGGCCGGACAAAGGATAGCCATTACCGACGATGAAAGCGGAGTAACACGAGACAGGATCTACAGTACTTCCGATTGGAATGGGAAAAAATTCAATATCATCGATACAGGCGGATTCGTTCGGGATTCAGACGAAATATTTGAAACTGCCATCAGAAAACAGGTTCAGATTGCCATAGAGGAAGCGCAAATTATTATTTTTTTGGTTGATGTGCTCACAGGTATCACAGACTATGATGAGAACATCGCTAATATGCTTCGCAAATCGACAAAGCCTGTTATTTTAGTTGTTAATAAAGTAGATAATTTTCAGAGAATGCTTGCGGCCAATGAATTCTGGTCAATGGGATTTGATGAAACGATCTTCATTTCTTCAATTAATGGCAGTGGTACGGGAGAATTACTCGATTCAATCTCCGCAAAATTGAACGATCATCAGGAAGATGATAAATTCCAATCAGTGCCAAAATTGGCCATCGTAGGTCAACCAAATGTGGGAAAATCTTCTCTTGTGAATGTTCTACTTGGCGATGAGCGGAATATAGTAACGGACATCGCTGGCACAACCCGGGATACCATACATTCCTATTATAATAAATTCGGGATTGAGTTTTTATTGGTTGATACTGCCGGTATCCGCAAAAAAAACAAAGTACATGAAGACCTTGAATTTTACTCAGTCATGCGCGCAGTTAAAGCAATAGATGAAGCAGATGTATGTATGTTGATGATTGATGCAACATTAGGATTGGAATCTCAGGATATGAGCATATTGGATTTGATCGTGGCTCGCAGAAAAGGTATTTTAATATTGGTCAACAAATGGGATCTGGTAAATAAAGAAACCAATACCGCTAAAGAATTTGAAACCAGGATCAAATCAAAGTTGGCTCCGTTTGATGATATACCTATTATTTTCATTTCAGCCCTGGAAAAACAAAGGATCTATAAGGTAGTTGAAGAAGCAAAAGCAGTGTATGAAAGGCGAAGCCAGAAAATTAAAACTTCACGATTGAATGAAGTGATGCTTGAAGCTATAGAAAGAGTATCTCCTCCGGCATACCGGGGAAATTTCATCAAAATCAAGTATGTAACTCAAATTGAAAAGGGATTTCCCGTGATTGCTTTCTTTTGCAACTATCCGGAAGAGATCAAACCGAGTTATAAGAATTACCTGATGAACCAGATCCGTAAGAATTTCGATTTCAGGGGAGTTCCAATTTCGCTGGTATTTAAAAAGAAATAGTCTGTGCCAAATGAAAGTTGAAAAAACAGCATTTGAAGGTTTGTTTGTGATCAAACCAAGTGTTTTCGGAGATTCAAGAGGATACTTTTTTGAAAGTTTTAACCATAGGGTATTCAATGAATTGACAGGATTGAACATCGATTTTATACAGGATAATGAATCCATGTCCGGTTACGGTGTCATCCGCGGTTTACATTATCAGTTGCCTCCTTATGGACAATCAAAACTCGTACGGGTAGTCGCTGGTGTAGTTTTAGACGTAGCTCTGGATCTAAGGCCTGATTCTGAGACATTCGGAAAGCACTTTTCGATTTTGCTGGATGAAGAGAACAAAGTTCAGGTTTTAATCCCCAAAGGTTTCGCACACGGTTATTCTGTTTTAAGCGAAACCGCTGTATTTGCCTATAAATGTGATGCTTATTACAAAAAATCATCCGAAACAGGCATTTTATTAAATGACAATGACTTAAACATCGACTGGAAGATACCTGAAGATAAGCGGAACATTTCAGAAAAAGACCTTCAACAAAGATCCTTTAAAGATCACATTCCATACATTTAGGGTAATAAATTCTTTATTTGAACATGAAAAATGTAAGAATTCTGCTAACCGGAGCAAAAGGTCAATTGGGTCAAAGCATAACGGATCGATGGGAAAATGATCCACAGATCGAATTATTAGCGACGGACATTGAAGCATTGGATATATGTGATCCGATTGCATTGGAACAGGCTTTTTCGAATTTTAATCCGGATTTTTGTTTGAATGGAGCAGCTTACACGGCAGTAGATCTCGCTGAAAATGAGCAGGAAAAAGCCATGACCATCAACGCACAGGCTGTAAAGAATCTTTGTATTGCCTGTAAATCACACAATACTACCCTACTCCATATATCTTCAGATTACGTTTATGACAGTTGGCCTGTAAAATTGTTGACTGAATCGGCTCCTACCCGACCTAAAAGCATTTATGGACAATCAAAACTCTTAGGTGATCAGTTGATAATCAATCACTTGAATAATTATTTTATATTCAGAACCAGTTGGTTATACTCTGAATATGGCAATAATTTTGTCAAAACCATACTCCGGCTTTCTCAGTCACGACCTGAAATTCAGGTGGTGGATGATCAATATGGTAGTCCAACCTATGCCGGAGACCTGGCTGAAGCGCTAAAATACCTTGTTTTAGCCGGCAAAACGCGTGATTTTCCTCCGTTTGGCATATATAACTTCAGCAATGAGGGTTTCACCAATTGGTTTGAATTTGCATCCAATATCCTTGAATTTGCGGGAAAAACTGGGTTTCCGTTAAAAAGGATCAGTACAAAAGCATTCGGATCGCCTGCTCCAAGGCCAACTAACAGCAAAATGAGCAAGAAAAAATTCCAGAAACATTTCAATTTTCCTTTAAGAGATTGGAAAGAAAGTCTCAGTGAATGCATTCAGGCTTTAACATAAAAACAATCCCACATAAAATACTGTTATAAATATTTTAGGCATACATTTGTTAGAATATAGAATTTGTAAATAGCTTTATGAATTGATAACAGACTTTATCAATTAGTTTGGCAAGTATCTTCATGGTATAGATCAGGAAGTCAACAGGCTGAAAAATTGCTTAATACTTCAGAAAACACAGTGATTCAGATGGGATTCATCAACTCCATAATCAAACTATTATTCGGAATTTTGCTGGTGATGATGCAGTTTACTCCGATTTTTGCTACGCACAACCGTGCCGGAGAGGTTACATTTGAACAGCTGGGACCTTTGACCATCAGGGCAACAGTTACGACTTATACGATGACAAGTTCAGTCGCTGCAGACCGTGACAGTATTGAGATTTTTTGGGGTGATGGTTCCAGTACTATGGCTGCGAGAGCCAACGGTTGGGGTGATCCGCAACCCAATGACGTAAAAATCAATTACTATATTGCTACCCATACCTATTCGGGACGAGCTACCTATACCATTTCCATGTACGACCCCAACCGGATCGCCGGCATTCTAAATGTCAACTATCCTGACAGCGCCAATGTGCCTTTTTACCTTGAAACGACTTTCAGTTTTTTAAATACACAATTTTTAGGTGACAATAACTCAGTGAGGTTGCTCGCTCCTCCGATTGATTTCGGTTGCGTTGGGCAGGTTTTCAGACACAACCCGAATGCATTCGATATCGATGGCGACAGTCTGAGTTATGCATTGATCATACCACTCCAGCAAAAAAATTCAATAGTTCCTGATTACAGGTATCCGGATCAGATTGGCGCAGGTCCGGAAAATCTTTTTTCTCTGGATCCCAAAACCGGAGACATCGTTTGGAATGCACCTATGGTTGCAGGGGATTACAATATAGCCTTTCGGGTCAATGAATACCGTCAGGGCATACTTATTTCAAGCACTATCAGAGATATGCAGATCCTTATCAGAGATCAATGTCAGAATCAAAATCCTGAAATTGAAGTTATTGAAGAAATTTGTGTTTTTGCCGGAGAAATCGTGCAGACAACAGTGAACATTTCAGACACTGATCCAGGACAAATGCTTCAACTTACCGCGTCAGGCGCGCCATTTATTTCAACCAAAAACAAAGCTGCGCTCACGAATAAGGACGTGTTTCTTTTTTCACCATTTACTGCAGTTTTTTCATGGGAAACAAGTTGTGAAGACGTGTCAGAGCAGTATTATCAGATTATTTTCAAAGTAAGCGACAACGGATTCAGCGATACTACAGGACTGACCAATTTGAAGGCACTCAGGATCAAAGTGGTGGCTCCCCCACCCCAAAACCCGACTGCCGATCCTGTGGATGATCACATGATATTAACATGGGACTACCCATATTTTTGTTCCTTTACAGACAAAGAATATTTCCGTGGATTTTCTGTATGGAGACGGGTTGGTTCTGCGAGCCTGGATCAGGACAAATGTTCAACAGGTATTGACCAAAGTGTTTATCAAAAAATTGTTTTTCTGACCGTAGAAAACAATGCTGTCCATTATTATTATGAGGATTTTGAGGTTGAAAAGGAATTAAACTATTGCTACCGGATCCTACCCGAATTTGCGAGGAAGACCATGGATGGCTTTCCATACAATCCTGTTTCAGGACAGGCAAGTGATGAAATTTGCAATTTCATACCTTCCAGCGCACCTTTGATCACCAAAGTGAGCGTTTTAGAGACATCTGCAACTGAAGGAAAGATTGAAATCAACTGGCAAATGGTTGATCCTGAATTATTTGACACGATTGCATTCCCTGGTCCATATACGATGCAGCTGAAGAGTTCAGAGAACGGAACTGACTTTTTTCCTGTTGTCCAGGCAGAATATTCAGGTGAAAAGTATGATGATTTATTGGCAGACACAAGTTTTATCCATGATCCATTGAACACGGCAGCCAGTCCACATCATTATACGATCAGCATGTATTTTTCCGATCAGAATATTCCTATGGGTTCAGCACCCAAAGCATCTTCGGTTTTTATTACCATTGAAGCAATTCAGGGCAAAAATCTAATCAAATACGAATCCCAGGTTCCATGGCACAATTCATCCTATAAGATTTATCGAAAAACTGAAGATGAAGATCTGTTTACACAAATTGGTACTTCTTCAACCAACACATACGAGGATTTTGATATTGAAAATGAAAAATCGTATTGTTATTATGTGATTTCGGAAGGCAATTACAGCTTTATGGAGGAAAAGATCATTTTTAATCAATCCCAGATCGCATGTATCAAAGCCATAGATTTCATTCCGGTATGTGCACCTGTTTTAACGGTCACCAATGACTGCGAAAATGCTCCGGATTGGATTCCCGGTGATGAATTGTTTAACTATTTATCATGGGATTTTCCTGATTGTCCGGAAAGAATTCCAGAGATCAGCGGATATCAAATATATTTTGGGCAGGATGCAGATCATTTGGAGTTGACTCATACCATGGAAGAACCGGATTTTAAAGCATTTAAGCATCAGGGGGACAATGGATTGCAAGGCTGTTATGTTGTGCAGGCGTTGGACAGTTTTGGAAATCCCGGAATGCAGTCGAATGTGGTATGTATGCAAAATTGTCCTGTGTACGAATTACCAAATGTATTCACACCAAATGCTGACCAGGTGCATGACACTTTTGTTCCGCGTTTTTACAGGCACATTCAATCCTTCAAGATCCAGATATTCAATCAATGGGGGCAACTGGTATTTGAAACCAACGATCCTCAAATCAACTGGGATGGTTCAAACAAGAAAGGAAAATCCCTTGCTTCCGGAGTTTACTATTATGTTTGTACATTGAGTGCGGGTCCTCCAATAAATGAGCAACAGCTAACAGGGTTTATTCATCTTTTCAGGTAAAATGACGTGTTGTATTGATAAAAAAATTTCCACCCGATTTATTTAACTATTTCTTTAACAAGTTACGGGAGATATTACCTGTGCTGATCGAATAAAATCTGATTCCCATCCGGATCACTGACTGTAAAATAGGCAGGCCCTTCGTTGTTTTCATCCATCAACGGAGTGATTTCCATTTCATTTAATTTCAGATGTTGGTAAATTTTTCTGATATCATCGAATTCATCGATTTCATCTGCATTTTGATCCCAGCCCGGGTTAAAGGTCATCATATTTTTGTCGAACATACCCTGGAACAGTCCGATCACAGTAGATCCATTTTTCATGATCAGCCAGTTTTGGTCGATATTTCCGCCAAATACGGCAAATCCCAAAGACTCATAGAATGATTTTGAAGCATGGATATCTTTAACATTCAGGCTAAGGAATTGTAAAGAAATAACCTATACATTTTGGTTTGTTCTTTTGCCCTTTTTCTGCGTTGTGAAATCGTTAAATAGCTATGACTATTCACCTCATTCACGCCTTGAAAAAGTACAAAATTACTTCGCCAAATCTGGATATCTTATTTATTTACAATTTCTAAGAGAAAATGCCTCAAGTATTAGATTCTCAGACATAGAATTTTATTAAATTTAATTAGTTAAAATAAAAGAATTTCTGTTGCATGTTTCTCGAGTAGTGCAACGGTCTTGGAATCGCTTAATTCCGTATGTTCATTCAACAGATTCCCGATTTGTCTTAGCGCAGGTTTAGAATAGAAAACATGCATATTGAGGTATTGCAATACACTGGTCAACTGATCCATTCCCAGCCAATTACCTGCCCTGCCAGAGCTTATTCCTATCAGCGCAACTTTTTTGTTTTTGAAAGTAAGATCAGGTTCATTTACGGAAAGCGCATCCAGTAAAACTTTAAGTGCTCCTGGATAACTCCCATTATATTCGGGTGAAATCACGACCCATTTTTTTGCTGGAATAAATAATTTTTTTTGGGCTTCTTTGAGCAACTGACTTTGCCCAGATGTTTCATACATATCAGCATGTAGCAAACCTTCCTGAAAATCCTCCAGCAAAAACAACTCAACAGTTTCGTTTGTATTTTCCTGTAGCAATTTCCGGTAATGTCCTGCTATTTTCGAAGTAAGACTACCCGGTCTGTTTGTTCCGGAAATTATCAATATCATATCTATTAAACCAACTTTTTTGCAAAGTTAAAAATAAATGAATTCGAGGAAGTTAAATTTTATTTATCTAAAAAAACAATCATTCAACAGGATTTTTATACAATGATTAATTTTCTGCCAGCACTTCTAAATAGTCTTTGCAAGAAAACGCCAAATACTGCGTTATGCTTGTTTTTGAAACAGTCATTTACAATTAGTAAACTCCTTGTTTTCAAAAACTTCGCAAGCC
>Ga0209573_1002011_pt1 | contig 27794 bp, 30 predicted proteins | sample TNRBio252014_DNA_FD_185870 | JGI IMG/M metagenome (GOLD analysis project Ga0209573, IMG submission 185870) | Wastewater treatment Type I Accumulibacter community from EBPR Bioreactor in Madison, WI, USA - TNR Reactor_6/25/2014_ DNA (SPAdes)... | ecosystem: Engineered > Bioreactor > EBPR >... | reverse complement strand
TACAATAGTTATGCCGCAACCTTGCCTTGGATAATGGCAAGCCTACTTTTTCTTACTGCTACCGTATGCGCAATAGTTTTTCTCTCATTAAACAGAAAAACAAAACGACCTAACCGTTCAACCGCAATGATCGCAGTTACATGGGTACTCATATTAATTGACGTTGCGATACCCGTAGCATTTGTCGCTTTTATCGCATTGATTATTCTTGCTCTATCTGGAATGTAGAATCAGAAGTTTGAATTGGTCCGCCGACAATTAAAAGTCGTGCTTTACCTTTACGTTGCTCAAAGAAATTCTTTGTTGATCTGTCCCCAGGTAAGGCCATCGATTCATAATTCGTAGCAATTTCAAATTTTTTGTCATTTACGACAGCGTTGAATAATGCATCACCAACGCCAAAACCTCTAAAACCTTCCTCAACAACGAACACATCTAAAACGACTGTGTGGCCTACAAGCTTGGCTGCAGCCAGTCCTGCAGGCACACCATCGCTTGTAACCTCAAATAATTCGTATTCATCTAGATTCTTAGATGCAATTAAATCAATTATTTGTTCATATCCTCGATATGAAGCATTAGTTTCGAAAAAAGCTTTTACTGATTTAAGGAATAAATCATTTGAACTTTCATAGCCTTTAACTTCGATGTTTGGCATATGATTCATGAAAGAAATTTAAGACTGGTCTGTGAGACGGTAATTTATTGCGTGAATAATCGTTTGCCGATTTCTGAAACCTGCCTCATGATCTTTAATGATTTCAAGATCATTTGGAGCGAATTCATCCAACCGGTCAATTATTTCTGGAGCACTCAATCGAGCGTATTCTGCTCTAATTTTCTCAGGCAATGTTTGGTCTACAGGTTCAGCGATAAAATCACCTTCACCTGAAACGAACTCACTAGGCACAAAAGTCGGGCCTTTTTTATCAATGATGATTGGCGGTGATTCTAAAGGCTCTTCCTGAATTGAAGCTATTGTTTTAGATTTCTGTTCGTTTGTTGGAAAGCTAGCCGCAGCACTCAGATTTGCAGGATGAGGAGTCATGTTTGAAGGTGCGGAACTTGTTGATGTATTAAGAGTCGACGTTACAGATTTGATTACTGAATCCATGATCGAAACAGCACCTAGAGCAAGATCTATTGTGACGTGTGCTAAATCTTCACCCTTATTTTTAGCTTCATTTGCAATATTTTCGGCACGAGATTTTGCGATAGGAGTTCCCATTGCAACTATTTGACCTTTTTCTTTTGTGTTAGATATTTTTTCTTCCGCACTTTGAGCAGTTTTGTTGAAATCGCGCTTACCGCGACTAACAAAAATGTTAAAGAAAGTCGGGACATTGTCTTTAGCGAAACCTAAAGCTCCCACTGGTGCATAAAGTAAAGCTTCTTTTATTTTTTCGACGTTCGACTTCTCCATGTGCTTTTCCCTTTGCTTGAAAGATAAAGATATATTACAACTAAAAGGGCCAACAGAGACAACCAATCCCCTATTTTGGCATAAATTGAATCTGGTCTACCCCAGCTAAGTTCTTCTGAAATCACAGTTCTTTCAAAAAGTTCCGTCTGTGAAACGATTTTGCCATCTCTTTCAATCAACGCGCTAGATCCTGAAACCGAAGCATGCACTGAAGCAATTCCGTTTTCTATAGACCTCAATTGGGTTAGCGTTCTATGTTGAACCGAGTTACCTGTTCTTTGATAGGAGCGATTATTGGTAGTAATTACGAGCAATCTGGAATCTTTGTTAAGTGCTTGTCTCACGTCCGAACTAAATGCTGATTCAAAACATATCAGTGTAGTGACTCCTCGAATTGTCTCATCTTTTGCCCCTGGAGAAAAGCCTGTTCCGATTTCATCAAAAATTGACCATGAACCAATTAGGCTATCTAAGGGTACATACTCTCCAAATGGAACCAATCTTTTTTTGTCATAAGTTCCTAATAGATTCATCTTATTGTCATAGAAATAATTTCTGTTAAAATCTTTATTATTTTCTGTAGCGATTGAATTTAGGACCATAACATTTCTAGTCTGTTTTGCCGAATTACTTAATGCAGATTTGAGTTCTTCATCATCCTCGGGATCATCATTGAATGCAGATTCAGGAAATATCAATACATCTGATTTGAAATCTATTTGCGAGGCTAAATCGAGGTGAGAATTTTCTATGTACTCGTCTTCTAATTCTTCCTGAGTTAGATATCGGTTTTTATCATTTCCTTGAATCGTCGTTACTAGTTTCTTTCCTTCAGTATCGTGCAAAGTTATAGGCGCTAAGAAATAAAAACTTATAAGCAGAATAAAAGTTAGAACGAAAAGTGGATGTTTAAATTCTTTTGTCGACTTACTTTCTGAATTGAAATAGTCAAAAATCATAAAAATGAAAACTGAAACGAAAACAATAGTAAAGGTTAGAAGCGCTCCCCCGCCTATCCGTGCAATCTGGCTAATTGGCGTTTGGACAAGCGTTGTGGAATAGGTAAGCCATGAAAACGAAATATAAGGCAAGTTTGCTTGAATAAATTCAAATACAACCCAACAGAAGGGGTAAATAATAAATATTGGCAGTTTTATTGGAACTCTAGTTATACCTTCGAAGAATAGATAAGCAAAGACAATTTGAATCGCGACAAATGCAATTAGCGCAGGTACTCCGAAAAGGCTTAGCCAACTGCACATCCCAACTGCATAAATGACCCACGAAGTTATAAATGCAACTTTGTATTCTTTAGATTTTAACTTTCTAAAATTTTCAAGAAAATATATCTGAAAACTTACAAATACAAAAATTAGTGGCCATATTCCATATTGCTGTTGACTAAATACGCCACTAAGGCCAGCGATGCAGGCAAATAAAATTACTGAAGCGGATGAACGAGATATCTTGATTTTCAAAGGTTATCGAAAATTAGACAAGAGATCTCGATTCAACTGCATTAAACCAGCTCGTTATGCGCAATCCCGACAAAGCATCTTTTTCTTGTCTGCAAGCATGTGATTTGGTAAGACCAAGAAGCATGAAGAACAGTGGAACTCTGTGCTCCGCCTTGGAACGACCTTCGTGCTTCCAGGCTCTCCTAGTACTTCGTCATCATCGTCATCATCAAGACTTCCAGCTGTGACGCGTTCTGCTAACAGAGCGTCTAAGGGCGCTTCGACATCGTCTGGGTGAAGTTCTTCTTCGAGGTCTAGAACGTCTTCGTCTTCTTCTGTCGAATCGTCCTTTTTCGAATCGTCCTCATCTTCTTCGTCTTCTTCATCTTCAATTAACGTGTCATCTACTTCGACATCGTCATCATCGAGGTCTTCATCTAAATCATCGTCTTCATCGAGATCATCATCCAAATCGTCGTCATCTTCGAAATCGTCATCAAAATCGTCAGCCATGTTTTCTCCTTTTTGTCGGGCGGATTATATCTCTAATTTGCACCGAAGTGTTGAATCTTGGGTGCATTTTCGGAAAAATATTGTTAATTGTCAAGCAATATCCCTTTAAATCGCGAACTTTCTATAATAAACACTCAGAACAACAAGTCGATGCGCAATATTCCGATATCTAGAAATTAAAAAAGGAAGTCTCTTTTTCACCTTTGGTGCCTAACACGAATGCTAGTTGTCTACTCAGTGCTGAGACTTCCCCCTTAGCCCCTGCTCCGCCCTTTAAAAGAAAAGGCATACGGGCGAGATATATTCAAGCAACTTAAGAGCCCCACGTCAAGGCGAACGATTTTGAATTTTAGAGTTGAAACATGCTAAGAAAATTATTAAATATTTTAAGCGTCTATAACTTGAGAGCGTTTCTTTTCTGCGGCTCGTTCGGAATTCAAACGTTCTAGTTCATACACTTCATAGTCAACATATTTCATTGCTTCAGCTAATGCTACGTGACCAGCTTCGTTCTTAATAAGCAAATGCATTTGTTGAGCCACGTCTCGATATGCAGGGTGACCTTGAGGTGCTGAACGCAACTCTGTTAGGTGCATTGCTTCGCGAACATTCATTTGCATCACGTATCTAATTTTGAATTGTAATGAAACGGCGTACGATGCTGCTACTGGAAATCTTTCTGAAAGTGCATCGAATAGGTTGCTAGAAGTTTCAAGTAAAGATTCGAATTTTTCTTGTTCTCCTGCTTCAATAATGGATTCAGGAACATCATAACCGTGATATGGAGTTAGCTGTTGCCATTCAATTGTCAGCATTCGGTGACGTTGTAAGTCTCGAAAAGCACCGTAATCACTGAGTATATCGAACCTGTAACCAGTTCGTTCAAAAGCTCGACCTGGTTTGTGCCTGCGGTTTTCTCTTTCGCCAACATAAGAAAGAAGAATATCTAGTTTGTCTTGAACAGACATTTTTTCAACATCTTTAATTATTTCAGTTTCACTTTTGTGTGATCGCGAATAAATGATTGCACTAACAACTTTATTTTCACCATCTGGATCAAAATCTGTAAGAGATACGGATGTATCTTCCTTTTTACCTACTGCGTGATCGTCACCAAATATCCTTTGGATATCTTCGTCAACATCGTCTCTTGTGTCGTTTAGGTAATTAACCCAGGCGCCTCCACGATCAGGCCGATCAACTCTTGCTAAAAATGATGGAATAACTTTTCTTAGTTCAGTCAACATTAAGTTTGCATATTCTTGAGCTTCTGGCAATGGGTTTGCTTTCATTCTCAGAAGTAGAGACTCATAGGCTTGTCCGGTTCCATACATTCCAACATTTGAAAGCGTTGACGCAGGGAGAAGGCCACGCAGAGAGTCGAATGCTTTTGCTTTTATTGTCTGCTTATAAACAAAATCAGAATCTGACGGATCTTTCGGATACCTAACTTTTGCCCAATCGATCATCTGAGGAATTAAAGCTGAATAGCCATCGAATATTGAATCGATATCTCCAACGTATCTCGCGCCCAGTGGAGAATCCAAAATATCGCTAGGTCGAATGTAACGATATCTACCTCCTAAGCGTGTGTCATAAGGAATATACCGAGTTGATTGTTCTAAGTAGGCCATAAGCCTTCCCCACTCGAGGATTTTGGTCAGAATGTTGCTGGCCTGTTCGCAAGCAAGATGCACTCCACCTAGCTGCGCTACCGAATCATCTCCATATTCGAAAAATACCTTTTGATACAGATCTTCCGCTCTTTGCAAACCGACTGTCGCATCGAATGATTCGTCGCCGGAAATATCAAGGTCGCCGACAAATTCATCTAAAAACAATCTTCGAAGGCTTTTATCCGATCGAGAATACCTCGCAAACAAAGCGCCCCGTACTACTTCAGGTAAATTGGTTAGCGCGAATACAGGACCATCGAGGTTCGTAAAATATGGTCGAAGAGCTGCTGATTCTTCTTCCGTGAAGGATTCACTTGCGTACATCACAAGCGTTTATTCTATGCCATACTTCTGGAGCGATATGGCTTAAAGGTCGATTTTTTTATGAAATTACGGATTATTTTGATTATGTACATCATTTAACTCGATATTTCTACAATATCTCGGTAACAGGCCTTATTTGTAGAACGACACAATGAGCCCAAAGCCTCATCTTCAGTTGCATTCTCGATCTGTCTTACCAGGTCAACTATTGACTTAATTACGCGTACAAAGTCCCCGCCAGTAATATCTTGATTACCCAAAATTTCATCTAGTGATTTCCCTTTTGCCCAAAGATAGGTACCGTGCATCATGGAATAGTCGAGTCCGCGTGATTCTTTGATTCCAGCTTCTCTCTCATCTTTATTGAATTTTTCTAAGAACTTTTCACTAGCTACGCAAAGACGTTCAAGCTCTTTGGTTGGAAAACTATCAAATCTGTTTGAATTATCTCCTCGTCCCTCAAAGACAAAAGCTGCAAGTAAAGCCGCAAGTTCAGGTGCTGAAAGTTTTACTAGTTGTCCCGACGTAATTAACTCGCAGATAACGATGTCCGCCTCGGAATTGATTCTAGATAACACTTTTCCTTTTTCTAGAAGTTCCCACTCTTGGACATATTCATATTCGCTGAGCAGTGCAAGTAAACGTTCAAATTGCCTTGCTAGTGACTGCCCTCGAGATTGAACTCGTTTAGTAAGACGCTTCAATTCTTTTTGACAAGATATGTACTCATCTAATAGTTCGGTCTGTGCAGCAGCAGACTTTGTTGATTTCTTTTTTGCGTTTTTAACTTGAACTTGTGAATTTCCTAACGCTTTTTTCAATGCAATAGAAGTCGAAACTCTGAAGTGTTTGGAGCGCGAAGAAGATTTAGAAGTTAATTCGATATTGGCGACAACTTTTACACCCGAGTCAATTTGATCGCCTGTTAATTTATGATTCCTTCCATGTGTATCAATCACGGAAGCGTATTGGTTTCCTCGCGGACTTCCTTTCATAATCACCACGCATGGCTCAAGATGTTTGAACCCGTCAAGCACATCTCCTGCATGAAGCGTCCGAATGAAATAATCTCCTGATTCACCAGCTTTATCTGTGGACTTATTATCGTCTAAATATCTAGTGCGTTTGTGAACGAGCGCAGCGAATTGTTTATCGGTTTGTCTAAATTCTTTACGAATATTATTCATTCGGTTTTGTCGTGATTCCAAGTTCCTCTCAAGAGCAACAACTGCATCATCGGCTTGAAATTGAGCAAACGAAAGATTCAGTATGTGCCTTGCATGACTTGGACTATACGCGCTTATTAAATTTGTCGCCATGTTGTATGTCGGATGAAAGGAAGATTTCAAAGCATATGATCGCGTTGACGCCAAAGAAGCAGCCTGTTCGAAATCGACAAAACGATTCCACTCGACAATGGCGTGTCCCGCAACATCGATTCCTCGACGTCCTGCACGACCAGTTAATTGTGTAAATTCGCCAGGAGTGAGGATGTCGTGACCTTCACCATTGAACTTTGTTAGTTTTTCGATTACTACTGACTTTGCTGGCATATTGACTCCGACAGCAAGGGTTTCTGTTGCAAAAACGACCTTTATAAGACCTTTAATGAAAGCCTCTTCGACAGCTTCACGAAGTGGTGGAATTAAACCTGCATGGTGTGGAGCGAATCCCCTTTCCATCGTGTGAGTAACTATGTCATATTCCAGAGCATCAAATTCTTCGTTAGAAAGCTCGCCAAGATGTTCATCACAGATTCGACGAATCTGCTCTCGCTCATTTTTATCTGTAAGAGTGACGTGAGAATTGAAACATTCTAAAAGCGCATCATCACACCCGGCCCTTGAAAAAATAAAAAATATTGTAGGCAACATTGAATGATCTGCTAAATATTCGATTAAATCGAACCTGCGAGGGGTTCCAGCGATTGATCCTCTTCTTTCATAGCTTGCTGGTTTCATCGCCCTATACAAGTCTGGATGAATGGAAAGATAATCTTTTCCGGAATGTGAAAGCAAAGGCATGACGTGCAATCCTTGCTTCTTCTTTTTAAAGGCAAACCAATACGACAATGGAACTGATCGAGTCTCGTGGATTACAGCTTGTGTTGACCCACGAACTGTTGTTAACCATTGAGCAACTTCTTCGGCATTGGAAACAGTTGCGCTTAAACAAACTAAATCGACGCTTAAAGGAAGTTGAATTATTACTTCTTCCCAAACAGCACCTCTTGAACGGTCTGAAATGTAGTGCACCTCATCCAAAATCACATGAGAAACATCATCCAGTGCCGTTATATCGACGTAGATCATATTTCGCAGAACCTCTGTCGTCATAATTACAATTTTGGCTTTTGGTCTTATGGATCGATCTCCAGTCGCTAATCCAACATTTTTTTCTCCATACAGTTCGCAAAATTCAGAATATTTTTGATTAGACAATGCTTTAATTGGGGTTGTATAAATAACTCGATTAGATGTCTCAATCTGGGTGAAAGCAGCGAAGTCTGCAACTGCTGTCTTCCCTGAACCTGTTGGAGCTGCGACCAATACTGAACAGCCATCCATGATGGCTTTGCAAGACTGAAGCTGGAAATCGTCCAGCACTAAACCTCTCTGTTGTGCAAACTCATTTAGGAGGTCCATCTTCTTTGGCCAATCTTGTTTATATGTTTAAGGAGTTGTTGCATCTCCCAAAGGACTGAGAGGAGGAACAAGAGTTGTCGGTGCAGTATCTACTGAACCAGTTGGAATTTGTTCTTGCAAATCGTTTGGCACCTGCGGAATAGTATTTTGAACTCCGTAATCGATGATAGCTCCATCTTCAACTACAAAATGATAATAAGATCCGCTCATCGCTCCAACCAAGATTGCACATACGAGGGCGAATAATATTCTGTGCCACATAGCGTTTTTAAATTCTTTGTCATGTACAAATCTGCGATAGAAAACCATGATTTCGGTTAACACTGTAGAACCCAAAAGAAATACCAAGCAAAGAACTACAAACCTAAACCAACTACCTGACTTTCCATCATCATTGAAAAAACCGACCGCAGCGAGAATAACCGCAGTTACAACAACCGAACCCCAAGCTATTCTTCTCGAAAAGAAGGGCAAAGCTTCGCGTGCAATGAAAATAAATGCTGTAACAAGCATTACAGTCGAAAGAAAAATCACTATGGACATTCGAGGTTGCCGCATTACAACACCTTGTAAGTTAGGTATTGACAACCCGAAAATATCAATAGTTGAATCACGCTTAAGTTTCGCGGGATGAGTGAAATAAACTCCTAACGCACTAGCTGCGGCTATTGCAACCAAGACTGCTGCGGAGATGTAATAGTCCTTAGGCGTTTTAGAAATTGGCAAGCTTTGAGTTGTCACCTTTTTAATATCCTTCCGATAATTATTGATATCTCATAAAAGAGATACATTGGTATAGCCATCAAGAATAGAGAATATGGATCAGCAGATGGTGTTATTACGGCTGCAAATATCACAATTATTAGAATTGCTCCCCTTCTAAAGGCTTTTAGCTGACTAGTTTTTATGATTCTCGCAAGTAACAAGAAAACTAATACCACTGGGAACTGGAAAGATATACCAAATCCAATAAACATGAGTGTCACAAAACTCACGTAACTACTGGCGCTAATAACCTGAAAATATTCGACACCTCCAGAATCTAGAAGGAAATCTAGAGCTTTAGTTAAAGTTAGAAAAGCTACTATTCCGCCGATTAGAAAAAGTGAGACTGAGGCCACAACGAAAGGTATTGCATATTTTTTTTCTTTTGGAGCTAAACCAGGTGTAATAAATCGCCAAAGCTGAAACATCCAAACCGGGCTGGCAACAACTATTCCTCCATATGTCGCAACTTTAATTCGCAGAACAAAAGCATCTAAAACAGTGGTTTGTGCGAGTTGCGCGTCGGGTTGATTAGAAGCCTCAATGTAAAAATCCGAGATCCAACGAATGGCCCAAGGGGCGAAGGCGTAGGCAACAAAGGTTCCCAGGACTATTGCCAAAACTGAAATCATAATTCGTTTGCGAAGTTCTAAAATGTGTGAGAAAAAAGACATTTTTGCTTTTTCGGATAACGGAACAGGTTTAGATTTTGCCATATTTACTCATCATCCAAAATTGGCCCAATTGTATCTTCTTCGATTTCTTTGGATTTCTTGGCTTCCTTTTTTGGTTTTAATTCGGGCGCTTTGCCCTCATCACTTTGTTGTTGTTCAGCGTTGCTGTCATTATCTTCAACGCTAATTTGAGCGCTGTCCATCGCCTTAGAAATCTCGCCTTTTGCTAAATCTTGATACTTTTTAACTTCTCCCATGGTTTTACCAAACATGCGAAGAGCAGATGGCAATTTATCGGGACCAAGAACCATGATTCCAATAACTGCGATTATGAGGATTTCAGCTCCACCTAAGTTCATTTTTCCGTTACCACCTTAAGGGTAACAATAGCCCTAATTGTTCGAAAGTTGGTGGTTTTGATCACCAAGTGTAGGCAAAGAGCCAAGAGTATTTTGAAAATCAACAAATTCTTCGATGCTGGAACGTTGCACTCTTGCATGAGGTGCAGAAATTGCAGCAAAACAAACTAGAAATCCGCCTATAAAAGCAATAGATGCAATCATTTTGAGTCCCTATCTTGTGCTGAAGATTTTGTGTCTAAAAGAAGTTGGTCGAACCAAGCTTCTTCCTGAAGAAGAATATGAAAATCGAGAATATCATCGGCGTTAATAACAGGACCAGATTTTGTTTCACTCAATTCGGCTGGAGCTTTATAGACCTGGACATCAACACCTGTGGACATCAGCAAATCGATGATACGTTTTGAAGCATCTTTCGCTACAGCTCTTGAACAGCTAGGACAAGTGAACGTGTAACTACCATGTTCTATTCCTGAAGCAATTCTTACTGTTAAATCTCCAACTCGAAGTTGAACGTCTCCGCAGTGCGGGCAGTTTGCTCGTATTGTTGTCATGCTCCGCTCCCTTTAAGATCCGTGACATTTCTTTGTTAATAAGTTCATCGACCCTAAAAATGAGTGTCTTTACCTTGGTTTAGGAATTTCGGCACTAATATGACTTTGTGCGGTTAGAAAATAGAGGTAAGTTACTAGTTGTGAAAATTTGCATATGTCCTGTTCAAAGGCATATTTGCACAGAATTCAAGTTGCAACAGGGCTGAATTTAGGCTGATTCTATGGATAATTGGGAAAAAATTGCAATCAATCATTTATTAGATGATGACGTAGAGCAGAGTTCAAATAATTTACTGATCGAAGCAAACTTCAAACAAATAAGAAAAGCCGCAAAGAACAAACATGACTTATTATCGGACCTGCGAGATTATAGGAAAGACAACAAATCTAAATTCGCATTAAGGATTTCTAATCAAAAATCTGATCTCGAATTATTGAATTTTCTCGAATCAAACAATGAATTTATCAAATCCGACTTCGAATTCTTATCTTATTCACTTAGTGATATCAACATTGAGTTACCACCATGTTTGAAAGCAAAAACTTTTCTTGATATTACCGATACTATATCGCCGCGAGATTATGAAAAGACATTTAACAGTCTTGCCAAAATGCACTTTCGAGGAATATCGCTTTTTGTTGAATCATTTAAACGTTCACATATAATTTTGGCTCACAAGTTTGGCCTTAAATTTGCAATAACGGGGATAATCCATGAAAGACATGAAAATTTGGCGAATGAGAGCGATACTGACTTGAAAATCTATGGTTAAATTTCTACAGAAAGCCAAATCCGCTGATAGGCCATATCCTCAGAAAAGCTCTACCGATTACAGTGTCTGTTGGTATGGGGTCGAAAAATCTCGCATCTTGTGAATTTCCTCTGTTGTCACCCATCACAAAAATAGAATTTGCTGGAACCGTAACGGCAGTAAATGGAGCATAAACGATCTCCTCACCAATATAGGGTTCGTTTAGTTTCTTGCCGTCAATATAGATCTCGACATTGCATGGTCCATTGTCTTGAGCACATTTACCTTCAATTGTTTCGCCAGGAAGTGCGATGACCCTTTTTACGAGAACTTTAACTTCTTTTGACTTAACTTTAGCAGGAGCGTCAAAAACTACGATGTCTCCTCTTTCAATACTATTGAACTTATAGGATAATTTATTTACGAATATTTTGTCGTTTACTTTTAAAGTCGGCTCCATAGACGGAGTCGGAATAAAGAAAAGAGCAAGGAGAAAAGTTCTGACAATGATGGCAACAAGAACTGCGACTACAAGAATTACAACAAGTTCAATAAAACCACGTTTATTGCTATTCGCCTGAGAATTGCCGCGTTTATAGTTTGTTGAACTAGCAGATTCGTCATATGTCCCATCGGATTTTATGGAGCTAGTCATTTAGATAGTTTAGTTGCTTGCATCTGAGCTTTAATGTCTTCAACCGCACCGATTATCTGATCTTTAGCTATCGTTCCATCTTGATATTCGATATTGGGATAATTGCTCAACAGTAGCCTCGCTACGAAATATGGCGAAGATGTAAAGAATCTATAAACATTAGCACTTTCGTCAATAATTTCTTGAGGGACACTATCAAGTAGCCAGTTAGCCTGATCATTGATAACTAAATCTACGTAGTTATTTGTATCATCTATAAATAGCTGTTCACTATTACTCTGAAAATGTTCCTGCAAATCCACTTCCGGTTGATCGTCTATTGCGATTTCATCTCTGAGAATTTGTGCTTCCAAAATCCGATCGACTCGAAAGAGTTTCGAGCTATTAGAGGATTCTTCAATTGCGAATAGATAAGAAATAGATGAAGTGTTGTATATCGCCTGAGGTACAACAACTCGATCACTGATTTTGGCTGAGTTAAGTGATAGATAATTGACTCTTAACTTTAAGTTGTCTTTTAATGCTTCTTGAATGAGATCCGACGTTTTCGTTTGAACATATTCTACTTCTATAGGAGAACTCTGCGATTCGTTTATTTTTGAGATTGTGTTTGAAATTAAGGTTTTCTCTTGATCGGTGGAGCTACTTGATTTGAGGCGTTCTAAAGCGATAAGGACTTGTACGATTTCATTGTTCTTTAAACGCAAAGGTGAAACGAACACATCGTTAAAATACATAGAAACAAAATCGTCTTCAATCGAGATATCGAAAAGTTGTTCCGGAGAATATGGAGGCAAACCACAAAACATTAAAACATTGAGATCAGATTCGAGTTGTTCTCGAGATATTTCAAGGCGCTCGCATAGCTCATCAATATGGATTTCAGTTCTCGTAGACAAAAAGTATGCAATAGAAATTAAACGTGGAATTCGTCCGTCGTCGCGTAGTTTTGTCGCAGGCACTATTTCTCTCCTTGCAAACTATTGAGCACATTTGAAAATATTTCATCAATTTCATTGCTCAAATCTTCGGGTTCCGCAATGGCAACAAACCCAGAATAATCAAAAAGAGAATTTATAAACACATCTCTATTTAGAATCTTTAGTTCAATTAAATCGTCTTTATCGCTATTTTTAGCAGGCCAAGTTTGCATAAATCGCTCGCGCAAAGGTTTCGCAACTTTTACATTTATTAAATCGTTTTCGGATTCCTGTTCGAAGGATAATTCCAGCTCATTTAAATCTTCTTGAACTGACTCGGAATTTTTATCTATCTCGAGGAATTCAATACGATCGAGTCTAAAAACCCTAGCTGCGCTTTTTGTGAGATCAATCGCTTGCAAATACCAAAAGCCAGACTTGGCCACCAACTTTTTCGGACTGATGTTTCTCTGAATACCTTTGTAAGTAATAATTAGATTGTTGTGCATAGTTATTGCATCGAAAATAGAATTTAAATGTTTTGGTAAAGGTAGAGATCTGATTCCATGGAGGTCGTTTTCTGGATTATTAGCTCCAATTTTAGATATCGCATTTTTAGCCAAATCCTCTTGTGGTGAATAGAGTTCGAGAGCGTAATCTATGATATTTCTTTCTTGAGCTTCTAGTTCTATATCAAAATATGTCGTTTGTTTATCGATTCGATAGCCGCTTTCACCCGATGGATTAGGTTCTACGGCAACTTCAAAGCCCATCGATCTAAGATCTTCTTTATCTCTCTCGAAAGCTCTTCTGGCTGATGAAAAATTTTCAGGGTATCCAGGTATTGAATCGATTATTTCGTGAATAGTTAAACTTCTTCGCGCATCGCTTAAATAAGCAATCAGATTAACAAGCCTTTCAACTCTTGATTGTGCCATTCTACAAACCTTGAACCACTAATTGAGCAGGTGCAGCTGACATTTCATTAAATAATTCATCTTCTCTAGCTGAACGTCCCATGGATCTCACTTCGAGATCCAAAGATTCCATTAGATCGACAATTCCAACCGATTTCAATTCGGTCACATCGTGTAATTCATATATATTTGCTTCATGTAATTTTGAGATCATTGATTCAGACATTTGGTGATCAGAAATTACACCAAGATTGTGTTTAGCATTTGTTGCTCGCGAGAATGTTGTGATCGCATGGTGTGAAATGCCTCGATGTCGTTCTCGAGGATCAGCGCTAGATGCTCTGATAACGCCAAATGTACGAGCTCCGAGGGTCTTTCCCGCATCTAGATGCTGAGCGACTTCAATACCTGTAAAACCAAAACTCGTGTTAGTGCCAACTATTCCAGGGCCCATTGTCGCAATTACTACGTCGGCATGAGCAACATTTTTCGCGGCTAGTAGCGCCGTATAAATATTGATGCTTTCGAAATCACCTCCGAATGCATGCCCAAAAGTAATCGTAGTGTCGATTAGATTTCTCGATTTTAGATTTCGAATCATGTCACTTAAAGCCAAGGGCAAAGATGCTCCATCAGAGACCGCAACTGCGATATTAATATCAGGGTTGTCATTCTTTAGAAAAGCTGCGATCGGAGCTATTTGAGAATGAAGAGGAGCACAGATCACAGGCAAACCGTTGAGATCATTGCTTTTGTCGTCCCATGAAGTTTTTTCTTCTTCAACACCAACATCGAGCTGAAGTGGAGAATACCTCATTTTCATGATGTGTCCACCCCTTGGAGTTTCTACTTCTGCTCTTGAAAGGTTCCACACGACGAAGTGCCAACCGCCTGTACCAAGATTGAGATCTACAGCTGTGATGTTGACTATTACTTCGTCGCCAACCGCGACAGAACCATTAATTTTAGGAAAACAGTATGCTTTTGAACCATCATCGAGTTCGAGTTTTATTATTTCTAAATTTTCTTCATATATTTTGACGACTGTCTTTTGTCGATATTTTGCCATGATGTCCTATTTATAAAGATGCAATTAATCTTTCTACTCTATCATCATGTGAGACAAAAGGATCTTTACAAATCACTGTTCTTTGGGCTTGATCATTAAGTTTGAGGTGCACCCAGTCAACTGTATAGTCCCTCTTCTTTTCTTTGGCTACCTTAATGAATTCACCTCGAAGTCTTGCTCTGGTAGTTTGGGGTGCCAGCGTCATAGCTTGAGCGATATCATCGTCGTTAGTAATTCTTTCGACTCTGTTATTGCGCTCCAACAAGTAATACAATCCTCGGTCGCGATTTACGTCATGATATTGCAAATCAAGTAGTTGTATTTTTGGATGAGAAAGCTCCAAATCGTGCTTTTTTCGATAACTTTCAATCAAATGATGTTTAATGACCCAATCAACTTCAGTTGTCAGTTCAAAAGGATCACGTTCAAAAGTAGTCATAACGTGTTCCCACATATCCAATGCTCGTTGTTCCAAAGCTGGGAGTCCTCGACGAGACGCAAATCTAAGTGCGCGAGTTAGATATTCGCTTTGTATATCAAAAGCGCTGACATCTCTACCATTGCTAAGTCTCTGTAACTTTTTCCCATAAGGGTCGAAACTGATATCTCGAATTGCTCTAATTGGATTCTCGAAAGTCAGATCGCGCCAGGGTGCTTGATCTTCTTCAAGCATTCTCAAAATTATTGCTGTAGTACCGACTCGCAAATATGTTGTATATTCGCTCATAGTTGAATCACCAACTATCACATGAAGTCGTCGATACTTTTCTGCATCTGCGTGAGGTTCATCGCGTGTGTTGATTATCGGACGAGATCTCGTAGTCGCACTTGACACCCCTTCCCAAATATGTTCAGCTCTTTGAGACATAACATAAACTGGGCCTTTTGGAGTTTGCAGAATTTTTCCAGCACCTGTATATATTTGACGGGTGACCAAGAATGGAATTAAAACGTTAGTGACTTTTTCAAAATCAGCTTCCCGCCGCACCAGGTAATTCTCATGACTTCCATAACTATTACCTGCAGAATCAGTATTGTTTTTAAAAAGAAAAATTTCTCCCCGAATGCCTTCTTCTCGTAATCTTTTTTCTGCGGCATGCACTAGTCCTTCTAGAATTCTCTCCCCTGCCTTATCATGAGTGACAACGTCAACTAAAGAATCGCATTCAGGAGTTGCATATTCCGGATGAGAACCTACGTCTAAATAAAGTCGAGAGCCGTTTTCAAGAAAAACATTGCTGGATCTCCCCCACGAAACAACACGTCTAAAAAGATATCGTGCTACTTCATCAGGGCTTAGACGACGTTGACCTTTAAAAGTACAAGTTACTCCGTACTCGTTTTCAATACCGTAGATGCGCTTCTTGTTCACTTAGAAGATCTCTTCTAATTCGTCCTTTTTCATACGCTTAAAGCATCGTCTAGTTGCGCTTCGATCTAAATAGCCAACCTCAAGTTGTGCAGTATCGATAGGAGTTTCAGAGTCGGTTCGTAGAGAATTTGCCCCCAAGGTTATGGCTTGAGCAAGAGTCATATCCTTTTCAAAACCATTTTTTAGTTTCTCTTCAATTTCTTCTTTATTCCCACCTAGAATGCAATAGTCATCTTCATCCATTACCGTTCCATCATAGAGAATGTGAAATATCTCATCTTCCGCGGCCGTTGTTCCAACTTGAGCAACAAGAATTTCTACTTCAAAAGGCTTCATTTCATTAGTAAATACTTGACCCAAACTTTGGGCATAAGTATTAGCTAATTCATTGGCTACGACGTCTTCGCGTGAATAGGCATAACCTTTTTGATCTGCAAGACGAACGCCTGCATTTCTTAGCATTTGAAACTCGTTATATTTACCAACTCCAGCGAAGGCAATACGGTCGTATATCTCTGAAACTTTGTTCAATGTCTTTGAGGGATTCTCAGCAACCATAACTATGCCGTCGGCACATTCGATAGCTACAAGACTTCGTCCTCTAGCTATACCCTTGCGTGCATAGTCTGCACGATCTTTCATTACTTGTTCTGGAGAAACATAAAAAGGTGTAGTCATTATTGGTCACCACCTTGTTCAGGTCCTGCTAACAGACTATTAGCGCGCTGTTCGATCTCTTCATCACTCAAATATTCAAATCCGTCTTGAGTTATTGTTGCCACTGAAGGAAAGATTTTACGAACTAAATCTGGTCCACCTGTGCCAGCATCTTCATCTGCAGCAGCAAATAAGGATCTGATTGCGATGTCAATTGCAACATCGACTTCTAAATCCTTATCATATGAAGCTTTGATCCAGTTTTTCGCATGCACCGATCCAGATCCAGTTGCCGTGTAGTCGAGTTCTTCGTATCGACCTCCGGTTGCATCATAACTGAATACGCGCCCAATCTTTCGAGCTAAATCAAAACCAGCGAATAGTGGAACCACGAGAAGCCCCTGCATCGCCATTGGTAAATTACCTCGAATCATAAACGAAAGTTGATTAGCTTTACCTTCAAAACTCAATTCTTCGCCAGCCATTTTTTCATAATGCTCTAATTGAACTTGGAAGAGTCGAACTAAATCCATAGCAATGCCTGCGGTTCCAGCGATTGCTATGCCCGAGTGGGAATCTGCTGGTAATACTTTATCCATTTTTCGATGAGCGATTGAAAGACCGGCAGTTGCTCTTCTATCCCCTGCCATTATCACGCCATCTTTAAACGTCAGTGCAACAACTGTTGTCGCGTGCGGTAGTGATGCCGTATCGAAAGAATTAGCAAATTCGTATTTACTTGCATTGGGAAGTAAATCTGGTTGAGATACCCTGAGATACTCAATAAATGAAGTGCCTGGGTCTGTTAGTGGTGTTATCTTAGAAAAATCCATCCCTATGAGTGTATAGGTGATGAAGCGCTATCTTGTGGATTTTCGGATACATTCATCCATTTACCCATAGAGGCACCAACAAGCGATTTTCGATTAAGGTCGAAAAACTCTGCGATCGATGGCCCGATGTCACTTAAAAGTCGAAGTCCTAAATCGTGAATCTGTCCCATTGGAGTGTGGTACATCATCGGAGTCAATTCGTTTCTAAATTGAGGCTTTTGTGAAGTCGCATCGATTGCGGTTGTTGAAATAACCATGAGACCATCAGAAGAACCCAGTTTCGGCAAGATTTCAGAAACGAGTTTCGACAATTGAGCCAAACAAGCCAAAGCAAATGTAGGGTTAGCTTCTAAACACGCTTCTCTGAAATCAATATAGTTCGCTACTACAAATTCATTCCGTACAAGTGGAGCTTCGATAACATCCATCAACTGCGTAGAAACTTCTTCATCGCTTTGAGCATGTAAAAATTCAAAGGAGGGAACAATAGATTCGTCACTTCCAATTGAAATTACAAACACATCAGAATCAGCTAGTTCTTCTTGGCCGCTGGCGAATTGAGAAAATACGGGTAGCGTACGTTCATCGCCTCCACCTAACTCGTTAAAAGCCGAAAAATCGTTATTTCCATGAATCGATTTTGAAGCTAATCTTGCAGTGACAGATGTTTTGCGAGGTTGTGAACCACTATATTTAACAAAAGCATCGAATCCTATTGATTCAAGACCTGAAAAATCGAGATTCAATTGTTTATCGTAACCGTATTTTAGGAGTTGTTCTACACTGTGGTTCGAAGAGGAACTATTTCTAACATCGCCCACTCCGAGTCCTGGAAAATTGATAAGAATAAATCTGGAGTGCATCCAAATATACTAGCTTTAAAAGATAGCTAGGCTAAAACCGGTGAGACCTATTCTCCACCTTTTTGTACATAGTTCTTAACAAATTCTTCGGCATTGGTTTCTAATACATCATCAATTTCATCTAGTAAATCATCTAGCTCGTCTTTGATCGCCGTCGAATTTGAGTCTTCATTGACGTGAGCTGACTGCTCTTCTTGGACTTCATCACTTTTTTGCTTTGGTTTTGATTTACGTTGTTGCTCAGCCATGAGAATTACCAATCACTAGTCGTTCTTGTTTTTAGTTTACGCTCTTTGGACACTAAATGGTATTCATTTCAATAATTGTATCTTTAACCTTGTATTTACTAGATAAAATCAAGCACCTAATCGTTCGACGAGCTCAGCAGCATTATCGCAATTCTCTATTAATTCTTCAACATGGTCTATCGTGCCTTTAGATGGTTCAGAAGTTGGCACTCGCTTGAGCGTGGCGTCACCTATATCAAACGTTACGCTATCCCAGTTTGCACTATGAATTTGATCTGCAAATTTTGACAACACTCTTCCTCTGAAATATGCCCTTGTATCGCGAGGCGGGTTATTGGCAGCGAGCTTAACTTCGTCGTCTGATACCAAGGAAGTTATTTCGCCTCTAGATCTCATTTTCCCAAATAGTTTCTCTGGGCGAATGTCATGATATTGAACGTCTATGGCTGCCAGTTTGGTAGAACTTGATTCAAGGCCATCTCGGCTGATGTATCCATCAATTATTTTCTTCTTGGTTATCCAATCGACCTTTCCAAAAAGAGAATCAGGTTCATTTTCAAGTTGATTGAGACATTCTTCCCAACTATCTAATATATCTAATGCCGTTTCTCCTCCGAAGATTGACAAGTCGGCTTGCTGAGCGTATTTCTTGGACTGTTCTAAATAAAACTCCTGAATGTTCAATGCAGTCATCATCCCGCGGTCGGTCGGAATCAATAATTTCATATCTGTATCGTGACTTATTTGTCTTATGCTAGAAACTGGTTCACTCAAAATTGGTATGTGATCACAAAAATATGGAACTTGATCTTCGAGCATGGCCAGAATAAAAGCAGTAGTTCCTACTTTGAGATAGGTTGAGAAGTCGCACATGTTTGCATCGCCAACTATTACATGTAATCGTCGGTACTTCGAAGGTTCTGCATGAGGTTCATCTCTCGTATTTACAATGGGTCGTTTCATTGTGGTTTCTAATCCAACATGTTCTTCCATAAAATCGGCTCGTTGAGAAATTTGGAATTCCGTAGAATTAGAACTCGAATTTTCGATACCTATCTTCCCTGCTCCGCAATACAACTGCCGTGTGGAAAAATGTGCAGTAACTGCATTTACAATATCTCCGAATTCAACTTCTCTAGAAACTAAATATCCTTCATGGGTGCCGTATGAGTTTCCTTTGGAGTCAGTATTGTTTTTATAAACAACAATTTCTCCTGCGCTCAGCAATTTTTTCGCTTCGGCCATCGAGTTCAACAGAATGTATTCTCCGGCACGATCAAATAGAACAGCGTCTCGCGCATTTGAAACTTCTGGAGATGCATATTCAGGATGAGCATGATCGACATAATATCTAGCACCATTTGTGAGCATTGAATTTACGAGATGGGTCTCTGGAAAGATTGGTGCTCCCGTTGGATTCGACATTCTTGCGTCATTTGCAGGAGTTTCATCGGTGAAGTCAAACTCAGTTCTTTTTCCATGCAGATACGCATTAATCAACAATGCCGAAGATGTCATAGGGTTGGCATATTGCGCTTCAGTACCGTTTGCAAGAATGCCATATTCGGTTTCTATTCCGATTATTTTTTCTATAGCCACAATTAGATGCTAGCCGATTTATCTAGGAAATAGTTTTCGATACGAATTCTATTTGTTCAAGTACCCGTTTAGTAGCAGTTCCACCTTTGGTATTCCTTCTTTCAATAGAGCGCAGAACCGAATCTATCGGTGCAGTGCCTTTTTCGCCGAACACAAAAGTTGCTGCTTTACCTATAAGATCATCATCGCGCATATATTGAGTAATTTCGTCAGAACTCATTTCGGCATCCAAAGCTCGCTTTATACAAACAGCTACTGCTTTGTATGCGATTCTAAAAGGTGTACCATTCTTCACCATTTCTTCAGCGATATCTGTAGCCAGTGCAAGAGGTTGACTTATTAATGAATTCGCGCAAACTTGTTCATTAAAAGTCGTTGTTTCCATCATCGCGTCCATTGCAGCTATTGATAGTTCACAGTCTTTCACAGCTGTGAACAATGCTTCTTTATCAACTTGAAGGTCATGGTTATAGCCAAAAATCTGAGATTTCGTTGCAGCAAGAGCTCCTGTGAGTGCCCCAATTGAAAGCCCAGCTTTCCCACGCACCAATTCGGCAATATCTGGATTCTTCTTCTGAGGCATCATTGAAGATCCAGAAGAAAAATGATCGCTTAATGTTGCATATCCACATTCAGTCGAAGTCATCCACACGATATCTTCACCCAAACAACTCAAATTTGAAACGATTTGTGCACAAACAAATAGCACTTCAGTTATGTAGTCACGAGTTGATACGCCGAATATCGAATTATCGGAAATGCTTGTACAGCCTAATTCTCTAGCCACGAAATCAATATCCAATGGCAATGTTGAACCAGCAAGTGCACCAGATCCCAATACGCAGACATTTACTCTTTCGTATGCTTCTATAATTCTTGCTCTATCATTCATGAGTCGAGACGCATGCGACATCAACCAATGTGAAAGCAAAATAGGTTGAGCGTGTTGCAAATGTGTTTTACCTGGAAAAACAATTCCAATGTTTTTTTCTGCCAAAGCACACAAAGTTCCGATTGCATGTTCAACATGATTTCGAATCCGATCTAATGCATCTCGCGTATAAAGCCTACCGCTCATTTGTGCCAAGTCATTTCTGCTGCGACCTGTGTGCAGTGCTCTGCCTGCATCCCCAGTTAATTCTGTTAACCGTCGTTCTATAGCTGTATGGACATCTTCATCAGTGGGCACTAAACAAGCTTGGAACTCTCCTGAAGATATCTCGTGAGCTATTACGTCAAATGCATCTAAGATTTTCTGACAAGTTTCGCTATCAACTATTCCGGTAGAGTTCAACATCCTCACATGAGCTCTTGAAACTTCTACGTCATAGGGAGCCAAAACAACATCGAAACCAATACTGTCGACATAATCGTTAAATATTTCCGATGAGCCAACGCCTAATCGTCCTTCCCAAAGAGGACTTGTTTTACTTAGACCATCATTACTCGACTCAGAAACCATTACATAAGTCTAATCTCTTCGACAAAATAATGTGAATACGAACTAGAATATATCCCTATGTCAAAAATTCTATCTTCACTGCCTAAGGGCGAAAAAGTCGGTATTGCATTTAGCGGCGGGTTGGATACAACTTGTGCTATCGCTTGGATGAAAGAAAAGGGTGCAGATCCAGCAGCTTACACAGCCGATCTTGGACAACCAGATGAGAGTGATGTCAATTCAATCCCAGAAAAAGCAAAAACAGTTGGAGCTTCAATTGCTCGCGTGATTGACTGTAAAGAGGAATTAGCCAACCACGGCATCATTGCAATTCAAACAGGTGCATTCCATGTGAAAACTGCTGGGAAAACATATTTCAATACCACTCCTCTCGGACGAGTTGTGACAGGAACAATGCTTGTGAATGCCATGAAAGAAGATGGCGTAAATATTTGGGGCGATGGTTCAACCTATAAAGGTAACGACATTGAACGATTCTATAGGTACGGCTTGCTTGCAAACCCAGACTTGAAGATATACAAGCCTTGGCTAGATTCCGCTTTTGTAAGTGAATTAGGTGGTCGTCAAGAGATGTCTGATTGGTTGAGCGAACATGGTGTTGGTTATCACACGCCAGCAGAAAAGGCTTACTCAACTGACTCAAACATGCTCGGTGCCACACATGAAGCCAAAGATGTTGAATTTTTAGACACGACTATGAAAATAGTTACTCCAATTATGGGCGTATCGTTTTGGGACGAATCTGTATCAATCGAAAAAGAAACCGTAGAGATTGAATTTGCGCAAGGAAAGCCTGTTCGAATCAATGGAACAAAAATTACTTCGATGACGCAAGCAGTTCTATTGGCAAACGAAATTGGCGGTCGACACGGTATTGGTATGAGTGACCAAATAGAAAACCGTATAATCGAAGCAAAATCTCGAGGACTTTACGAAGCCCCTGCAATGGCTCTTTTCCATATAGTTTACGAGCGACTGTTGACTTCGATTTTTAATGAAGAAGCTCTAGAGAACTATTGCTTTACGGGCCGCAAGCTGGGACGTTATCTATATGAAGGTCGTTGGTTCGACCCACAGGCCAAAATGCTTCGCGATGGAGTGAGAAGTGCATTGTCAAAACACGTAACTGGCGTAGTCGAACTGGAACTTCGAAGAGGTGATGACTACACGATTTTAAATACAAAATCGGAGCATGCAACATATTCCCCAGAGAGCCTTTCTATGGAGCGAGTAGAAGAAGCATCTTTTAGCGCCGAAGATCGAATTGGGCAAATGACTTTGAAAAATCTTTCGATTGCAGATACAACAAAATTTCTTTCTTGGGATGAAAACAATCCTTTGAATGAAAAAGCCTAAAGGTTAGCCAGAACTTCTTCTAATAGTTCAGGAAATGCGTTAGTTGTCATATCTCCATCTCCAGGGCAGAAGTGTCCATAGTTTCTAAAGATTCGAATCGGAAAATCAGGCCAAACAGATTGGATTTCCTGCAAGCTTAGCTGGATAGACTCCATGTCATTATCAGAATGAAAAATAATTGAATTATCTATACGGCTCAATAGATTTCGATCACGTTCGAATTCAAACAGATCATGGCCATAATTAGTCGGCATGAATTTAAGAGGATCGAGCCAAGGCGCAACAAGAATCAATTTTTTAATCCGAACTTCTTTATTTTCACTCAACCAACGCAATAGAAATCCGCCACCGCAACTATGTCCTACAAGTATTGTTTCAGAATTGACTTCGTAGCGCTGAAATTCATTTTTCCAATCTTCGAAAGATGCATCAAATACTCTAAATACTTCCGGCGTCGATGCAGGAAGTTCATTAACCATGCATTGTTTTTGCAGCCAAGGTATCCAGTGAAAGTTGCTTGGAGAAGGGAGAGTTACATCGTAATATTCGAAATCATCGGGTTTGCCATGCAAAATAATTACATTAGTCACGCCGTAAGTTTACACCTTGAATTGGCACAAATACTCTACAGGTATTGACCTGTAGTTATTCGTTCTATTTCTTTGCCGCCTTCAGTATCTTCCCCGCGCTTAATAAGTGTACGTACGTAAACGATTCGTTCACCCTTCTTACCAGAGATCTTTGCCCAGTCATCAGGGTTAGTTGTATTTGGAAGATCCTCTTGTTCGCGGAATTCTTGTTGGATTGAATCTATTAAGTCTTGAGTACAAATTCCTTTTGGTCCATCTGCAATTGTTCTTTTAACTGAAAGTTTTTTAGCTCTTCGGACGATATTCTCGATCATCGCACCAGAAGAGAAATCCTTAAAGTGCAAGATCTCTTTTTCACCATTTTGGTAGGTAACTTCTAAAAATCTAGTTTCTTCGCTTTCTTCGTACATTGTTTCTGCAGCGTGCTTGATGATCTTGTCAATTGTCTTTTCTCTATCATCGTCATTTTTCTTTAGTTCATCTTCTGCAATCGGAAGCGTAGTTGTTAAGTATCTTTTGAAAATCTCTCTTGCAGCGGATTCATTTGGACGTTCGATTTTGATTTTTACATCTAATCGACCAGGGCGTAAAATCGCTGGGTCTATAAGATCTTCTCTGTTGGAAGCACCTATCACAATGACATTTCTAAGCAGTTCAACTCCATCTAGTTCAGCCAAAAGCTGAGGAACAATTGTTGATTCCATGTCTGAAGAGATTCCCGTACCTCGAGTTCTAAATAACGAATCCATTTCGTCAAAGAAGATAACTACAGGTACGCCTTCTTCTGCTTTTTCGCGCGCTCTTTCAAAAATAAGTCGAATCTGTCGCTCAGTTTCTCCAACATATTTATTTAGAAGTTCCGGACCTTTAACATTTAAGAAATAAGAAGTCTTTTTCGCTTCGCCTGTTTTCTCAGCTACACGCTTAGCTAACGAATTAGCTACAGCTTTTGCAATTAGAGTTTTTCCACATCCCGGAGGGCCATAGAGCAAAATACCTTTAGGGGCTTCAAGTTCATGCTCTTTGAAGATATCTCCATACATATATGGTAGTTCTACTGCATCGTGAATCATTTCGATTTGAGAATCAAGTCCACCTATATCTTCATATCCAATATCTGGAACTTCTTCTAGAACAAGTTGTTCAACTTCTGGACGGGTAATCTGTTCAATTAATAAACCTGAACGTTGGTCCAACAACAAATAAGCTCCGACGCGAAGCTTTGTTCCAATCAAGTAATCAGCTAGTTCACAAACTCGTTCTTCATCTCCCCTGCCCATAACCAAAGCTCGTTTACCGTCTTCGAGGACTTCACGAAGCATTACCAGTTCGCCCTGTTTGTCTCCTGACCGAACTTCAATTACGTTCAACGAGTCATTTAAAACAACTTCATCTCCTCGCTGGATGCCTTCAAGTTCGATTTCCGGATGGATGCTTACTCGCATCTTTCTTCCTGCCGTAAAAATATCTACAGTATCGTCTTCATTTTTTCCAAGAAATGTTCCATAGGCCGCTGGAGGTAGCGTTAACTTTTCAACTTCTTCTCGTAAAGCTGCAATGTGTTCTCGAGCTTCACGAAGCGTTGCACTTAATCTTTCGTTTCGCCGAGAGGTATCGGAAAGTTGTGCTTTTATATCTATGAGTTTTTCTTCTAAAGTTCGAATTCTTTTAGGTGCGTCTACGAGTTTGCGTTGGAGCACTTCAATTTGTGCTTCAAGATCCTGAGCGCTCATAAGTTCTTCATCCGAACTATTTGCAGAATCGTCGCTTTGCTCACGTTCGATGTTGTCGTTATCCATTGCATATCCTCATAGAGTTAATAATCCCTTAGACTAATACGGCTTCGTCGCGAATATCGGGAATCTTTAGAGCATCTAGACGTTATAATAGTTAAAGCCACTCTGCACGCTTAGGAATAATGCAATAGGTGGCGATAGAATAGGAACTATTACTTAGACATGCCATCGAAAGGGTAAATCATGAAAGTTTGGATAGATCAGGATCTCTGTACAGGCGATGGCCTCTGCGAAGAAATTTCTCCTAAAGTATTCACGCTCTTGGATGATGGACTTGCCTATGTTAAAGAAGGTGACAAAGTCTTCAACCCTGGCGGCCCTTCTGGTCTAGCTAATTTCGACGATTCTGAACTCGATGGCGTAGTCGAATCCGCTGAAGAATGCCCTGGCGAATGCATTTTTATTGAGCCGTAAGTAAAAAATCGACAGTTACACCTTTAAGCCGAAAGTTTTTTAAAAAAATCCTACTTATGCCGGCGCAACATTTTATCACTTCTATTTGCAGAAGTATTTTCGCTCAACAATCGCGCTACTGTTAAAAATCCAGTGTGCGCAACCATCCGATGATCTGGTCTCACCGCTTGACCATCAATATGCCAGCCTCGCAGCAACGTTTCAAAAGTTGACGCCATGCCAAAATTTGAATCTTCTAATTTTTCTCTTGTCTTAACAGCCTGTGTAATTGATGGAGAATAACTAATTATCATTCCACCAGGCACCAAAGCCTTTTCTGCGTGGTCAACAACTTGCCACGGTTCAGGAAGGTCGAGGACGATTCTGTCTAGATCGGTTTCATCTATACCTTCATAGATATCTCGCACTTCAACATTCCATGGAAGATTATTACCCATGTATTTAATGACATTTCTTTGCGCTTGCGCTGCAAAATCTTCACGCACTTCATATCCAATGAGTTGACCAGTAGTTCCTATCGCCCTCAAAAGAGAAATACTCAAAGCTCCCGATCCAACTCCAGATTCCAGTACGCGAGCACCAGGAAAAATATCTGCGTATGTAATGATCGTTCCATGGTCTTTGGGGTAGATGACTTGAGCACCTCTAGGCATTTTCAAAATGTAATCACTTAATGTAGGACTCAAAAGTCGAAAACTTGTTCCTTTTGTCGATTCGACACTAGAACCTGCTTGCGAACCTATTATGTCATTGTGAGAAACAATGCCCGCATGACAATGAAATTCTCCGTCTTCAAGTAGCGAAAATAGATACCTTCGCCCTTTTCCATCTAATATCAAAACCAGATCATCGACTTCAAAAAACAATCCCACAATTATCACTTACTACTTTTTTTGTTTTTTGAATCGTCTTTAACTGACAACGTGTATTCGCCAGGCGCTAACTCAAATTCGTCTATCTTTTCTGGTTGAGGTTTGCTAAATAGCCATTTCAGAATTTTGAAAACTACAGCTACATAAAAACCTATGCGCCAAAAAGTAGATCCTTTTTTAAAACCTTTTTTGTAAATCGATCGCAATGTAAATGCAGAAAGTAGCTTTTTTTTCATGACGATCAGGCTTTAAAAAATGAGACAATTGTCTTAGAACGTAATGCTCTGCGCCGACCAGCGAAAAAAGCAATGGCTACTACCGCGACAACGGCCACTCCAATAACTAATTTTGCTGCATCTTTCCCACTATTAGTTGCATCTTGAACGATCTCATCTAGCTCTTCTAATTTCGATTCGATTTCTTTTCTCGTTACAGCAGAAGTTTCACGAGCTGACTTATTTTTTCCATCATATTTTCTTGGAGTGACCATAACTTAGTTTTTTCCCTTATTTTTTTCAGTACGACTCTTTATCAGATTTGGATTTGTCATTAGAAAGAACAAGATTCCAATTACGGCCAATGCGGAAACTGAGACGAGTAAATATGGAACGAAAGAAAGGTTCTCTTCAAATACAGATAGTGTCTGAAGATACCTCAGAAATCCAATTGATAACAGGAACAATCCTAAACTAATAAAAACAGATCCTCCGAGACCCATCCCTATGTACCTGCCCAAGCGCTTCAATGGCACCAAAGTTTGTTGCAGAAGATAGTTTTTCACCAACTCATACAATTCAACTACGATTTTCGAAATATCTCCCGTGGAAGCCATCTGAACATTCTAGCTTAAGGTCAATTGCATGTTCGATAGCTGGTAAATGCACGCCATTTAGAGCTGCGGACGTTTGACAAATGGATAAGAATCTAGATTCGTGACAACTGTTTCTTGTAAGCGAAAACCTGTTTCTAAATCAAAGGCGCTATTTGCGAAAAACGTAAAAATAAATCGATCTTCTAGGCTTCCTGAAA
>Ga0209573_1002010_pt1 | contig 27795 bp, 21 predicted proteins | sample TNRBio252014_DNA_FD_185870 | JGI IMG/M metagenome (GOLD analysis project Ga0209573, IMG submission 185870) | Wastewater treatment Type I Accumulibacter community from EBPR Bioreactor in Madison, WI, USA - TNR Reactor_6/25/2014_ DNA (SPAdes)... | ecosystem: Engineered > Bioreactor > EBPR >... | reverse complement strand
CTCATGCCAAACAATTGACTTCGGGCCGTCCGGCCTTACAATCCCCATAACAACCGCCAGCGCGGCGGTTCAGTCCAACAAGGTTTATCTGCCGCGAGCCGCCAGCGGTCGAGCCGGGCGCTTCTGCAGCGGCAGATAAACGCTATTCGTTAGAGAACATGAACCAGCAACCTTCACGCGCTTCTAGCATCACGCAAACAATGCTTTCGATCCCTCTGGTAATTGTCGTTTGGGCGGTGGTTGCCACACTCTCTTACATAGCAATTGGTCTACTTGATAGCGTTCGCGGCCTGGGAGACGACTGGCTACAAAAAATATTCCGCGATTTATTTACCCCAGGCCTTGGAGGTTACCTTGCCATTCAAGCATCAAATTCATAGTTGCCGCGCGCGAACCAAAAGATTGTATTCGCATGCTTTTGTTTGCTGACGGCTATTTTCCTTATTGGCCTACCGCTATCCTTGATTGTCACCTCGTATGAAAGTCCCGTGTTCGCGTTGCGCGACCAAATATTGCTCGTGCTTGGTGGAGCGGCCACGCTGTTCGGTGCGTGGCTAGCAATAGGGGGCAGACCACGGTTTCAACAAAAGGACTGAATTCATGAAGCGCAGAATCTACGTCGAAACTTCCGTCATCAGCTATCTGACGGCGCGCCCAAGCAAAACCATTATCGGTGCCGCTCATCAGCAGATAACGCTGGCTTGGTGGGAACTGCGCTCGGACTATGAACTTCTTGTTTCTCAGTTGGTCTGGCAAGAGTGCGCCGCTGGCGATTCTGTGGCTGCGCAGAAAAGGCTTGCGGCACTTGATGGGATATCCGTACTCGCGGTTACGCAAGACATGATTCGCTTGGCCAAATCGCTTATTGAACAAGCGATCATTCCCGCCAAGGCGATTGAGGATGCGCTTCATATTGCGGTTTCGACACTGCATCACGTTGATTTTCTAGTGACTTGGAATTGCCGTCACATTGCCAATCCAGTGATTCAGGAAAAGATTGCCGTGTATCTTGAGACAATCGGATTGTTCCTCCCGATCATATGTACTCCCGAGGAGCTTCTTGGAGGAGATAACGATGACTGACGAAATCATGATGGAAATTCATGCGATCAAGGACGCGATTGGCGTCAAGTATGGCAACAATCTGGATGCACTGTTCAAAGAGATACAGCTTGGCGAAGCCAGACTTAAGGAGACTGGCGCCCGGGTTTTGGCTCCCCCGGTCAACCCAGAAAATTTGCCTAACACTGCATTGCAACGGACTCGCTTCGCTCGCCGCTGAATTTCGACGTTGGGCCTGACACATGGAAATAGCCACCGTTGGCGAGTTGCTGCACTGGTCATACGCGAACCTTGCTATGGCCCACTCGGCTATTACCGCAAAAACCGAGAAGTACGGGCGCACACAGTTCATGATTCGTTCTCGTCTTTATAAGGGGCTGAACAAGCAGACCATGAGCATTGGTCCTCTCGCTGACGATGAGCGCTTGAAGATGGTGCTTCCCCAGGCTTGTTGCTATTGCGGAAGTCGCGACGACTTGTCTGTTGACCATCTCATTCCAACAAAGCGGGGCGGCGCAAACAGCGGCGACAACCTCGTCTGGGCGTGTCGTTCATGCAATGGCTCAAAGTGCGCCCGTGATGCACTCGAATGGCTGAAGGAGAAAAACCAATTTCCTCCAATCCTGCTTCTTCGCCGTTACCTGAAACTCGCGATTGAAATTGGCCGAGAAAGAAACCTCATGGATATACCGCTTGCCGAAGCACCAGAGCTTCCCTTCTCGTTGTCTGCAATTCCACAAGCATTCCCACAGCCCGGTCACTTGCGCTTATGGGTGGTGGAAATAGCCCTACCCGGCGCTCCAGGCGACCTTGCGCATAAAGCCGCGCAAGTCGCCTGAACTCTACGGTGGGCGCCACAAGGATCTCGCCACTTAAGGCTGCAATGAGTTCTTCGATTTATGGAATTTGGTTGGCGTTTGGTGATTATTCGTGGAATACCAAGGAGTTTCCGTTATGATCTACTCTGGACAGTGCTTATGTGGCGCCATTCGCTATCAGCTCTCGGGTGAACCAAAGGCCGTTGCATTGTGCCACTGCAGCGACTGCCGACGAAGCACAGGCGCGCCCATGGTAGCTTGGGCGATGTTTCCCGAAACTGCCTTGACCCTGACGAAAGGGCGGCCGAAGACGATTAACTCCTCAGGTACTGCTATGCGGAGTTTCTGCGCTGACTGCGGCAGCGGGTTGTTCTACCGGAATGCAGGAGTACTCCCTGGAATTGTCGACGTACAGTCCTCAACACTTGACCATCCCGAGGCACTACCACCAACAGTACAAATACAGACGGCCGAACGGCTCGGCTGGATGAAGCATATTAATGAACTTCCTGAGTTCGAAAGATTTCCAGTGTAGGCCGAAGATGACGCCCAACCCGTCGATCGACCCCGTTCGCTTCGCTCTCTGGACGCTGCGCGATAGAGCCGCGCAGCGCCGGTTAGCTCGACGTTCGGCCCATAGAAGCGCGCACCACCGCCCGTTTGACAATCGCAATTGAAAAACAAGATTGCCTCTCGTCGCTTGGGACATACCGGGCCGGAAAACATGGAGATGACGCCAAAAAATGTCTATGTAGTGGACTGCGACGACGTGAACAATGCTTATGACAATCCGAAGGGACATTCATATTTTCGGAGTGGTAAAGAAAAAGGGAAGCCTGGCTTGGTTTTTGATCATATATACGCGTGCTTAAAAACTGGCAGAGTTTTTCCTGAAGATGAGTTACGCCGCTCAACAATAATTCGTGAAATCTAACGAATAAGGATAGATCATGCGCAGCCACGATCTGATCCGTTTGTTGGACGAGCCCGGGCCGGAGGGCTGAGCGCCCCTCTGCAAATATCTTTTTTGGATTTGCCCCGCAGGCATGAATGCCGGAGGGCCGGGAATGAGAAGTTGCGGCGCGCTGCGGCGCAGGCAGCGAAGATCTCCCAAATCCGGGCGTTTTAGCGTTCCGGCCACTGAATTCCGTGCTACCGCATCAATCAGCTTGGGGAAGCTGAAGTCCCGAACGCGGTCAGACAGCGCTGTGAGGGAGTCTTACATGACCAGATGGAGACCGCGACGAGCGCTGGAGCAGCGACGACTGCGGGCGATGTCGATCGAATCCGCGGCCTGACGATCGCCATCGCGGTGCCACAGCACGAGCAAAGCATCGCTGGTCGGCTCCTTGCGCGGTGGCGTGGAGGGGTTTGGATCGACCTCATACCTGAATTGGAAAATACTGAAAATGCCTCGTCCCAAATGCAATGCTTGACATCGTCGCCGACCGATCGCCGAGGCACGCCAAGGCAGGAGCGCCGGCTCCAGATAGCATGCGGGCACAACTTCCGAACAAACCGACGCTCACGCAAGGGTGCACGGAGGAATCGTTGCCGAAGTGTCGAGCAGCGGTCGCGGCTATTAAAAGGCTGCCGCAGCCTGCGCGAAGCTGCGGGTGCGGAGGCGGCGGAACGAGTCGACGGTTTCGGCGATTGGCAACACCCGGGACCTGGCATGACGCACCACCTTACCCGGCGAATGAAAAAAATGCCCGGGGACGGTGGGAAATTCTTGACGCGGCCAGTCGTTACCAATGCGGCGTCCGCTCCCCACGAAACGAGGCGGCAGCACACATCAATGTGACACTCCGTCGCGCTGTGCAACCTTCACCAAGGTCCGCCATAGGATATACAGGTCGAACCCGAGCGACCGCCGACGAAGGTATTCGACATCCAGCTTTACCTTTTCTGGAATCGGCAATTCATCTCGCCCATTGACCTGTGCCCAGCCGGTCAGCCCTGGCAGCAACTCGTGCACAGCGTACTTCGTACGCAAGGCAATCAGACTCTCCTGATTGAACAGCGCAGGACGCGGGCCGACGAAGCTCATCTCGCCTTTCAGAATGTTCCAGAGTTGAGGCAGCTCGTCCAGACTGCTCTTGCGAAGAAAGGAGCCGATGGGAGTCAGATGGGCTTTCGGATCCTGTAGCAGGTGAGTCGCGACTACGGGCGTTCCCACTCGCATGCTGCGGAACTTGGGCATCCGGAATACGCGGTTGCCCTTGCCAACCCGGTCAGACCAGTAGAGCGCCGGACCGGGCGAAGTCAGACGCACGAGCAGGGCGATGACGACGATGGGAAGCGCCAGAACCAGCGCCGCAACGATACTCAGCAATACATCGAGGGAACGCTTGGCCATCTTTCCGTTGATCCGCTTTCGTGAACATTTGTAGGGCCTGCACGGGCCATGACCGGCACCGTCGTCGGGCCAACCCCCGGCGTCTCGACGAGCCGTCAATCGACCTCCGACATCCCCACTCGGCCCACCCCGGGCAGCTTGAGCGCCGGCGGCGAGAGATCGATGCCGAGCGACAAGCCGAGCAGGTTCACCTCGATGCCTTCTTCGGCGGCGATCGTCGCGCCGAGCAGGCCGACCAGGGAAAACTGCAAACCACCGCCACTCGGTGCGCTGGCCACGAGACCACCGTCCGGCAGGTAGTCCTTGCCGATTGCCGTCGGCGGCAGGTCGAGATGCAGCTCCGGAACGGCTCGGCCCAGGTAGGCGATGAAGGTATTGCTGTTCGGACCGGGCCACAGCCGATATTCGTGATTATGCGGATAGGCACGCGCCGCTGTGTGCAGGCGCGCAATCAGCGCGTCCACCTCGGCGCCGCCACGGAGCTGGCGAAGCAGCGTCGGCTCGCTGCCGTACCAATAGCCGTCAGCTTCTCCGTCGTGGATGCGCACCGCATCCATGCCCCGGCTTACGCCCCAGCCGACCACCTCCAGACGGGTGTAGCGGTCGGCATCGCTTTCCTTGGTGGCGATCCAGGTATGCACTCCGAAGACGCCGCGCCAACCGAAAGCGCGCGCCGCATAGACCTGGATCAAGGCCTCCGGCGTGTTGCGTGCATCGGGCGCCTGCCCGCTGCTATCGTGCCGGGCGCTTCGCCAGTCGCCTGGGCGGCTGTCGTCGCTCAAATGGCGGCTGAGGGCCACGCCGACCGGGACGACGAGCAGCAGCAGCAACGCCAAGGCAAGCCGTAAGGGCCAGGATGCCGTGATTTTCATCTGTAACAACCTCTTGAGGACAGGCACAAAGGCTATTGGCACAGGCCAGTCACCTTTGCTTCGCGGCCGTCAAATTCGTGCCCTCCAAGGCCCCGATTCGCCCACCGGTCACTGCTCGCTGACTGGGGTAAGGCGGTACACATAACATAGCCATCCTGAGGTCACAACCCGGGCACATCCTTCTCGCCTCGCGAAAGGCGAAGCTTGCGTGCCTCCTCCTCGATCTTCGCGCAGGCCCCGGGCGAGCTAATCCAGCGATCCCAGAGACTGCCGGCGAGCAGCGATGCCCCGAAAGTGGCGACGGCAACGCCTCCTTCAACCGCGGCGTTGGCGACATCGAGATCCAGCGCCGGGGCTTGCAAGGTGCCGCCCAGCTTGATGAAGGGCTTGATCAGGTCTCCGGCACTGAAACCGACTCCTTGCAGCGGTGCGACTCTGAAGGTGAAGTCGATCTTCTCCGAGCGCAGGTCGATCGTTCCTCGCGACACAACGGAAAGCCGGTCAGTTTGCAGAACCACGGCAGGCGCGGTCTCGACATGTCCCTTGCTGGCCTCGAGGTAAACGCCGGCGCAGCTCAGGGTCGAGTAGGTGTTCCTTTTGGCAAATGGATTGAGCGTGCTGAACAACTGGGAGGCGAAATCGCCGAACAGCACGTCCATGTCCAGCGAGCGAAATTGCCCCGGGGAACTGCGCAGCCAGAAATAGCCGTCAAGCGCTGCGGCCCAGGCGCTGATGCTGTTCCCACTTGCCGAAAAGTGACTTTCGAGGGTGTGACGCGGGAGCCTGGCTTCATCCTCCCTGGCCATGCCGCGGACAAAGAAAATCACGTCGCTTGCTTTCAGCTGCCCTTTGACGACCGGCTGCTCACCCCGGACATCGAGCGTGAAGCTGGCCGCCGCTTTTCCCTGCCGTCCCTGGCCCTGCAGTTGTTTCACCACCAGCAGGCCATCTTGCAGGCTCGCACTGGCGTGAACGTCCTGTAGCTGCTGTTGTACGCCTTCCACCTTGGCGAGCGACGCCAGGAGGCTCCCGTCGAAAGTGCGCAGCACTTCGAAAGGCAGCGGTTTATCCGAGAAGAGCTTGCCGCTCTTGTCGTCCTCGTTCGCCACTTTCGCCACTTTCGCTGCACTCGCTGCACTCGCTGCACTCGCTTCACTTGCTTTATCGACCGCGCTCGCCGCATCGGCCGACGCTTTCGAAGACGCCCGCAGCAAGCGGGAATCCAGGTAGTCCGAGCGAACGTCGAGATCGATTCGTGGCTTCGCCGTCGTCGTAATGCGCAAACTTCCCTTGAGGTCACTGTTGCCAAGGGTGGCCTGAAAATCGTCCATGCGCGCGCTATCCTTGCTGCCGGTCATGGTGCCGCTGACCGCGAAGGGCAAATCGACCACGGGCCACGCCGTCAGGCTGCCAAGCGCCGACAATTTCGGCCCCTTCAACGACAGGCGGAGAGCATCGGCCGACAAAACCGGTTTCAAGACCAGCTTGCCGGCGAGAGCGATAGTGGCCTCCGCGAGTTTGCCATCCAGTCGCTCGATTTGGACACTGGCCGGGTCAGCCGTGCCCTTGGCTTCGACGCGAAAGGCAACCGGCGCGGCGACGTAGCCAGGAGTCGCCGGCAAGGAGGCGCGCAGATCGCTGCCGGCGGCAATCAAATCGAAGCTGATGCGTTCGGGCTCGCGAGGCCAGCCCGTCGACAGCTGCCCGGTCAAAGTGCTATCTGCCAGCGAGAACTGCAGATCCTTCAGCACCATTCCCTGCTCGGACATTGCCAAAGTGGTACTCAGCGAAAACGCCGCCGCCGGCACGCCCTCCAGAATCTCCGGTTTGAGGAGCGCCGCAAGGCTCCCGCCCTTGGCGGTGACCCTGGCATCCACACTGGGCGTCTTTTTCCCAAAATCGAGCGAACCAGCGAAGCCAAGCACGCTGTTTCCCGCCTGTGCGTCCTTGCTGTTGAACTGCAGCCGAGAACCCTGGAGCCTCAACTTGCCACCAAGCGCATAGGGTCCAACGGGAAAATAGACGGCTTTCTCTTCGCCAAGGAGGAATCGCGCCAGGCGATGCAGGTCCGCGCCTTTTATCTGCGGTTCCAGTTCAACAAGCGTGTCGGCGGGTCGGAAGTCGATCTGCCCGCTGGCGGACAAATGATTGTCGGCAATGTCCGCAGCAAAGCGGTCGATCCGTAGCTGCTCCGAAAGCAGCGCCAGCTCGCCGTTCAAGCGTGCGGGAAGCGGGCTCTCCGCGGGCAGAGGGATACCACGCGCCCGTGCCAGTTCGCGCAGGTCCGCAGAGCCGGCCCGATAGCTGAAGGTGGAGCCGGCCAGATTCTTACGGTCGCTCAGCTTGCCGGACACTTCGCCGGCGATATTGCCGAGGGCGAAGTCTCCCTGCAACTCGTTGCCACCGCCAACCCCCTTGCGCTTCACGCTGGCTTTGACCGTCAGTGGCAATGTCGGCAAGGACGGCAGCGATAACAGCTTGCCGAAGCTCTGCAAGTTGGCCACTTTGGCGTCAATATCGAGATCGAGGTCGCCGAGTTCCGGCCAGCTGTACGCGGCGCCTGATGCCTTGATCAGCAGACCGTCGCTGGCGTACGACAGCTGCCTGACTTGCAGCTCCTTGCCATTCCGACTGGCATCGACCTGCAAGGAGTAAGGTTCGTTTGGTAGACGATCGACGCCAAGCAGCTTGCCGAAGACAGCCACACCGGGACCGTCCGAGTGCAACAGCAGGGAGAAATCGTCAAGCGACGAGAGACTCGTCGTCGTCAACTTGCCATCCAGCTTGAAGGCGCCGAAGTTGCCCTGCAGCGTACCGTCCAGATGCTCTTCGACAGGCGTAATCCCGGCGTGCAGCTCGATATTGCCGGTGGTCAGTTCGGGAAGCTCGAGGGTACGCAGGACGTCAGCAGCGTCGGCCGCGAACAGCTCGACATTCATGCGCGGCGCTCTCGGATCGCTCAGGCGATCGAGATGGCCGCTTGCTTTCAGGCTGACGTTCGCCTCTTCAAGATCGAAGTCGTAGTTTATCGCCCCCCCGGCGATGAGCTCGTGGAAAGGACCGACGCGACCGTTTACCTTGATCGGGCGCTTGTCGATCACGGCGTCGGTGCTGATCAGCAGCATGTCTTCCGCATCTTGTTGCTGGCTGGCCTGGACAAGGTCGACAAGCAACTCGTCAGTCATCCCGGGGTGACGGACGCGGATCTGGACATTGCGCAGTTCGGTTTGACCGAGAACCAGGCGCAGCGGACCTGAGCGCTCGTCAGATTTGCTCCTGTCGCTGTCCCCCATTGCCCAGTTGAACTGCCCTTCTTCGCTCCACTCGAAGAGCAGCCTGGCGTCGTCAGCCTGCGCCATGCTGATCACGATCGGGCCGCGAACAAGACTCCAGAGGTCGATGGAGAGCGACAGATTCCTCGCCGAAAGCATGTCCGGCTGCTTGCTCCATGCCGGATTCAGCCAGCGAATATTGGCAGCACGAACGGTCGTGATGCGACCGAAACTGATCGCCAAATCGCCGTCGACGTGGAAAGGGCGATCGCTCAGGGCAGTGACGCCTTTTTCGAGCGCCACGCGCATGCGTTCACCGTCAAGCACAAACCAGCTCGCGGCGCTGATCAGGGCAAGAATCAGCGCCGCCAGTGCGAGCAGGACGTACTTTGCCCAAGCGCGCTTGGCGTTTACCTTGGTTGTCGTTTGCATGGCAGTGATCGGACAGGCCTCATGTATTGTCGGGAGCAAGCGCTGGCGGTGGCCAATCAAGCGATCGACCGGGCAGGCGCAGCGTTCGCGGGCTTTGAGCGGACTGCGGCGCGTGCCGATCCGTTACCGGAAGCGATGCCGATTGTTTCCGATTGTACGAGAGATCCGCTGCCCGACTCGCGCCTTCGCTACCCTGCAGGGCGTTCGAGAACCCCGTAAGCGCCGATAATGTACGCATAAAACAGCAGATCGAGACCGACAAGCCCCGCCGCGCGACCCTGCCGGCCGGCAACGGCCGCCGAGCAAGCGCCCTGAACGGCACCCCACCACCAGAAAAAAAACACGTACCAGCTTTTTCGGAGGGATATCGCTATTGAATGCGCTCACTTACTGGGTCGGGATGGCGGGCACGGCCGCTTTCGCAGTCACCGCGGTGCTCGCTGTCGCGCCCCGCGGCATCGATTTCTTCGGGGCGACGGTCCTGGGAATCATCACCGCCATCGGCGGCGGCACGATCCGCGACATCATTCTCGGCGTGCCGGTCTTCTGGGCCGCCGATCTGGCCTATATCTGGGTCGCGCTGGCTGCCAGTCTGGCTACCTTCGCTGCCAATTCGCTGTTTACGCGCAAAGAGATCTACAGCCTGATGCTCTATCTCGATGGGCTCGGCGCTTCCCTGTTTGCGATCGCGGCGACCGACAAGGTCTGGGCACTGGACTTCGGCCGGCCACTGGCCCCGGTCATCCTGGGGATCATCACGGCGATTGGTGGCGGACTGATTCGTGACGTACTGGCGGGAAGGCAAACGCTCTTGATGACGCGCGAGATCTACGCCATACCGATAAGCTTCGGCTGCGCGCTTTACGTGGCGCTACTGGCATTCGCTCCCGAGTATCGATCGCTCGGCGCGGCGACGGCAATCGTGCTTATCTTCGCGCTGCGCGCAGCGGCCATCCACTGGAACCTGACGGTACCGGATCGGCTGGCCAGCAAGCCCAAAGAGGGATGATCCGGGCAAGTCGCCTGCAAGTCGCCGGACTGCCGTTTCGCTACGCGAAGCGCTCGCGCAATGAGCGCGCGTAAGCGGCCACTTCCGGCGCCCCTTCGGCGGGCGCCCATGGCGCACGCTCGGCCTCGGCGAGCGGCAGGTAGGGGCCGCCCTTGGCTTCGAGCATCACCGTCCCGGGATCGAGCGCCAGAATCGTGTGATACACGCCGTGCGGGATGTCGACGCCGCAGACCGGGCCCGTTGGCGCCAGCACCACGGTCTGCTGCACCTGGCCAAGCTGGTCGAAGAAAACGACGCCCAGGCGGCCGCGCAGAACGATCATCGTTTCGTCCTTGTTGGCGTCGAGATGGCGATGCGGCATCAGGTAGGAGCCGGGCTCAATGGCGTTGAGCAAGCGATGTGCGGGCGCCGCGTCGTCGGCGTGGAAGTTGCGGTTCTTGCGCTGGCGCGGGCTGCGACTGGCTTCGAGACTGACGCTATCGAGCAGCGCCTGGTCGATTATTAAGGGGATTTTCATGGCCTCGCTCAGGGGTAGTCGACGCTGACGTTTTCGGTGCACAGCCAGGCCCGCAAAGAGGTCAGCAGATCGTCCTCGAGGCGCACCCGACTGGCTTCACCGAACGCCAGTTCACAAGTCGCCTCGCCGTTGTGATAAGCCAGCCGTACCGGACAATTGCCCGGAGTGTACGGTGCCAGCAGGCTGCGCAGGCGTTGTGCCGCGCCCCGGGCATTGCCGCCACTGGCCTGGCCGTTGAGCGTCAGGTGCAGATGGCGAGCAAAGCGGCCACGCGCTTCGGCCAGCGTCAACAGGCGTTCGGCAACGACTTTCAAGCGGCCTTCGCCGGCAAAATCGTCACGTTGCACCTTGCCTTCGACGATCAGCACCTCGTCTTCCCTGATCTTGACGCGTTCGGCATCGAGCAACTCGCTGAACACCGAAACTTCGAGCGAAGTGCTGCCGTCGTCGAGCAGAATGAAGGCCATCTTGCCGCGCGCCGTGAATTTGCTGCGCACGCCGACCACCAGGCCGGCGAGGAACTGCGGCTCCTTGCGCGCCTCCAGCGCCGCCAGCGGCTTGCGCGCAAAACGCGACACTTCGGCCTGCAGTTCGTGGAAAGGGTGACCGGAAAAGTAGAAGCCGAGGGCGATTTTTTCCTCGTTGAGCCGCTGCCTTTCGCTCCAGCGCGGCACTTCGACGTAACGCGGGCCGTGCGCTCTACCGTCCGCGTCACCATCCGCTTCGAGGAGATCGAACAGGCTGACCTGCATGGCGTTGCGCTCGGCCTGCTCGGCGGCTTCGATGGCGATGCCGACCGAGGCCAGCAGACGCGCTCGATGATCATCGAGCGCGTCGAAGGCGCCGGCACGAATCAGCGCCTCGATAGTGCGCCGGTTGACCATGCGCTTGTCCGAGCGGCGACAGAAATCGAAAAGATCCTTGAACGGGCCAGCCGCTGCACGGGCCTCGATAATGGTATTCACCGCCTGTTCGCCAGTCCCCTTGACCGCGCCGAGTCCGTAGCGAATGGAGCTTCGATCGACCGGCGTGAAGCGATACTGCGAGGCGTTGATGTCCGGGCCAAGCATCTGCAGGCCGTTGCTGAGCGCGTCATCGTGGGCAATCTTCACCGAGTCGGTGTTGTCCATGTCCGAGGACAGGGTCGCCGCCATGAAGGCCGCGCAGTGGTGCGCCTTCAGCCAGGCGGTGTGATAAGTGACCACCGCGTAGGCGGCGGTGTGCGACTTGTTGAAGCCGTACTCGGCGAACTTCTCCATCAGGTCGAAAAGCTGCATCACCAGCTTTTCGTCGTAGCCCTTGATCTTCGCCCCGTCACGCATCATGTCGCGATGCTTGGCCATCTCCTCGGCTTTCTTCTTGCCCATCGCGCGGCGCAGAAGGTCGGCGGAACCCAGCGTATAGCCGCCGATGATCTGCGCGATCTGCATCACCTGTTCCTGATAGACGATGACCCCGTAAGTCGGTTCGAGGCAGGCCTTCAGGTCGTCGATGAAGTAGTCGATCTTCTGCTGACCTTTCTTGCGCAGAATGAAGTCGTCGACCATTCCGGAGCCAAGCGGACCCGGCCGGTACAGCGCGAGCACGGCGATGATGTCCTCGAAGCGGTCGGGCGCGAGCTTGCGCACCAGCTTCTTCATGCCTTCCGATTCCACCTGGAAAATGGCGGTGGTATTGCCGTCCTTGAGAATCTGGTAGGTCTTGGGATCGTCGAAGCTCAGGCTCGTCAAATCCGGGCGCTCGCCGCTCAGCTGCTCGACGTACTTGAGCGCCAGTTCGATGATCGTCAGATTGCGCAGGCCGAGGAAGTCGAACTTCACCAGGCCGATTTTCTCGACATCGTCCTTGTCGTACTGCGAAACCACCGAGCCACCGCCATCCGCCGAATAGATCGGGCAGAAGTCGGTCAGCTTGCCGGGCGCGATGAGCACGCCGCCGGCGTGCATGCCGACATTGCGCGTCAGATCTTCGAGACGGGCAGCGAGGTCGAAGAGGTCCCTGACTTCCTCTTCCTCATCGATGCGCGCCTGCAACTGCGGTTCGGCGAGCAGTGACTTGGCCAGCGACAGCGGCTTGTTGGTTTCCACCGGGATCAGCTTGGAAAGCTGGTCGCAGAAAGTGTAGGGCAGGTCGAGCACGCGCCCGACGTCGCGAATCACCGCCTTCGAGGACATGGTGCCGAAAGTGACGATCTGCGAGACCGCCGCGGCGCCGTACTTTTCGCGCACGTATTCGATCACCCGCCAGCGATTGTCCTGGCAGAAGTCGATGTCGAAGTCGGGCATCGACACCCGCTCGGGGTTGAGAAAACGCTCGAAAAGCAGGGCGTAGCGCAGCGGGTCGAGATCGGTGATTCCCAGCGCGTAGGCGACCACCGAACCGGCGCCGGAACCACGCCCCGGTCCGACCGGACAGCCGTTGTGCCGGGCCCAGTTGATGAAATCGGCAACGATCAGGAAGTAGCCGGGGAAACCCATCTGCACGACGGTGTCCGTCTCGAGCTGCAGGCGCGCATCGTAAGCCGGCCGCTGCGCAGCGCGCTCCGCGGCATCCGGAAAAAGCTGCTGCAAGCGCACTTCGAGGCCGGCGACGGCTTCCTGGCGCAGGAAATCGGCAAGGGTGACGCCATCCGGAGTCGGAAAATCGGGCAGGTAGCTCTTGCCGAGAGTGATCTGCAGATTGCAGCGCTTGGCAATTTCGACCGCGTTCTCGAGCGCTTCGGGAAGATCGGCGAAAAGCGCGACCATCTCCTCGGTGGACTTGAAATACTGTTCTTCGGTGTACAAGCGCGGACGCCGGACGTCGCCGAGCATGTAGCCCTCGGCAATACAGACGCGCGCTTCGTGCGCCTTGAAGTCGTCGCGTTCGAGAAACTGGATCGGATGCGTGGCCACCAGCGGCAGCTCCAGCTCGGCCGCAAGGTCGGCTATCGCCGTCACCAGGAATTCCTGCTGAGGCTGCCCGTAGCGCTGCACTTCGAGATAGAAAGCGTCCGGGAAGAGCTGCTGCCAACGCCGTGCGCACAACGTCGCCTGCTCGAACCTGCCCTGCAGCAGGGCTTCACCGATATCGCCGGCAGCAGCGCCCGAAAGCGCGATCAGACCGTCGACGCCCACCTCGTGCAGCATGCGCCGGCTGAGCTCGGCACGGCCACGCACGCGCGGCGCCAGATAGGCACGCGACAGTAGCTCGCAAAGTTGCCGGTAGCCCTGCCCCGAGCGAACCAGCAATAGCAGTCGATGCGGACGATCGGGATCGCTTTCGTTGGCAATGAAGACATCGCTACCGAGCAGCGGCTTGATTCCCTTGCCACGTGCCGCAGAGTAGAACTTGACCAGACCGAAGACATTCGCCAGATCGGTGAGCGCCAAAGCCGGCATGCCGTAACTGCCTGCGCGAGCAAGCGCATCACCGAGACGGACGATGCCGTCGGTAACCGAATACTCACTGTGCAGGCGAAGATGGACGAACGGGGCTTCAGGCATCCGGCCATTTTACGCCGACGCGGCACGCAAACGGTCATGGCTTTCATCATCAGGGGTGTCTCGACATGTCATGACCGTTAGCCCTGGTTGATCCAGTCGATGATCGGCTGCCACTGTTCGAGGTCCTTGGCCGCACGCGACGCGGAAATGTCGAAGATCGTCATGCCGTGCATCGCCGTCTGTACATAGAGCTGCGTAGTGCGCAGATGCGTCAGCACCGGCAGCTCGAATTTGGCCAGAAAACGTTCCAGCTCGGCAGCCGCACGCGTGCGTGGATCGACGCGCATGCCGACCGCGGCGATGAGGGTCTGCTCCTTGCGTACCGCTTTCTCGGCCAGCAAGGCTTCGAGAAACTGGCGTGTCGCGAGCATGTCGAAGAGCGACGGCTGCACCGGAATGAGCACCCGACTGACCTGCTTGACGACGTTATCGAGCGCTTTGCCGTGCAAGGCCGCCGGCGTATCGAGAACTACGTGCGTGGTGCCCTTCGGCGGCCGGGCGGTTTTCCCCGGTTCGATGTCCCAACAGCTAATCTCCGGCAGCGCGCGCGGGCGCATGCGCAACCACTCCCGTGAGGACTGCTGACGATCGACGTCGCCGAGCATCACATGATGGCCGTTGCACGCGAGGTGGCCGGCCAGATTGATCGCCAACGTCGATTTCCCGGAACCCCCTTTTGGATTGGCAATCAGGAAGGATTTCATTCTTTTTTTGTCCTTGTCATGTGTGGTTGCAGGCCGGAAAAGCTTCTCACGAAGCTGCTTGACGTGCTCGCGCACTTTGTCACGCAGATCGGCAAACGCCAGCGAAAGGCTGCGCGCCGACCCTCCCTCACGGCAGCAGGATGGTCGACCCGGTATGCTTGCGTGCGGCCAGATCGTGATGCGCCTGAGCCACGTCGGCAAGCGCATAGCTCTGGTTGACCTCGATCCTGACTTTGCCCGAGCCGACCATCGCGAACAGTTCGGCCGCCAACTCGGCCAGCTCGGCGCGCTTGGCGATGTAGTGCATGAGGGTCGGCCGTGTCAGGAATAGCGAGCCCTTCTGCGAAAGCAGCAGCGGGTCCAGAGGCGGCACCGGCCCCGAGGCATTGCCCAGACAGACCATCATCCCACGCGTCTGCAGGCTGTCCAGAGACGCGGCAAAAGTGTCTTTGCCAACCCCGTCATAGACCACCGCCACCCCCTCGCCGCGGGTGATCTCGCGAACCCTTGGCGCGACGTCCTCGCGGGTGTAGTCGATCACGTGATCGCAGCCGTGGGCGATAGCCAGCGCCGCTTTGGCGGGGCCGGAAACCGTACCGATGACCGTTGCACCCAGCGCCCTGGCCCACTGGCAGGCGATCAAACCAACGCCGCCGGCAACGGCGTGGATCAGGACGGTTTCGCCAGCCTGCACGCGATAGGTACGGCGCAGCAGGTAGGCGCTGGTCAGGCCCTGCAGCATCATCGCCGCCGCGGTACGAAAACCGATCGCCTCGGGCAGTTTCAGCAGCCGGTCGGCGGGCAGGCAACGCACCTGGCTGTACGCACCCACGGGACCACCCGCATAGGCGACGCGATCGCCGACGCGCAGCTCCGTGACGCCATCACCGACGGCCTCAACCACCCCGGCGCCTTCCAGACCGAGGCCGCTGGGCAGCGGCAGCGGATAGAGCCCGCTGCGATGGTAGATGTCGATGAAGTTGAGCCCGACTGCTTCGTGACGCACTCGTGCCTCGCCAGCCCCTGGTTCGCCCACCGACACCTCTTCCCAGCACATCGCTTCCGGCCCACCGGTCTGATGAATACGAATGGCAAAAGGCATGGCGATCTCCCTGCTTGGTTAGGCCTGATAGTCTAGTGCGCTGCCTGCTTTTTGAGCAAGCGCAAAAAAGGCCTGTCCAGGCTGGCACTTGCCGAGTGAAGCAACAGACGTTCCACAGGCTTATCCACACAAGTGGTGCGTAACTACAAATCCCGCACCGAAACCAGCACCGCGATGACGCGCAAGCTGTGGACAACCCGCCGCAGCTCAGGCAGGCGTCAGCTTGGCGTACTCGAGCGCCAGCCATTTCATGCCGCCGGCACCAAAATTGACTTGTACGCGTGCCTCCGGCCCCGCCCCTTGGCTGGCCACGATGACCCCGACGCCGAAGCGGGCGTGGCGGACGTTCTGACCAATGCGCAGAGCGTTGGCAGCCGCCGGCTGCTGCCAGGGAGCGCCAGCGACGGCGGTCGAACGCAGCGGAGCGAGCGGGGCGCTGCTCAGGCCACGGTTGATTTTGCGCAACAGTTCCACCGGCAGTTCTTCAAGAAAGCTCGATGGCAGGCAGTAGCGCGTCTGCCCGTGCAGCATGCGCGTCTGCGCGTGCGTCAGGTAGAGGCGTTTGCGCGCTCGCGTCACCGCCACATACATCAGCCGACGCTCCTCTTCGAGGCCTTCGCGCTCCTGCGCCGCGTTCTCGTGCGGAAACAGGCCTTGCTCGAGGCCGGTAATGAAAACGATGTCGAATTCGAGGCCCTTCGCCGCGTGCACGGTCATCAACTGGATGGCGTCCTGCCCCTCGCCGGCCTGGTGCTCGCCCGCTTCGAGCGAGGCGTGCGCCAGGAAGGACGCCAGCGGACCGCCATCGGGCACGACTTCGTCACCGTCAAGCAGCGGCACGCCGTCGTCTTTCAGGAAACTGCTCGCGGCGTTGATCAACTCGTCGAGGTTCTCGAGTCGATCCTGGCCTTCCTTCTCGGCAAGATAATGCTGACGCAAGCCGCTGCGCTCGATGAGCTGGTCGATCACTTCCGGCAAAGGCAGCTCCCGGGTCTCGGCGCGCAGGCTCTCGATCAGGGCGATGAACCTGGCCACCACGCCGCCGGGCTTGCCGGCCAGACTGGCGGCAGCGTTATACAGGCTGGAGTTGGTCTGCCGGGCAGCCTCCTGCAGCGCCTCGATGCTGCGCCCGCCGATCCCGCGCGTCGGGAAATTGACCACCCGGGCGAAAGCCGTATCATCGTCGGGATTGGCCAGCAGCCGCAGATAAGCGAGCGCGTGCTTGATCTCCTGGCGATCGAAGAAGCGCAGGCCGCCATGAACGCGATACGGCAAGCCCTGCTTGAACAGCTGATGCTCGAGCACTCGCGACTGCGCATTCGAGCGATAAAGGAGCGCCATCTGCTGGCGCGAGACGCCGTCGCCGGCCAGTTCGCAAATTTCCTCGACGATGAAAGCGGCCTCGGCGATGTCCGAATAGCCCTCGAAAACGCGAATCGGTTCGCCGGCGCCGGCTTCGGTCCACAGGTTCTTGCCGAGACGACCACGGTTCTGTTTGATCAGGGCATTGGCGGCGTCGAGGATATTGCCGTGCGAACGATAGTTCTGCTCGAGGCGAATCACCTCCGGCAAGTCGAACTCGCGCTGCAGGTCGCGCATATTGCCGATCTCGGCACCGCGGAAAGCGTAGATCGACTGATCGTCGTCACCAACCGCGAACAGGCAGGCACCGGCGCTCTCCGACTTGACGCTGCCGCGTCCGGCGAGCAGTTTCAGCCAGGCGTACTGGAGGCGGTTGGTATCCTGGAATTCATCGACCAGAATGTGCCGGAAGCGCGCCTGATAATGCTGACAGAGCGGCTCGTTGCGTTGCAGAAGTTCGTAGGAACGCAGCAGCAGCTCGGCGAAATCGACCACCCCTTCGCGCTGGCATTGGCCCTCGTACTCGGCATACAGTTCGACGCGGCGACTGGTATAGGCATCGTAGGCTTCGGCCTGCGCGGCGCGAATCCCCTGCTCCTTGTGGGCGTTGATGAAATGCATCAGCTCGCGCGGCGGGTACTTCTCGTCGTCGATGTTGAGATTCTTGAGCAGGCGCTTGATCGCCGCCAGCTGGTCCGCCGAATCGAGAATCTGGAACTGCGCGGTCAAGCCGGCCTCGCGGTGGTGCGCACGCAGGAAGCGGTTGCAAAGGCCGTGAAAAGTGCCGATCCACATGCCGCGGGTATTGATCGGCAGCAGCGCCGCCAGGCGGGCCTGCATTTCCTTGGCCGCCTTGTTGGTGAAAGTCACCGCCAGAACCCCCTGCGGACCGACCTGTCCGGTCGAGATCAGCCAGGCGATGCGGGTGGTCAGCACCCGCGTCTTGCCGCTACCGGCGCCGGCAAGGATCAGGGCGTGCTGCGGCGGCAGGGTGACCGCGGCCAGCTGTGGCGGATTGAGATGGGCGAGCAAATCGGACATGGATCGGAATTCCCTGGCGAGTAGCCCCCGATTATAGCCGGCAGGCGCAACCGAATCGGCGCCAAGGCGCGCCACGGGGCGCGGGGCCACGGCGCACTGATCAGCTCCGGCGCACCGTGAAAGCAGCACGCACCAGGCCATACAGACCCGAGACAAGGAGCAGTGGAATCACCACGGTCTGCAGCAGAAAGACCACGATCAAGGTGATGATGTGCTCGGTCGCCTGCTCCGCCGCCTGTTGCAGGGCGTCGAAACGTGCTTTTACCTCCAGATCCTGCCCCCACCAGCCCTTGATTCTGTCCAGCAGGCCTTGCTCCCCGACGGGCAGCGGCTGCGGCGCGTCAAGCCTGGCAACTTGCGCCGGGGCGGCGCTCATCACCTGCTGGCTGGCATCATAGTCACCGACGAGAAACTTCTCGAACAGCAGGTCGCTGCCGATGGTCACCGCAGGCACGGCGAAACGGAGCATCAGGAGGACGACGAGCGTCCGCGCGAGCCATGCCGGAAGCACCTGCTGATGGAAGTGAAACCACGCCCAGCAAAGGGCTGCGCCGCTGATCAGCAAGGAGATCAGCCAGTAGCCGGCCATGCTGATGAGCATCTTCTGCACACCGAAAGCGACGCTGGCGGCGAGCATCACGTTCGAAAACTGCTCGACCAGATCGTTGACCGGGTCGAGCACCTGCCCGGGCGCGAGGACGACACCCATGCCGCCGGGTTGCACCGCGATCTCGGTTCCCTGGGCGACCGAAATCGCCGCGTTCAGAGCCCTGGCGGTCGCAAAGCTGAGCAGTGCCCGCTTCAGACCGGCGTCGGCCTGCTGCGTGGCGATCGAGTCCAGCGGCGCCAGCCAGGAGCAGGCGACCAGGCTGGCCATGGCCAGCGCCAGAACGAAGCGGCGTGCGATCGGCATTTCTCTCCTCCTCAACGGCTTTGCAGCCAGCGTCGGCAGTGTCGCAGAGTTGCTCCGCAGGGTGCAAGACGGCTCGCGCGCGCCAGCGCACAGGCGCTGGCCTGACGATAAGGCCGGCGTTTGGCCAATTTTTTTGCCCAACAGCCATGCCAATTCGAGATACCCACGGTCATAACCGTCATGACATCTTCCCACACTGGCCGCGCGCATTCCGGCTTGCACGCCGGACTCATTCGACGGGCCGAGAGCATGCTCTCTGAATTTCGCGTCGCACCCCCGGCCTGGATGCGCGCCAGCTGCCCGGGACCATCTGCGCCGCTGCAGGGCGGAAGCACGCTATGGAGGACGTTCTCATGGACGCACGCACAGAGAGAAACACGACATCGGGCTGGCCGGCACTGCGGCAGTGGCTCAGTCTTGGCCCACTGCTCCTGATCTTCTTCACCGCGGGCGCCTGCGCATCGCCGACCCTAAACGTCGTTCAGGACGGTGCCCTGGTTCGTGCCCTTGCGATTCCCGGCGTCTCGGTCATTCGCCAAGGCACGCGCTTGCAAGCAAGCAGTAACATGAGCCTGCAAGCGCGTGACCAAATCCAGACCGACGCTGCATCGACCGCCGTGCTCGGTTATGACGGTGGCGCCAGAGTTTACGTGCAGCCAAACGCGCATGTCGACGTGGAATCCGGCAAGGAATCGATCTTCGTCTTCCTCGGCGCGGTGCTGACCAAGGTCAAAGGCGCCTTCGAGGTAAAGACAAAATACGCAACAGGGGGTGCGAAAGGTACCGAGTACTTGGTGCGAGTCGACCCTGGTGCGCACGTCAGGATCGTCGTCGGAGAAGGCCAGATCGGCCTGAGCTCGAACAGCGGGCGTTGGCAAACCATTCTGCTGACAGTCGGTCAGGCTTCCTGGATCGTTGGGGACGGGCTCCCCGAAATCGGCCAGGCCAGCCCCGAAGAGCTTGAAGGACTGCGTAGCCGCATCAAGAATCTCGACAGTCTGATGCCCGACTCATCCGGCCTCGGAACGGCGGCCATCATGACCGGAATTTTCGCCATTGGCGTCGGCATCCTCAACAGTAGCCGACCGCGCGGCGACGATGATATCGACCGGCAACCACCGGCTTCGTCCCCGCCTGCGAAGACAACCCCGCAAACGACTCCGAAAGCCGAATCACGAACAACGACGCAGGTCCAGTCGCAAGCGCCTCGGGCAAATCCTGAAGACCCTGCCACCACTCGGCGAAGGGATGCGCAGGTCGGGTCGCAACCGAGCGTGGCAAAGCCTGACGACCGGGCCACTTGGAAAAAGAACACGCTAGTCCTGCCGCAAGGGTCGGTAGCAAAGCCTGAACCCCCAGTCGTCAAGTAGCCTTCGCAGATGCTGGCGGCACGCGTAATTCCCTATCAAGGCAAGCGGCAAGGCGGGCGACTTTGTTCGCCGGCGTCGCCTGCGACCGGCAACTGAAGACAGGCCGGTCAACCGTGCGAAACAGCCCCTCCAGACTGTTCATCAGCTACCGCCGTGAAGACAGCATCGCTTACGCCGGACGGCTTTACGATCACCTGAGTGCGCACTTCGGTGCCGAGCAGGTGTTCATGGACATCGGCCAGATCGAAGCCGGCGACGATTTCGTAAACGTGCTCGACCACGAGATCGACGCCTGTGACGTGGTCATCGCCTTGATCGGCCCGCGCTGGCTGAGCGCCAGCAACGAGAACGGCCGGCGCCTGGATCAGCCCGACGACTTCGTCTGCCATGAACTAGCCGCAGCGCTCGCGCAGGGCAAGCGCCTGATCCCGGTGCTGGTCGGCGGCGCGACCATGCCCGAGGCCAGTGAGCTGCCGGCAACGCTTGCCGAGCTGTCTCGCCGCCAGGCGCACGCGCTCGACGACAAGCGCTTCAAGTTCGAACTCGACGCGCTGATCCGCAGCATCGAGCAGCGGCCCTCCCTGCTCGATCAGTTCGTGCAGGTGATGAATGCCGAACGCCTGCGCAAATGGCAACGCTACAGTGGCGCCGGCATCGCGCTGCTGATGTTCTTCCTGGGCTGGGTGAAATTGTTCGACGCGCTGGGCATCGATACGCGCATCGAAGGCTACACCATGGCGCTTGGCGACATGGTCGCCAGCGTGCCGGTCAGCGAACACATCGTGATCGTCAGTTTTAACGAGAAGTCCGAAGCGCGCCTCGGCAGCTTCGGGCCCGATTGGCGCCGTGAACACGCGCGGGTGCTCGACAGGCTGGTCGACGCGGGCGCGAAAATGATTGTCTTCGACCTCTATTTCGAGGAGCCGAATCCGGCCGACGCCGAGTTGATCGCTGCCATCGAGCGTGCCCGACAGCGTGGCCGCGAGGTCATCGTCGGCGTCAAGCAGCTGCGCGACCAGGAACCGCTGGCTACTCCCGGACTGCTCCAGGCAGCCAGCGACTGGGGCCTGCTGTGCGTCGGCGGCCGCCTGGGTTACGCCTCAGTCGCGCCAATTGGCGCCGTCAAGCTCACCGCAGCGGTGGACGCCAAGCAGCAGCCGGTCGACCGTATCCGCGACAGGATCGCTGCCATCGGCGGTCTCGCGGTCGGTGGCAGGGAACTGGGCGTAGACAAGCAGCTGCGCGAACTGACGCTGCTCAGCGATACCAACCTGCCGCTCTGGAGCGGCTCCCTCGAGGCCTTCCAGGCGAGCATCGAAGACTCGGGGAAGGTAAGTAAGGGCTGCCCACTGCTGGGCAGCGGCGACCTGATTGCTGACACCCGGCTCCGCCTGGCGCCGATCGAGATCTGGCGGCAGCCGCCGCGACGCTACGACTACGAGCAGATCAGTGGGCCGGCGGCGACGATCGCTGCCGACGGCCTGGCCGGAAAGATCGTCCTGATCGGTGATGGTCGTACCGGCGAGGACCACTTTCAGGTTCGGCGCGGCATCGGCGCAGAGTTTCGCCACGGCGTCGAGTTGCACGCCGATGTCGTCAACAACCTGCTGCAAGAGGTGCACGTGCGCGGCCTCGATCCCTTGCTGCAAGTCCTGGCAATGGCTGCACTGGCCGTTGCCGGCGCATGGCTGCGCCTGTTCAGGCCAGCCATGCCCGCACTCTGGCGGCGCCTGCTGCTGCTCGGCTGCCTGCTCTTCTACCTGGCGTTGACGGTACTGATCTACGTCCAGTTCGAGGTGCTGTTGAACACCGCCTATCACATCGGCGCCTTTCTGCTCAGCTACTGGCTGCTCGGCAAGCTCAGCGCAAGCGCCGCCGCGAAGGCGGCATAGGAATAGGAGCGGGGGCCCCGGGCAATGCGGGGCGGCCCCTGCCTGCGAGTGTGCGGGCGGTATTCTGTGGCAAGATGGCTCGATGCGCGCACTTGCGAACTTATCGACCATCGATTGGCTGGCCCTTTCCGCCTTCCTGCTTTGCTGGGCAGGCTACACCTGGTTTTCCGAGCGTAGTCGCTGGTGTTGCAAGGGCCTGATTGGACACCTGCACAGCTATCGTAAGGACTGGGCCTACCACATGCTCGAGCGCGACCTGCGGATGACCGACGCGGCGCTGATCGGCAATCTGATGACCAGCGTTTCCTTCTACGCCAACACCACCATCTACATCATCGCCGGCCTGGTCGCCGCCCTGGGCGCGGCCGACCAGTTGTTGAGCTTCTCCGCCGACCTGACCCTTGGCGGCGCCAGCAGCCGCGAACAGCTGGAAATCAAGCTGATCCTGGTTCTCGCCAGCTTCGTCTACGGCTACTTCAAGTTCACCTGGGCGCTGCGCCAGTTCAATGTGTTGTCGATCCTCATCGGCGCGGCGCCAACAGGCCAGCGCGACGAGCCGAAAGTCGACGCTTTCGCACGCCGTGTGGCAGGCGTCCATAACCTGGCCGGAGACGACTTCAATCGCGGCATCCGTGCCTACTACTTTGGCCTGGCAGCGGCCGGCTGGCTGCTCAGCCCGGAGGTCCTCGGCGTCCTTTCGCTGAGTGTCCTGATCGTTCTCTATCGGCGCGACTACCGCTCGGCGACGCTCGACGTCCTGCGCCCGGAGCCGTGAGCCGTGAACGCTGACCGCCAGGTGGCCGGCATCGGCTTCGGCCTGCTGGCCTACGGCATGTGGGGCTTCTTTCCGCTCTTCTTCCACCAGTTGTCGCACGTCTCGCCAATGGACGTGCTCAGCAACCGCGCTGCCTGGGCCTTTGTCTTCGTCGGTCTGCTGCTCAGCCTGCGCCGGCAGTGGGGCAAAGTGGCCACGGTTTTCAGAACCAGGCAGCACCTGGCGATGCTGGCGCTTGCCGCCCTGCTGATCGGCACCAACTGGCTGGTCTTCCTGTGGGCCGTCGCCAACCAGCAGGTCGTTGCCTCGAGCCTCGGCTATTTCCTGACCCCGCTGGTGAGCGTCCTCCTCGCTCTGCTGGTGCTCAAGGAACGGCTCAACCGGCTGGAGTGGATTTCGGTGGCCCTGGCGCTGATCGCCATCGCCAACGACGTCATCGCTCTCGGCAGCCTGCCCTGGGTATCGCTGATTCTCGCCGGCACTTTCGGTACCTATGGCCTGGTGCGCAAGAAACTACCGGTCGACTCGAGCTCCGGGTTGTGGCTGGAAACCCTGGCCATGTTGCCGGTGTGCGCGATTTACGCACTGTGGCAGGCACAGAGCGGCCATGCCGTATTCACCGGCCACGACCTGCGAACCACCTTGCTGCTGGCTTGCGCGGGTGCGCTCACGGCGCTGCCGCTGATCGCCTTCGCCGCCGCCGCGCAGCGCCTCGACCTGGCCAGTCTCGGGATGCTGATGTATATCAATCCGACGCTGCAGTTCCTGACCGCGGTCTGGATCTTCGGTGAGCCGATGCAGAGTGAGCGGCTGTTGAGTTTCGCGCTGATCTGGCTCGGCCTGCTGGTCTTCAGCTGGAGCGCGTGGAGGAAGTACCGGCAAGCGGCATGAGCCGCTGCGGACTCAACATTGCCGCAGAAAAGCCAAAATCGGCAAGGGACGCCGGAATCGGCTGGCCACGTAGCAGCGCCGCACAGCTTTCCCCCATCGCCGGCGAGGTCTGGATTCCGTAGCCGCCCTGGGCGGCGACCCAGAAAAATCCGCGGTGGAGCGGATCGAAGCCACCGACCAGATCGCCATCGGCGACGAAGGATCGCAAACCCGCCCAGCGGTGGCTGGGACGGCGAATACGCAGCGTCGTCGCCTGTTCGATGCGGTAAATGCCCGTTGCAATGTCCAGTTCTTCGGCTTGCACGTCGTGCGGCAAAACCGGATCGGCGTTGGCCGGCGAGCCCAGCAAGAGGCCGGCGTCCGGCTTGAAATACCAGTCTTCGGCCACGCCAATGGTCAATGGCCAACGCCTCGTGTCCAGGTTTTCGGGTGGCGCGAAGAGAAACGCCGATCGACGTCTGGGCTCAAGTCCGATAGGAGCAATAGCTGCCAGGGTGGCGATCTGGTCCGCCCACGCGCCGGCAGCGTTGACCAGCACCGGCGCGGCATATTTGTGCCCGCCGGCGTCGAGCCACCAAAGGTCCTGGCTCCGCTGCACAGCGCTGACTTCGGCGTCGCAGACGACAAGCCCGCCGTTCTGGCGCAGCCCACGCAGGTAGCCCTGATGCAGGGCATGCACGTCGATGTCGGCGGCGCGTGGGTCGAAAATGGCGCCGATCACTTCTTCCGGGCGCAACACCGGCAGCATGGCACAGGTCTCTGCGGGCGAAAGCAGGCGCAGCGTTTCGCCAAGGGCAGAAAGTGTTTGCCATCTGACACGCAACAGATCTTCCTGGCCGCGCATCGCGACGATCAAGGCCCCACGCGCCGAGAGCAGCGGATGATCGCAGAATCCTTGCGGTGGAGCGTCGAAGAACGCCCGGCTGGCGCGAGTCAGAGCGCGTACCTGGGGCGTCCCGTAACTCTCCGCGAAGAGTGCCGCCGAGCGGCCGGTCGAGTGATAGCCGGGCTGCTCCTCGCGTTCGAGTACCACCACCCGGCCATGGCGGGCCAGCCAGTAAGCAACCGAAGCGCCGGCGATACCGGCGCCAACGATGAGAAAATCGGCTCGATTGGCGGCTGCGGCGTCGGTCATCCCCTGCTCCTGTGTGCTCGGGTCGGTCTACCCGGGTCTGTGCGCGAGCGATCGCCGCACGAATCAGGCTTGCCTGAGAGGCGCGGCGCCGGTCAAGGCGAGGTGCCAGGCGCGCCGGAGTCGGCGCGCAGCGAACCGGGGGGATGGACTTAGAACGGAATATCGTCGTCCATGTCTTCGAAACTGGGCTTCTTCTTGGCGGGAGCCGCCGCGCGGGCGCCGCCGGAGTCGCCGGTCGACGATGGCATGCTGCCGCCGTACTCGCTTTCGTCACTCGACGATGATGGCGAACCCATGCCTTCGCGACCGCCAAGCATCTTCATCTCGTTGCCGATAATTTCGGTGGTATAGCGTTCGTTACCATCCTTGTCCTGCCACTTGCGCGTCTTGAGGCTGCCCTCGACGTAGACCGAGGAGCCTTTCTTCAGATACTGCCCGGCGATCTCCGCGAGGCGCCTGAAGAACACGATGCGGTGCCACTCGGTGGCTTCCTTCTTGTCGCCGGTCTGCTTGTCCTTCCACGATTCCGAGGTCGCGATCCGGATGTTGCAGACGGCGTCGCCGTTCGGCAGGAAACGGGTTTCCGGATCGGCACCCAGATTGCCGACGAGAATTACTTTGTTTACCGAAGCCATGTTGCCTCCCTGGATGGTGTGCGAAAAAAGAAAGCGCGATTATAGGGCTTAAGCGTCAGGGCTTAACGGTCATGACCGTCGAGATACCCAGATCATGAAAGTCATGACCGCCCCCTTTTCCCCCGGCCCTTCTCCCGCGGGGGGAGAAGGGAGGTTCGTGAGTCGCGTGCGCGACGTTCACGTAATGCTTAAGCGGTCACCTGCCGGCGACGCAACGCCGGCAAGGTCATGGTCGTCGACAACGACAGCCAGATCACGGTGAGCAAGCCGCCACAGGCCCAGACGGCGCCCGGGCCAAGGTACTTGGCCAGCGCGCCGCCGAGCACCCCGCCGACAAACAGGCCCAGGGCCTGAGTGGTGTTGTAGACGCCGAGCGCCGCGCCTTTGGCGTGCGGCGGCGCGATCCGCGAAATAAGCGACGGTTGCGTCGCTTCGAGAATGTTGAAGGCCACGAAGAACAGCGTCAGCCACAGCGCCAGCCCGTAAATGCTCGTCGAGAAGAGGCCAAAACCAATCTGAACGACCAGCAGCAGAACCACCGCCGTATTGAAGACCAGCTTCATGCGGCCATATTTTTCGGCGGCAATGATCGCCGGCACCATGATCACGAAGGACACCAGCAGCGCAGGCAGATAGAGCTTCCAGTGTTCGGCCACGGGCAGATCGCCGATCGAGATCAGCTGCGCCGGCAGCAGGACCCACATCGCGGTGAGCATCAGGTGCAGGGCGAAGACGCCGAAGTTCAGGCGCAGCAACTGCCGATTGGCGAGCACTTCAACAAAACTCGGCCAGGTCGGCCGACGCGGCACGGTCGGCGCGGCGGGGACCACCTTGAGAACGACGAAAATTGCCAGCAAGGCCAGGCCACCGGTCAGGCTGAAGATGCCAGGCATGCCGATGCTGACGAAAAGCAGCGGCGCGGCGACCATCGAGATGGCAAAGACCATGCCGATCGACGAGCCGATCATGGCCATCACCTTGGTCAGATGCTGTTCGCGCGTAAGGTCGGCAGCCAGCGCGGTAACGGCTGCCGAAATGGCACCGGCGCCCTGCAGCACGCGACCGGCAATGACGGCGTAGATGTCGCCGGCCGAAGCGGCAACGAAACTGCCGACGGCGAAGAGAATCAGCCCGAAAACGATCACCGGCTTGCGCCCGAAGCGATCGGACGCCGCTCCGTAGGCGATCTGCAGGAAGGCCTGCGTCAGCCCGTAGGCGCCGAGCGCCATGCCGACCAGCGCCACGTCGTGGCCGGATGGAAGGTCCTGCGCGTAGATCGCAAAAACCGGCAGGATCAGGAACAAGCCAAGCATGCGCAAGGCAAAGACAGCCGCCAGGCTGATGCCGGCGCGCTTCTCCTGGCTGCTCATTCGGTCGATAGTTGGGGCGGACATGGGATTTTGGTGCCGGACTGCGGAATTGCGTATATTAGCAGGTTTGCCAAAGCCCCTCGGGCTCGCAGCCAATGGACGAGATCAACGAAATTCGCATCCGCGGTGCGCGTACGCACAACCTGAAGAACGTCAATCTCGACCTGCCACGTAATCGCCTGATCGTGATCACCGGTCTTTCGGGTTCCGGCAAGTCGTCGCTGGCTTTCGACACCCTTTATGCCGAAGGGCAACGACGCTACGTCGAGTCGCTGTCGGCCTACGCGCGTCAGTTCCTGCAGCGCATCGAGAAGCCGGACGTCGACCTGATCGAGGGCCTGTCACCGGCGATTTCGATCGAGCAGAAAGCGACCAGCCACAACCCGCGCTCGACGGTCGGAACGGTCACCGAGATTCACGACTACCTGCGCCTGCTCTTCGCCCGTGTCGGCACACCCTACTGTGCCGAACACCAGCAGGCCCTCGAAGCGCAGACCGTCTCGCAGATGGTCGACCATGTCCTCGCCTTGAGCGAGGACAGCCGGCTGATGATCCTGGCGCCGGTCGTCGCCGACCGCAAGGGGGAGCAGCTCGAACTCTTTGCCGAGTTGCGCGCGCAGGGTTTTGCCCGCCTGCGGGTCGACGGCCAGATTTACGAGATCGACGCCCTGCCCAAGCTCGCCAAGACGCGCAAGCACAGCGTCGATGTGGTCATCGACCGCCTGAAAGTGCGCGCCGACATTCGCCAGCGCCTGGCCGAATCCTTCGAGACCGCCCTG
>Ga0209573_1002009_pt1 | contig 27819 bp, 26 predicted proteins | sample TNRBio252014_DNA_FD_185870 | JGI IMG/M metagenome (GOLD analysis project Ga0209573, IMG submission 185870) | Wastewater treatment Type I Accumulibacter community from EBPR Bioreactor in Madison, WI, USA - TNR Reactor_6/25/2014_ DNA (SPAdes)... | ecosystem: Engineered > Bioreactor > EBPR >... | reverse complement strand
AGGAGACGTTGAGGATGTGGATCTGCTCGGGGAGGATGTGATTCCGGAAGCGGTCGTGGAAGACCATGATCGAATCGTAGGCGACCGATCCGCAGACGAGGATGGACATGGGTGGCATGCAGGCGGGGGATTGAAGACGGCGCGATTATACGCAGCGCCGCCGCTGCGACCCCGCCGCTTCTGCGCAGCGGGGTCGCTCCTCGTCAGTCGTGCCCTGCAAGCGCCCCGCGCAGCTTTTCCGCCATCTCCTCAAGCGCCGCGCGCGGCGGGTTCTTCACCGGCCAGGCCAGCGCCATGCCGTCGCCCTCCCAGCGCGGCAGCACATGGATGTGAAAGTGGAACACGGTCTGCGCACCCGCCTTTTCGTTGGCCTGGAAGAGCGTCACGCCTTCGCAGCCGAAGGCCTTCTTCGCCGCCCGTGCCATGCGCGCCGCGGTGCGGAACACCGCGCCGGCGAGCGCATCGTCGAGCGCATACACGTTGGCACGGTGCGGCTTCACCAGCACCAGCATGTGGCCAGGATTGACCGACTGGATGTCCATGATGGCGAGCGTGTCGGCGTCCTCGAACACCTTCGAGGCGGGCAGCTCGCCACGCGCGATTCGGCAGAAGACGCAGCCGGCGTCGTGTTCAGGGGGGGTGCGCTGCTGCATGTCGGGTCGTCCTCCGTGGTGCGTTGCGTCACCGCATCGTAACCACCGCGTCACTGCATCGCAACGACGCCTTTCCAGAATGGCCGGACTCAACATGACGGAACCCAGGCCATGCTCCAGCACCTCCAGCCCCGCCACGACGGCGCCGCACGCCGGTCGCGCAACCTGCACGTCGGCCTCGCCACCAGCGAGACCGAGATCCTCGAGGCGCAGAAGCTGCGCTACCGCGTGTTCGCCGACGAGCTGGGCGCCCGCCTCCCCACCCGCAGCCCCGGCGTCGACCGCGACATCTATGACCCCTTCTGCGAACACCTGATCGTGCGCGACGAGGGCGCCGGCCGCATCGTCGGCACGTACCGCATCCTGTCGCCTTCGGCGGCGCGCCGGGTGGGCGGCTACTACTCCGAGAACGAATTCGACCTCACCCGCCTGCAGCACCTGCGCAGCCGCCTGGTCGAGATCGGCCGCTCGTGCATCGACGCCGAATACCGCAGCGGCGCGGTGATCGCGCTGCTGTGGTCGGGGCTGGCGCGCTACATGCAGGAAAACAGCTACGACTACCTGATCGGCTGCGCCTCGGTGAGCATGGCCGACGGCGGGCATACCGCGGCCAGCCTGTATAATCGGCTGCACGGCCAGCACCTCGCCCCGCTCGAATACCACGTCTTCCCGCGCTGCCCGCTGCCGCTCGACAGCCTGCGCGGCGACCTCGACACCGAGGCGCCGCCGCTGATCAAGGGCTATCTGCGCGCGGGAGCATGGGTCTGTGGCGCGCCGGCCTGGGACCCCGACTTCAACACGGCGGACCTGCCGATCCTGATGCCGATTGGCCGCGTCGATTCGCGCTACGCCCGCCACTTCATGGGACGCAACGACTGAACGACGCCACTCGCCCACCGCGCTCACGAGAGTCGCTGATGAATGCCACCACGCAGGCCGCCACCGCGCTCGGCACGGAGGCGCGTCGCCAGGGTCCGCATGACCTCGCAGCACCGGTTTCTGCCACGACCGACGTCGGCGCGCGCGCCGGAGCGCTGCTGCGCGCCTGGCGCTGGTCGCGGCTGGCCCTGCACGTCGTGCACGGCGCGCTGACCATCGTGCTTGTCCATCCTTTCACCGCACGTGCCACCCACCAGTCCCTGCGCCAGCGCTGGTCGCTGCGCCTGCTGCAGGTGCTGGGCCTGCGGCTGGAAGCACGCGGCGAGGCGGTGGCGCAGGGGTGCATGGTGGTCGCCAACCACATCTCGTGGGTCGACATCTTCGTGATCAACGCACTCGCCCCGGCGGCCTTCGTGTCCAAGGCCGAGGTGCGCGCCTGGCCGGTGATCGGCTGGCTGGCGGCGAAGAACGACACCATCTTCCTGCGCCGCGGCAGCCGTGGCCATGCCCGCATCATCAACGCGGAAACCGCCGCCCTGCTCGACGCCGGCTGCAACGTCGCGATCTTCCCGGAAGGCACCACCACCGACGGCAGCACCCTGCTGCATTTCCACGCCGCCCTGCTGCAGCCGGCGATCGCCTGCGGCCATCCGGTGCAGCCCCTGGCGCTGCAGTACCGCAGCCCCGACGACCGCTTCAGTGACACCGCCGCCTACGTCGGCGACATGAGCCTGGCCGAGTGCATCGCCAACATCATCGCTGCGCGGTGCACGATCGCGCGCATCACCGTGGCAGCACCGATCGCCACCGCCGACGGCATCGACCGGCGCACGCTCGCTGCGCAGGCGCGAGCCACGATCGCGGGGGCGATCGAGGTCGCACCGGCGGGTCACGACTGACCCTCGGGCCGCCTTTGCGCACCTCCCTGCCGGAGGAAGGGGCCGGGAAACTGCGCACTCGGCACGAGCAGCCCGCCGGCGCTGCGCCGTCCTGCACCTCCGCTGGCAGACGATCACGCGCGGTCACGCGAACACCGGGTCAGACGCCCACCGCAGCCCTCACCCCGGCACCTGGAACACCACATCGTCCTCGATGCGCAAGGCGGTGAGCTTGCCGCCCCAGACGCAGCCCGAGTCGAGCGCGACCAGCCCCGGCTCGCGATAGAACCCCAGCGCCGACCAGTGACCGCAGACGATGGTGTGGGTACGACTGAAACGGTCGGGGACGCGGAACCACGGGAGCATGCCCGGCGGCGCCTTGTGCGGTGCGCCCTTGGCGCGCAGGTCCATATGCCCCTGTGCGGTGCAGAAACGCAGCCGGGTCAGCGCATTGACGATCACGCGCAGGCGGTCCCAGCCCTTGAGCCCGTCCGACCAGCGATCTGGCCGGTTACCCGCGAGATGAAGGAGGAACTCGCGCGACCTTGACCCGGCCAGCGCCGCGCCCACCTCGCCGGCCAGCGCCTGCGCGCGCGTCACCGTCCACCCGGGGAGCAGGCCGGCATGCACCAGCACATGATCGCCATGCACCTGCAGCAGCGGCAGGTAGCTCAGCCACTCGAGCAACTCTTCGCGGTCGGGTGCCTCCAGCACCTGAAACAGCGTGTCATCGCCTTCGCGCCGCTTCAGGCCCGCGGCCACCATCAGCAGGTAGAGGTCGTGATTGCCGAGCACGATGCTCGCCGCATCGCCCAGCCCGCGCAGGAAGCGCAGCACGCGCAGCGACTCCGGCCCCCGGTTGACCAGGTCGCCAACGATCCACAGGCGATCGACGGCAGGATCGAAGGCGATCCGGTCGAGCATGCGATCGAGGGCGGCGAAGCAGCCCTGGATGTCTCCGATTGCGTAGGTGGCCATCGATTCCTGCCGCCGGCGGGCCAGGGGCCGCGACGGGTCGAACGTTGAAGATCGGCACGGTACCGCGGATCAGACCCGGTAATAGTCCTTGTACCAGGCCACGAAACGGCCGACGCCGTCACGCACGCTGGTCGCCGGCGCGAAACCGGTCCATGCGTCGAGCGCGGCCGTGTCGGCATAGGTCGCCGGCACATCGCCATCCTGCAGCGGCAGGAAGTTCTTCTGTGCGGTGGTGCCGAGCGCGTCCTCGATCGCGGCGATGAACGCCATCAGGTCAACCGGGTCATGGTTGCCGATGTTGAACACGCGGTAGGGCGCGCTGCCGGTGCCCGGGTTGGGCTGCAGCGGATCGAAGGCCGGGTCGGGCTCGGCGACATGGTCAATGGTGCGGAGCACGCCCTCGACGATGTCGTCGACAAAGGTGAAGTCGCGCCGCATGCGGCCATGATTGAAGACGTCGATCGGGCGCCCTTCAAGGATGGCCTTGGTGAACAGGAACAGCGCCATATCCGGGCGCCCCCAGGGGCCATACACGGTGAAGAAGCGCAACCCGGTGGTGGGCAGGCCGTAGAGGTGGCTGTAGGTGTGCGCCATCAGCTCGTTGGCCTTCTTGGTCGCCGCGTAGATGCTCACCGGGTGGTCAACGCTGTCCTGCTCCGAGAACGGCATCTTGGTGTTGCCGCCATACACGCTCGAGCTCGACGCATACACCAGGTGCTGCACCTTCGCGTGGCGGCAGCCCTCGAGGATGTTCATGAAGCCGACCAGGTTGCTGTCGACATAGGCATGCGGGTTTTGCAGCGAATAGCGCACCCCGGCCTGCGCGGCGAGGTGGATCACGCGGTCGAACTTCTCCGCGGCGAACAGCGCCTCGATGCCGGCACGGTCGGCGACGTCCATCTTCACGAAGCTGAAGCCCGCCTGCGGAAGCAGGCGCGCCAGGCGCGCCTGCTTGAGGGTGGGGTCGTAATAGTCGTTGAGGTTGTCGAGGCCGACGACCTCATCGCCGCGCGCGAGCAGGCGCAACGTGGTGTGCATGCCGATGAAGCCGGCAGCACCGGTGACGAGGATTTTCATGGATGGGTGTGGAGGCAGGAGAAAGGACTCGACGAATTATCGCACGCAAGCCGGAGTGCCAAGTGTGAACGGTTTCCTTCAGCGCGCCCTGATCGCCCACTGCGGGCGGCCACCATCCTTGCTTATACTTCAGCGGTCGTCCTCCGCCCCGACCCGATGCTGACCCGCCTGCCTTACACCCTGTTGTGGACCCTTTCCCTGCCGCTCGTGTTGCTGCGGCTGCTGTGGCGGGCGCGGCGCCAGCCGGCCTACCTGCGCCACCTGCGCGAACGCTTCGGGCGCTACCGCGCGCGGGCGCCGGTCGGGGTGATCTGGGTCCACGCGGTATCGGTCGGCGAGACCCGCGCAGCCGAGCCGCTGGTGCGCGCCCTGCTCGACGAATGGCCCGATCACAGCGTGCTGATCACCCACATGACGCCCACCGGGCGTGACACCTCGAAGACGCTGTTCCGCGACGAGCCGCGCGTGCTGCGCGCTTATCTGCCCTACGACCTCGGCTGCTTCGCGCACGCCTTCCTGCGCCATTTCCGGCCGCTGTTCGGGGTGATCATGGAAACCGAGCTGTGGCCCAACCTGCTCGCCGCCTGCAAGCACCGCCGCATCCCGGTGATGCTGGCCAACGCGCGCCTATCGGAACGCTCGGCCCGCCGCTACGCCCGCCTGCCCGCGCTCACCGCGCTGACCCTGAAGGCGCTCGCCGCGATCGGCGCGCAGACTGCGGCCGATGCCGCGCGCCTCACCCAGCTCGGCGCACGCCGGGTCACGGTGACCGGCAACATCAAGTTCGACATCGTGCCGCCGCCATCGCTGCGGGCGCTCGGCGCCGCCCTGCGCGCCCGCATCGGCGCACGCCCGGTGCTGCTCGCGGCAAGCACGCGCGAAGGCGAGGAAGCGCTGCTGCTCGACGCCTTCGCCCGCCATGCGCCGGACGCCGCCCTGCTGCTGCTGGTGCCGCGCCATCCGCAGCGTTTCGACGAAGTCGCCATACTCGCCAGCACGCGCCACCTGGCGTTGCAGCGCCGCAGCGCCGACACGGCGGTCGCGCCGCACACCCGGGTGCTGCTCGGCGACTCGATGGGCGAGATGTTCGCCTACTACGCCGCCGCCGACGTCGCGCTGATCGGCGGCAGCTGGCTGCCGTTCGGCGGACAGAACCTGATCGAGGCCTGCGCCGTGGGCACCCCGGCGGTGATCGGCCCCCACACCTTCAACTTCCAGGCGGTGGCCGAGGATGCGGTGCGCGTGGGGGCGGCGCTGCGCGCGCCGGATGCCGAGGCCGGCATGCGCCGCGCGCTGGACCTGCTCGCCGACCCGGCGCACCGCGAAGCCGTCGCCGCCGCCGGCATGGCCTTCGCGACCACCCACCAGGGCGCAACCGCACGCAGCGTCGCGATCCTCGCAAACCTGCGCAATGGCGCCTTACGGGAGTAAAGTCGCGCGTCCCGATCCACGCCACCCGGCCCTCGCGCATGACCGCCCAGCCCCCCGAAATCCGCCCCGAACAGTCGATCGAGCTGCTCAAGCAGCTCCACATCCTGACCCGCGACGGCAAGCTCAACCAGGACAGCCGGCGCAAGCTCAAGCAGGTCTATCACCTTTACCAGTTCATCGAGCCACTGCTCGCCGAAGCACTGGCCGCCCACCCCGACATCGAGCTCGTCGACCACGGCGCGGGCAAGTCCTACCTCGGCTTCATCCTGTACGACCTGTTTTTCAAGCAGCACGCGCCGGGCGGCCGCATCCACGGCATCGAGACCCGTGACGAACTGGTGATGAGCTCGCGCCGGCTCGCCGACAAGCTCGGCTTCTCCGCCGGCATGCGCTTCCAGAACCTCACCGTTGCCGCGTCGACCACTTCGGAGCGTCTGCCCGCGCGCATCGACGTCGTCACCGCGCTGCACGCCTGCAACACCGCCACCGACGACGCGATCCGCTTCGCGCTCGAGAAGGGCGCACGCTCGATCGTGCTCGTGCCCTGCTGCCAGGCCGAGGTCGCGGCGATCCTGCGCAAGAACAAGCAGCAGGCGCTCGCCCAACCGCTCGCCGAACTGTGGCGCCACCCGATCCACACCCGCGAGTTCGGCAGTCACGTCACCAACGTGCTGCGCTGCCTGCAGCTTGAGGCCCATGGCTACGCGGTCACCGTCACCGAACTCGTCGGCTGGGAACACTCGATGAAGAACGAACTGATCATCGCCCGCCACCAGCCCGACCGACCACGCCGGCGCGCCGCCGAGCGCCTGGAGGAACTGCTGCGCCAGCTCGGCCTCGAAGAACTGGGCGGGCGTTTTTTCACTGCATGACGCACGGACCTGCATGCACTTGGACTGGCATCGAACTGCTGGGCTAGTATTTCAGGAGCAGCCGTAACCAACGCCCTTCGAGGAGGACGGGTGCATGCGCACCCCTGGCACCCATGACGACCGACGCACAATCGCCCCTGTCATTCCTGCTGGAGACCCCCTACGCGAGCCGCTATCCGCGCAAGCTCGCCGAGGGGTTTCCGCATGTCGCCCAACGCATCGCCGAACTGTGGGACGACAAGGACGCACTCGGCGACTACTTCACCGAGCTGATGGTCTCCAGGCGCCCGAACCGGCGCGGCTTTCCGCCCGACGTCGGGGCCGAGATCGTCTATCTCAGCATGGCCTACGACCGCAACGGTCCGATCCGCCCGAGCCCGCAGGAGGCCCCGCAGAGCACCGCCGGCGCGGTAGCCGACGCCTGGGACTACGAGCGCGCCGTCGCCGAGCTCGAACGCCTCGACATTCCGCTCACCATGGGCCAGTTCGTGCGCGCGATCGAGGCCGGCGACCAGAAGCTGTGCGCGCTCTTCCTGCACGCCGGCTTCGACGTCGACAGCCGCGACGCGCGCCAATGGACGCCGCTGATGATCGCGAGCTTCCACGGCCGCGAGGCGCTCGCGCTCGAGCTGATCCGGCTCGGCGCCAGCGTCGATGCGCACGACACCGACGGCTATACGCCCCTGCACTGGGCCTCGCTCAACGGCTACGAGCAAGTGGGCATGGTCCTGGTGCGCCGCCAGGCCGACGTCAACGCGACCAGCAACGCCGGCATCACGCCCCTGCTGCAGGCCGCCGCACGCGGCCACCTCGGCGTGGTCAGGCTGCTGATCGAGCGCAAGGCCAGGGTCAATCGTGCCGCCGCCGATGGCTCCACGGCGCTGCTGAAGGCGGTCGCCAACGGCCACTGGGAGGTGATCAACGCCCTGCTCGACGCCGGCGCCTCGACCGACGCGACGATGCAGAACGGCGCCACGCTGGTCGATATCGCCGCGCGCGCCAAGGACGCGCGCATCCGCGAGCGGATCGCGATCGCCGCCCGCATGGAAGCGCGCGGCGACGCGCCGATCCAGCGTGACGAGCCACCACCGTTCACCGGGACGATGTACTGAGCGATGGCCCAGGTCGGCATGCCGGTGACGCCCTCTGCCGTCCTCGCAATTCTGGTGGTCGCGCTGACCGCGCTCGGGCCTCTGTCCACCGACTTCTACCTCCCCGCCCTGCCGGCGATCGCACGAGCCCTGCACACCGACAGCGCCGGTGTGCAGCTCACACTGTCGGTCTATCTGCTCGGCTTCGGCGCCGGACAACTGCTGGTCGGTCCGCTCTCGGACCGTTTCGGACGGCGGCCGGTCATGCTGTGGGGCATGCTCGTCTTCCTGCTCTCGTCGGCGGTGTGCGTCCTTGCGGACTCGCTCGCCACCCTGGTGGCGGCGCGCCTGGTGCAGGCCTTCGGCGCCTGCGTCGGTCCGGTGCTCGGGCGCGCGGTGGTGCGCGACCTCTACGGACCGGCCGATTCGGCGCGGATGCTGTCCCATGTATCCACCGCCACCGCGCTCGCCCCGCTGCTCGCGCCGCTGCTCGGCGGCTGGCTGACCGCGGCCTGGGGCTGGCGTGCGACCTTCGTCGCGCTCGCGCTCTACGCATGCGTGCTCATGCTCGCGGTGTGGCTGCTGCTGAAGGAGACCAACCGTCACCCGGACGCGGATGCGCTGCGCCCAGCGCGCATGCTGACCAACTATCGCACCCTGCTCGTCGACCCCATCTACCGCAGCGCGCTGCTGATCGGCTGCGGCGCCTTCGCCGCGCTGTTCGCGTTCATCTCGGGCTCGCCCTTCGTCTTCATCGAGCATTTCGGCATGTCGCCGCAGCAGATGGGCCTGGCCTTCGGCCTCAACGTCACCGGCTTCATGATCGGCTCCACGCTGTCGGGCCGGCTGTCGCGCCGCCTCGGACCCGCGCGCCTGCTTCGCCACGGCGTGTGGCTGGGCACGATCTGCGGTGTCGTGCTCGCCCTCCTCGCGTTCGCAGATCTGCACCACGCAGCCACGGTGATCGCGCCGATGTGGGGCGTCAGCGCGGCAATCGGCCTCATCCTGCCCAACGCCACCGCGCTCGGGCTGGCCGGCTACCCGAAGATGGCGGGCGCTGCAGCCTCGTTGATGGGCTTCGTGCACATGGGGCTTGGCGCCGGCGCCGGCATGCTGGTCGGCCACGGCGTGCACAGCGGCACCGCCGCACTCGGACTGATCGTCGCCGCCGGCATGCTGCTCAGCCTCGCGGCGTGGCACCTCGGGCCATTGGGCAGGCGCGCACGGGCGCACGCATGAAGGTTCGCGGCGCGCGCCGCGCCGGCAGGACACGGCGCCGCGTGCAGGCGTCGCGGGCGCACGCGGACGCGCTGCCGCCGCGGGGAAACGCCATTCGGCGCTTCAGACGGAGAACGGCATGCTCGCCGCCAGCGCCTCCGGGCTGCGCCCGATCAGGGTCAGGCGCGGGGTCTGGTTGGGTGGCATGTTGGCGACGATGCGGCTGGCGAGCGTCGTCCAGTCGCCGTCGAAGCGCCCTTCGTCCCATACCCGCAGCAGCTCCTGGGTGAAGCGGCCGTTGCCAACGCCGTCCTGCGACTCCTGGTTGTCCTGGCAGCCGGCGACCAGCAGCACCGGGCAGCGCAGCGGCATGTCGAGCTCGCGGGTGAGCACACGCTCGTCCGGGCCGCGGTGCTGGCGGCCGAGCGCGGTGTAGAAGTCGCGATGGTTGCGGAAGGTTTTCATGGCCAGTGACAGCGGCAGCAGGCGGGTGCGCACGGCCGGCTGGCCAGCGGCCGCCACCGGCTGGACGGTGCGCGCGGCGCGTGACACGGTACCGCTGTGGCAACTGTCCGAGATCATGACGACGCGCACGTCGTCGCCGAACTTCGACCACAGCTCATAAATCTCGTCGTCGATCAGCATGCCGTCGTAAAGGCACAGCGTCTCGTCGGCGCCGTCGTCCTCATCGGAATTGAAGTCCGGCACCTGGCTGCCGTGGCCAGCGTAGGTGAGCATGAACACGTCACCCGCCTTGAGCTTGGCCGCGGCATCGGCGATCGCCTGCTTGACCGCATCGCGCGTGGCCGCTTCGTCGAGCAGCACGGTGCGCTTCTCGAAGCCACGCTCGGCGGCGATGCGCTCCATGTCCTCGGCATCGAAATGGCAGCCGAAGAGTTCGGCGTCACCACCGTAGTGCGCGGGGTCGATCTTGTTCAGGCCGACATGCACCGACCAGCCGCGACGCGCGGGCGCAGCGGGCTTCGCGGCTGCCTTTGCAGCCGCCTTCTTGCCCGTGGCGCGCGTGCGCGGTGCCGGCGTGCGGCCGGCGACCGCCTGGATCGCCTGCTCGAAACGCTCGGCCACGCGCGCGTAGCCGGGGTTCTTCGGATGCAGCTCGTCGTGCCACACCTCGAGCGTGTTGCCCACCGCGCCGCGCGCATCGACATGGATCGCGCGCGCACCGAAGCGGGCGACGAGCTGCCCCAGGCGTTCGTTGAAGCGGTCGATCATGTGCGCGGCGATGGCGCGCTGCACCGCGCCGTCCTTGATGCCGCGCGAGATCATCGGCTTGCCCAGCCACTTGCCGGCGTTGGGGATCACGTAGTCGTAGCCGTGGCAGATCGTCACCACACCGGGCAGGGCCTCGACATCGCGCAGCACGCGCTCGTACATCGCCAGCGCGTGGTCGAGCAACTGCTCGAAGCTCGGCAGCACGTGTGCCGCCGGCGACAGCGCGGGGTCGAAATCGCGCAGGTGGGCGCGCAGGTTGCCGCCGCCGAGCGCGTCGTTGCCGCCGGCCGAGAACAGGAAGATCGAGGCTTTGGACTCGCCGATCGCGTCGACATACTCGCGGTCCTTGAGCATGTTCTCGAGCGTGTCGCCGGCCGCATCCAGGCTGCGCACCGCGAAGCCCCTGGCGTACAGGTGGTCGATCGTGTCCTCGAGCTTGATCGGGTACTGGAACCAGGAGTCGCCCTCGGAGACCAGCACCGGCCCCTTGTAGCCGTCGGCGAGCATGCGGTCGAAGCGGATGCGGCGGCGCATGCGGGCGATGCCGTTGGCGAAGTTCATCGCCGCCTCGCTGCGCGCGCGCGCCTCGGCAGGGTCGGCGGGCAGCTCGACGGTCGCAGGGTTCAGCGCCAGCTTGGGGTGGAAGAGCCCGGAGTGCTCATCGTCGGTGACGAAGTACATCGCCAACTCGCTCTCGGGGATGGAGAGGTCGGCAAGCTTGCGGTTGAGCTCGGCAGGGGTGATGCGCGCGTCGGACATTGCAGTCTCCTGGTGCGGTTCTGCTGCGGCGGGACACACGCCTCCGCCGCGGCAGCCGGCAGCGGCCGCCGCGTCTCGCACGCATCGTGTTCGAATTCAGCATAGGCAGGGGCCTGTGCCCTGTCCACGTGGCGCTGAATGCGAGCCGGCGCGGTGTCAGGACAACGCGCGCGCCGCCTCGACGATCGCGGCGATGCGCGCCTCGAGTACGTCGAGGCCGGCGCCGACGCCCTGCTGGCCGTGCTCGATCGCTTGCTCGAGCGCTCCGGCGTCCTCCATGACCTCGAGCGCGCAGATGAAGCCCGCGTTGCTGCGCAGGGTGTGCATGCGGCGCACAGCGCCCTCGGCGTCGCCGCGGGCGAGGTCGGCGCGCGTCTGCGCCACCACCTCGGCGTTGTCCTCGATGAACAGCCCGAGCAGACCAAGGAACATGCCGCGGTCCTTGCCCAGACGCTGCATCGCGCGCTCGCGATCGATGCCGGGGAGCACGGGAAAATCGTTGACGGGTGGCACGACCGCGGGCTCGTCAGCCCGCTGCCGCGGACCGATCCAGCGCATCAGCACCTGCGTCATCTGCTCCAGGTCCATGGGCTTGGGCAGCACGTCGTCGGCACCGGCTGCACGCGCCGCCGCCTGCTGCTCGGCGCGCACGCCCGCGGTGAAGACGATCACCGGCAGCGCAGCGAGGCCCGGCTCGGCGCGGATGCAGCGGGTAGCGCTGAGGCCGTCGAGCACCGGCATCTGCACGTCCATCAGCACCGCATCGAAGGCCTGCGCCCCGCCTTTCAGGCGCTCCAGTGCCTGCTGCCCGTCCGCGGCGAGCGTCGCCGTGGCGCCCTCCAGCGCCAGCGCCCGCTCGACCAGGTCGCGGTTCATCGCGCTGTCGTCGACCACCAGCACGTGCGCGCCGGCCAGGCGCGGCCCCGACGCCATCGCCACCGGCACCGCGGCCGGTGCTGCCACGGCGTCGGCCGCGGCCACGCGCGCGAGCGGCAGCTCGAACCAGAAGCGGCTTCCGAGTCCTGGCTGGCTCTCGGCGCCGATCGTACCCCCCATCAGTTCGACCAGACGCTTGCAGATCGACAGGCCGAGCCCGGTGCCACCGAAGCGACGGCTGATGCCGGCGTCGGCCTGGGTGAACGGGGTGAACAGCCGCGCCAGCGCGTCCGCGGCGATGCCGATCCCGGTGTCGCGTACCTCGACGCGCAGGCGCAGCCCGGCATCGGTCACTTCGTCCGCGCGCACGCGCACGGCCACCTCACCGCGCTCGGTGAACTTGATCGCATTGCCGACGAGATTGAACAGGATCTGCTCGATGCGCAGGCCATCACCGCGCAACAGCCCGGGCGGCAGCGCCGGCGGCTCGATACGCAGCGCGAGCCCCTTGCCGTGCGCGACCTGGCCCATCAGGCTGTCCACATTGGCGAGCAGCACCGCGAGCTCGAAGGGGCGCGGCTCGAGGCGCAGCTGGCCGGCCTCGATCTTGGACAGGTCGAGCACGTCATCGAGGATGGCAAGCAAGGACTGACCCGCGCTGCGGATGCGTCCGACCATGTCACGCTGGCTGGGGGCGAGCGGCTCGCGCTCCAGCACCTGGGCGAGGCCGAGCACGGCGTTCATCGGCGTGCGGATCTCGTGGCTCATGTGGGAGAGGAATTCGCTCTTGGCGGCGTTGGCCGCGGCGGCCTCGGCCGAAGCCTGGCGCAGGCGCGCCTCCATCTCGATGCGCGCCGAGATGTCCTCGACGATGCCGAGGTAGCGCGGTGCGTCCTCCGACGCCACCTGCACCGGCGCGAACGCGAGGCTGACCCACACCGGCGTGCCATCCGGGCGCAGGTAGCGCTTGTTGAGCCGGTAGCCCGCGATCCTCCCCGTATTCAGACGGTCGAGCTGGACGCGGCTCTCGGCCACGTCGTCAGGGTGAGTGAGCCGCATCGGGTCGACGCCGACCAGGGTGTCGGCCGGGCGCCCGACGATCTCGCCGAAGCGCGAGTTGGCCTCGGTGATCAGCCCGCCCTCCGGGTCGAGCAGCACCACGCCGAGCGGCGCCTGCTCGAAGATCACCCGGAAGCGCGCCTCGGCCGCCTGGCGCGCCTGCAGCGCGCTCAGCTCCTGCTGCTCGCGGTCGCGACGCCACATCAGGTAGCCGGCCGAGTGGACGAGCAGCAGGCCCAGGCCCAGCACCACGCCCATGCCCCAGGTCAGCGTGCGGATGCCGGTGTAGGCCTCGCGTTCGTCGATCTCGGCGAGCATCAGCCACGGCGTGCCCGCCACCGCGGCGGCGTAGGCCAGCACCGGCACGCCGCGGTAATCGCGCCCCCCGGCGAGGATGCCGCGCTCGCCGAGCACGGCGCGCGCGGCGGGCAGGTCGGGGGTGAGGAGCGGACGGGTGAGGCTGAGCGCAGCAGCGTCCAGATGGCGTAACGGGGTCAGGAAGCGCACGCCCGCCACATCGCGGCGCACGAGGTAGGTCTCGGCGCTGCGCGTGGGCACCGGCCAGGCCTCGACCATCGGATACAGCTCGGCTTCAGCGCGCCAGGTCAGGTAGGCCACGCCCCGCACCGGCGAGCCGACCGGCGCCAGCACGCCGTAGTGCACCCGGCCCTGTGCGTCGGCATGCAGGTCGACCAGCTCCACGCGCGGGCGGCGCAGCACGTCGGCGATGAGCCCGGCGTGCGCGGAAAGGTCCGGTGCGCCGAGAGTCAGCGCGGGCGCGCCGCTCATATCCACCAGGGCCAGGCCCTGCCAGCCGCGCAGACGGGCGAGCTCCTCGACCAGCGCGCGCATGCGTGCGAACGCGGCCTCGTCGCGGCGGCCGCCGTCGATCCACTGCTCGAACACGGCCTCGAGCTGGGAGTGGCCGGAAAAATACATCTCCGCATCCACTCGCGCCTCGCCCAGCCAGCCCTCGATCTGCTGGCGCTTCTGCTCGGCAATCACGGCCAGCGTGCGATGCGTCTCGCGGCGGATCTCCTCGCTCAGCGAGCGGTAGCCGAAGGCACTCACCGCGGCGATCAACAGGGTGAGCGCGAGCAGCGGAAAGGCGAAGCGCCACAGCGCGCGGCGGGCGGGCAGCGAGGAAAAAAGGCGAACGGGGGCGTGATTCATGCGTGCATGGCCGCGCACGGCCCGGGCGATGCGCGCACGGTCTGCGATACGGGGCAGCGGGCGTTGTGCATGGCGGCTCAGCTTTCACCACCGGCGAGGAACAGCGCCGGGTCCACCATGGTCCGGTTGAGCATCACCGACCAGTGCAGATGCGGGCCGGTCACGCGCCCGCTGGCCCCGACCGCGCCGAGGCGCGCACCAGTGGCGACGACGTCACCCACCTTCACGTCGATGCGGCTGAGGTGGCAGTACATGCTCAGCAATCCATTGCCGTGGTCCAGCCACACGGTGTGGCCATTGAAGAAGTAGTCGCCGGTGTCGATCACGCGGCCGGCCGCCGGCGCCACCACCGGTGTGCCGGTGGGCGCGGCGATGTCCATGCCGCTGTGCGGCTTTCTCGGCTGGTCGTTGAACACCCGGCGCAGGCCGAAGGAGCCCGAGCGCCTTCCGGGCACCGGCGGCTGCATGCGCAGGGTCTCGGGTGCGACGGCGCTCCAGGTCGCGGTCACCTCGGCGCTGCGCGCGCGCTCGCGCTCGTGGCGGGCGAGATCCTGCGCCGACAGGTCGACCTTGCCCGGCGCCACCTTCAGGCGCTGTTCGGCGTAGCGCGCCGGCGCCACCACGAAACTCACCCGCTCCGCCGGCGCACCTTCACGCCGCACCTCCACCACCTGCTCACCCGGCTCAGCCTCGAGCGGGATGCCGACCACCGCCGTCCACCGACCCGGCCGCCCGCTCACCAGCACCGGCACGCCGTCTACGCTCGCCTGCGGCACCACCAGCGCCGCTCCCAGATCGACCAGCACCACCCCGCCCGGCACACTGCGCGCGCGCGGCAGCTCGAGCGCCGCGGCGGGCGGCGCGGACAGGGACAGGGCAAGAACGAACACCGCCGCGGCAAGGCAATGGGGCCGCGCCCCGGTGCGGAATGGAGAAGGCATCACAATCGGGCTCCCCGCTCTGGCGGGCGGACGTATTCCGGAGAACCGCGAATGATAACGGCTAAGGCGGTGTATTTCCCCACAAGCATCCGTGCAACCGAAACACCGCCGCCCGTGTTGCGGGACAGGCCGCACAGGCCGCCCCCCCCTTCACCGATGCCCGCTTCATGCAATCGACCTGCGTGCCGCACTGCCGTCCATGCGCGCCTGCGCTAGAATCCGCCACCCGCCCGTTGCGGCATCCACACCCTGGACATGACCTCACAGTGCCGCCACGAGCGGCAGGAGAACGCTGATGGAAACCTTTGCCAACCAGGTCGTCGACCTCCTCAACGGCCTGCTCTGGGGCAAGGTGCTGATCTGGCTGCTGGTCGGTTGCGGCATCTGGTTCACGCTGCGCCTGCGCTTCATCCAGGTGCGCCACCTCGGCCACACCTTCACCGTGCTGCGCGGCAGCCGCCAGTCCGACGCCTCGGGCATCTCGTCCTTCCAGGCGCTGTGCACCTCGCTCGCCGCGCGCGTGGGCACCGGCAACATCGCCGGCGTGGCGGTGGCGATCACGCTCGGCGGGCCGGGCGCGATCTTCTGGATGTGGGTGATCGCGCTCGTCGGCATGGCCACCGGCTTCGTCGAGGCCACGCTGGCGCAGCTCTTCAAGATCCGCGACGACAAGGGGCAGTTCCGCGGCGGCCCGGCCTACTACATGGAGAAGGGCCTCGGCCAGCGCTGGGCGGGGACGATGTTCTCGATCTTCCTGATCATCGCCTTCGGCTTCGCCTTCAACTCGGTGCAGTCGAACACGATCACCGGCGCCATGGTCGGCGCCTTCGGCCTCGACATGGGCAGCATCGTGGTGGGCGGCAACGAGGTCGGCGTCGCCGCGCTGGCGGTCGGCCTGGCGGTCACCGCGCTCACCGCATTGATCATCTTCGGCGGCCTGCGCTCGATCGCGCGCTTCTCCGAGATCGCCGTGCCCTTCATGGCGGTGGGCTACCTGCTGGTGGCGGTCGGCATCATCCTCGCCAACCTCGGCGAGGTGCCGGCGGCGCTGGCGCTGATCGTCAAGAGCGCCTTCGGGCTGCACGAGGCAGCAGCCGGCGGCATCGGCGCGGCCATCCTCAACGGCTTCAAGCGCGGGCTGTTCTCCAACGAGGCCGGCATGGGCTCGGCGCCCAACGCCGCCGCCGCCGCCACGCCCTACCCGCCGCACCCGGCCTCGCAGGGCTACGTGCAGATGGCCGGCGTGTTCATCGACACCCTGCTGATCTGCACCGCGTCTGCCGCGATCATCCTGCTCGCCGGCCCGGTCGAAGGCACCGGCATCAGCCTGGTTCAGAACGCGCTGACTGCCGAAGTAGGCGGCTGGGGCAAGTACTTCCTCGCCATCGTGGTGCTGTTCTTCGCCTTCACCTCGATCGTCGCCAACTACTTCTACGCCGAGAACTGCCTGGTCTTCATCGAGCACAACCACCCCGCCGGCCTGCTGATCTTCCGCCTGATGGTGCTGGCGATGGTGATGTTCGGTGCGGTGGGCTCGCTGCCCTTCGTGTGGAACTTTGCCGACGTGGCGATGGGGCTGATGGCGATCACCAACCTGATCGCGATCCTGCTGCTGTCGGGCCTGGCGGTGAAGCTGGCGCGCGACTACGACGCCCAGCGCGCTGCCGGCAAGCTGCCGACCTTCGACGCCAGCCGGTATCCGGAGATCCGCAACAAGCTGGAACCCGGGATCTGGGACTGAGGCGCGCTTGAACCGGACCGCGACGCGGGAAACCGCCATACCGGCTGCCGCGCGGCGACGCTGCTGCCCCCGCGTCCTCGCCGCCCTCCTCGCCCGTCGATGAGCGCGTTGTTCGAGCTGCCGAGCCCGTTCCCATCCGAGCCCGGCCGCGTACACCTTCTCGAGCCGGCAGGCAGCGACGCCAGCACGCTTGCCGGGCGCCTGCTCGCCGGCTGCTACGACAAGCCCTTCGTGCTCGAGAATGGCGGCCTGCGCGCACTGCACTTCAGCCTCGGCTATGTGCAGAGCATCATGGACGTCGATAACCCGGCCGCGCTCGTGCTCGGCTACGCGCAACGCATGATGGCCTTCCTGCTGTTCGCGCCGCGTCCGCGCAGGATCACCATGATCGGGCTCGGTGGCGGCTCGCTGGCCAGCTTCTGCCACCGCCACCTGCCCGCGACCGCGCTCACCGTGCTCGAGATCGACCCCGACGTGATCGCGCTGCGTGAGCTCTTCGGCGTGCCGGCGGACGATGCGCGCCTGCGCGTGATCCAGGGCGACGGCGTGCGCTGGCTCGGCGACACCGACACCCGCTGCGACGTGCTGCTGGTGGACGCCTTCGGCGCCGAAGGCGTCGCCGAGACCCTGCTCGACACCGACTTCCACGCCGACGCGCGCCGCCACCTGAGCGGGCGCGGCATCCTGGTGATGAACGTGGCCGGCGCCCGCGAGGGCTACGCGCCGCACGTCGCCCGCCTGCTCGAGACCTTCGACGAGCGCGTGATCGCGATCCCGGTGCGCGAGGACGGCAACCACATCCTGTTCGCCTTCCGCGACCCGCAGTTCGCCCCGCGCTGGAGCTGGCTGCGCAGCCAGGCGCACGCCTTGCAGGCGCGTTTCGGACTGGATTTTCCCGCCTTCGCCCAGCAGCTCGAGAGCGGCGAGCGCCAGCGCCATGCGTGGCGGCTGGCGCGATGAACCCGTCGCCGGTGGATCAGCGCCGGTTGGTGAAGGGGTAGCCGTACAGCCGCAACAGCTGGCGGAAGGCGTCGGCGCTCAGCACCGGATCGTAGGTCGCGAACAGCTTTTGCTGGCGCTCGTGGAGCGCGGCCGGTTGTGCGGACAACAACATCTCGCGCTCGTCGAGGATGTCGTCACACATGCGCGGGGTCACGAACAGCAGGGCAATCGGCCGGTACAGGCCGTCGCCGACAGGGTGGTGGAAACGGGGGTGGGCAATCTGCAGGTTCTCGGCGAGATGACTCTTCATGGCTCCGGCACGAAAAATTGATCGGTCCTCCATTTACCGCGCTGGCGTTACACGGAGGTTACAGGCGCCTGCCGCAGCACGCGCACCATGGCTGCTGACCGTGACGCGCAAAAAAAGATCCCGCCGCGCAGCAAGCGGCGTGTCCCGTCCACGCATGCTCAGTCGGAGCGCGCGAAGGGATTGCCGTAGAGGCTCAACAGATCCCTGAATGCCGCGGCACCGACCGTCGGGTCGTAGCGCGCGAACAGGCGGGACTGGCGCGCGCGCTGCGCCGGCGGCAGCGAGGCGAGCAGCAACTCGCGCTCGTGCAGGATGTCGTCACGCATGCGCTCGGTAACGAAAATGAATGCGATCGGCGCATAAAGGCCGTCGCGTGTGGGCAGATGAAAGCGCGTATTGGCGATGCGGATGTCTTCGGCGAGATGGCTTTTCATGGTCTTGTGCCTCGCGGTTCGAGGGGTCCCCGTCCAGGCCGCCGGCGCCGCCTGTCGCGGCCCGGATATTCATCCGGCGATCCTGTCCTCTGTAGACATCATCGTCCACCAGCCCCCGATCGGGTAGCGGAAAAATGCATCCAGGCCGCACTTCTTCACGCTCGATCGGCAGCCGCGGGCAGGGCTCCACCCGCGTGCCCTAGCGGCCGCGGCTCGCGCCTGGCGCGCCCGGGGTCCCCGGAGTGGCCTGCGCGCACTGCGCACCAAGCCAGCGCGCATCGGTTTCCAGGTCGAGCGCGCCGCGCGCCGAATCCAGCTTGACCCGGGTGGTGAAATGCTCCGGGCTGTCGATGCGGGCGTGGAAGTCGCCGCTCGCATCGGGCCCGGTGCACTTCAGGCTGCCGCTGACGGTGTTACCGCTGCGATTGACCCGGGTCAGCATGCAGTTGCCCTCGACCTTGCCCGCGAAGATGTTGTCCTGGCGCGCCTGCTCGGCCGTGATGCAGCTGCGCACCTCGCCATCGGCGCCCACGCTCACCCCGCGCGCGGCCATCTGCTGCTCGAGCAGGCGCCGCGTATCTGCGGGCAGGCTCTTCATCTGCTGTTGCAGCAGCGCCATCTGCGCCGACATGTCGGGCATGCCGCCGAGGCTCAATCGCGTCGAGCGGAACGCCCAGAGCCCCGGGCGAATGTCGTCCACCGCATGGGCGAGCGGCGCCGCAGCGCTCAAGGAGAGGGCGAGCATGGCAAGGCGGATTCGGATCATGAAAGGCTGTCTCCAGCAGTGAATGGCGATCGGGCGAAGCGCCTGGGGCGCCGCAGCGGCCACGGCATTATCGCAGCCGACACCGAACGGGCGGGCGGCACGGGCGAGCCGAATCGTGAGCGGATCTTTCCGCGCCAGGGCGGCGGATACGCGGCAGAATCGCGCGCACGACCCATCAACGATGAAGGACGGAACATGACTGTGCTGCTGCAAGTGGATTTTCCCTTCGAAGGCCCTTGGGGCGCAGAGATGAGCGAAGGGATGAAGGGGCTGGCCGAATCGATCGCGCGCGAACCCGGCCTGCTGTGGAAGATCTGGACCGAGAACGCCGAGGCTCGCGAGGCCGGCGGCATCTATCTGTTCGCCGACCGCGCCAGCGCCGAAGCCTACCTGAAGATGCATCGGGCCCGGCTCACGGGCTTCGGCGTACCGCAGGTCAACGCCAAGCTGTTCGAGGTGAACGCCGAGCTGTCGGCAATAGACCGCGGCCCGCTTGGCTGAAAACCGCCCCCCCACGCCGAAGCGGCCGACAGTGGCGCGCGCACCGTGCCTCAGCCGGCCGCGGCCTGCCCAGCGACCCGATCGGCGACCACGCGCAAGGCATCGGCCTCCACCAGCCCGTCGATGAAGCGCGCTGGAATCCCCTTCAACCCCACCTGCGCCCCCGCCAGCGCCCCGGTCAGCATCGCGCGCGCCAGGTTCTGCCCACCGCCATTGACCGCATGCAGCACCGCCGACTCGAAGTCGTCGGCAAAGCGCGCCGCCAGGTAGTACGCCGCCGGGAACTGGTGATACACCGCGCACGGCATGCCATACACCAGCGACGCCTTCCACGCCGGCTCGATGCGCACATCAGGGTCGCGGGCTGCGCGCGCGATCGAAGACGGCGTGAGCAGCGCGTCCGGCGATGGGAAGCGGCCGGCGGTCGGCGCCTCGGCGGCGCCGGGCTTCGGCGCCTGCAGGCTCCCCGAGGTCACGGTGTGGAAGGGCAGCGCGCCGGATTTCACCCGCGCCATCAGCCGGTTCGAGATCGACGCGTCGAGCGGGCAGCCCTCGACCAGCATGCCGAGCACCGCGCCGAAAGCCACGGTCATCGCCACCACGGTGCCGTCGGTCTGGGTGAGCACGGTGTTGCGGGTGACGGCGTCGGCGAGCGCGGCGGGGTCGAGGGCGTAACGTACCGCGATCGCCAGCGTGCGCTCGGCGGCCTCGGTGGTGTCGGCGTTGCCGCCGACCTGCCCCCAGGGCAAGCCCTGCTGCACGCGCTTCCTCCAGGCCTCGCGGATCGACTGGCTGGTATAGCCGCCGGGGCCGTGCATCGGATTGCCATCGAGGTGCGGGAAGAAGCCCTCGTCCATGCGGCGGCAGAAGTCGGTTTCATCGTAGCCGCCGCAGGCCGCCAGCGATTCCAGCGTCAGGCGCAGCAGCACCCCGGCCTGCGAGGACTCGCCCGCCTTCATCCCGGCGTGGTAGTGGTCCGGCATCGGTGCGGTGTAGTCGGAGATCCACGCGCCGTAGCGGGCGCGCAATTCGTCGAGGTCGTAGTACCAGTGCGGGCCGAGCGCCAGCGCGTCGCCGATGAAGGCGCCGAGCAGTGCGCCGGCGGCGCGGTCCCGAAGGGCGCCGGCCTCATCCATGCGCGGGACGGAAACAAGGGCTGCGGGCATCAGGGGCCAACCGCCGCGGCATCGAGCACCCTCCACGTCCGGGGACCGACGATCCCGTCGGGCACCAGGCCGTGCGCGCGCTGGAAACGCCGCATCGCCGCTTCGGTCAGGGGGCCGAAGGAGCCATCCACCTGGCGCGCGGTGAAGCCGAGCTTGCGCTGGATTTCCTTCACAAGGAAGATCGGATTGCCTGCCGCGCCACGCCGGATGGTGGGCCGATCCTCCGCATCCTTGCGCGGGATCGGCGGCACAGGCGCGGTCGCACCGCTCATGAGGGCTGCGACCTCGCTGCGGAAGCGCACCATGTCGAGCGTGTGCGGGTCGACCTTGCGGCCGCGCGGCAGCGCGTATTCCTTGTGGCCGCAGCACATCTCCGCACCCTGGCCGAGATGCGCCAGGATGGCGGCCACACCGCGACGATAGGCATCGAGCTGGACTTCGGGCCAGGGTTCGAACCCTGGTTTGGTCGGATCACCGATTCCGGTGCTCTCCGCCTCAATGCCGATGAAGCTGCCGTTGCCGTCGGTGACGCCCTTCCACTCTCCCCTCCCCGCGTGATTGGCCCTTCCCGCGGCGATCACGTAGAACGTGCCGTCCCGCCCCAGCCCGAGCTGCGCCAGCGGCCCCGGCAGATCCGAACGCCCGTTCTTGAGCACACCGAGGCTGGGCATGTTACGACTCGGCGGACCGGCCGTATGGTGGCAGATGACCCCCTTCACGACACCCATGTCGCTGCGTCCGCGGTTCGGCCAGCCATCGACCTCCGCGACCTTCAAGCCGGCGTTCCTCAGAACGACCGGCAACCATGTCAGCTGGAATGGCATTTCAGGCTACCCCCCCTTCTGCTGCGGGCAGGTCCTCGTCGGGCGTCGCTTCCGCCTCCGGGACCGGGCGATCGCACGCATCGATCTCCTGCTCGTCGGGTTCGTGTTTTTCGGTCGTTCCGTTCATCTCGCAGCCCTCCTGTTCCCGATGGTCCCGCGGAGTTGAGCCGTGCATGCGGGACACCCTTCAATATAGATCGTCGATGCGCCCGGACAAGCGAATTCCAGGCGCGATCAGGTCGTCCATTCGTCATGGATGACGCCAACCAGAAACCAGCGTCCATCCATCTGCTCGAACACGAGGCGCAAGGCACTCCAGTCGAATGCCGCGGCGCCCCGACCGGGCGCGGGCTCCACGTAGTACTCGACCCGGGTGCCCTGCGGATACGCTTCGGCTGCGTTGTCGGCGGTGTTGCCCCGTGGCTGGTCGACATTCACGCCGATCTTGCCCGCCCCGCGATAGTCGCGGTCGAGCACGAAGCGTTCGACGTACTGCGCGGTGGTCAAGACGATCGGCTCACCGCTGCCGTCGGCATGGCCCCAGACGTGCACCGTGGTGTCGTCCCAGAATCGGCGCAGCTGCCCCGGCAGGAAGACGCGATCCTGCTCGACATCGATGTAGGCATAGGGCGAGAAACGCACGCCCTTTACCGGATGCGCCCGGCTCGCGAGGCGTTCGCCATCGCGCCGGGCAAAGGCCTCCACGACCTCGCTGGCGGCCTGGACGATCTCGTCCGCCCCGGTCGCGGCCGGCGCCTGACCATCCCGCAGCGCACCCGCGTACAGGCTGGCCACGAGCACCAGCACGGCCAGCGCCACCATCCACAGGGTCTTCGTGCCTTTCATCCGCCGTTACCCTCAGGCCGTCAACTCGCCGATCAGGGCGGGATCCGCGATGCCATCGGCGACCAGCCCGTGCTGCGCCTTCCAGGCCTTGAGCAGGTTGAAGCTCGTCCGCCCGAAGATGCCGTCGGCGAGGATTCCCACTCCCCGGTCGGACAGGCCAAGCTGCAGCAGGCGGACATCCAGCCCGCGCGCCAGCGGCGTCGCCAGCGTCAAGGGGCGCGATCCGGGCTGCGGGCCGTCGTAACAGCCGGGCGGCAGGGCGGCGAGCGTCGCGCTCGAGATCTCCTTGCCGCGCACCACGAGCGGGAGCTCGAGCCCCCAGAAGCCCTGGTCGATGAGCCCCCTGAACGCGTGCATGCGATAGACCGTCGGGCGCAGGTCGGCACGTGCATGGGTTTCCAGCCACATTCGCCGGGTGTTTACATAGGCGTCGATCCAGGCCTGCTCGCCGACCGACGCGGGCTCGCCGATCGCGCGCGTGGTGCGGTCGCGCATCGCCAGCCAGGCGCCGTGCACCACGCTGTCGTACACCACCGCCACGGCGAGCGGGCTGTGCAGGCCAAGCCTCGAGGCCGCTCGCAGCGCGGGCTCCCAGTAGGTCCGGTCGAAAAACGCGTCCTGGGTGTCGCGCATCACCGGATCGTCGGCGCTCGCGCGCAGCACGTTGTGCAGGCGGTGATCGTCGTCGAGGCTCTCGTCGATGGCCAGGAAACGGGGCAGGTAGGCCGCCAGCCGGGCGCCGAAGCGTGCGCCGGGGTTGGCGCAGTATTGCTGCAGCAGCTTGCCCAGGTTGCCCGAGCCGAGGGTGGTCTGCGATCGCCCGAAGGTCAGGTGGCCGGTATCGCCCGGGATCAGCGTCACCTTCCCGTACTGGCCCAGCACCTCCCCAGTCTCGAACAGGTTGACGATCGCCTTGGCAACCGCGGCCTGCGTGGCGGTGACGCCACCGGCGACCGTCCCGCTCGCCGCGCGCGCATCGGCAGAGGCGGGGGCAGCGAGGCTTGCGCCCGCGCCCGGCGAGGGGCTGCCATCCTCGAAGCGCAGCACGCAGAACCCTGGCCGCTCGGGGTGGGGATCGCAGCCGGTCACCCGGAATCCGAGCTGCTCGACGTCGAGTGTCTTCTCGGCGCAGTCGGTGCAGGGAATGATGCGTTCCATGGCTCGCTCCTTCAGGTTCGGGGGGTCAGCGCCCGGCCAGGCCGCAAACGTACTGGCGGTGCAGGGACAGGCGCGTCGTGGCGTCCGCGGAATCGGCGTCCAGCACCGCCAGGTGGCTCGTGTAGCGCTCGCGTGCGGCATCGGGCCCCAGGCTGGCGAACGTGCCGACATCGGCCTCCTTGTCCAGAACCCCCAGCGCCCCGGCGTTCCGCCACACCGCGGGCAGCTTCGCATCCGGCAAGGCGGCCAGGCAGCCCAGCGTGACCAGGGCGTGCCGGGACTGCTGGCGTTCCTCGCTACGATAGGCGTTCAGCGCAGCTTCGGCCTTGGTGATGAAGACTTCCCGCACGTCCTGGCGCGCGGCGAGTGCGGTCGCGGCGGCGCCGGTCGCGAACAGCTGGCCGGCGCCGAAGCGCGAGTCAGTCGCGCTGCGGGCGTCGACATCGGTCTGCAGGGTCGCCAGCACCGAGGGGAAGCGGCCTTCGTTCACCGGGATCACCGACAGCTCCTTGCGCTTGTAGCCGAGGGTGAAGGTCGAGGTGCTGCCGCCGGCCTCGTAGCCGATCTTCAGGCCTACCGTGGTCGAGGTGCCGAAGAACATCGGCTTGAAGTCGCCCGTCTGCTCGGGTTCGGACGGCAGCGGCACCGCGGGCGCGAGCAGCGCGCGTGCGGCGTCACCGGTGGCATAGAGCTGCTTCACCTGGCGATCGAGCAACTGCCCGTTGGTCATGAACACCGCCACCACGGGCGGCACGGCGCCGGTCTCGTAGCGCGGCCCGAAATAGCCCTCGACACGATCGTAGGCGATGCTGGCCGAAGGCGGCGTCTGCTCGACGTCCACGCCGAGCGAGGTCTTGGTCACGAAGACCACGGTGCCCGGCCGACTCGCGCAAGCGGCCAGCGCAAGCGCAAGCAACAGGACGAACGAAGCGCGGCAAGCGTTCATTTGATGGCCTCCGTTCGCTCTGCATCGGGCGCAAGGCAGGCGCCGTCGCGCAGGAATCCGAGCGTGGTGTCCGCATAGCCCAGCACCAGCGCGCTACCCGCCTCAGCGTGGGTCCAGCCCAGGCCCAGGGTCTGCACGCGCAAGGTCTCCGCGGCGACCGGGCGCTGTGCCGGGGGAAGCGTCAGATGCATCAGCCCCAGAAAATGCCGCTGCCCCTCGGCATCGACCCACACGTGCGCGCACCCACCCGCCAATGCCAGTGCGACAAGCGCCCCGCTTCGCAGGATCGGATCGACCAAGGGCTTCATGTCAAGCTCGATGAGCCACGACGGCGAAAGCCACCGTGAGCGACTCGCCTGGCGGCAATCCCCGGCCCGCCGGGGGCACCGCCATGCAGGGCACGCTTCCAGCATAGCCCGCGCTCGTCGGACTGCAAGCTGGCCGCTGCCGCAAAGGCCGCACGCTTCCCGCACCGACCGGCACCGGCCGACGGGCGAGCGCAGCCGCTTGCGGCGCAGATGCTCAGGTTCAGGTGCGCTTTCTCCAGATCGTCAGCTCCGACAGCGTGTGCTGGTGCTTGCGCCGCGTCTCGCGGATCACGAAGGGCACCGCCTGCGGCCCCTGCACCAGCTCGAAGTCGGCGGCGAGCAGGTCCTTCAAGCCGTCGAGCGTGGTGTACGACTCGCCATCCTTCTTGAAGCCGCCGATCCACTCCTCGCGCTTGGTGTGCTCCTCCAGCCAGGTGTAGGGCGAGGCGAGCAGCAGCAGGCCGCCCGGGTTCAGGCGCCGGGTGACGTCGGCGAGGAAGCGGCGCGGGCTGTACAGGCGGTCGATGAGGTTGGCGGCGAGGATGAGGTCAAAGCCGGCGAACACCTCCTTGAGGTTGCACGCATCGCCCTGCCAGAACGCCACGCGGCCGGCGGTCTCGGCCAGGCCGAGGGCGTCGAGCCGGCGCTCGTGGTAGCTAACCAGCTCACCCTCGTCGGGCAGGGTGTAGCGCAGCGCGCCGGTCTCGGCGAGCCTGGCGCCGGCCTGGATGAAGCGCGCTGAGAAGTCGATGCCGACCACGCGCTCGAAGGCGCGCGCCAGCTCGAAGCTCGCCCGCCCGGTGGCGCAGCCCAGGTCGAGCGCGCGGCCGAACTGGGCCTTGCCGAAGCGGCGCTGGGCGCTGATCGCGATGTCGGCGAGCGCCTTCGGGAAGTTGGGCACGCCGAAGGCCTCGTCGCCGTAGTGGAACTCGGCGTATTGCGACAGCAGCGCGTCGGTCTCGTAGGTCGAGGCCGGGTTGAGCACCGGCGCCTCGCTGACGATGTAGCGGAAGCCCGCATGCTGGAAAAAGTGGCGGCGGAAGGCGTAGCGCGAGGCGTGGCGCGACTCGTTGCCGGCCGAGATCCAGCTGCCGCCCTTGATGATGGCGTGGCGGTCGTCGAAGGTCGGCGTGGTGAAGTCGTCGTAGATGGGGTGGACGTCGAAGCCGTCGAAGGGATAGGTCGGCGTCTCGCACCACTGCCAGACGTTGCCGACCACGTCGAAGAGTTCGCCGTGGGCGAAGCGCGTCACCGGAGAGCTTGACGCCCAGTGGTCCAGATGCAGGTTGGCATTCGCCAGCGCGTCGTGCGGTACGTCGGCCAGGCCGGCGTGGTCGTAAATGCGGTTCCACTCGTCCTCGGTCGGCAGGCGCACCGGCTGGCCGGTCTCGCGCGCTCTCCAGCGGCAGAAGGCGCGCGCCTCCAGGCAATTCACCTCCACCGGCCAGTCCCAGCGCATCGGCACCTCCGCGGCCATCAGGCGCAGCTTCCAGCCGGCGGCATCCGGCACCCAGAAGGTGGGATGTTCGGCGCGGGCGAAGCGCTTCCAGCCCAGGCCCTCCTCATCCCACAGGCCGTCGTCGGCATAGCCGCCGGCGTCCACGAAGGCGAGGTATTCGCGGTTGGTGACCAGATAGCGCGCGGCCTGGAAGGCCGGCACCTCGGCGCGGTGGGTGCCGTATTCGTTGTCCCAGCCGTAGATCGGTTCGTCGAAGGCGCGACCGAGTTGCACGACGCCGGCGGGGATGTCGACCAGCGTGTTGGCCGGCGGCTCGCCCTGCTCGGCGCAGGGTTGCCAGGCCGGGTGCGGCTTGACGTAGTGCAGCGCGTGCTGGCGCATCAGCACCGACGAGGTCTCGAGGTGGATGCGCTCGTGCTCGATGCCCATCACCACCGCCCACAACGGATCCTTCCAGCCGATTGGCAGCGTGAAGGGGGTGTTACGGATCACCTGATCGACCACCGCGCGCACCGTGTCGCGATAGGCGGCAACCTCGGCCACGGTGGGCCAGTCGTAGCGCGCGTCGTCGAGGTCGTCCCAGCTCATCTCGTCCACGCCGACCGCGAACATCGACTCCAGGCGCGGGTCGATGCGCTGCTCGATCAGCCCGGCGAGCAGGAACTTGTTGATGAAGAAGGTGGCGGTGTGGCCGAAATAGAAGATCAGCGGATGGCGCAGGCTGATTGGCTTCCTGAAGTAGGCCTCGTCGCTGGCGAGCACCTCGAACAGCGACTCGTAGCGGTCGAAGGTGGTGTGGAAGTAATGCAGCAGCTCGGCGCGCTTGGCCTCGACATCGGTGCCGGCGAGCAGCGGGGTGCGCGGGAAGCGCGACGTGGAACTGCCAGCGGGAGAAAAAGACGTTGAAGAGGGACCGGTCGGGGTCGCTTGCGATGGGGGGGTCATTAGCGGGATCCTCGTCATGGGGACGGATGGAGTGCATCTTTCCACGTTTCCGCGCCGGAATGTAGCGCGGGCGGAGATCCTCTGCAGGAGCGATGCAAGCTGCGGTTCGCGGCTGCCGCCGCTCCTACAGGGCGGCCGGGCGCGCGGCGGTATTGATGTAGGAGCGGCAGACGCCGCGAATCCCACGGTAACGCGGCGGCGTAGCGGACTCCAGGCGCTGCGCTTCGCGGCTGCCGCCGCGCCTACAGGGCGGCCGGGCGCGCGGCGGTATTGATGTAGGAGCGGCAGACGCCGCGAATCCCACGGTAACGCGGCGGCGTAGCGGACTCCAGGCGCTGCGCTTCGCGGCTGCCGC
>Ga0209573_1002008_pt1 | contig 27874 bp, 26 predicted proteins | sample TNRBio252014_DNA_FD_185870 | JGI IMG/M metagenome (GOLD analysis project Ga0209573, IMG submission 185870) | Wastewater treatment Type I Accumulibacter community from EBPR Bioreactor in Madison, WI, USA - TNR Reactor_6/25/2014_ DNA (SPAdes)... | ecosystem: Engineered > Bioreactor > EBPR >... | reverse complement strand
CGAGTCAGCAGCGGCCCTTGATCGAAGGGGGCGCTGACCGCGCCGGTGACGACATTGCCCAGCGGCACATCCACCAGAAAGCGCCCGAGCGCGAGGGTTTGGGTGTGGCCGGCGCTGCTCAGATGCACCGGCGCGAGGGTCTCGAAGACCAGCGCCGCCGTTACGGAGGCGGTCTGTCCTGCAACCACAATGAACCGGGGCGCGAGGTTTTCAAACGCCAGCGCCGCGACGGTCTGGGTCAGCGCCGCCACCGCGAACTGAACCGGCGCAATGCCCGTAAACGCCAGCGCCGCGACGGTCTGGGTCAGCGCCGCCACGGTCAGCGCCCGGGTTTCGGTACTCTCATCGCCGCCGAGGTGGAGCGCGGCCCCGCCGACGGGCGGCGTGTACTCGCCCGTCAGCGACAGCGGCGCACCGCCGATGGGCGGCGTCCAGGGCATATCAGGTCTCGCTGAGACTGAACGCGGTATCGATCAGGGCCGCGCCGGTGACGAGGCTCAAGTTATCAAGGGTCAAGGCGTTCCCGCTCCCGTTGATCCCCACATCCGCATCACAAACCGTCGCGGCGCTGCTGTCCCGGAACCGGCCCCAGGCCGCCGTTCCGTCCGCGCTGGCGTAGGCGGTCGCCAGATTGGCCGTAATCACGCCATTGGTGACGGTCAGCGGATCGGGCAGCGCCAGTTCCACCAGAGCGGTCTGATCGGTGATGGCGGTATCGGCGGTGGCGGGCCTGGCAGCGCTGTACAGGGTCAGCGTCCCGCCTGCCAGCCAGCCGGCGAGGGTTTCTGCGCGACTCTGTTTCTTGGCAGCGGCAAAACTGAGAATGGTACTCATGGCATGGCCTCCGGGGTCATCAAATCGGCAATCGCCGCGTTTTTCGGATCGCTGCGGGTGGCGGGATCATCCAGAGCGATGACCTGATAGCCGCGCTCCAGATACGGCAGGAACTCGAACTGATACGCGCCGTCCGCCTCCGCGCTCTTCGATTCGCGCAACAACGCGCCCGATGTCCGGTCATAGAGCCGGACGGGATAGCGGCCCGGTACGCCGAGGCGGTCTACCGTGTGGTGAATCCAGTAGTGGCTGGCGTCGATGACGGTCGTGACGCTGGGCGAGAAGGCCCGCGCCACCAGCGGCGTATCCATCGCCAGCGTCTTGGTTTCACCTGCGGTCCAGCTTTGGCTGGCCCGGACGTTCACGACCGTCCAGTACAGCCCGTCCTGGGAAACAGCGATACACCAGGCGGTGGGCGAATAGGTGGTCGTCCCTGATCCGGTCAGTACATACTCGACGATCTCTTGCGCCGCGCCCGCGCCAAAATCGTACTGAATCCAGTGGGGCTTGGGGCTGGAACCGGAGATCCAGTAAGTACTGCCGCCGTCATTGGCAAACGCTTTCGCGGCAGCGTAGGTGGAGGAAAATTCACTGCTGGCCGATGCGGTCCCGGAGCCGGTCACGTCCGCGCCGCCGACGCTGGTGTGCAGTTCGATTTCCGCCAGCACCGCATAATTATTGTCGGGTTGGGCGGTAATCACGATCCGCCAATAGCGATAGGCGCTCATCGCCACGGCCCGGTCAGGTCAAAAGCCGCCGCGTTGGTGGTTACGAATTTCCAGAGCATCCCGACTCGCGCCGCATTGTTTACGGTCAGTGGCACGAGCAGTTGATGGGGCAATTGCGCGGCCGGATGGAGCGGATTCCACAAACCGGGCATCGTTCCACGGATCAGCCCGCTTTCAAACGCCTGGACCGGCATGGCATGGAAGGCATGATTGGGTGGATTCGGGAAGGCCGATCCGGACTGTCCCAGATAGGCGTTGCCGCCGGGCGGAATCAGCGAACTGCGGGTCAGCGCCACCGCCGCGCCGATCCCAGTCCAGGTGCGCGCCAGATAGCTTTCCGTCGCAGAGTTCAGATAGGCCAGGTAGGTGCCGGCGCTGCCTAACGAACTTCCGATCAACGCCGCGCCGTAGGGGTCTGGGGATAATACGCTGGAAATATCCCCAAAAAACATGCCGTTAACGCCGCTCGTATTAGTGAGCAGATACACGGCCCGATCATCGGCGAAAATCGCCCACGGCTGCGATGAGCCTTTGGCCCAAGTCACGCTCCCGCTGGTGGGCGACAGCCCCGTTCCGGTGTCCACAGCGGTCATGGCCTCGTACATGATCGCAGTAGCTGACGTGGTGCCGGTATCGTCGATCCGCAGATAGAGCCGGGTACTGGATAGCGCATCAGCCCGATAGGCCGCCTTATTCGTTCCAGTGAATGCTTTGGAGAAGCCTGCCGGCGCGCGTTTCGCGGTGATCATCCCGGTCGCGGTCTGATCAGAAATTCCGGTCGTGGCGAAGGTAAACGTGGTGCTGTTCGGCACACTCGCCAGTCGCCAGTCGCCATTCAGGCCGCTGGGCGTGGCTCCGGCGATCCGCACCACCGGGCCGACTGTGCCCACCATCGCAAAGCCATGCCCGCCGCTGACGGTCGCCGTCGCGACGTTACTCGCCACCACTAAGCTGGTCAGCGTGACCGACCCAAAGCCATTCACCAGGCAGGCATCAAGAACGCCGATCAGCGTTCCTGCGGTACCGGACAGCGCCGCAGCGCCACTCATGGTGGAGTCAAAATACTTTACCGAAGTGTCAGGCATCGACGTTTCCAATCAGCAGGAGGGTTGCGCCGTCCGGCAGGGAGGACGGCTCCGAAGGTTGAATGGCGCGGGCGCAATCCACGGGATAACACGCGCCCACCACGTTGAACCGCACGCAGTTGCCGGTCGCCCAGCCGACGCCCCAGCCCTGATAGGGGATCGTGAAATAGGGATAGCCGGTCAGGGTATTCACCGGACTGCAATCCTGGGCAATGGAGCCGGTACCGAGGACGCCGAGGTTTTCGCCGATGATCTGGAACTCGGTCGCGCTGGTGAACTTGACCAGAAACCGATCCGGGCAGGCGTTGCGATTGCTGACCTGAATCGGGTACTGCGTGTCGTTGTAGCGGGCCAGCGGCGGGGAGCCAATGACCGTATCCTGCCACACGCTGGTCCACGCAGCCTGCGTGAACACGTTCGTAACCCGCGCTTGCAGCGTGCCGATATACAGCACCCCCGAAACCCGCGCATCGTCTTGTGCATACGCATGGCTCAAGGCCCGGTTGAAGGTGAGCTTGCCGCTCAAATCGACGGCGCTGATGATGCGCAAATCCGCAATCGTGTAGCGCAAGGTGAAGGGCGCGGTATACGGGGCGCTGCTCCAGTTGGCGTTCATCGTCACCGTGCCCGCCGCGCGATCCAGTACATAATGATCGGCGCTGATCAACTGCCCGGTCGCATCGGTCAGCGCCACCCGGTACAGCCGTTCTTCGCCGGGATCCAGCACCTGGGTCGGCGACAGGGTGTTCTCCACCAGGCTGGAGGTCTGATGCACCAGCGCCAGTTGCCCTTTCGTGAAAATGGGCACGCGCCCATCGCTGGGCAGGCGTACCGGGTCCAGTCCGAGAATATCGGCGCTGACCGGAATGCTGGTGTACGCAACGGCGTTGTAGCGCACGCTGCTGGGGAACACCTTGCGCGGTTGCCAGATCGTGCCGTTCGGCAACACGTCCCCGGCGTCATACCACTCTTCGGCCTTCTGTTCATCGGTCAACGTGCTGTCCAGCACGTACTCACCGAACAGCAGATTGCACAGCCCGTACTCGGTATCCAGGGTCCCGGCGATGGCGTTGCCGGTGATAACCCCCAGCAAATCCACGGAACCGGACAGCAGCTCGCCATCCAGGGCGGTCGCCGCCACGGTAAAGCCGCTGGGCCGCAACGGCGCGGGCGCGACGCGAAAGCGCATGGCCGTATCGGTGTAGCGCCCGGAGACCGTCGCCAGCGCCTGCAAGGCAAAGGTTTGATCGCCCGCCTGCCAGGTGTGCAGCACCACTTTCCCGGTCTGGTAGTTGAGCGTACCGGCCTCGGTCCCCACGCCATTGGCGTCCGGGTTCATCACCACCACGCCTTCGTAATCCTGAAACACCGCGCTCCCTATCGTGAACTTGACGCTGCCGGGAATCACCGCATCGGCGTTGAAGGGCGTCAAATCGACTTCAAGCTGCGGCGGCGGCAGGTAGGCGGTGACCTCTTCCGGCTCGACGCTATCGGGCACGTAACTGACCGTGACCTCGGAGCCGTTGCCGAACTCATCCGGGATTTCCTGGTAGACCCATTCTCCCGTACCTCCAGCGTTGGGAACCGACCAGCGTTTGACCACGTAGTTGAAGGTCGGCGGGAAGTAGAGATGCCCCGCGCCATAATCCACCGTGCCCAGACTGTTCAGGGTGGGCGCTAATCCGCCCTGCCCATCATCCCGCGCGGTATGGCGCACCACCCAGGTCGCGCCCAGATCATCAATGACGGGTGGCGGCGGGGGTGGCGGGGGTGGCGGCGGGTCACCGCCTCCACCTCCACCTCCGCCTCCGCCTCCCCCACCGCTCGGGGGCGGGTCGGGCGGGTCCACAATCACCGGAGGCAGGGGCGCGTCAGAAACCACGACGGTGATCGTGCGGTACAGCGTGGTATAGCCCTCAGCGGAGACGGCCACCACCCCGGAGACGGTTCCAGCCGCGTTGGCCTGAAAAGACAAGACCCCTTTTCGTTCATCCATTTCGCCGGGCGGTACCAGCGTTGAATCCGGGAACGTGCCCGGATCAAACAGGGACCAGACCCCGGTAATGGGCGACACGATGACCCCGAGCGGGAACTGTTGGGACGTCGCTGCGGGCGTGCTGAAGCTCTGCTCGCCCCAGTTCATCGTGATATCCAGCGGCGGCGTCAAATCCTCCACGACGGTCACGCTGAGGGTACGCGCTTGGCTGGTATAGCCCGCCGCGCTCAAGGTGGCGGTCGCGGTAAAGGTGCCGGTCGCGGGAAAGGTGGTATCCAGATGCCCGCTCGCGCTCAAGGTGCTGCCGGCCGGAAACGTCCCCAGACTGGACAGGGTCCAGGTGAACCCGTTGTAGGGGGTTCGGACCAGGGCGATATGCTGGGAGTACGCCGTACCGGCCTCCGCATTCGGCAAGGCCAGCATCTGAAATTCCAGCGTCTGATTGCTGGGCGTCGCGCAGGTTATGCTGATCGTGCGGGTGATTGCGGTATAGCCGCTGGCGCTGATCCCGACCGTGGCGGTAAAGGTGCCCGCGCTGGTGAACATGCAACTCAACTGTCCGGTCGGCGTCAGGGTGGCGCTGGCCGGCAAGGTACCGATACTCACCAGACTCCAAACCGCGCCCGATGCCGGGGCCGTGACGGTTCCGAGTTGCTGGGCATAGGCCACATTGGGCGCGGCGTTCGGCAGACTCGCCATGGTGACCGCTATCGTTCCCGAACCGCCGCTCGCCACGACCGTGATTTTCACCGTCAAGGTCGTGGACACATAGCCGCTGGCGCTGACCGTGACCGTGCCCTGATAACTGCCCACCGCCGCAAAAGTCGCGCTCAGTTGCCCGGTACTGGAGACGGTCGCGCCGGCCGGTAACGTCCCGCGCGTGGTCAGCGCCCAGGTCGCGCCACGGGCGGGATCAGTCACCGTGCCAAGACTGGCCGTGTACGCGACATTCACCGCGGCGTTGACGTAGGTCGGCTGATTGACTTTGACCGCCTTGCTGTTGACGCCACAGGGCAGTTCGATCCGCTGGGTGAGCGGCACATAGCCCTCGGCCGTGACGGTCACGGAAAACCGATAGAGCTTAGCCAGCGGCAACGTCGCGGAAAACACCCCGGTATCCGCGTGGAGCGTATACGCCGGGAGTTCATAATCTTCCGTGACCGCCCATTGTCCGCCCGCGCCCGGAAACTCAACCACCCCGAGGCGCTGGCTGTAGGCGACGGCCGGCGTCGCCGCCGGGAGGGTATCCCAGACGACGGTGATTTCTGGCAAGGCGCTAACCGTAATCGAATAACTGTCTTCGCGCGCAAGATAGCCGGACGCCGCCGCCCGCACTTTAAAGGAGAAGGTTCCAGCAGAGGTTGGAACCCCCGCCACCAGGCAGGTAACGCCCCGTTGATAAATATCCAGAGCGGCCGGCAGCGTCCCGCGCTCGGTCAGCGCGAACACAACCCCTGTGGAGGGCATTGTCGCGGTAACGAGTTCATGATCCGCGCCTTGCCCGACGTAAGCCGGCTTGACCGCCGCCCGCTGCACCACCATCGCAGCAGGCTTCACGCACTGCACCGCGACCGGAACGGTGCGATCCGTATAGCCGGACGCGCTGATTTTCGCTGTGAAGCTATAGGATTGGGAGGTCGGGAAGGTGGCGGTCAACATCCCGGCGCTGGACAAGGCCGCGCCGCTGGGCAGGTTGCCGCGACTGGCAAAACTCCACGTTGCGCCCGAGGCCGGAGTGCTCACCGTGCCGAGGGTCGCGCTATAGGCCACGCCGACCGTCGCGTTCGCCAGGGCGTTGAGGCTGTAGACGATCTCGCCGACTCCGGGTGCGGCCACGACCGTGATTGAGATTGGATACAGCGATTGCAGATAGCCGGTGGCGCTGGCCTTGACGGTGGCGGTGAAGGTGCCAGCGGCGGTAAAGGTCGTTGCCAGTACGCCCGCGCTGCTGAGCGTCGCGCCACTCGGCAAGGTGCCGCGATCCGCCAGGGTCCAGGTTCCGCCGCTGCTGGGTACGGTGATCGTCCCGACCGTGCGGCTGTAGGCCACGCCGACCGTCGCTTGCGGGAAGCTGTTGAGCGTGGCCTTAACCGATGGGGTCGGGGTGGCGGCGGTAATGTCATCGATCAGAACCTGACTGGCATACATCAGCGCGGCTTGCCCAGCGGTCGGATGGGGAACCGTGACCTTGACTGGAATCTTGAGGTCGGTTGTATTCGCCGGGCGAATCGTCAGTTTCCCCGCCGTCGTCATGGAGGTTCCCGCCGGGAGCGCGGCATAAAATAAGGTCTGGGCGCTGTCCAGCGTCCACACGGCTTGGGCGGCGGTGGCCGTGGGCTGGATGACCTTCCCGACCGTGTACTGATATTGCGTCCCTACCGTCATCGCCGGAGCGGGATACATCGTGATGTCCACCGTAACGGGCGGCGTCGCGGCAGCAGCGATGTTGATAGGGCGCGACCACGAATCCACGACTGACCCGTCAGGGCGCTTGACGGAAAAGAATACCGTGCCGGCCAGAACAGAAGTAGGCGTTCCCGACAGTCCCAACTCCCACCCTCGCTCAGACCGGGTGATATTGGGTTGCGCGTTGAAATGCAGGGATACGTCGCTGGTGAGGGTCGGCTTGGGCGCCGTAGGCGGGTAATAATAACCTACGTTCATGTTGATGCGGGTTCCGACCGTCCCGGTAAACGTCCCTGTGGATTTCACCACCCAGTCATCCCCCCCAGGCGGCGGCGCTCCGGCAGAAACCAGCATCGTAAACGCATGGGTCTGTTCTGACCCGGACGCGATATGCCGCACCTTGACCGTAAAGGTTTTTGTGCCCGTTGAAGACGGCGTACCGGTCAAGGTACAGACCACGCTCCCGCCGCCGACGCCAAACAGCGTTGCGGAAAGCCCCGCGCCCGAAAACGGCGCAGCCCCGACAAAAGCCCAGGCGTAGGTGCTGGAATTTTCGCCGACCTCCAGCGCCAAGGAGCCGACCGTTTGTGAGTAACGTTGCCCGGACGTGCCATTGGGCAGGGAACCGGCCCAGGCGAGACTGGTAAACATGAGCGATCCTTTAAGCCGTCAATTCCGCTTCCGATTTGGCGCGAGTGCAGTTCCACGCCACGGTACAACTGTTGGGGCGAATCGGTTGTGAGGTGTCCAGCGCCACAAAACCGTTGCTGTCTTTTGTTGGCGTGAAGGTTTCGGTCACCGTCGCGCCGGTCTGGTAGGTCATCACCGGGGTACTGTTCGGGTCCGGCAGGTCGTTGGGCATGAAGTAAAATTCCTGCTGGGCATAAAGAATCTTGCCGGTCCCGTCGCCCGTGAACGCGCCGGTTTCCTGATCCGCCGCCACCTTTTCAATGCCGCCGCTCATCCAGGTCACGGTGACGCTGCCCGGTACGGGCCGCTCGCTGAAGGTGCCCGACCAGCCGGAAAACACCGAGGTGTCCGTTAAATCCACCACCGGCGATTGACTGTGCGCGCCACTGCCCCAGGCCCAGAGAATCGCGCTGTTGATGTCCGGCAACGCCGACAGGGTGAGGCTGACGCTGCCGGTCAGGTAGTTGATGGTCCCGACCCCCTGACCCTCCATCGCCCCCGCGCCGTCATCCACCAGCGTGTACCAGTTGCCCTGGGCGCGGTAGGAGGCGCGCACCGAGCCGGGATAGGGTTTCGGCAGCAGTTGCGCGGTGTACACCAGTTGCTGATTCTCTTCGCTGACCTCAATCCATTGGGTATGCGCGACCTGCTCCAGGGTGGCAGTGCGCGCGCCGCCGTTGACCTCAACGGTCACATCGGTGGCGGCGTTCACGTCCAGCACCGCCGTTTCCGCCTGCAAGGCCGGAACCAGCGCGGCAAACAGCGACGGGGTGTAGACGGAGGTCGCGCCCAGCGCGGCGACCTGGGTCAGCGGCTGGATGCCGTAATAGCGCGCCGCCGCCGCCACAATCGTGTCGCGAATCCGGGTTTCAATGACGGTCGGCGTCACGCGGGCCACTTCTTCGCCGACGAAGAACTCGCGCAACGGGTCGGTGAGTTCGCAGGTGATGACCTTGCGGGTGAACGGGCCGCGCTCATCCTCGAACACCCGCAGCTCTTCTTCAGTGCGAATCACTCGCACGTACTGGCGGTATTCGTCGTTCTCGCCTTCGTGCTTGACCAGGCACAGGGTCTTGTTGTTGTTCGGCGCGGGGTCGGTCGGCAACCCGTACAGCGCAATGGAGCGTTGCCCTTCGATGTGATCCCCGTACAGCAGCGCCGGCCAGCGCACCCCGACCGTCAGGTAGGATTCGACGTGGTTCTGAATGGCGGCCCGTTCGTCATAGAAGCTGCCGGTACTGAACACCAGCACCGAACTGTTCGGGTCGGTCGGCCCTTCAAACACCACGATGCCGGCGTCCAGCAGCTTATCGGTATCGGCGCTGGTGACCGCCGCATAGACCTTGCGCAGCGACACGTCGCCCGCCGCCCGGTCCACATCGGACACGTCATCGAAAATCCCGTTTTCGACGCCCGGTACGATCTCAGTGACGGTCATCCGCCCGCCGCCGTCCTCTTCATCGACCATGCGCTGGGACTGGTAGAACTTCAAATTTTCACTGGTAATCGCCATGGAAGCCTCTACAACGCCGCGCGCCGGGCCGTTTCTAACAGCCGAAGGAATTGTTCTACTGAAAGCCCGGACTGTTGCGCCAGGTCTTTGACCTTCTGCTGCACCACCGGGTCATTGAGATTGAGCGCACCGGAACCGGTTGTGGACGCTGCCGCCGCTCGTTTTTTGAGCAATGCATCCAGTTCGGCAGCCATTTTTGCGATGCGCTCCCGCAGCGCGGCCAAATCCGCCGCGTTCAGCGCCGCCAGTCCGCCCAGCAGGGTCTCGGCCATCAGAGCAGTTTCCGGGTGGCATCGAGGGTCTGGTACAGCTTATCGGTCTGGCCGAGCAGGTGGCCGAGGTCGGCGCTGGCGAGGGCTTTTGCGCCTTGGTGCGCGCCGTCAATGGCGGAGCCTAATTCCCGATAGCGGCGGGTGGTCTTTTCGATGACCTCCCCCTCCGCGTCGGATTCGGCGGCGAGGTTGTTCATCTTGGTAGCGTGGATTTTCTCCAGGGTGGCCTGCTGATCGTTGAGGATCGCCAGCAGTTCCCGGTTGCCCAGCGCCTCCGCCTCGGCGCGCTGGGCTTCGATTTCCGCCAGTTGCTGCTGGTAGTCGAGTTGCTCGCGCAGCAACTTAGCCTTCTGATCCTGCCCTTGCGCCTCGAGCAGTTCCGCGTTCAGTTCGGCCAGCCGGTCCTTGGCGGACTGGGTTTCATCCTGCATTTCACGCAGCTTGTCATTGGCGCTGTCCAGAGCGCCACGGAGCCGGTCAAAGTCTTGTTCGTCCAGCAGGTTGAAGCGGGATTCCAGGTCGCCGCTGTTGAGCGCCATCGCCCGCTGCACCTCGCCGGTCCATTCGCCGGTTTCAGCGTAGTGCTCCAGCGTATTCACCGCCTTGCTGATGGCGGCCTCCTGTCCCCGATACGCCTCGGCGACCTCATCAGCAGCAGTGGCGGTGGCGGTCGCAAAGGCCATAAAGCCGGAGCGGCCCCGTGCATACTCTTCCTGAAGTTTGATGAACGCGGCGTTGAGCTTCTCCACGTTGCCGCCGGTGGCGGCCAGCACCTCATTGGCCGCGCCCCATTGGGCGGTAGCGGCCTTGCCGGCAGCGGCGCGCTGATCGGCAGCGTCTTTTTCCGCCGCTGCGGCTTCTTTAGCGGCTTGCTTGGCAGCCTGATCCGCCGCCGCCTTCTCTTTCTTCGCCGCCGTCAAGGCCTCGGTCGCGGTCACGGTTTGTTCCAGCCCCTGACGTTCCTGTTCCAGGCCGGTCAAGGTATCGGCCATCACCGCCAGTTGCGCGCGGTCGCTGGCGTTCAGTTCGCCATCGGCGGCGAGCTGGAGCTCGACGGCGGCGATGAGGTCTTGATAGGCGGCGATTTGGGCGGTTTTGCCCTGAATCGCCGCGTTGATCTTGGCCATGTGCAGATCGGCGACTTCATTTTCTTTCCGGGTCGCGGTGACGACATCGCCCTTGGCGCGGGCGATCTCTTCCTCGGCCTCAACCTGCTGAATCTTCAGATCGATGGCGGTTTGATCGATCTGGGCGGCCCGTTGCGCGGCGGCGACCGCCCGTTCCTGTTGCTCGATGTTTTCCTTCAGGGCCAGGGTATAGAGATTTTGCGCCTGGGTGGCGGCCTGTTTGGCGGCGGCGATTTGCCGGTCGGCATCAGGCAGGGTGGCTTGAATGGATTGCAGGTAGGCGAGCTTTTCGGCGGTGGCCTGGGCGGCGTCGCGCAAGCCCATCATCTGGACGCCGTTCAACTGCATCCCGGAGCGCCAGTTCGCGGCGTTATCAACCCCGGCCTTGATTTGCCGGTCATACTCTTTCGTGATTTCGGTTACGCCGGTCAGGGCCTGGGCAACCAGCGGCAGGCCATTGCCCAGCGTGGTCACGCCCTCATGCGCCTTGACCAGGGTTCCATTCCATTCGGTCATCCCGGCCTGCGCTTGCGCGGTGACGCGGGCCACATCGGCCACTCCGCTGCCCAGTTCCCGATGCGCGGCGACCACCTGCGGCAGGCCCTCGGCGGTTTTCCCCCAGGATACGGCGTAATGGTCCGCCGCCGTCGCTGCGCCCTGGGCGGCGGCCGTCGCCTTTTGCGTTTCGGGAATGCTGGCGCTAACGGCGGCGGTGGTTTGGCCCTGCGCGACCGCCAGCGCCTCCTGCGCGATCCGTAACCGTTCGGTGTACACCGCCGCCGCCTCGGTGCTCAGCCCGCCGTCCTTGAGCACCGCCGTCAGCGCGGCGATTTCGGTCTGGGCTTCGGCAATGGCGGTCGCCTGGCGCTGCTGGGCGGCGGTGGCGGCTTCATCAGCGGCGGTTTTTTGCTGGGTGGCGGCCGTGTTCTTGCCCAGTTCGCCGCTGGTTCCGCTCAGCGCGCGCCCGACGGCGGCGCTGGTGGCCTCAATCCGCGCCTGAACCTCGGCGGCTTTCTCCTGTTCGCCGCGCGCGGTATACCAGGCCAGGCGGTAGCCATCGATGGCGGCGGTGACCGGCGAAAAGACCGTGGTGGTCCAGTCGGCGACGGTTTGCACCTTGCCCTGCACCGAGTCCACCAGTTCGGCCAACTGGGTTTTGAGGGTCGCCACGGTGGTCAGGGCGCGGGTTTGCAGCGTCTCCCAATCGACATTCTTGAGGAAGGCGATGACCTGCTGCCCGCCGGTCACAAACACCTCGGCGATCCCTTTGCCGATCTTGTCCAGGACGCCGCTGTTCGCCAGCGCTCCGAGCTGCTCGGCCAGCGCTTTGGCTCCTTGCGCTATCGGCTCCAGCAGGGGACCGGTCAGGGCCAGTTTGACCTGTTGCCAGGCGGCGGACAGGATCTGCAACGCCCCGGCCGTGGTGTTGCCAATCGTATCGGCCGCCCGCTCCAGCCCGCCGCGCGCTCCCTCCATGGCCGCGCCATACTCGGCAAAGCCTTGCACTCCGGTTTTCAGCAGGGCGTTGACCCCGGACTGCGCGTCGCCAAAGGCCAGCATCGCCGCGCTGCCGCGCGGCCCGGCCCGGGTCAGCGTGTCGATCATTTCGCTGACTTCGCCGCTGGTCTGGCCCAATTTCGCCAGCTCTACCCGGGCCTTGCTGGTGGGGTCGCTGAGCTGGTCCAGCATGTTTTTCAGCGCGGTGCCGGCCTCGGAGCCTTTCAAGCCGTATTTAGCAAAGGCGGTGAGGATGGTGGCGGTTTGCTCCAGGGTCAGACCGGCGGTGGAAGCGGCCGCGCCGGCCCCGCGCATCGCCTCGGCCATTTCCATGACGCTGGTGCTGGTGGCGTCCGCGCCGGCCTGCAACACATCCCCGGCGCGGGCGGCCTGATCCAGCGAAATCCCCATCAGCGCCAGGGTATCGGTGAGCGCCCCGGCGGCGTCAGCGGCGCTGACCTGCTCAGTCGCCATGACCCGCAAGGTCGGCCCCAGCGCGGAAATGGCTTGATCGACGGTCAGGCCCGCGCCGGTTAAGATCTCCAGGCCCTGCGCGGCGTCGGTGGCGCTGACGCCCAGTTGCCGGCCCATGTCCAGCGCGGCCCGCTTGAGCTTGTCCATCTCCTGGGCGCTGGCATTGGACTTGCTTTGTACCCGGGCGAGCTGCGCCTCAAAGGCTTGCGCCTCGTCGGTGATGTTGAACAGCCCGCTGAACGCCTCGCGGATTTTGCCGGCAATGACCTTGGTATTGTCGTCGAGGTAGCCAAACAGCTTGCCAAAAACGCTGCGGGCTTCGTCCTTGGCAGTGATCAGCAGGTGCAGGACCAGATTCTGAGGAGCGGCCATGGTCTATCGTGCGTTGTTCTTGATGGGGTTATTGGGGGTCAGCGCCAGCGGGGCGGGCGCGGACGTGTGCGCGGCGCATGGGCGCATGACGCGGGCCATCGCCGAGGTGCGGGCCAGCGGGACGCCGGAAGCCACCGCGCGGGCGGCGCTGATCACGCCGCAAACCCCGCCCTCGATGCGCGGGTTGCTGGATTCGACCATCACCCTGGTCTATGCCCGCGCGCAGCCGCCGGCGGTGGTCGCCGCCCAGGCCGAAGCGTTGTGTCGGCAGAGTTTCCCGGCGGCCGCGCCCTAGTCCGCACCCATCCGCCACCGGCTAAACCTCGATCAGTTTCAGCGCCCGCAGCACATAATTCCGGGCGCTGGTGGGATTGGCGGGCGCAAAGCTGCCGTAGACCGGCAACGGCTCCACGTCCAGCGGGTTTTCAGCGGCCATCACCGTGAAGGTGCGCGCGTCGTGCAGGGTGAGGGTGAAGGTCGCGCCGGGCACGTCCAGCGCGGCCTTGAGGGTCAACAGGTCGGCGCGGGTGATCCACGCGGTGTAATCGCGGCCCGAGGCTTGCCCGGTCAGGGTGATCGGACGGCCCGCGCGTTTCGTGGCGATTTCCACCAGCAGCGCGCCGGTCAGCGAGTACTCTTGACTCTGCTGAACCGGCGTCCAGGTCAGTTCATCCGTCCATACCAGGCCCGACGGCAAGGCCAGCGCGCCCAGGGTGATCGCCATGGCTTATCCCCATTCTCAACAGGTTTTCGTCATTCCCGTCCTCGCGAACGCGGGGAACACGGGAACCCCGTCAGCCGCTGAACAACGGGATACCCGCTTTCGCGGGTATGACGAACGGGGTCGTTTTTGGCCTGAACAAAGATAAAATCTATCGGCAACCGGTATTACAGGGTCGAGGCCAGGTCCAGATACTCCCACTGCCAGGGCGAGGTCTTGGTGCTGGGCGTGATCAGGTCGCCGGCCAGCGCGCCCTTGAGGAACCCGCCCGCGCCCAGATCAAATTCGCCGCTGGCCGACAAGCTGGCCTTCCAGATGTTGATCCGGCAGCGCTTCTGGGTGACCTTTTCCGTCCCGGTGCCCACCAGATGCACGTAGGCGGATTTGGCCTTGCCGGCGGCGTAGATTTCACCGGTACGGGTCGCCTTGTGATAGCTGAGCTTGGCGGCGGTCGCGCCGGTCGCGTCCAGCGCCTTGTACAGCCCGTTGACCAGATCAATGGCGTAGTGGGTGCTGGCGACGACGACATCGCCCGAGGTTTCCGCCACGATCTCGGTCCCGGTATCGTGGGCGGCCAGGTACTGATTCGCCAGCGGAATCCACACCCCGACCACCGGGGTGATGGCTTCATCGGCCACGGCGGCGGTGGACTGGTTAAGTTCGGTCACGTCCGCGCCCAGCAGCAGCGCCAGCAGGTTGCTGCTGGCGGACTGAAACTCGGCGCTGAGGGTGCCCGGTTCGGTCGGCTTGGCGACACTCGCCATGACCTCGCCGAAGCTGGATTCCATATTCGACAGGAGCCGATCCTGCTCCTGCTTCATGGCGGAGATCGCCAGCTTGGTGAAGTCGATGGGGCCGTAGTAGACGGTCGGCGCGACATCGCCGGTCCAGAACCCGAACTTGAATTCAGTGCGCAGGTACAGGTAGCGGTTGGTTTGGGCAATAGCCATGGGGAATTACTCCGGGGCGAACAAAAAGGATTGGGACCAGGTGACGCCCCACAGGGCGACGCGCAGGGTATTGACGTGACCGGTGTACAGGTTGTCGGCGCTGAACTGCTCCGGGTCGGCGGGCCAGGCATCGGCCCGGTTCCAGCGCTGATTGGGCAGCCACAACAGCAAATCCAGGGCGGTCTCCAGCGCCAGCGGGGCGCGGTCGGTCGCCCCGCTATCCAGCGCCAGCACGTACAGCGCCCAGCGCCAGTCGCCGCGAAAGGCGGTTTCCCCCGAGGGGGTCAGGTTCTGCACCCCCGCACAGGTCGCCAGCAGGGCCGGGGCTTTGCCCAGCAGCAGCGGCAGCTCGCGCTCGGTGAACTGCCCGCCGTGGGCCTCGACGGTGAAGGTTGGGTAGCGGGCGGCCAGAGCGGTCACCGCCGCGTCCAGAATCGCGGAGGCGCTCATAAGGTTCCGCGCCCGAACAACCGGTCGTTATTGCGGCTGTAAACGGTCGTTACGCCCGCCGTAACGGGCGGCGGCGCGGGCAACAACCGCCCGGCGGCCAGGTCGGCCAGGGTCGCCAGCGCCGTATCGAAGCGGGCGCGACGATCCTTGAAATCGGCCTGGGAGGCCAGCACGGTCGGCGTCGCCAGATACAACGCGAGGTCCACCGCCAGATCGACGATCCAGCCGGGCGCGGGCGCGGCCACCGGCACGGTCCAGCCGAGGGTACGCAGCGTCCGGTCGATTATCGCGTCCGCCGCGCCCAGCGCCTGGGCCACGGCGACGGCATCCACGCCGCCGGTCCCGGCTTTCGGGCCGGCTTGCACCAGTTCGCCCGGATAGCGGGCCTCGATGTCACCTTGCGCGGCGTAGGTCATTTCAGCACCCGTACGGTCGGCGTTTGGGTCACGGTCAGTTGTCGCCGGTGCTGCCGTAGGCCAGTTGCCAGAAGCCGTAGCCGCCAGCGGCGCGCGCTTCCGCCCCGTACTTGAAGGCGCGGCGGTTGAACACGTCGTCGTTGTCCATCCCGGTCTGCTGCACGAACACCGGGGCCTTGCGCTCCTGATAGATCAGCGGTTTGACCGGCTTGCGGGTGTCGAGCAGAAACCAGGCGGTGTCCGAGGTCAGCCAGGGCGACACCACCACCTCGGCGGTGCCGCGATAGGGGTTGGTCTTGCCGTCTTCCAGCCGCTCCATCGTTAGCAGCGCGGTGGCGGTGTCTTCCAGCGCCGGAGGCACGACCAGGGTGGTCGGGGTCACGTCCAGCGGGCGGCCTTCGTCATCCTTCATCTGGCGCAGCGCGATCCGGGCCGCGCCGTAGCTCGCCGCCGCATGGGCCAGAGTATCCGCTTGCAGGGCCGCCGTGCCCATGTTTTCCACGACGCTGGCGCCGACCGGGTGATCCTCGGCACAGAACGCTTTGCCGTCATAGCAAAGATTGGTGAACGCGCTATCGAGCAGGGCGAAGACGATTTCATCCGGCAACTGGGCGGCGCTGAACCCGGCCATTTGCGCCTGCGGGCCGTAAATGCCCAGGGTGTCATCCTCGATGTGGTTGCGGTCCACTTCAATGGTGGCTTCCCAGTCATCGTTGACAATCGTGTAGCTGAACGCGGCCAGATTCTTGGTCTGCTTATCGCCGATCCAGCGCTGCATCTTGGGAAAGGCCGACAGCCATTTGTAGTCGTTCTGGCTGGAGCCGCTGGGCACCTTCATGGCGACCTTGGCCCACTGGCTGGGCGCGGCCTGAAAGGCTTTATTGAAATCGGTGCGCAGGTTCAGGAACACCGCGCTGAGAACAGAGGCATTGACGAGCATGGAGGGGGTTCCTTAGTGGGTGATTTCGACCAGCACGCGGGCGACGCTGGCGGTGGCGTTGGTCCCGCCCACCGTGACGCTGAGCACATCGCCGGCCTCGACGGCGTTCTCGGCGGTCGGCGTGGCGCTGTCCACATCGCCGGCGGCGCTGCCCGACTGGGTGAGGGTGAGCGCGCCGTCGGTGATGGCGTTCGTCCCGATCCTGGCCGTCAGGGTGGCGTTGCCGGTGGTGAGCGCGCCTTCCAGCACACTCCAGATTCGGGTGACCACGCCGGCCACCGGGGCGACCGCGCGGTAGACGCCGGTCCCGACCAGGGTGGCGACGTGGATCGGGACATAGGTTTTCTGGCGGCCTTGCAGCGGGAGCGGCGGAACCTCGCCGACCGCGACCCAGACCCCGGCCGCGTCCACGCCCATGATCTGCCCGGCCGGGACTCGCCCGAAGGCATAGACGCCCACCGTTTGATCGTCCACCACGTAGGCCAGTTGGCCGATGTTCGCGGCGGTCAGGCCGGCGGCGTCGAACGCGAACACACCCCGGCGCACGGGAACGGTCAGCGCGCCGCCGCTCGGGTTGACGACGGTGGCCTCGGCGCGGCCCATGGCGATCAGCGGATAAGCGGCGTCGGCGGGCGTCGCGCCGCCCGGGACGGCCTGACCGGTATAGCCATCGGCGCACACCAGGCTGCCGGCGTAAATCGTGGTGGCGGAACGCACCGGCAGCACCAGGAGGTCGCCGGAACGGGAGGGGGTGTTACGATCAGCGGTTAATGCAGTCATGGGTCACCTTGCGGGAAAACGGAGAACACGATGGCGGTGAATGTGAATGTGGATGTGCATGTGCTGTGCGGGCCGGCCACGCCGGCGCAGTGGCGGGACGCGGCGCTCCGCAGCGCGCGGCAGCCCGGAATGCGGGTGTGGCCGCTGCCGGCCATTCCGGGCGCTTTCGGCGCGGCGCGGGCGCGCGGCTGGGCGGTCGGAACCGCGCCCTGGGTGGCGTTTGTCGATGATGACGATGTGCTGCTGCCGGGCGCGGCGGCGGCCTGTCTGGACGCGCTGGCCGACCAGCCCGCCGCGATGGGGGCGTTCACCGATGAACTCCAGGTGCGGCCCGATGGGACGGAGCGCCCCGGCCTGAGCACCGCCAACGGCCCCTGGAATCCGGCGCTGCAAGCGCTGCTGGCCGGCTACGGCCATCATTTCGTGGTGCTGCGGCGCGCGGCGCTGCAGGATCTGCTGCCGGAACTGCCCCAGTGGGGCGGGATGGCGGATTACGTGGTGCGGGGTCTGGTCTGCCGGTTCGGGCCGCTGGTGCGCGTTCCCGTAGTCGGCTATCGCTGGCGGGTGCGCGAAGCCAGCACCCATACCCACATCGCCCCGGAGGTCGAGGCGGCGGCGCGGGCGCGGGTGGCGCCCGTCCTGGCGCGCTACTCCGGCGGGAGCGGCCATGCTTAGGCCCGCCCGCCATAGGTGTTCAGGTCCTCAACGCTGTGCCCAAACAGGGCGGTGACGGCGCTGAGTTCCGGGGACGGCGCGGCGGCGGGCGGCGGTTTGCCGTTCAGGGCGGGCGGGTCGCCCAGCACCTTGGGCGCGGTCTTGAGGAACTGGCTGAACGCCTCTAATCCGCCTTCTTTCTGGCAGCCGGCGCGGTAAAACTCGACCGTGGCGGGACAGATTTGCCCGGCCTGCAAGGCGGCGTTCAGGGCGGTTTCAATCGCCTGATCCCGGCGTTCCTGTTCCAGCGCGGCCAGCTTCTGCTCGGCATTGGTGGCGCGGGCCAGGGCGGCGTCGTAATCGGCGCGGGGGATGAATTTGTCCAGGGGCGGCGTAGCGGCGCGCTTCTGGGCGGTAGCCAGTTCCGTAGTGGCCCGGCTTAGCGAAGCCATCAAATCAATAGCGCGGGCGCGGGCTTCTTCATCCGTCGATCCAACGGGCACATCCAGCGCACGACATAGGGCGTCTGACAGGGACATAGTTGATTCCTCGCGGTTGAGCGCGGTGAGGTTCAGATTGGGTTGATTGGTCAGGCCGGCGGAAATTAGTTCGATGATCCGGGCGTCGGTCTTCTGGTAGGTGAAGACGGGCGAGAGAAAGCGGTATTCCCGGGCGGCAATCTGCTGGGCGGCTTTGGGCGTCCAGTCGACGTGGCCCCAGATCGCGCCCGCGCGGTCTTCGATCTGATCGATCCAGCCAGCGGCGGGGGCGTCCAGCCCCTGCGGGGCGCGGTGTTCGCTGCTGTGTTCCCAGTCGATGACCAGGGGCTTGTTACGGGCGGTGAAGGCGGCGATCAGGGGTTGCGGGTCGGGCAGGGTCCAAACGCGGCCATCACTGCCTTGAATGGTCGGGCCGGGCGGCAGCAGTTGAATCCAGTCCGGCGGGTCGCCGTCCAGGGCGAAGTTGGCGGCGCGGGCGGTGTGAAGCATCGGCTTTTTGCCTATGAGAACGATTTAATTGATAGCTTAAACCTATTTTTGAGGGAGAGGTAGGGCACAGGACACCCTCTCCCCGCGCTTCGCGCTCCCCTCTCCCGCCAGCGGGAGAGGGGTCGGGGGAGAGGGGCTTGAGCGCCGCAGCGGCGATTTACGGCGTTGTGGGGAGGGGAGGGCGGTATCGGTATTTCCGCGCGGGGAAAAGCGCCAGAATCGATTTTTAAAGGGGGTTTAAATGCGGTTGCGAAACGCCCTCTCCCCGCGCTTCGCGCTCCCCTCTCCCACGAGTGGGAGAGGGGTGGGGGGAGAGGGCGCTCGGCTCCCCTCTCCCGCTGGCGGGAGAGGGGTCGGGGGAGAGGGGCCTTAGCCGCCCATCGCCCGGCGCAGATGGTCGTTGAGGATGTCGAGCAACTCGGCTTCGTCGCTGGCGGACAGGCCGAGGAAGGGGCGGGCCGGGATGTGGCCCCGGCCAAACTGGTGAGTCGCGCCGTAGATCAAGGGCGTGCCGATACGCACCTCATGCGGGCCGGCGCGGTAGTTGAGCCGGCCCATCAGGTGGCCGCGATCAATGAGCGGCTTGGCGTAGGCGTAGCCCAAGGCGGCTTTTTTGGAGTAGCGCCCGTCCTTGTTCTTCAGGCGACCGCCGCTGGCTCGGCGCGCTCGTCCAATCAGGGTCGCTTCCGACAAGGCTTTCCACGGCGTGCCATCGGGCGCTTTCGAGTCCATAAAGCGCGCGCGCGTACTGTTCAACAGCGCCTCGCCGATGTCGCGAAAGGCCGGGGTCAGGTCGGCGAGGCGGGCTTGCAGGGATTCAAACGCGGCTTTGACGTCAGCGGCGTTGGCAATGTGAAGCTGAACGTCGAGGGATGCGCCGGCCATGGGTGATTCCTTTGGGGTTCGCGCCCTCTCCCCCGACCCCTCTCCCGCTGGCGGGAGAGGGGAGCGCGAAGCGCGGGGAGAGGGGGGGAAGGTGGGAGAGGGCGCTTGCTATTCTACCCCGAGCAAGCGGGTAGAATGGAGGAACGGCCAGGGTCGCTCCCGAAAAGTGATGTTCCGCAGACCGTCACCTGCCGTGTCCTTCCTCGTCTGCGTCGCTGCGGAGACTTTCCATTCGGAACTTCCCCTTTCTTGCGAACATCGCGTCCGTTTGGCGGAACTGGCGATGCAACTCACCTTGGCGAGCGTTCAGAGCGCGAATGCCTGGACTCAGCTTTTCAAAAACCAACCCCTGCCCAAAGATAGCGCCTCCGCCCTGCAAGCCTTCGACCTGATCTATTCTCACTTATTAGATAAGGTCGGGATGGACGTGGCCAGCACGGCAGCGCCCACCTCTGGCCCGCCCACCGCATAAACCGCGACGATCAGCGCCTGCGCCTGACGCCAGGCTCCGGCGTCGGGCCAGCGTTCCCGGAGATAGCGCACCAGATCAAGCGCCACCGCCGAATAGTCAAACGTTCATCTTGAATTTTCCTTGGGGTGTGGTATCTAACTTACTGAAGCTCGGCTGACACGGTGAATCTCCCGGCCGTCGCCTGTTCCCTTCGGGGTTCGTGGGTGCTTGAGAGGGAAGGGGAGTCCTCTCCCGAGCTTCACCCTTCACTGCCTGATCGATCCAGCAACACATCCCCCTTCTTTTTAGACCGCTTCTTATCGCTGGCTGATCCAAACCGCAGTGACTTGAGATACAAGCCTTTACCGGTTTTGGTCTGCCATAGCACCGCCACATGCAGCCGTCCGTCCTGATCGCGGAACCAGACGGTGGATTGATCGCCTTCACGCACAATCAACTCGGCGGATTCGAGAATGGATTGCACGGCGCGATACACATCCACCGTGAAATTAGGGTCATCTTTTCGGCTGTAGGCTTGCTTGATCGCGTCGTATTCCGAGAGCAGGACAACTTGAGTGCTGACGCCAAGCCGCTCCATTTCTTCTTGAGGAAGCGCGGCGACCGGGTATTCTTCTTTTCGGTCAAGCTGCTGGCGTAGGCGGGCTTCAGTCGCCTTCTTATCCAGCCCGGCGTATTCCGGCTTCTTGAGTTCCTCGGCGACCTGTTCATTGATGCGCTGAATCCAGCGGTCAAACACCCCGTCCGCCATATTGGCGGCGATCAGTTGCTTGGCGGTGACGTAATCGTATTTGTCCATATCAGGAAACCACGTTTTTCCCGGCTGATAATCCCAGCCCTTGTCCACGCCGAGCGGCAAGCCGGTGTCCGGGTCTTTGCCGTTGTACTGAATCTTCTCCCGATCCGTGACCGTCAGCCCCTGCTTTTTCAAATCCCGCTCCGCCAGCGTCTCCACGTAGCACTTGCAGCCCCAGCCGCAGGGCGGGGTGTGGGCATCCCACCACGGATCATCGTGCTTGAGGATCACCCCATCCCAGGCGAGGTGTTCCTTGCGGGGCACGACGCTGGCCGGAGAATGCCGATAGCGCCACCAGGGGCGAAGGTCGGCAATCTCCTTCATCTGCCGGTAGCGCCCGGCGCTGTAGCTGCTGAACAGGTTGGTGTCGTAAATGACCCGCGTCCGCCACGCTTCGCCCGCTTTCGTGCCCTCGCCAGTCCAGCCGGTCCAGCCGCGTTCCGCCACAATCTTCTTGAAGTCCTTGCGGAAGGTTTCAATGGTCGTCCCCTCGGCGATGGCCTGCTCGACGGCGGCGCGCAAATCCATCAGCAAATCGGCTTGCATCGCCCCGGCCACCACAAAAGCCCGATCATGGGCCGCGCCCAGCAGGTCATCCCAGCGCTGGGTGGGCAGGTTGAGCTTGGCGCGGAAGAAGGCCAGCGCTTCCAGGAAGGGGAGGGAGCCGTAGTCAACCGCCATCGGCCCGCTCCCCGCGCTTCGCGCTCCCCTCTCCCGCCAGCGGGAGAGGGGCCGGGGGAGAGGGCGTCCGCCGCTCCATGGCCTCCTGACAGCCCCGGCAGCGGTAGCGCACCTGCGGACCGTTGCGGAGCCAGCGCGCGGAGACGATGAACGCGCGGGGCCAGAATTTTCCGCAGGCCATGCAGAACAGTTCGGGCTGATCGGGAATCGGGGGCGGGTTCATGGCCGGGCCTCCCACTGTCCTTGGGCATCGGCGACCGCCAGGGCCTGACCCATCAGTTCGGCGAAGGCTTTGCCGTTCAGGTCGGGATAGAGGGTCAGCAGCCGCGCGCGGAAGTCCATCAAATCGGCGCTGGCGTCCAGCGCAGCCTGCACCGGCTCCAGCAAGGCATTCAGCAGCGGTTCCGCTTCTTGCCCTAACCGCTCGGTCAGCGACGCGGTGGGGTCGTCGCCCTCACCCCGCGCTTCGCGCTCCCCTCTCCCGCTGGCGGGAGAGGGGTCGGGGGAGAGGGCGCGGGGCGCGGCGAATTCGGTATCCGTGGCTGGGTCGCCATCGGGGATCACGTCGGCGGTCAGCGGGTCGTCGGGGATAGCGGACGTCTTCGCGGTCTGGGCAGGTTCCATCGCAGGGACTGCTTCCCACTCGCCATCGTATTCATCCTTGATCTGCTGCAAGGTCGGGCGGTAGCCCAGATCGAACAGGCGCCGCTCAATCGCGCTGCGCTGGGCCAGATCGTCGGAGGGTTCGGTGCGCCGGTAGACGCGGGGCAGGGCGGCGCCGGGGAAATTCCACTCGGTGAGCCAGCGGGCCGGCCCTTGGTTGAAACTCTCACACAACAGATCGGCATCGCTCTTGATCAGCCGTTGCCAGGCGGGCGGTTCGGCGGCGCTGACGTTCAACTTGTTGGCGGTTAGGACTTTCGCTTGGAAGGGTCTCAATCACTATATATAGTATATATTTCGCTAATTATGCAACTATATGTAGGGTACAAGCGAAAGTCCTAGCGGTGCTGTCGGCGGGCGCGAGCTGGCTGAGGAGGATTTTGGAGATGGCCTGATCCATGTAGGCGCATAGCACCGCATGGTCACCGCCCGCCGCCCGTTTCGCCTCCAGCAGCTCGGTGCGCATCCCCTCGGGCAGGATGATGGCGGCGTCGGTTTGAATCGCTTTCAGCGCGGCCAGCAGCTTGGCTTGATCGGCGGCGGAGGCGCCGGGCGGAAACCAGCCGGCGGCGGTGGGCGCACCGAATTTTTCGGAGGCAATCAGCCAGAACTTGATCCCGTTGCGCTTGAAGAACACTGGCCAATACAGCCAGTGCGCCAGGCCCATCCCGTAGGGTTCATCGGCATGATCCGCGCCGGTCTGGAACGCCCAGAACTTGCGCTCCGGCAGGAGTTCGCCGGGCATCGGGTGGGCCAGGGTCAACAGCCGCAGCCGTTGCGCGCCGTCAAAGGCAAAGCGGCGCCGGTCGCGCACTCGAAGCTGGTCCAGCGTCACCCGCGCCCCGTCGCGCCCCCACAGGCATTCGCCCACCCCGAACCCGTAATAGATCCCGTAGTGCATCAGGTCACAGACCCGATCCCAGCCCACGGCGTCGAGGGTGTCCTCCAGGAACGCGGCGGCGTTTTTGTCGGCCCGTTTCGTGCCTCCGGGGAGCACTTCGGTTTCGGCGGCAACCACCGCCTGGCGGCGCTGCTGCAAGGCGCTGAACACGGTCCAGTCGGTTAACAAATCGCGGAACAGATCATAGCCGCGCTGGGTGCGATAACTGCCGGTGCGCCAGATCTCATCCTGCGGCTCCATCCGCAGGTCGTCGGCGATCCAACCGCGCGTCAGGTCGCGCCCGCGCCCGGTGCTGGCGATTTCCTGACGCTCCGGGGGGGCGGGCTTCTTAGGCGCGGCGAAGAACAGCGAAAAGGGGTTATCTATGGTTACCAGCCGTCAGTGACGCCCGATCCGGGGATCGACCCCCAGCCGGCGTGGTGGGGGATGGGCGCACCCCGGCGGACGCTTTGAATCTGGCTAAGATCCAGCGGGGGCGTGTGGGCGGCATAGAGCGCCAGAAACAGCGCCTGCCAGATTTTGCGGCTGTCGGCGTGAAAGGCGAATTCGTCCAGCAGGACATTGGCGCTGAAGCCGCGCGCGGTGTCCGGATTGGCGGGCAACGCGGTAATGCGCGAGCCGCCGGGCAGGGTGATTTCCAGGGCTTTGGTGTGCGCGTCCCAGTCTTTTTCCAAGGCTTCAAAGGCGATTTTCAGGGCCTGTAAATGGCGTTTAACGCCCTCTTCCACGGCCTCTTTGGCTTGGCGTTCGCCGCGACTGAGAATGACCCGGCGGCGGCGTTCGCCGCGACTTTCCGCGTCCAGGCAGTCCAGGACCATTTCCAGGGTGGCGGTGAAGGTCTTGCCGGTCTGGCGGGTGAATGTAAACGGACACATAGACAGGACTTTCGCTTACCTACCTTTTTCCGTCATACCCGCGAAGGCGGGTATCCATTCTTTTCAACAAGCGACTGGATTCCCGCAGACGCGGGAATGACGAAAAGCGAAAGTCCTAATAGATTGATTCTCAAATCAGGTGTCCGTTGAGAATCAATCTATGTGTCCGTTTACAATGGTCATGGTTGCACCTTCAATATCCGCACATCACGATCATTCACCGTCGTCTGTTGTGCTTCATTGAGGTGGTGGAGAGGAGAGCAGGGCAAAAGACAAAACCTGATCCTTGCTCGTTTCTTTCTTCCTGCGCGCGCCCGTGGTGAGCGGGCCAATCGAACCCATCGGGCCAACTTGACGTGGTTCATGGCGAAGGCCAGCGCCGGGCGGGCGGACGCCACCCCAGCCCGCTGCGGGGAAAAGATGCCTCTGACTAAAAAATAAAAACAGTCGATTCAATATATTGCATTTTTTATCACCGGTTGCTGATTGTTTGGCATGGCGGCTGCTTTAATCCCGACCAGAACAATCAAGTTCTTACGCAAAAAAAACCACACTATATCTGGAGGGTTATGACCATGAATGCGAAGCAACTGATGATCGGCTTGGGTTTCTCGATGCTGGCTGTAGCGGGTGCGCCGGCACTGGCAGCGGACGCCAAAACATTGCCGGGAGCGGCCTGCCAGCCGAATAGCAATAACCCAACGGCATTTTATATTGGCAGCAACGGGGTGCTGATCAACAATTCGGACACCGCTCTGACCGTGATTTGCCCGATCGTGCGCGATGTGATGGCCGCCAACAGCAGCAACGGCATCAGCAATGCTCAGATTTATGTGGTCGACAACAACAACTCCACCAATGACCCGCGCGTCAGTTGTACGCTGGAATCGCGCACGACGGGCGCGGGTCTGGTGGAAGCCCTGACCGACAACAGCGTCGCCGGCGCCAGCCCCAATGTTCAAGTACTGGACAACTATACAAATCTCGGTTCGAGTTCCGAAGGTTACTACTTCTTCCGATGCACCATCCCCGGCAATCAAACGGTTGGCGCCCAAATTAACCGTTCCTCAATCGTGATGTATCGGTGGAGCGAAACGGATTGACAATTCTGGTGCGACGAACGGGGGATAGCCCTTCGCTGTCCCCGAGTCCAACCGAGAGGAGAACGAACCATGTCCGTACTGCGAGTGATGGGTTGGAGTCTGGGCCTGGCCAGTCTGGCCGGCGGGGCGTTGTGGCTGGCGGAAACGGTGAATCCGCCGCTGGTGGACGTAGCGTCGGCAGGGACCGACCCCGCGCCCAGCGCTGGGGCCGCACCGGGACTGAATGCGCCAGTCATCGCCGCCGTGCCGGCGGATGCCGACCTGGAGACCCGCCTGAGCCGGCTGGAAGCCCTGATGCACACCCTCGGCCAGCAACTCGACGCTCAGCAGCGGAACGCGAGCCGGTCCCACGAGGAACTGGCGCGGCTGGTTCGCGCCCTGGAGCAACAACGGGGCGCGGGTTCCACCGTGGCGTCCGACGATGCGGGGGCGAATGAAGAACCGCCTTCGCCCGAAGCAGAGCAGGCGGCGGCGGAAGTCCGCGTGGCGCTACTGGATCGCCAGGCGCGCACCGAACGGACAGATCCGCGCTGGAGCGGGCCGGCCACTGCCCAGATCCAGGCGGTGTTCGCTGAAGGCGGACTGGCCGGTTCAACCCTGCGCAACGCCGCCTGTCAGACCACGCTGTGTCGGGTCGAGGTCGACCATCGCGACGCACTGGCGCTGGATCGGTTCCTCGGCGAGTTTTCGGCCCGACTCGGCTGGAATACCCACAGCTACGCCCAGACGCTCACCCACGAAGACGGTAGCGCTACCCTGGTGTTGTACCTCAGCCGCGAAGGTTATCGCCTGCCCCGAGCCGGGGCTTGATCCTGGCAACGCCAAACCCTGCCGTAGAGACGGTAAATTCAATCTCCCGTTAATACTGCTTCCCGATACGCTTTATCTTTTTCAGGCCAAAAACCACCCCGTGCGTCATCCCCGCCCTCGCGAACGCGGGGAACGCGGGTCTCCCGTTGTCCAGCGGTTGCCGGGATTCCCGCCTTCGCGGGAATGACGAAAACCTATTCAGAATGGGTATAAGAACCCTTCACCTGTTCAGCGCGGGCACGGCGCGAGTGGGCCTCGCCATGAGGGATTCTGCTGGCTGCTGATGCCGAATCGCTGCACCGTGCTCTCCGCCGCCGCTCACTCGTGCCGCAGCGCCTCAATCGGATCGAGCCGCGCGGCGCGGCGGGCCGGGAAATAGCCGAAGATCACCCCGATGGCTGCCGAGAACAGGAACGCCAGCAGGTTGATGCTGGGATCGAACAGAAAGGGCACCTGCATGACCTGCGCCAGCCCGACCGAGGCCAGCGTGGCCAGCGCGATGCCGACGAGACCGCCCAGCGCCGACAACGCCACCGCCTCGACCAGGAATTGCAGTAGCACCTCCCGCTCCAGCGCGCCGATGGCCAGCCGGATGCCGATTTCACGGGTGCGCTCAGTCACCGACACCAGCATGATGTTCATGATGCCGATGCCACCCACCAGCAGGCTGACCGCCGCCACCGCGCCCAGCAGCGTGGTCATGACCTTGGTGGTGCCGGTCATGGTTTCGGCGATCTGGCGGGTGTCGAGGATGGAAAAATTGTCGTCCTCGTGGGTGGCGATCTTGCGGCGCTCACGCAGCAGCGACCGCAAGTCGGCCATGACCCGGTCGGTGTTGGCGCTGTCCCCGACCGAGACCAGCAGGGTGTTGACGTCCTGGTTGCCGGTCAGCCGCCGTTGCAGCGTTCGCAGCGGTATCACGATGGTGTCGTCCTGGTCCATGCCCATGGCCGACTGACCCTTGGACGCCAGCACGCCAATCACTTCGCAGGAAAAATTATTGATCCGCAGTTCATTGCCCAGCGCGGGTTGCTGGCCGAACAGTTGTTTGCGCACCGTTTCGCCGATCACGCAGACCGCCTTGCCGGCGCGCTGCTCGATTTCGGTGAACGTCCGCCCGCCGGCCAGCCGCCAGTTGCCGACGGTGAAATAGGCGTCGGTGCTGCCGGTGACGGAGGTGGACCAGTTGTTCGCCCCGTACACCACGGTTACCGACCGGTTGGCGGCGGGAGCGACGGCGCTGAGGCCGCTGATCTGCGTTTGAATCGCCTCGGCGTCGTTCACCTTGAACCGGGGCGCGCCCGCCGAATCCCGACCGGGGCCGAGCCGTTGACCGGGACGCACCATGACCAGATTGCTGCCGAGGCTGGCGATTTGGTCCGAGACCACGCGGGTCGCGCCGTTGCCGAGCGTGACCATCGTGATCACCGCGCTGACGCCGATCACGATGCCGAGGATGGTCAAAAACGAGCGCATGAGATTGCGCCGAATCGCGCGCAAGGCCAGCAGCAGGCTGCTCAGGAACATCAGTGACTCTCCCCGTTGCGGTGATCGGAATCCACCCGGCCGTCCAGAAAATGGACGATGCGTTTGGCATAGCGCGCCATGTCGGGTTCGTGGGTCACCATTAGCACGGTGATGTCCCGGTCGCGGTTCAGCGCCACCAGCAAGTCCATGATCTCGTGGCTGCGCTGGGTGTCGAGATTGCCGGTCGGTTCGTCGGCCAGCAGGATGGTGGGGCTGGTGACGATAGCGCGGGCAATGGCGACCCGTTGTTGCTGACCGCCGGACAGTTCG